>Ga0137373_10006509_pt1 | contig 12492 bp, 9 predicted proteins | sample SagtaG_5_FD_104912 | JGI IMG/M metagenome (GOLD analysis project Ga0137373, IMG submission 104912) | Vadose zone soil microbial communities from Sagehorn Ranch, Mendocino, California, USA - Sage1_R_80_16 metaG | ecosystem: Environmental > Terrestrial > Soil > Vadose zone | place: USA: California...
CGGGTGTTTCCCTCCGACGCGCTGGAAGGAAGCGTGGTCTGGGTGCCGCTGGAACTAGGCCGGGAGCAACCGCGGTCACTGCTCGAGCGGTTGCGCCGTCCGACCGACGCGGTCGTGATCGATCTGAATCAGGACGGCCGGGAGGACCTGGTGGTCTGTTCCTTCGGCAACCGGTTGGGGCGCTTTTCGTGGTTCGAAGGCCGGGAGCGCGGGGGCTACGAGGAGCACGTTCTGCTCGATCGCCCCGGCGCCGTCCGCTCCGAGGTGCGCGACTTCAACGGCGACGGTCGTCCCGACATCCTGGTGATGATGGCGCAGGCCCGCGAAGGGCTGTATCTGTTCCTCAACCAGGGCCAGGGCCGGTTCAAGATGGAAACCGTCATGGAAATGCCGCCGGCCTGGGGCTTCGCCGGCCTGGAAGTGGTGGACTTTAACCAGGACGGGCGCCTGGACCTGGTGGTGGCCAACGGCGACAACGGCGACTTCGCTTTGCCGGTGAAAAATTATCATGGGCTGCGGATTTATTTGAATGATGGGAAGAATCATTTTACCGAGACGTTCTTTTATCCGATGCACGGGGCTTACCAGGTCGTGGCGCGGGATTTCGACGGCGACGGGGACCTGGACCTGGCGGCGATCGCCTTTTATCCCGACTTCGAACAGGAGCGACCGGAGAGCTTTGTCTTCCTTGAGAACAAGGACGGGATGAAGTTCGAAGCCTCGACCTGTGCGGAGAGCAACGTCGGGCGCTGGCTGGTCATGGACGCGGGCGACCTCGACGACGACGGCGATGTCGACCTGGTGCTCGGTTCTTTTGTGCGCGGGCCGACGACGGTCCCGGTGCCGCAAGCCCTGCGCGACCGGTGGCGGACGGAGGGCGCGGTTTTATTGTTCTTGGAGAACCTGAGACGCTGAATTCAGCTTCGAAGATCTTTTCGAAACCGCTAATCTACGCTAATCCTCGCTGATGAGATCAAAAGCATTCGACGGCTGGTTCGTTTGGTTGGGGGCGTGCGCCGCAAAGCGCTGCACCCGGCGTGAGCGTCGTGGTTGCAATTGACGCGTCCCGACGGCCGGCTCGCTGAGCCTGGATCCTTAGGCGGCGCTCCTCGCACAATGGAAAATCCACGCGCAATTAATCGGTTCTTCTTCGGCCTCTTGCTCGGCCTGCTCATCCTCTCAGTTGCCGACGCCTTCATCACGCACGATCCTCACCCGTTCCTCAAGGGTTTGGCTGTGCTCGCTCTCTTCGTCCTGCTTTGCGGTTTGGCGGCACTTATCAACGTGGTTCTCTTTCCGCCGATTTTCCGGCTGCTGGGCAGATTGACAGGCAAGCAGAGGGCCACAGATTCAGAGACCACAGAGGACCACGCCGCCTAAGGACCTCCATCGCATTTGTTCCATTAGCGGAGATTAGCGGAGATTAGCGGTTCAACCTCTCGCCGGAACACTCACCAGGAATCTTTCGAGGGAAGGACCAGCCCACCGGCAGGTCATGGCTCAGGGCTCCCTTACCCCTGCGATTGCTCCTGCATCCTTGATTTTGTTGGTGCAAATCCCTTCACGGTAGTGTCTATCCATCCGCATGCGAAACCTGTTGGCGCTGCTCTGCATCACCGGTCTGCTCGGCGCTTGTGCGATGAAATCCTCTTCTTCCCTTCGTTCGAAACTCTCTTATCCGCCCACCGCGAAAGTCGATCAGGTCGACGATTATCATGGCACCAAGGTGGCCGACCCGTATCGCTGGCTGGAAGATGACAACTCGCCCCAAACGGCCGCCTGGGTCGAGGCGCAAAACAAAGTCACGTTCGCCTACCTCAACCAAATTCCGGAGCGTGCCCAGCTCAAGGAACGCCTCACCAGGCTTTGGAATTTCGAGCGCTACGGGGTCCCGTTTAAAGAGGGCGGGCGTTACGTTTTCAGCAAAAACGACGGTCTGCAAAACCAGGGCGTGCTCTACACCCTCAAGTCGCTCGACGAGACTCCTCGCGTCTTGCTCGACCCGAACCAGCTTTCCGCCGACGGCACGGTCGCCCTTGGCCCGCTCTCTCTGACCGAGGACGGGCGGCTCATGGCCTACTCGACCTCCGGCGCCGGCTCGGATTGGCAGGAATTCCGCGTGCGCGACATCGAATCGGGCCGGGACCTGCCGGATCACCTCAAGTGGGTCAAATCCTCGGGAGCGGCTTGGACCAAGGACGGCCGGGGTTTTTTCTATTCGCGCTACGACGAGCCCGCGGCGACCAATCAGCTCAAAGGCGTCAATTATTTCAACAAACTCTACTATCACCGGCTGGGCTCCCCGCAATCCGACGACCGGCTCGTCTATGAGCGGCCCGACCAGAAAGAGTGGCTTTTCAGCGGCAGTGTGACCGATGACGGTCGCTACCTAGCCATCCACGTGTGGCACGGCACCGACACTCGAAACCGATTTTTCTATCAGGACCTCCAGCAGACCGAGGCACGCGTGGTCGAGTTGCTCAACGACTTTGACGCCAGCTACCGGTTCATCGACAACGTCGGAGGGGTCTTTTATTTTCAGACCGACCTGGATGCGCCGCGCGGCCGCGTCATCGCCATCGACTTGGCGAAGCCAGCGCGCGCGAATTGGCGCGAGATCATCGCCCAGACGGCCGAGCGTTTGCAGGAGGTGAACCTGGTCCATGACCAGTTCGTGGCGGTTTACCTCAAGGATGCGCAGACCGAGGTGAAGATCCATGACCTGGACGGGAAATGGGTCCGCCGGCTGGAATTGCCCGGCGTGGGCACCGCCGCCGGCTTCGCGGGCAAGCGCACGGACACGGAAACGTTTTACGCCTTCACCAGCTTCACCACCCCGTCGACCATCTATCGCCACGACCTGCGCACCGGCGTCAGCACCTTGTTTCGCCAGCCCAAAGTGGAGTTTGATCCCGCCCGCTACCAGACCAAGCAGGTCTTCTACACGAGCAAGGACGGGACGCGTGTGCCCATGTTCATCACCCACGCGAAAGGCATTTCCCTCAACGGCCACAATCCGACGCTGCTCTATGGTTACGGCGGATTCGACATCAGTCTGACCCCGAATTTCTCCGTCAGCACGGTGGTTTGGATGGAGCTGGGCGGGGTCTATGCCGTGCCGAACCTGCGCGGCGGTGGCGAGTACGGCAAGGATTGGCACGACGCGGGAACGAAACTGAGGAAACAGAACGTTTTTGACGATTTTATCGCGGCGGCGGAATGGCTGATCACCCGGCGCTATACCTCGCGGGACAAGCTGGCCATCAGCGGCGCGAGCAACGGCGGTTTGCTCGTCGGTGCCTGCATGACGCAGCGTCCCGATTTGTTCCGCGCCGCCCTGCCCGCGGTCGGCGTCATGGACATGCTCCGGTTCCACAAATTCACCCGGGGTTGGGCCTGGACTTCGGATTATGGTTCGCCCGATGATCCGACGGAGTTCAATGCGCTCCTGGCTTATTCGCCGTACCACAACCTCAAAGCCGCTACGCGCTATCCCGCGACGCTGATCACCACCGCCGATCATGACGATCGCGTCGTCCCGGCCCACAGTTTCAAATTCGCCGCGCGCCTGCAGGAATGCCAGCGTGGCCCCCGCCCCGTCCTCATCCGCATCGAGACCAAGGCCGGCCACGGGGCGGGCAAACCGACTTCCAAGTTGATCGGGGAAATCGCCGACAAGTTTGCCTTCCTCATGCAGGAACTGCAGATGAAAGCGCCGGTGATTCCGCGCGCCAATTCCTCCGAGGCCGCAACTGGCAAACCCTGAACCAGCCATGCGATTGAAACCCTCGCGGAACCCCATCATCTGCGTGCTGTCCGCCTGCCTTTTTGCGACGGTCGCCGGTGCCCAGGCCGAAGGCCTAGGCCTGGAGTTGCTCGGCGTGCGCGGCGGCTTCTCGGCCAGTTCCTTCAACGCCCAGTTTTTCCAGAGCGAAGTCTTCGTCGATTGGCGCCTGCCGTGGAGTTGGACCTGGGCGGACGACTGGCACTTGGAGCCGAAGCTGGATCTGTCGGCCGGTTGGATCCGGGGACGCGCGGACGAGGGGTTCGTTGGCACGGTCGGCCCCAGCCTCCACCTCCGGCGCAAGTCGATTCCCCTGCGCCTGGATCTTGGGGTGAGCCCGACGTATTTGAGTCGCGACGAGTTCGGGGAAACCAACTTTGGGGTTCCATTCCAACTCACCAGCCACGCGGGCCTGTTGTTGGAGCTGGGATCACACGTGGTCCTGGGCTACCGGCTCCAACACATGTCCAACGCGAGGCTCAGTCCCCACAATCCGGGCTTGAACCTCCACTCCTTCGCCCTGGGCTACCGGTTTTGACGTACCTAGTCCCGCCTTCAAGCGGCCCGGCGCGCGGGCCGTCCCGGCCCGCAGCGCTTCGCCCGCAGCCGAAACGCCGGGTTGTTCCATGCCGCCAGTCCTGGCCACGCGCTGCGGACGGGGACCGTCCGCGCGCCGAGCTGCCTGAAGGCGGGACTACGTACGGTCCCGCAATCCCACCAAATCCATCAATTTTGCCGTTTCGCGATACGCTTCCTCGACCCACTCCACGATCCGGCTTGGCTCGGGCGCGTACTCGAGTTCGATGGAGATCGCGCCGTCGATCTCGAGTTCCTTGATCGCCTGCAGATAAGGCGCGAACTTCACCACTCCGCGGCCCGGTGGCAGATCCCCGTGCACCTTGCCGTCGCAATCACTCAGGTGGACATGGATGGCTTTGCCTTTGAGTTGTCTGACGTCGGCCGGACTCGTGTCTGACAAGACCAGGTGGCTCACGTCGATGTTCGCGCGCACGCGCGGGTGCCGGCACTCGTCCACGAACCGGACCATGGTCTCGACGTTGTGGAGCAGGCTCAGGCGGAACGGTTCCAATTCGAGCGCGAGGTCGAGGTGTTTTCGGTCGGCATAATCGCCGAGCCGACGGCAGGTCTCCAGGCCCCACTGCCATTGCGCCTGCGGCGGGATGACTTCGCGCTGCCAAAGGTACTCGCCGAGCACGAGCAGAATGTTGCTTGCCCCCCAGGTTTTCCCCAGGTCGATGAACTTTCGGCACCGCTCGACGTGAAATTCGCGGACCGGCTCGTTGAAATCAATCAATCCGACTGCCACCACCGGCAGGGAAACGATCGGCAGCCCGAGTTTTTCCGCGGTGTGGGCGACCTGGGCGACTTCCCTTTTTGAGATGCCGACCGCTTCGGTGAACACATCGACGCAATCGAAGCCGATCCGCGAGATGTGTTTGAGTCCGGTGGCGGTGTCGATGCCGGCCTGCTGGAAGGCGCTGTTGATGATGCCGAGTTTCATGCGGCAAAAAGTTACGTCGCCGGCAGCACCAGGCAATCCTGCGGACGGACGTGGACGACGAGCGGCTGGCCCACCCGGCGAATCTCGACGGGATTTTGCTCGAAGGCCTTGATCTGTTTGCCGGGAAGGATTTCCAGACCGTACTGCTCGACTTCGCCCAGGTAGCTGACGTGGGTGACGGTGGTTTTGAGCGAGTTGATCCCGTTGCCGCCGATCTGCACGGCTTCGGGGCGGAAGCCGAGCCAGACCCGGTCGCCGGCGTGATAGGCGTCGCTCCGGGCAACGGAGAACGGGCCGACTTCGGTTTGCAGCCGGAGGAGGTCGCCGGAGGCGGATTGCACCTGGGCGGGCAGCCAGTTGGTTTCCCCGATAAAGTCCGCCACGAACCGGTTGGCGGGTGAGCGGTAAACGGCGCGTGGATCGCCGATTTGTTCGATCACTCCGTCCCGCAACACCGCCAGGCGCGTGGCCAGCGAGAGGGCTTCCTTCTGGTCGTGCGTGACATAGAGGGTCGTGATCCTGGTCTGGGCGTGGATCCGGCGGATCTCCTCGCGCGTCTCCAGCCGGAGCCGGGCGTCGAGGTTGGAGAGCGGCTCGTCCAGCAGCAGCACGTCCGGTTTGATAACCAGGGCTCGCGCCAGCGCCACGCGCTGCTGCTGGCCGCCGGAGAGTTCGTTCGGCTTGCGCTCGGCGTATTTCTCCATCTGCACGATGGCCAGCGCTTCGGCCACGCGTTGCTTTTTTTCCGACGCGCCGACCGCGCGCACTTCCAGGCCGTAGGCCACGTTCTGCGCCACGGTCATGTGCGGCCAGAGCGCGTAGTTCTGGAAGACCATCCCGGTGTTCCGTTGGTGGGGCGGGATGCCTTTCATCGGTTTGTCGCCGAAAAACAATTCGCCCTCGTCGAGTTGATAAAATCCGGCGACCAGCCGGAGCAAGGTGGTCTTGCCGCAGCCCGATGGGCCGAGCAGGAAGAACAGTTCCTGCGATTGAATCTCCAGCGAGAGGTTCTTCAGCGCCGTCGTTTCCCCAAATCTCTTGGTCAGATTTTGAATCACGACGCGCATAATTTCCGGTATTTCGCCCGGGCCCAATTCTGCCACTCGATCTTCTTGAGGTTCCGCGCCGCCGGGTCTTTCCAGGGGCCGGCGGCCAGCTGCAACGCCTGGGTGTCGGTGATGGGGGCTCGACCCAATTCGAGGAGATCCTCGGGCGCAAGGCCCCGGAGCAGCACCGCGCGCCAGGCGGCCTGGAGTTCGCGATGGGGATCGACCAAGAGGGCGCCGACCAGCGCGGCCAGCACTTCGCGGCGGTCCCGGGCCAGCTTCGAATTGTAGACGAAGCTTTGTTTGAGATCGAACGGCGAAAATTCTATGTTGCTCACCCCTTTGTAGCGGCGATAGAAGTCGGGCCGAATCGACATGCGTTCGATGGAAAAGGTCTGCGGACCTTCCGGGTGCCCCCGAGGCAGGAACCAGAGCCGCTGCCCGTCTTCCGACAGCACGAAATCGATGAACCGTTGCGCCGTCGTCAAGTTCGGCGCGCCTTTCAGGATGGCAATGCAGTCGCCGCTGATCGCCGTAAAATCATCCGGCAACACGAACGTCAGGTTGGTCCGCCCGGCCACGGCGATCTGGCTGAATCCGTAAAAATCGATGGCGAAAGCGTAGGCGGTTTCGCCGAGGGTGACGTCCTTGGCGGTGCTGCTGGAGACCCGGTCGAAGTTGCGCACGTTGCCGCCGATCGCCGTGAGCATTTGCCAGCCCTTCTCCCAGCCGTAGGCCTGGAGAAACGCTTCGAACATCACGTTCATCGTCCCGCTGTTGCGCGGGTCGCCGGCTCCGACCCAGCCGAAAAGCTTCGGGTCCGCCAGCTCTTCCCATTTTCGGGCGCGTGCCAGGCCGAGAATGCGCTGCACCCTGGTATTCTGCAAAATGCCGAAGCTGGAGAGCGCCGCCGCGAACCAGTGGAAGTCGGCATCATACACTTCCATGCCCTGGAAACTCTGCGGAATACCCGCCAGCACCCCGGCCGGGGGTTGATAGCGGGCGGAGAGCTTCTTGTCCACCAGCACCAGGTAAGGTTCCTGCCCGCCCCCAAACAGAATATCCAGTCCGATGCCCTCCGGCTTCTTGGCGAATTCCGATTGGACGAAGCGCAAGGCGTCCGAAGTGCCGCCGACATTGCGCCATTCCACCTCTGCCCGTTCGCCAAAACGACGATTGTGCCACTCGGGGAAGCCGTGTCCGAACTCGTGCCGGATGGCATCGACGTGGGGCGTGAGGATGATCACCCGTGGCTCGGCCAACAGCGCGGGAGAAATCGCCAGCCCGACCATCAGGCCGGCGGCGAAGACCAGCGCGCGCTTCGTCCGATGGTCCGGACGCAGACAAGGAATGCGGCGCGCCCGAAGAATCATCCGGCGCGAGCCTAGGCAAGCGTGCCAGGACCGGCAAGCGGGGAAGTGATGGGGCGATTTACGATTTACGATTTACGATTTGAACTTCGAACCTTGAACCTCGAACTTTGAACTTTGAAGAGCGAAATTAACGATGCCGATGCGCCGCCAGCGCGAGTGGCGCCAGGCCGATTCGTGCCAGAGGAAAAACCAGTGTGCTGCCCAGAATCACCACGGCTTTCGAAGCGGAGGTGGGAGCGAACAAAATCAGTGCGAGGGTGACCAGGCAGAGAGTCACGCCGAGCCAAATGCCGAGATACGTCCAGACGGCGCGCGCCGTCATCAAACCTCGGCGATGCGCGCTGCGAAAGGCCCAGCCGGCCAGGAGCGCTTTGCCCGCCAGCCCGGCTCCGAGCCACGGAAGAATATCCAACTCATGCTTCATCAGCTTGCCGGGATGGGCGAGCGATGCGGTGAAAATCAACAGCAACCACGCCCCCACCACACTGACGGCGACGGACCAAAGGAAGCATTTCGCTCGTCCCCAAAGGCCCAGGTAGAGGCTCACCACCATCCAGCGCCAGGTCAGGGCAAGAGCGGCGATCAGCATCAATGGCGCCAGCGCATGCCGGGTCGGCGGCGCATACCACGTCGCCAGCGCCCGCCATCCCCGGTGCAGCAGCGACGTATCACACCACCACGCCAGCCACAAAGGCGTCACAACCAGCACCAGCCCCCACGCCAGCGCCGTGCTCCACGCCGCCATCTCCAGCTTGCGCAGCACCAATTCACCCACCGCGACCGGCCGGATGAAATGGAAGGGCGTCTGGGTCAGCTCCCTTTCCGCGTTCCGTTTGCCGACGAAAAACGCCAGGACCAAGGGCAAAGCCAGCACTATCCCCAGCATCGTCGCCGTCGATTCCGCATCGATGACGATCGACGACGCCGGGTTCACCTCTTGCACAATCCAGGCGATGGGTCCCAGGACCAGCGCCATGAAAAAACCGACGGCCAAGGGCAGCAACCCTCCCCCGCGCCTCCACTCGAACCAGAGTTGCGCGCCGGCGCCGGACGCAAACGGCTGCCGCCGGCGCGGCAGCACATCGCGGAATCGGCCCAGGCGCCGGCGCCAGGCCGCCCAACTGCGCTCGACCCCGCGCCGGTCGCGTTCCACCGCGAACAGCGCCGCCAGGTAAGCCAGCGCGGATATCACGGCCATCGCCGCGGTGGAGCGGCTTTGCCACGCCGCCGCCTGACCCGCGGACCAGTCGCCGGCCCCGGCATGCGCCAGGGGCCACATCGCCAGCCAGGTCAACCCGAACAGGAGTGTCCCCAGGACAATCAGCCGGCTCGCCGGAAAGCCCGGCAAGATCCAGACCGTGGCCTGCAACAACACCATCGCCGAACCCACATAGGTCAACGGCAGGAAATGCAGCGGCATCCACTCCACGGGCGGTAGCGAGGCCAGCACGAGTTTTTCCCAGGCCAGGGCAACCGCCACGAGCGCGGCGACGCCGTAAAGGATGGGGCAGGTGACCAGCACCCTCGTGCGCACCGGCAAGACGAACAGCCGCGCGGGAAATCGCGCGTGACCCCGCTGTGGATCCGGTTCCGTGTAACAAAAGATCACGGCCAAGACGAGGAACGAAAGCCACATCGGCACCACGTCGATCAGGAAGACCAACACCGGCCAGACCAAGGCCAGCGCCTCGTCTCCCCTCGGCTGCAGCGGTCCGCACAGGGCGCGGTTCAAAACCGCCCAAAACGGGATCGCCGCGAAAATGGCCAGCAGCGCCCAGCGGTTCTTCCGCCAGATTTCCCAGAGAATGGCCAGGGCCGGAGCGAACATAGGTTCAGGAGTGGGTTGGAACGCGGGCCGCCGCCGGCACCTTCTTCGCCGCGCGCGCCACGAAGATTTCGTCCAGGGAAGGATGCCGCTCCGCGACGACGCGGGCGCCCAGTTTGCCGGCGGCCTCGACCAACTCCGGGCGTGTCCCGTTGCAGAGGACGGTCCATTCCTGGCCCGCGCCCACCACGCTCAGTGCGCCGGCGATCACCGGCGCGTGCGCTTGCGGCTGATCGAAGCGAAGCGTGAGTTGGTGATGGGTCAATTTGATCTCTTCCAACGGCCCCGCCAGCACCATCCTGCCCTCGACCATCATCGCCACCTGGTCGGAGACGCGCTCGACTTCATCCAGCAGATGAGAGGAAAAAAAGACGGTCCGCCCTTCCTCGGCGACGGTGCGAATGATCGCTTCGAGTATGTCCCGGCGCACCACCGGATCCAACCCGGAACTTGGTTCGTCCAGCAGCAATAATTCCGGCCGGTGCGCCAGCGCGATCACCAACCCAGCCTTGGCGCTTTCGCCCCGGGACAGATGTTGGATCCGCGCTTGCGGGTCCAGGCCGAACTGCGCGCGCAGCGACTCCGCGTAAGCGTCGTCCCACTTTGGATAAAAGGCCCGCGAGTAGCGCAACAACTCTTCCACCCGCATCCAGGCCGGGAGATCGCGCAGTTCCGAGAGATACCCAACCCGGCTGAGCACCCCGACCGGGTCGCCCACCGGGTCCCTTCCGAAAACGCGCACCGACCCGGATTCCGGCCGGAGCAGACCCAGCACGTGCTTGATCAGGGTGGTCTTGCCCGCGCCGTTTTCGCCGACCAGGCCAAACACGCACCCGCGCGGCACTGCCAGGGTCACCCCGTCCAGCGCCAGCCTGGCGTCGAATCGGCGGCTCACGCCGGCTAAGTCGATCACGGTTTCCATCAGGGAAGAGGAGGGAGTGTTCATTTTTGCGGTGGGTTGAGATGCTTGTGGCGCTCCTTGACCAGGGCCATGACTTCGTCGAGGGCCATGTCCATGTGTTGCGCTTCGGCCAGCAGGGCGTCGGCCCGCTGCGTCAGCAGTTTCCTGCGCTCCTTGCGGGCCAGGGGCGAGCCTTCGTCCGAGACGTAGGTGCCCGCGCCGTGACGTTTGACGACGACGCCCGCCCGCTCCAATTCCAGGTAGGCCCGGGCCACCGTGTTCGGATTAATCAGGAGTTGCTCGGCCAGGGTGCGGACGGAGGGGAGTTCTTCGCCCGCGGCCAGCCGGCCCGCCGCCACCAGGTATTTCACCTGGTTGACGATTTGCAGATAGACGGGCACCCCGTCGTGCGTGGTGATATGAATTTGCACGGGCCCCTCACTCCTGGGCGGTGGCGCGGGAGACGGGCCACCGCAAAGTGTATTAAGACACTAATACACTAAACGGGGCTGTCAAATAATTTCTGGTCTGATGGCACATTGTTCATTGCTCATTGCACAATGCTCATTCAGTGGTTTCCGAGCCCTTCCAACCCGCAGCAGTGGACAATGAGCAATGAGCAATGAGCAATGTGCAATGAGCAATGTGCAATCCTCAGCCCAATGACAAGCCCGGCTTCGCTATGCGAGTGCTTGACTATGCGCCAGCCAGGATTTCAAATCCGCGACATGACCACCGAGCAGCCTCGATTGACCCGCCGGCGTTTCCTTTATGCCTCGTCCGCCTTCACGGCGGGGTTGCTTCTGCCCGCGCGGCACGTGCGCGGGGCGGTGGGACCGCGGCGTGCCTCGCCGAACGAGAAGTTGAACATCGCCTCGATCGGCGCGGCAGGGCAGGGGGCGTCGGACACCGATGGTTGCGCCGGGGAAAACATCGTCGCGCTCTGCGACGTGGATGCGACGCGTCTGGCGGAGCGCGGGGCGAAGTATCCCAAAGCGAAACGGTACCGCGACTACCGCAAGATGCTCGAAGAGATGAAGGAAATCGACGCGGTCATCGTGAGCACGCCGGATCATCATCATGCCTTTGCCGCGGTCCTGGCCATGAAGCTGGGCAAACATGTCTATTGTCAGAAGCCGCTGGCCCATTCGGTGTGGGAGGCGCGCTTCATGCGGGAGCTGGCCGCGCGGCAGAAGGTGGTGACGCAAATGGGCAACCAGGGGCACTCCTACGACAGCACTCGGCGCATCGTCGAGCTGGTCCAGGCCGGCGTGCTCGGCGAGGTCCGCGAAGTCCATGTCTGGACCGACCGCCCGATTTGGCCCCAGGGGATGAATCGGCCGACCGACACGCCCCCGGTGCCGGCGCACCTGGACTGGGAGCTCTGGCTGGGCCCGGCTCCGGCGCGTCCGTATCATCCGGACTACCTGCCGTTCAAATGGCGCGGCTGGTGGGATTTTGGCACCGGCGCCCTGGGGGACATGGCTTGTCACAACGCGGACGCCGCGTTCTGGGCCTTGAAGCTGGATGCGCCGATCCGCGTGGCCGCCGAATCTTCCGGGGTCAACTCCGAGACCTGTCCGAAATGGAGCATCATTCGCTACGAGTTCCCGGCCCGAGGCGATCTGCCCCCGCTGACCCTGACCTGGTACGACGGGGGCAAGCTGCCCAGCCGGGATCTGGCTGAGGGCGCGGACCTGCCGAAAAACGGGACGATCATCGTCGGCGCGAAGGGCATAATTGTGTTCCGCGACTGGCATCCCGACGGTTTCCGATTATTGCCGGCGGACAAGTTCAAGGATTTTAAAGGTCCGGAGCCGACGATCCGACGTGCCCCGAACGGGCCTTACCGGGAATGGATCGACGCGTGCAAAGGAGGTCCGATGTGCCTGTCGAATTTCGATTACAGCGGACGCCTGGCCGAGACCGTGCTCCTGGGCAACGTGGCCCTGCGCGTGGGCCGAAAATTTGAGTGGGACGGAAAGGAGCTGAGAGCCAGGAACTGTCCGGAAGCGGCCCAGTACATCCGGCGCGAGTACCG
>Ga0137373_10006515_pt1 | contig 12487 bp, 10 predicted proteins | sample SagtaG_5_FD_104912 | JGI IMG/M metagenome (GOLD analysis project Ga0137373, IMG submission 104912) | Vadose zone soil microbial communities from Sagehorn Ranch, Mendocino, California, USA - Sage1_R_80_16 metaG | ecosystem: Environmental > Terrestrial > Soil > Vadose zone | place: USA...
GCTTATGCTGCGCGTCCGATTCGCGCCGTCGCCCACCGGCTTTCTCCACGTGGGTTCGGCGCGCACCTTCATCTTCAACTGGCTCTATGCGCGCCGCAACGGCGGCACCATGGTTTTGCGCCTCGACGACACCGATGTCGAGCGCAACACCGAAGCCAGCGTGCAGTCGATCTTCGAGGGCCTGCGCTGGCTTGGCTTGGGCTGGGACGAGGAGTACAAGCAGTCCGAGCGGCTGGCGCTGCATCGCGACATGGCCGATGCCATCTTTGAGCGCGGGCTCGCATACCGGGACTTCACGCCTGCCCGCGCGGATGAGGACAAAGCAACTACCCCACTCAATCCAGCAGAGGGCATGAATGGCGCACCCTCAAGCCAAACGCAGGGCGCCTGGCTTTTCAATCCCGGCATGCGCGAGCTTTCGCGCGAGGAGAGCGACCGCCGCGCCGCAGCGGGCGAGCTCTTCGCGCTGCGCTTCCGTGTGCCGCGCGGACACAGCCGCATGCTGCGCTTCACCGATGCGGTTTATGGCGAGCAGTCCAGGCCCGCCGATGAGGTCGAGGACTTCGCCCTGCTGCGCAGCGACGGAATGCCAACCTATCATCTGGCCTCCTGCACGGATGACGCCGAGCTGCGCATCAGCCACGTCATTCGCGGCCAGGACCATCTCTCGAACACCTACAAGCACCTGCTCATCTTCGAGGCCATTGCGGAGGTGGCCGGCAAGTCCGTTGCGGAGTCCTCCTCCGTCATGGTTCCGCAGTTTGCGCATCTTCCGCTGCTGGTTGCGCCGGATGGCACGAAGCTCTCCAAGCGGCGCCACGGCCCGGTGGTCAGCGTGACTACTTATCGCGACGCGGGCTTTTTGCCCGAGGCTTTCATCAACTTTCTCTGCCTGCTGGGCTGGTCGCCGAAGAACGACCGCGAGTTTATGACCCTGCCGGAGCTGACCTCGGCGTTTACCCTGGAGGGCGTCAATCGCGCCAACGCGGTGATCAATTTCAGCGAGGCCGATCCGTTCGACCCCAAGGCCGTGTGGCTCAACTCGGAGCACATCCGCGCGCTGCCCGTCCCGGAGCTTGCGGAGGAACTGCTGCCGTTTCTGCAGGCTGAGTTCGGATGCGCGACGCCCCACGAGCACGGCAGGAATGAGCACTGCAGGCATCCGCATGGCAGACGCGCCCAGGTCACGCCGGAGAAGGTCCTGCAGGTCACGCCGCTGGTGCGCGAGCGCATTCGCCTGCTGCGCGAGGCCGCCGGGGTCGCCGACTTCTTTTTCGTTGCCCAGCTTCCGCCGTATGATGTGGGGGACTTGATTCCGCAGAAGGGCGACGCAGCGCTGGCGCTCAAAATGTTGGGCGAAGCAAAGCAGGTGCTGGCCGATCTCTTTGACTTCGACCATCACTCGCTGGAGTCGACCCTGCGTGCGGCCGCCGAGCGGCTGGGCGTGAAAGCAGGGCCCATGTTTCAGCCCATTCGCGTTGCTGTCTGCGGGCGCAAAAATGCACCGCCGTTGTTTGAGACCATGGAGGTGCTGGGCCGGCAGCTTTGCCTGGAGCGCATTGAACAGGCAGTAGAGAAACTTGAGGCGGTGTGATCAAAAGCAACTACCCCACTCAAGCCAACAGAAGGCTTGAATGGGGCACCCTCACGCACCCTCAAGTTTTTTGCGGCACCCCGCTTTCATATTTACGAGGACTGTAAGTGATGACCCCGAATCCGGAACATAAAGCAGAGACGGCCAAGGCCCCGGCGGAGGCCGAGCCGCGCGCCTCGAACTTCCTTCGCGACATCATCATCGAGGACATCCGTACCAGGAAGTACGGAGACGCCGTCATCCAGACCCGCTTTCCTCCCGAGCCCAACGGCTATCTGCACATCGGCCACGCCAAGGCCATCTGCCTCGACTTCGGACTGGCCGACGAGTTTGGCGGCCTCACCAACCTGCGCTTCGACGACACCAACCCGGAGAAGGAAGAGCAGGAGTACGTGGACTCCATTGAGCTCGACGTGCGCTGGCTGGGTTTCGAATGGGACCGGCTCTGTTACGCCTCCGACTACTTCGACCAGCTCTACGAGTGGGCCGTGCAGCTGGTCAAGGCCGGCAAGGCCTACGTGGACGATCACTCCGCCGAGGAGATACGGGCCCATCGCGGCACGCTTACCGAGCCCGGGCAGAACAGTCCTTATCGCGACCGCAGCGTGGAGGAGAACCTCGATCTGCTGGAGCGCATGCGCAAAGGCGAGTTCCCCGACGGCACCCGCGTGCTGCGCGCCAAGATCGACATGGCCTCGCCCAACCTCAACATGCGCGACCCTGTGATGTACCGAATCCTGCACGCCTCGCATCACCGCACGGGCGACAAGTGGTGCATCTATCCCATGTACGACTATGCGCACGGCCAGTCGGATTCGCTGGAGCGCGTGACGCACTCGATGTGCACGCTGGAGTTTACCGACCATCAGCCGCTCTACAAGTGGTTCATCGAGCAGCTTGGCATCTTCCCCTCGCAGCAGATCGAGTTCGACCGCCTCAACCTCACTTACACGCTGCTCAGCAAGCGCAAGCTGCTGCAACTGGTGCAGGAGAAGCGCGTCAGCGGCTGGGACGATCCGCGCATGCCCACGCTCTCCGGCATCCGCCGCCGCGGTTTCACGCCGGAGGCCATCCGCAACTTCTGCGCCGCAATCGGCGCCTCGCGCACCAATGGCACCACGGACATCGAGATGCTGGAGCACTTCCAGCGCGATGACCTGAACCGCCGCGTGCCGCGCGCCATGGCCGTGCTGCGGCCGCTCAAGCTGGTCATTGAAAACTATCCCGAGGGCGAGGAAGAGCTGGTTGAGGTTGCCAACAACCCGGAAGACGCCTCGGCCGGCACGCGCCAGGTGCCATTTTCGCGCGAGCTCTACATCGAGCAGGACGACTTTCGCGAGGTGCCTCCGCCCAAGTACTACCGCCTCTCGCCCGGCAAGGAGGTGCGGCTGCGCAACGCGTATTTTGTTACCGCGAAGAACGTTGTGAAGGACGCGGCCGGCAACATCGTCGAGGTGCGCTGCACGTACGATCCGGCGAGCCGCGGCGGCAACTCGCCCGATGGCCGCAAGGTGAAATCGACGATCCACTGGGTCAGCGCCAGGCATGCAATCGGGGCGGAGGTCCGGCTATACGACAAGCTCTTCGCCAAGCCCGATCCTGGCGACTTCGAAGAGGGCGAGAGCTATCTCGACAACCTGAATCCCAACTCGCTGGAGATCGTGCGCGAAGCCAAATTGGAACCTTCGCTTGCCGGAGCGCAGGTTGAGGACCGCTATCAATTCGAGCGCGTCGGCTACTTCTGCGTCGATCCCGACTCGCGCCCCGGCCAGCTGGTCTTTAACCGGACGCTGGCGCTCAAAGACAGTTGGGCGAAGATCGAAAAGAAAGCCGGCGCGTAGGACCGGCGCGTAGGAAAAGTTGAGCATGCCCCATCCTGGCCTTCGTTTGGCCAGGGGGCAGTTGATCACGGTGTTGCCTTTGTTTCTTTCCGCCTTGCTACAATCGCAGCGTGTCCAGCCCTGCCGAACCGCAGCCCTCTTCACAGCCCGAACCGCGTCCTTCGCCGCTCGCGCCTGAGCCTGAGCCGGCCTTTGGATTGCGCCTGGTGATCTTCGCGATTCTGGGTTTCCTGGTGGCATTTGGCATCTTCGGCGAATTGGCAAGGGCGGTCGCGCAGCGTCTGCCGGCGTTCAGCGGAATCCCTCCCGACGACCTTCTCATGGATCCGCGCCTGCTGCTGCCGGCGCAATTGGCCGGCTATCTTGTCGTCCTTGCCGGGCTCAGACGCTGGTTCGGCCGCCATCTCGGGGTGGGATTGCTGCGCGCGCTCTGTTGGCAGTGGCCTGCGCGCTGGGGGCGCTTTCTCGCCGGTGGCGCCGCGCTCGGCTTGGCCGTTCAGTTTGCCTCCCACTGGCTACCCGCGCCGCCTGAGCTGCCCATCGACAAGATGCTGCGCACCACGACCGATGCCTGGCTGATGGCCGCCTTTGGCGTGTTCATCGCGCCGTTTGTCGAGGAGCTCATGTTTCGCGGGTTGCTCTTTCCCGCGCTCAGCCGCCGAACGGGAGCAGTGGCCGCCTTGCTGCTGACGTCAATTGCATTTGGCGCGCTGCACGCGGCACAACTGGGCGATGCCTGGCTCCTGGTCGCATGCATCGTGATTGTGGGTGCCGTGCTTACGTTGGTGCGCTGGAGCTTCCATTCGCTGGCCGCGTCGACGCTGGTCCACATGGGCTACAACGGGGTGCTCTTTGCGGCGATCTTCGCGCAGACCCGCGGCTTCACCGACCTGAGCGCAAAGTGATTGTTTTGTTCGGGTCCTTCGCTTCGCTCAGGATTTCGCCTCGCGGCTCACACGCCGCAAAACGGCTCAACCTTGAAACTTTGAAACCTTGCCTGTAACGTTGAACTCCATGTCCAGCGCCCGCCAGCAGCTCCTTGCTCTTTTAGCAAAGCAGTCGTTTCGCCTCGGCGAGTTCAAGCTCTCCAGCGGAGGCACAAGCGACTACTACATCGACTGCCGCACCACCACCTTGCACGCCGAAGGCGCCGAGTTCACCGCGCGCGTCTTTCTCGACGAGATCCAGCGCCACAACTGGCGGCCGCAGGCCATCGGCGGACTCACCATGGGGGCCGACCCAATCGTCGTCGCCGTCGCCATGCTCAGTGCGCAGGAGGCGCACCTGCACATCTCGGCCGACCTGCCCCGGCCGCAGGAGCTGATCCACGGCTTTCTGGTGCGCAAGGCGGAGAAGACACACGGCACCGGGCAGCGTATCGAGGGCTTTCGCGAGCAGGGCGCGCGCGTGGTCGTCGTCGACGATGTCTGCACTACCGGGGCCTCCACCGTCCAGGCCATCGAGGCGGCGCGGGAATTCGGCTTCCGGCTCGCGGGCATCATGTGCCTGGTGGAGCGAGAGGAATCCGCCGGCCGGCCGGCCATTGAACTGGCTGCCCGCGGCGTGCCCTTTGTCTCCATCTTTTCGGCGTCGGAGGTCCGCGCCGAGCACCTGCGGCAGCGGAAGTAAAAGATCTGACAGAAATATTCAGGTCACAGACAGAACTCGAGGGTGCCCCATCCTAACCTTCTTTTGGTCAGGGTGGGGTAGTTGATTTTGCTCTTGCAGTTCTCGCGTCAGGATGACCAACATCAACAACACAGACCCACCTCTGCTAGAGCGTGTTTCATAAATCCGCTTCGTATCAGGGCACGGCTTTCAGCCGTGCCACAATGAGTTTATTGGATGGGGCTTTAGCCCCTGAGGGCATAATTACAGGGGCTAAAGCCCGCGAAGTTTTGTGGCGCCCTGTTCGGCACGACTAAAGTCGTGCCCTGATACGGTTCAAACCGATTTATGAAACACGCTGTAAAAACGGCAGACGTGGGGCACCACTTTTCCCCAATGCACTCTCGATGATTGCCTCCGCCGTCGCACCGTTCTACGATGGTGATTGCTTTTCGGCCCGCAATCCGTAGGCATGGCCCAGGGAGTCCTGCGCGTGGAAGCCTTCGCAAATATGTTCGGCAAACTCGGCCTGGTGATGATCGTGGTACGCGACATGGAGCGCAGTGTCGCCTTCTATCGCGATGTGCTTGGACTCAAGCTCCTGATCAATCAGGACAACTGGAGCCAGCTCGATGGAGGCAACATCATCCTCGGATTGCATCCCGAGGGTGAGGAGGTCCACGTGAGCCCCACCAGCGGCATGAGCATTGGCATTTATGTCGACAACATGGACAAGGCCGTCACTGAGATCCGCCGCCGCTACGGAAGAATTGCCATCGGCCCGCGTGAAGAGCCCTTCGGCCGCTGGGCCCTGGTCTTCGATCCCGATGGTTACAGTGTGCAGATCATCGAGATGGCGCGCAGGCTGCGCGCGCAGCATCATCTGACGCCGGAGACCGCGAAGAAATAAGATCGGCACTTATCGATGCAGTCAAAAATCAACTCCCCCCCGCTCAGGCCAAAGTACGGCTTGAGTGGGCCACCTGCTACATTGTTCCAGTGCGGTAAGTAGATCAAAAGAGGGCGTTTTCAGGTGTCCTACTCAACGTTCCTTTTCGTTGATTGGGACTTCTGCGATACAAGCAAACTGCCCCACACAAAAAAAAGCTTGAGTGGGGCACCGAAACCGCGTCCGCTGCAAGAATGAAATCCGTCCGCAAATTTAATCGAAAAAAATCACCGGCAAAACAGGTACACTATCCTCATAGACCCCCACACAAAGCGGACCAAAACCTGTGCTTGAAACTCTTAAGTGGACTGATTCCGGCGTACTGTTTATCGATCAAACCAAGCTCCCGGTCGAAGAGATCTGGGTGAATTGCCAGACCTATGAGGCCGTTGCAAACGCCATACGCACGATGATCGTGCGCGGCGCCCCTGCGATTGGCGTGGCTGCCGCGATGGGCATCGCCCTTGGCGCGCGCAACCTGGACGTCACCAGCATCTCGGACTTCCGCAACGGCTTCGGCCAGATCTGCCGCATCATGGGGGAGACGCGTCCCACGGCGGTGAATCTCTTCTGGGCCATCCGCCGCATGCAGCGCCGCTTTGAGGAGATCAGCAATCGTCCCATTCCCATCATCAAGCAGGCGCTGATCGACGAGGCCCGGGCCATCTACGCCGAGGACATTGCCACCAACCGCGCCATGGGCGCCCACGGTGCGTCGCTCATGCCAGACTCCGGCGGCGTGCTCACGCACTGCAACGCCGGGGCATTGGCGACAGCCGGCTACGGCACTGCCCTGGGCGTCATCCGTGCCGCGGTCGAGCAGGGAAAACGCATCAAGGTCTTCGCGGACGAGACCCGTCCCTTCCTGCAGGGCTCGCGCCTGACCGCGTGGGAGCTGATGAAGGACAACATCCCGGTCACGCTGATCTCGGACAACATGGCCGGCGCCATCATGGCGCAGGGCAAGATCCAGGCGGTCATCGTGGGGGCCGATCGCATCGCCGCCAACGGCGACACGGCCAACAAGATCGGGACCTACACCGTCGCCATCCTGGCGCGTGAGCACGGCATTCCCATGTACGTCGCCGCGCCCTTCTCCACCGTGGACCTGGAGACCGCCGACGGCTCCGGCATTCCCATCGAGCAGCGGGCCTCCACCGAGGTCACGCACTTTGCCGGCACGCAGGTCGCGCCCACCGGAGTCCAGGTGGAAAACCCTGCCTTCGACGTGACTCCCCACAGCTACATTCGCGCCATCATCACCGAGCGCGGCGTGGCCACTGCGCCATACACCGAATCGCTGCCCCGGCTGGCCGAGGGCAAGGCCGTGCTGGTCGGTAGCAAATAGGCGGCTACTTCGATACTGGGCGGATCCACAGAAAAACCAGCCCTCCGACCGGATGCTCGCCGTAGAGCGGCGTCAGGAAGTCCGGTTTGGAGTAGATCGTCAACTGCCCGCCGAGCGCCGTGGACAAGTGCGGTAGCAGCTTGAATTCGCGGTCGTAGCCGAAGGTGTAAGCCTGCACACGCGCCAGGAAATGCTCCTCAAAGCCGGGCGGCTCGAATTGCTCGCCCAACGCCAACTCATTCGTCCGGTCCACGTTCTCAATGCGTCCCCAAACATAGTTGCGATCGCAAAATCGGAGGGTCGTCTCCGCCAGGTATGAGTTGAAGATCTGGTGGTGGCCCAGGTCGCTGTTTCGTCCCCAGACGAGTGAACTGGCCCAGTTGCCGCGCGTGAGCGGCCGGTTGTACATCACCGAGGCGGTCATCCGGAGCACGTCTTCTTCGGGGTGCAGCTCCTCGGGGCTGGCGAGGCGCCCGACGGAATACTGCATGCTCCAATTGCGACCGGGATTGATGGTGACGCGCGTGGACCAGGAGTCGATCGGGCCGCTGTCGATGTTCCAGCGAAACTCATCGGGCTCGCGGCCATGGAAGCCGGACGCCTCCAGGCGAATGATGCGGTAAGCGATGCCCGCGGTGATCACGTCGCTGGCGATGTGGGTGGAGTCCTGCAGATGGTGCCCGAGCACGGCCTGCGGGTTCTCCGATGCCGAGGCGCGATGCGGATAGGCAGCCGGGCCCAGAGCCGGATCACCAACCGGGGCCGCATACAGCGAGATCAGCGTGTGCTCGCCGGCCCTGAAGTCGTACATCGCGGCCAATTCCATAAAGAGATCATGCGGATGCTGGCCATCGACGATGGGCTTGCCGAATGCGGTCTCGCCCAACTGGAAGAGCTCTGGATAGCGGCGATCGGTGATCGTCGCCGGCTCCAGACTGAGCATGCTGCGCAGCGTGAGCGTGTGCGGGCCTTTGTGCCACTGCGCCACGGGCATGAACCAGTTGGTTGAGAAGAATTTGTCGCGGCCGCGAGCGCCGGACTGCTGCAACTCGTTCAAGAACGCGACGCCGTGAAACATCAACATCCAGTTGCCGCGCATAGCCATGAGCATCTCGTGCGGGGCCGAGACCGGCTCCGCGCTGGTCCCGGAGCTGCTGTGATGGGTGATGGAGCCGAGAAAGTCCTTCCGCTCTTCCATCCCGTGTTGCATGCCATGTTGCATTTCGTGCCGCATGGAGTGCATCTGCTCTCCGTGCTCGGCCTTGTGCATTTCGCTGCGCGGCATCTTCATACCAGGCATGCTGGTGCCATTTTCCGCGGGCCTCTTCTCTTCGGGCGTCTGCGCCGGCGTGGCGGTTCCTGGATGGTCCTGATGGCTCTCCGTGTTCTGGCTGGATGCCGTCCCGGCAGGATGATCGTGTTGACCTGCCGGGTCGTGCTGGGAACGCACAGGCGCACTTAATGCAATCAGAATCACGCCCATGGCTAGGCATCTCATAGGGCAAAGGGAACTCATCAGTTCGGCTTTACGCCGCGCTGGCCTGAGGCTCGGGTGCCTGACGACTGCGCTCGCGAAGGTAGTCTTGGGCGGCATGGTAGCCCTCCATGGTTCCCACATCTATGTAGTGCTCGCCGTTCGCGGTCGCATGCACATGGTTTCCCGCGGCGATGTAGGCATTGAGCAGCTCGCCCAGGTATTCGTCGGTACGATGGCGAGACTCCCAGAGCTGGTGTAGCGCGCGGAAGGCGCGTCCCGAGGTCGCCACCGCTCCCCAGACCCAGTTCGTTCCCGGGTTGATCTGCTTCACAATCACCCGCTCTGCGCGCCGCCGCTCGTCACAGAGCACGGCATCGAAGGCGCTGGGATTGTCCACCGGAAACAGCACCAGGTTCACCTCCGCCAGCTCTCCATGCGCTAACCCTCCATGGTCATGATCTGCATATGGGCCATCGATGGGCGGCGGATCGTTGTAGATCGCATCCACCGCCGCCAGGTAGGCGTTTTCCGGAAACCAGATGGTGTCCGGCAGCCCGATCAGCACCGGCTCGTCGCTGCGCACAAAGGAGACGGCGCGGAAGAGCGCATCGCAGAGCCCACGCGGCTTGCTCTGCACGGCGTAAAAGATCTCCGCCGCGTAGTCGCGTTCGGCGTAGTAGCGCACAATGTCGCTCTTCTCCGCCGAGATGATCATGCAGATCTGCCGCGCCCCGGCGGCGATCATGCGCTCCACCAGGTACTCGGACACGGCCTTGGGCCGGGCAATGCCGTCCACCAGGCGCGAGCCCACCGGCAACAGCTCCTTGCTGCAGCCCAGCGGCTGAATACGCAGCCCCGCGCCTGCGGCGGGAATGATGCCGATCATGCGGCCTCCATCGGCTTTGTGCTGTGGACAATCGGCGGCGCCTTCTCCGGCATCGCACTCCGGTCATGGGAGCGGGCCGACTCGAAGGCGGCCAGCATGGTGCGGGCGCGCTGGTATCCGGTGTGCTGCTCCAGCGTGCGTTCGCGGGCGCGTCGCGCCATCTGAACCAGGTCCACGTCGGAGTGGTCGAGCGCCCGCAGCACCTCCTCGGCGTCGCGCGCCACCAGCACCTCGACGCCGGGCTCGAAGAAGGAGTCCAGGCCGCCGAACCAGTCGGTGACGATCGGCGTGCCGCAGGCGGCAGCCTCGAAGAACCGTCCCGAGGGGCAATAGCCGGAGACCGCCATGGCCTCTCTGGTCAGATTCAAGGTCAGGCGCGAGGAGCCGTACAGCGCAGGATGATCGGCGGGCGGGACATGCTCCACCCGCAGAACATTTGCCGGCCATTTCATCTGCGCGGGGTAGAGCGGCCCCGCCAGCAGGAAGCGCGAGGACGGACGCCGCCGCGCCGGCTCCAGGAAAAGGCTCTCCAGCTTGGCCTGGCGGTCCGGCGCATAGGTTCCCATGTAGCTGAGCTCGCAGCGCAGCCCAGGCCGCGCCCGAGCCGGCCGGTAGAGGTCAGGATCCACGCAGCCGAAGAGAGCGCACACATCCTTGACGTGGTAGTCGCGCTGCAGCAAGCCCAGGGACTGGCCGCCGGTCCAGGAGAGGACCAGGTCGAATTGCGCCAACTGCTCCGCCCGCAGGTAGTCCAGGCTGCCCTGCCTGAGCCGCTGCAGAGTGATGGGCGTGTCCAGGTCGTAGAAGACGCGCAACGGGCGGCTCAGCGAGAGCAGCTCGTCGGCGATGCGAGCGCCTTCCGGCACATAGCTGGCCGTGATCGCAACGTCGGATTCGGCCGCCTCCGCCAGCGCCTGGCTGCGAATGCTCTCCCAGTCGGGATAGAGCTTCAGGTCGCAATAGGCCCACTGGCTGAAATCGCGGTGGCGGGCGTAGTAGGGCACGTCGCGCTCGTAAAAGGTGACCCGGTGCCCAAGGCGATGCAGCGCCCGGATGATTGCACGATACGGCGTAGCATGTCCGTTGCCCCAGGAAGAAGACAGCGTCAGGCCGAACAGAGTGATTTTCAATTGCGCACCTTAGCGCAGCCCCGGCCGCTAAATGGGGTCCCAGCGAGCCCGTACTTGGCTTGCCGGGGGTGAAAGTGCGGCCACAGAGTAGGCTCCCGATCAGTCTTGGATGAAAAGAGCAGCCCTGACGTTTTCCAGCTACGAAAAAAACCTGAACCCGCCGAGTTACGGCTGGACACGCCCGGTTCCCAGCGAGCCCGCAGTTGGCTTGCTGGGTGAACAGGCCTCAGGGTGCCACATCCTGGCCGGCCATTTGGCCAGCAGCGGGATGGCTGCCCCTACCTATTCCAGCTTGGCATCCATCGAGATCTCGGTATTGAGCACGCGCGAGATCGGGCAGCCGGCCTTGGCGTCGGCCGCGGCCTTCTGGAACTTGGCCTCATCGGCGCCGGGGACCTTGGCGCGCAGTTCCAGATGGCTGCGCGTGATCGTGAAGCCCGCGTCGGTCTTCTCGAAGGTGACGGTGCACTTGGTGTCGATGGCATCGGCCCGCAGCCCCGCCTGCTCCAGTTGAAGCGAGAGCGCCATCGAGAAGCAGCCGGCGTGGGCCGCCGCAATCAGCTCCTCGGGGTTGGTGCCAACGCCGTTCTCAAAGCGCGTGCTGAATGAATACTGCGTCTGTGAAAGGACTCCGCTCGCGGTGCTGACCGAACCCTTGCCGTCCTTCAGTCCGCCCGCCCAGTGGGCGCTTGCCGTTCTCTGCATGATCTTGCTCCTAACCTGCGCGCCGATGCCCACCCCAGCACGCCAACTGCGGGCGCGCTGGGGACCCCGGTTACGCGACGCAACATGCTACACCTGGGGCCGTGCTTTGCGCGACCGCAGAAACCTCCGGCTGGTGCTAGACTGTTCGGCAATGTGGTCCCCAGCAAGGCCTTCTGCATTGCTGGGCAGAGTGTGGAGGGTCACGATGGCGGAAGCGGAAAAGCGCTCTTTGTACGACAGGCTCGGTGGCGTATATAGCATCGCTACCGTAGTGGATGATTTCATCGACCGAATCATGCTCGATGCGAGGTTGAATGCCAACCCTCAGGTCGAGGAAGCCCACCATCGCGTCTCGCCTCCCGGGTTCAAGTATCTTGTGACCGAGATGGTCTGCTGGGCCACGGGAGGTCCGCAGAAGTACTCCGGAAGGTCCATGGCGGAGTCGCACGCCGACCTGAAGATCACCGCCAGAGAGTGGGATGCGTTCATGGATGACTTCCAGCAGACGCTCAACAAGTTCTCCGTCCCCGCCCAGGAGCAGGAAGAGCTGAAGGCAATCGTCAACAGCACCCGGGCGGACATTGTGGCAGGCGAGGCAGCCAGCGCCAAGGTCGCCTAGGGCCAATCAAATGGCTCACACAAAATGGCTCACAGAAGATCGCATTCCCACTTCTGCCTTGGCAGAAGCGGGTCTTCGAATCCCGCAGTTACGGCGTCTCGCTGACGTATCGTTCGATGTTCTGCATCTGCTCCGTCCAGCCGTTCGCGTGCATTTGGAAGGCCTTTTCGCGGCGCGAGGCCGGCAGGTTTTCAAAGCCCGATTCCATCAATTTGAGCAGCGTGCCGTCGCCGGTCTTTTCAAGCTGGAATTCAACCAGCGTAGGCATTTCCTTCGAGTAATCCACGCCGGCCTCCACCGCGTACGGGTGCCAGGTGTAGGAGAAGAGCC
>Ga0137373_10006517_pt1 | contig 12486 bp, 11 predicted proteins | sample SagtaG_5_FD_104912 | JGI IMG/M metagenome (GOLD analysis project Ga0137373, IMG submission 104912) | Vadose zone soil microbial communities from Sagehorn Ranch, Mendocino, California, USA - Sage1_R_80_16 metaG | ecosystem: Environmental > Terrestrial > Soil > Vadose zone | place: USA...
ACCGAGTTGTTCGCGTTCTGGTACTGGATCGAGGCCCAGTCGCCCGAGTCGAGCGACATGTCGTAGCCGGCCTGCTCGAGCACGCGCGCCTTCTCCTCCTCGCGCGCCTTGCACCAGATGAACTCCTCGATGTCCGGGTGGTCGACGTCGAGCACCACCATTTTTGCCGCACGCCTCGTGTTCGAGGCGTAGATGCCGTTAGCGCTCAGGAGGTGGACGTCCTCGACCTCGATGTCGTAGGTCTCGGCCACCGCGGTGGGCGTGACCGACTCGAGCGTGAGTTGCACACAGGTCGAGACCTCCTCGGCGTAATCGGCCACGGCCGCATCCGGGTGCGCCGCGAGCGTGGCGACGGCCCGGTACCCGCTCGTCTCGTTCATGCCGACGCTCCGCTCTACGACTCGGAAGCCGCCACGCTGCTGGACGCGCGAGGTGAGAGGCCCGTAGAGCGACGGCCGGTATCCCCAACCCTTGTCAGCGCCGGGGGAAGGCTCGTACATGATCTCGGCCTTGGCCGAGTGCGAAGCGATCAACTCGACGAGTCGATTGACGAACGTGTGGCCCACGATGCAGAGGCGATACAGCGGGCGCCAGGTGCCACGCGCCTCCCGGCTCAGCTTGATCTTCGAGGGCACACCGAGGGTCAGAAGCAGCCGCTGAACGTGCCCAAGGAACGGGCGATCGATCGAGGTGATGCTCCAGCCGCCACGCCGCTGGTACGTGCCGTCCGCGTCGATGAGACCTGCGACGAAGGCAGCCCGTACCTCAGGCTTGGCGCGGAAGAGCATGTTCGGGAAACCGAGGGCATCTCCCTTGCCCTTCGCGATCCCGTTCGCGACGAGGAACTCGATCAGGCGCTTACGAGTAAAGCCGAGCTGCTGGTGACCGTCCTCGTCGCCGAGGAGGAGCGGCTCTTCGCCGAAAAGTTCGCGGGAATACTCGCGGAAGCGGTCGGCCGAGAGGCGTCCGGCCTCGTCCTTGCAGAAGGCCACCCGGAGCCGATACGGATAGGTCGTTCGGAGCTCCCCGTCGCCGTAGGTAAGGCCAAGCACGTAGGCGAAGCGGTCGTCGAGCTCCGCGGGCAACTGCATCTCCACGGTCGTGGTCGCATGCGCCGGGTCCGCGACTTCCGGCGGGAGCAATGGGATTGCCGTGCCGCCGTCGCTCGGCTCGAGCAGCGCGTAGAGCGAGTCGCCCGGACGGAACGCCTCGATCGGCCTGACGTCGAAGCCGCCCTCGACGTCATTCCAGTACGCGAACTTGTGTCCCTCGGTCACCTCGACTTCGTAACCCTCGCGCGTCAGTACCCGGTAGCACTGCTTTCGACCGTTCGGCACGAAGTCGGCGACGGCACGCGTGCCCTTGTGCGTGAGGACGTCCTCGCCGACCCCCAGCTGCTCGATCGGCCGCCAGCCTTCCGGGGTCGCGACAAGCGTGCCCTGCCTGAAGCACTTCCCTCCTGACTTGATCGTTCCCGCGGACGCGTCGGCGCCCCGCATGAAGCTCACCGGGCCGCTCGCGTAGCCGCCCTTGGAGAGCTGCTCCTTCGAGGAGCGCAGGCGCGACAGGTTGACGCCGGAGCCCGAGCCGCCGCGGAAGATGATCCCCTCGCGCCGGATCCAGTCGAGGATCGACTCCATTGAGTCGTCGATCGAGAGGATGAAGCAAGCCGACGCCTGAGGGCTCTCCTCGTGGCCGACGTTGAACCAGACCGGCGAGTTGAAGGCGGCGTACTGGTTAACCAGGATCGCCTTCAGCTCGGCCTCGAAGGTCTCGGCCTCCTCTTCGCTCGCGAAGTAGCCGCCCTCGCGGCCCCAGGCGCCGATCGTCGTGACGACGCGGCCGACCATCTGCTTCACGCTCGACTCGCGCTCGGGCGAGGACATGCGGCCGCGGAAGTACTTCTGCGCGACGATGTTCGTCGCCGTCTGCGACCAGAACTTGGGGAACTCGACGCCCTTCTGCTCGAAGACGGCGGACTCCTTGCCGGGGATCAGGGCGTCGCGCGTCTCCCAGTCGATCTCGGCGAAGGGATCGCGCTCCGGGATCGTGAAGAACCGGCGCACGCCGAGGCTCGCAGCCTCGTCCGTGACTGCGTTCTCAAGCCGCTCCGCTGCGATCTCGACCGTCTCCAACTCCTTCGCTGACGCCATGCCTCGACCTCCAGAATGGTATTGACCGGCGCCCGGGCCAGCGCGCCTGCGCGGGTCGAGCGGACCGCTCAGGGTAGAGGCGCGGTCGGACGGATTCTCAGGGGCTTCTAGGAGTCGGTGGGCGGCTCGGGCGGCCCAGGGCGGCCGGCGCGAGCGGCTCGGATTCGTCTCGTGGCGGTCATCCCGGCGGCGCTGACGAGCAGGAGCCCGCCGAGCGAGGCGAGCACGAGCAGCGGGATCGGGATCGAGTCGGCGCTCGTCGTGCCGAGGTTGTCGATCGCGCGACGGTACAGCGAGTGGGGCGGATGTGAGAGCTGGAGCGAGCGGCTCGGGCCCACCGTCGAATCGGTGATGCCGAGCCGTTCGGCGCGGGCGAGGTTCGCGCGCCTGTTGAGCTGCGCCTGGAGGGCGGCCTGGATGTCGTCCGTGATGTTCGAGTAGTCGCGCAGGTCCTCCGGAACCGCATCGAGCGCGGCGCGCAGGCAGCGGACCGAGTAGGTATGGGTGAGCTCTCCGTGATGCGACCAGTCGTCGATCACCTGCCGCGCGCACGACTTCGCGGCCGCCGTCCCCGGGAGCGCGAGCACGACCAGCGCCGCAGCGAAGACAGCGACGAGGACGGGCAGGCTGGCGGCTAGTCGATGGCGCATGCGGTCGCTCGGCGTTCGGGCCTTCGCCCGAGTGTGACCGACGGCGGTGAACCCATGGTAATCGCTATGTAAGCGCCTTGTAAACAGAGAATGAGCTGATCCGGGGTGCTAGGTTCCGCGCTTGATGCCGGAGCCCTTCGAACGCCGGGCGGCGCCGCTGCTGCTCGGCGCGGGAGGGTGCCTCGCAGCGGCTTCGGCGCTCTTCTCGAACGGGTCCTCGGACGGCCGGCTGGTCTGGCTCGGGCTGGCCGCTCTGGCGCTCGCAGCGGTGCTCGCTGCGGGCGTGCTCGCGGGCCTGCCGCGACCCGCGCCGAGGCGGGAGGCACTCGTCGCGCTCGGGCTGCTGGCGGCCTTCGTCTGCTGGAGTGGGATCTCGGTGCTCTGGTCGATCGAGCCGGACCGGTCCTGGGACTACCTCAATCGGGGTCTCGTCTACCTCGCGTTCGCCGCGGTCGGGCTCGCTCTGGGGGCGTACGTGCCGCGGGCGCCCCGGGTCTGGGCGTTCGTCCTCTCGGGCGTGCTCGCGCTCGCTCTCGGCTGGGCGCTGTTGGGGAAGGCGTTTCCGGCGCTCGGCTCGGAGTCGGGCCGGATCGCCCGGCTGAGCTCGCCGATCGGTTACTGGAACGCGCTCGCGCTCCTCTTCGATATGGCGCTGCCGCTCGCGTTGTGGCTGGCGGCTCGGCGCGACCATCCGCACTGGCTGCGGACGGCCGGGGTCCTCTTCCTCTACGCGCTGGTGGTGGCGCTGCTGCTGACCTACTCGCGCGGAGGCGTCGCGGTGGCCGGCGTCGCGGTGGCTGCGTGGCTCGCGTTCGGCGGGCCGCGGCTCGAGAGCGCGGCGGTGCTGCTGCTCGGCGGCGGGGCGGGGCTCGGCGTGGCCGTGTGGGCGTTCTCGCGGCCGGGACTGGCCGAGGACGCCCAGGCACACTCGGTGCGCGTGCACGACGGCGCGTGGTTCGCGGGCGTCTTCTCGCTGGCGGCCGTGGCCGTCGGGGCGCTGGCCTACGCAGGCTCGCTGGCGGAGGAGCGGCGTCCGCTGACCGACCGGCGGCGGCGGCTCGTCGGGCGGGCGGCGCTGGCGGCGCTCGCCGTTGGTGCGTCGGTCGCGGTCGTCGCGCTCGTGGTCGAGTCGAAGCCGCAGGGCTGGTTCCGCGAGTTCACGCAGCAGCCGACGAATCCGAGCCAGACGGTCGGCCCAGGGCGGCTGGCGAACATCAGCTCGACGAGCCGCTGGCAGTGGTGGAAGGAGGCGTGGCACGCGTTCGAGGAGCAGCCGCTGCGGGGAACGGGCGCGGGCACGTTCGAGCTGACGCACCGGCTCTTGCGGACGAACTCGATCGTGGTCACCGAGCCGCACAACGTCCCGCTCCAGTTCCTGAGCGAGACCGGGATCGTCGGATTCCTGCTCGCGCTCGGGTCGGTGGGCGCCGCGGGCCTGGGGGTGCTGGGCGCGATGCGCGGGCTCGACGGGCCCGACCGGGCCGCGGCGATCGCCCTGTGCGTGCTCGTGCTCGCGTACCTGCTGCACTCGATCCTCGACTTCGACTGGGACTTCGTCGCCGTGAGTGCGCCGTTCTTCCTGACTGTCGGCGTGTTGTTGGGGGGCGGGACGGCACCCGTGGAGCGGCGGATGTTCCTCGCGCCGCTGCCGGCCGTCGTGGCGATCGCGGTCGCGCTCTCGCTCCTGACGCCGTGGTTCGCCAGGCGGGCGACCGCCTCGGCGTACGCCGCGGTCGATGACGGGCGGCCCGTCCAGGCGCTGCGGGATGCACGCGACGCGCGGTCGCTGAACCCGCTCGCCCTCGACCCGTTGTACGCGCAGGCGCTCGCCGAGGTTCAGCTCGACGACGTGCGGGCCGCGGCGGCGCTCTACGTGCGCGCGGTCCGGCTCCAGCCGCTCAACTGGCGGCCCTGGTACCAGCTCGGCCTCTTCCAGCTCGAGCAGGGGCAGTACGAGGACGCGATCCCGCCGCTGCGGCGCGCGATCGAGCTCGACCCGCACGGCTCGCAGGCGCCGGAGCTGCTGAACGAGGCACAGGCGCAGGTCGGCTAGGTCGCCCGGGCTCGCAGCCAGATCTGCGTCCAGAAGGGGCCGAGCAGGCGGTAGACGAGCGGCTCCGCCAGGTGCGCGGCGGTGTCGCGCGGGGTGTTCGAGAAGAGCCGCTTGCGGTTGTTGTGGAAGCGGCGGACGTCGCTGAAGCCGGCCTCGCGCAGGAGCTTCTTCAGCTTGCGGGGGGTGTAGCCGAGCTCGGTGACGCCGAACGCGCCGGCGGCCTCGCGGCCCTGGAAGCGGTGCTTCCAGTTCGGCTCGGCGAGGAGGATTCGGCCGCCGGGCTCGAGCGCGCGGTGCGCGGTGGCGAGGACGAGGTCGGCGCGGGGGCTGTGGTGGAGGGCGTCGTAGAGGAGGCACGCGTCGAAGCGGCGGCCGAGGTCGAGCTGCTCCATGTCGGCTGCCTCGAAGCGGACGGCGAGGTGTTCCTCTTCGGCCTGCTCGCGCGCGATTTCGATCATCTCCGGCGAGATGTCGTAGCCCTCGGCGTGGACGCCGTGGCGGGCGGCGAAGCGGGTCATCCAGCCGGAGCCGCAGCCGAGCTCGCAGAGGGTCGTGCCGGAGTGGAGGTCGAGCAGCTGGAGGACGTAGCCGAAGTCGATCAGCAGACGCGCGGTCTCTCGCGGGTCGTGGCCGAAGGGCTTGGAACGGATCCAGGCGCGGCCCTCCTCGCCGGCGGCGCGGGGGTAATCGATCTCGGCCTGCTTGCGCTCTTCGCTTGTGTCGGACATCGACACGGAAGTGTCACGAAACACCGCGACGGACGTTGCGCTAGCCGCCGACGACGACCGCGACTTGGGCGCCCATCAGCTCGCGCGGGCGGAGGCCGTCGAGCGGCGAGACGAGGCCGATGCGCAGGTCGCGGGCGAGGCGCACGGCCTCCGGGCGACGGCCGGCGCGGTACATGACGGCGCTGCGGCCGTAGCCGGCGCGGGGCGCGTTGCCGACCTCGCCGATTGGGTACCCGCGCGCACGCACGCGCGAGGCCTCGGCAGCGGCGGCGCCGCTGATTCCGTTGCCGTTCAGGATCGCGACCGAGGTCGAGCCGCGCGGGAGGAGCGGCCTGGCGGGCGCGCTCGCCGGCTTGGCCGGGCTCTGCTTGGCCGCGGCGTCTGCCCGGGCGTGGTGGATCACCGGCTTCGCCAGCATCGCGGCACCCACGACGACGAGCCCGATCAGCTCGAGCGTCGCGATTCCGGCGGCGACGACCGCGATCGTGCGCCAGGAATGGCTCTGGGGGCTGGATAGAGCGTGCTCCACGGGGATCGCTCGATTCGCCGCCGCGGCGCCGGATCCTTCTCGGAGGGCTTGGCGAAACGGACGGCTGTGCCGCCGGGCGACGAGCGACGTTCCACCAAGCCCTCCTAGCAGCAGGGCCGGAGGTCTCGGCCGTCGTAGTAGACGAGCGCGGACGGGGCGCGCGAGGGTCTCGGCATCGCGTCCACGAGCAGGCCGAGGCCGATCCGCCGTCTGCTGGGCGGCCGCGCGTACGAGCAGTCGCCCGTCAGCGCGCTCGTCCGCCGCAGCGCGGGGAAGTCGAAGGGCGCGTCCCAGGTGGCGGTGCCGCGGTAGGCGGAGCCGTTCTGGGCGAAGCGGACGGTGCCGGGCCGTTGCTCGCGGACGACGACGTGCGTGCAGATCGCGGTCGTGAAATCGGCGTTCCGGTCGGACAGCGCCTCGCCCAGGTCGCCGCCCGTGAAGACGTGGGCGGTCCGGTAGCTCTCGGGGGCGTCGAGCAGGATCAGCTCGCCGTTCGCCGGCCCGAGCCGCTCGGCCTGTCCTACGACCCGATTCGAGATCCGCCCGGCGTGGATCCAGTCGAACGAGCTGTAGAGCGAGAGCGCGAGCCCCACTGCGAGCGCTGCACCGAGCGCTCCAGACGCCCTCGCCGGCGGAACGAGGCCCGCCAGCGCCAGCGCGAGGCCGACCGACGCGAGCAGCATCAGCCGCTCGCCGTTGGCGTTGTTCAGGTCGACGGCCAGGTTCAGGAGCGGCAGGATCGAGATTCCGAACCAGGCGAGCCCCACGACGACGAGCCGGTCAGACTGGCGCCACGCCCGCCAGGCCGCCAGCGCGAGGATCAGGACGGGCAGCGAGAGCACGACCGGGTAGCGGAAGGTCTCGACGCTCGGCGGAGTCAGGGCCGCGATCGCGTACGACGCTGCCACCCCGACCGCCCGAAGCGGCGTCCACGGGTAGCCGCTGTAGCCGCCGAACCCGCCGAGCTCGATCCAGCGCGCCGCGAACGTCCCCGCCTCGACCGCGAGCATCGTGCCCGGGATCAGCAAGTCCTCCCGCCGCGCCCCGCGCCGCCAGAACAGCAGCAGAGCAAGCACCGGCAGCACGAACGCGATCTCCTTGCAGAGCGTCGCCACCGTCGTCAGCAAACCCGCCCCCAGCGCCCGCGCCCAGAGAGGCCAACGCGCGGTCGCGCACAGCAACGCGCCCAACCCCGCGGCGACCGCGGTCAGATCGGTGTTGCCGGAGACCCACGCGACCGACTCGCCGTGCCGCGGGTAAACCGCGAACGCCGCGGCCGCGATCCAGGCCCGCCAAGGATCCGCCAGCCGCGCCGCCAGCACCCACACCTCGAGCACGACCACCGCGTAGAGGAGCAGATTCCCGAGATGGAACGCGACCGCCGAGGCCCCGAACAGCCGGAACAGCCCGAGGTTCCAGAGCGTCCAGAAGGGCCGGTAGAAGTGGCCGGCCGCGCCCGCCTCGCCGGCGTCGTTGCGGCCGAAGGCCCACCCGATCCCGTGCGCGTGGCGGAGGTTGTGGACGAGCAGGAGGTCGTCCGAGACGAAGCTCGACCAGACCACGGGGAGAAAGGAGATGCAGGCCAGCGCGACGAGCGCGAGCCCGGGCAGCCAGCGGCCCGGGCGCCGGTGAGCGAGCCTCACGGCCCGGAGCCTGCGAACGACTCCCAGGTGCGGCGAAGACCGTCCTCGAGCCCGACCTCCGGCCGCCAGCCGAGCTCGGACTCGGCGTGCGAGACGTCCAGCACGCTCCGCTGGAGCTCGCCCAGGCGCGGCGGGGCCTGCTCCGCCTCGATCTCCACCCCGGCCACCCGGCGGCAGAGCTCGTACAGCTCCAGCACGGACGTCTCCACACCCGTGCCGACGTTGAAGACGCCTCCGTCCAGCCCGGCGGCCGCAAGCGTCGCCTGCGCGACGTCGCCCGCATACACGTAGTCGCGCGTCTGGCGCCCGTCGCCGAAGATCCGGGGCGCCTCGCCGGCAGCCAGCCGCCCGAAGAAGATCGCGACCACGCCGGCCTCGCCGTGCGGGTCCTGGCGCGGCCCGTAGACGTTCCCGTACCGGAGCGAGACGTGACCGGTCCCGTAGAGGCGGTTGTAGGCCGCGAGGTACTCCTCACCGGCCAGCTTGGAGACGCCGTATGGCGCGAGCGGCCGGCGCGGCGAGTCTTCCGGAGCAGGCCCGTCGCACTCGCCGTAGATCGCCCCGCCGGTCGAGCTGAAGACGACCTGCGTCCCGTGCCGCCGCGCCGCCTCCAGCACGCGGATCGTCCCTGCGACGTTCACGCCGGCGTCGTACTCCGGCCGCTCGACCGAGACGCGCACGTCCACCTGTGCGGCGAGGTGGAAGCACACCTCGGCCCCGTCGAAATGCGAGTCGAGCGGCTCGCGGACGTCCGCCTCCTCCAAGCGCGCGCCCTCGGGAAGGTTCTCGCGCCTACCGGTCGAGAGGTCGTCGAGGACGAGCACCTCGTCGCCGCGGGCGAGGAGCGCTTCGACGACGTGTGAGCCGATGAATCCGGCGCCCCCTGTCACGATCGCCCGCAAGGCTCGTATCCTAGGCGGCTCATGTTCGTCACGTTCGAAGGGCTCGACGGGTCGGGCAAGTCGACCCAGGCGCGGCTGCTGGCCGAGGCGCTCGCGCGCGACGGCCGCGACGTGGTCGCAACCCGAGAGCCGGGCGGCACCCAGCTCGGCGAGCGGATCAGGGAGCTGCTCCTGGGCGGGACGGAGGTCTCCCCGTGGGCCGAGGCCACGCTCTTCGCGGCCGCGCGCGCGCAGCTCGTCGAGGAGGTGATCGCCCCGGCGCTCGCCCGCGGCGCCGACGTCGTCTGCGACCGCTACGTGGACTCGTCGCTCGCCTACCAGGGGATCGCGCGCGGGCTCGGCCTCGAGCGCGTGCTCGAGCTCAACCTGCACGCGATCAACGGCCTGCTCCCAGACCGCACCTACCTGCTCCTGATCGACCCGGACGAGTCGGTGCGGCGACTCGGCACGGCTACCGACCGGATCGAGCGCGAGGACGAGGACTTTCGCCGGCGCGTCGCGGATGCCTACCTCGAGCTCGCGGAAGCCTTTCCGGAGCGGATCACGACGATCGACGGCACGCGCCCGCAGGAGGAGATCGGGCGCCTGATCCTTGACGAGCTTCGACAACCTTCCTGAGCAGGCCGAGGCGAAGCGCCTCCTCACCGCCGCCCTGCGCGACGGGCCCGCCCACGCCTACCTCTTCCACGGGCCGGCCGGGGTGGGCAAGCGCCGGCTGGCGGTCGCGTTCGCGTCGGAGCTGCTCGGCGGCGATCTGCGTGTCGAGCGGCGCTCGCACCCCGACCTGTACGTGGTCGAGCCACTCGGCGACCAGATCCGGATCGACGCGGTGCGCGAGCTCCGCCGCGACCTGCACATGCGGCCCTTCGAGGCGCAGCGGCGCGTCTACCTCCTCTTCGGCGCACATCTGCTGAACGACGAGGCGGCGGACGCGCTCTTGAAGGACCTGGAGGAGCCGCCCGAGTACGCGGTGATCGTGCTCGTCGCGGACGAGGTCGGGCCGTTGCCGGAGACGATCCGCTCCCGCTGCCAGCCGGTTCCGTTCCGGCGGCTCTCGGAACGGGCGGTGCGGGAGGACGTGCGCGCCCGGGCGCCGGAGCTGGCGGAGGACGAGGCGACCGCGATCGCGCGCGTGGCGGGCGGACGCCTCGACCGGGCGGAGCGGCTCCTCGACCCGGCGGCAGCGCGCCGCCGCTCCGAGTTGCTCGAGACGGCGCGCTCGGTCTACGCCGACCCGCACTTCGAGCCCGCGAAGGCTGCCGCGCGGCTGCTCGCGGCGGCGCGGGCACGCGGGGCGGAGGCGAAGGAGCAGGAGGAGGCGGCGCTCGAGGGGCTCGACCTGACCGCCCGGGAGGCCGAGCAGCGGGTGCGGCGTGCGGGGCGCGGGGCGGAGCGCGAGGAGCTGCTGGCCTCGCTCGAGGAGCTCGCGTCGTGGTACCGGGACGTCTTGGCCGCCGCCGCCGGGGCCGACAAGGCGCTCGTGCACGTCGACCGCGCGGCCGACCTGCGCGAGGACGGCACGATTGCCCGGCTCGAGGGCGCGGAGCGCGCGGCCGAGCTCGTGCGCGAGACCTGGCGGTCGTTCGAGGAGTTCCAGCTCTCGCCGAGCCTGGCGCTGGAGGCGCTCTTCGTCCAGCTCCGGCGGGCCTTCGCAGGGCTGATCACCGTCTCCTGAACTCATCGAAACTAGCAGTTCAGTTTCTGTTAGAGTGGCCTGGTCCGCAAAACGCGAGGAGGAGCGATGCTGAAGACACAGCTCAGGACCGCGGAGCTCGGCAACACCGGCCTCGAGATCACTCGCGTCGGTTTCGGCGCCTGGGCGCTCGGGGGCGGCGGCTGGGAGTTCGGCTGGGGGCCGCAGGAGGACGAGGAGTCGATCGCGGCGATCCACCGGGCGCTCGAGCTCGGGCTCAACTGGATCGACACCGCCGCCGCGTACGGCTTCGGGCACTCGGAGGAAGTGGTCGGCCGGGCGCTCGCCGGCCTGCACGAGGACGAGCGGCCGTTCGTCCTCACCAAGGCCTCGCTGGTCGAGGGGCCCGGCCGCACCGTCGTCCACAACCTGAAGCGCGACTCGATCCTGCGCGAGGCCGAGGCCAGCCTCGAGCGGCTCGGCGTCGAGGCGATCGACCTCTACCAGATCCACTGGCCGATCCCGGACGAGGAGATCGAGGAGGGCTGGGCGGCCTTCGCTGAGCTAAGGGAGCAGGGTCTCGTGCGCCACATCGGCGTCTCGAACTTCGACGTCGAGCAGCTGCGGCGGATCCAGTCGATCGCGCCGGTCGAGGCGCTCCAGCCGCCCTACTCGCTCGTCGAGCGGGAGGTCGAGGGGGAGATCCTCCCGTTCGTCGAGCGCGAAGGGATCGGCGTGATCGTCTACTCGCCGATGGGCTCGGGCCTGCTGACCGGCGCGATGACCCGTGAGCGGATCGAGAACCTGCCGGAGGACGACTGGCGCAAGCACAGCGAGCGCTTCCGGGAGCCGCAGCTCTCCCGCCACCTGGCTCTCGTCGAGCGGCTGAAGGCCGTCGCAGACAGGCTCGGCACGATGCCGGGCGCGGTCGCGGTCGCCTGGACGCTGCGGAATCCCGCGGTGGACGGCGCGATCGTCGGCTTCCGCCGCCCCGACCAGGTCGACCCGATCCTCGACGCGGCGAGCCTCGAGCTCGGCGACGAGGACGCCGCGGAGATCGAGCGCGTGCGGTGATCGACACCGTCGCCGACGAGCGGCGCCGTGGCCGCCCGCGGAGCGCGACGGCGAAGCGGGCGATCCTCCGCGCCGCCTTCGATCTCCTGGTCGAGCACGGGCTCGCGGCGACGAGCATGGACGCCGTCGCCCAGCGCGCCGGGGTCAGCAAGGCCACGATCTACCGCTGGTGGCCGACGAAGGGGCTGCTCGCCCTCGACGCGCTCTACGACGGGTGGGAGACGTCTCCGCGCGGTCCACGCGAGACCGGTTCCCTGCGCGGCGACCTGCTCGCGCTCGTGCGGCCGTGGGTGCGCCTCGCCTCGGCTCCGGGCTCGCGACGCCTGCTCGCGGCCCTGATCGCGGAGGCGCAGAGACACCCTGGTTTCGCCGCGGCCTACCGCGAGCGCTTCGTCGAGCCGCGCCGCGCCCATGGTCGCGAGGTCTTTGCCCGCGCCGTGGCGCGCGACGAGATTCCGGCGGCAACCGACGTCGAGGTTGCGCTCGACCTCCTGTACGGCCCGCTGTACCACCGGCTGCTGCACGGCCACGCGCCGCTGAACGACCGCTTCGTCCGCGACGTCGTCCAGGCGACCCTGGCAAGCGTCGCGGCGGCGCGCTAGGCGTTCAGACGAATCGGCTGACCGGCCGCCGCTCCTCGAGCTCGTCGATCACCTGGTGGGCGACCCAGTTCACGAGCCAGACGATTACGACGACGCCGACGTACGTCCAGAAGCCGTCGATCGAGAAGTTCGGCGCGATCCACTCGGCGAGGGCGATCATCGCGATGTTGATCGCGAGCAGGAAGATCCCGAGCGTGAGGATGATCAGCGGCAGCGTCAGGAGCGCCAGGACGGGCTTGATGATCGTGTTCGCGATCCCGAGCACCGCCGCGCCGATGATGTAGGCCCACCAGCCGTGGATCCGGACGCCGCCGAAGATCGCGTCCGCCAGCCAGAGGGCGGCGGCGTTGATCCCCCAGGCAACGAGGAGGCGCAGAATCACGGGGGACAGTCTAAGCAGGCCGGCGCTAGACTGAGAAGCCCGCCGACGTAGCTCAGCTGGTAGAGCACTTCACTCGTAATGAAGGGGTCCCCGGTTCGAGTCCGGGCGTCGGCTCTCTCGATTTCCAGGGATTTCCT
>Ga0137373_10006519_pt1 | contig 12485 bp, 13 predicted proteins | sample SagtaG_5_FD_104912 | JGI IMG/M metagenome (GOLD analysis project Ga0137373, IMG submission 104912) | Vadose zone soil microbial communities from Sagehorn Ranch, Mendocino, California, USA - Sage1_R_80_16 metaG | ecosystem: Environmental > Terrestrial > Soil > Vadose zone | place: USA...
CCCCTGAATCCGGTCCAGCTCGCGCTTGAGGCCGTCCAGCCGGCCGCGCAACTTGGCGACAGAGCCGCGCTGGTTCGTCCGGTGGCGGTCCAGCTGCCTGAGGATCTCACGGCAGCCGTGCTCGACCGCCTGGTACTCGACGCCGCGCGACTTGTGGAAGAGCCTCCGCACCTGCTCCTCAGTCATGCCCTCGATCCGGTCGACGTGGACCAGGGTCGCTTCCCCGCGGAACGATTGGATCTCCTGCATGAGCCACTGGAAGAGTTCAGTCGTCTCGGGGGCCTCCGGCAGGATCCAGGCCGACCCTCGGAGCCGGACCGCCCCCATGCGCTGGAGCTTGCGCCACACCCCGACGCGATGCCGGGTCGGCGTGGGAGGCAGAGTCGTGAGGAGCAGCAGCCATCGCATCGAGATAACGGTAACGCTTGATACGTAGGCCGTCAAGCGTTACACTTTCGGGAAAGCATACTTCTCGGGTTGGTGTACGCCGAGAGATATTGCCGACAGCGGGTAGAAGGAGACCCCGTCATCAAGACGAAGCGTCGGTCGCCCGAACGGAGACATGGGGTGGGGTGCAGAGAGGCAGGATGGCTGTTCCGGCAAGGAGAAGTAACATGAGTCTAGTGCGCCGATGGACCTCGTGCTCTGATCTACCGCAGGACGCCTTCGCGGCTCTCTGGTCCGGGCCCCGAGGGCGTCGGACCGTGTTGAAGGCCGCGCTCGGCCTCGGTCTGTGCTTTCTCGACGTCCCTGCCCGAGCGGAGGATCCGAGTATGGCTCGCCCCCAAGAAGGGGACCAGTTCGTCTTCCCGTTCGGGGACCGGGAGGGGCAGCTAATCACGCCGGAGGACCTGCCGTTGGGCGGGCCCCAACAGCTCGCCTACCCGATGGATCCGCGAGCGAAGATCGTCAGGAACGGCTCGTCCCTGAACCAAGTGGTCCTCATCCGCCTCGATCCCGCGCAGCTCACCGACGACGCGCGGGCGCTCGCCGCGGCCGGCGTCGTCGCGTACTCGGCGACCTGCACGCACCAAGGATGCCCCGTCTCGATGTGGCGAGCCGAGGCGAAGACCCTCTTCTGCGCCTGTCACGGTGCTCAGTTCGATCCCCGGGATCGCGCCAGGGTCGTGGACGGGCCTGCGCCTCGCCGGCTCCCCATGCTGCCCCTCAAGATGGTCGACGGCGTCTTGGCGGCGGCTGGGGGGTTCACCGGTCGAGTCGGTGCTCACGGTCCATGACCGACCGTGTGTCCGGCGACCGCCCGGCCCGCCTGCTCGTCGGTCAGTCCTTTGATCTGCCGAGAGCCTGGACGTAGGCTACGAGCTTCCAGATCTGTTCGGAGGACAGACCCGTCCCGTACGCCGGCATCGGCGGCATCCCCTTCGCGATCCGCTGAAAGATGAACTCTGCTGAGAGGTCACGTCCGCGCAACGCGGGGGCCCTTGCCGCTCTCCCCTCCGGATTATGGCAATAGTGAGTGCAATTGGCCCGGAACAGGTGTAACCCTTCTTGGACGATTGCCGGATCGCCGAGGTCGAACGGCGGTCCCGAACCGCCTGATTCGGGCCCTGCGCCTTGGGCCCAAGATAGCCCTCCGCTAACGAGAAACGCCAGCGGCAGGCTCGCACGCAGCATCAGAACGACAGACCATCGTGACATCGACGTCCCCTCCTTCGCGTCATTCGCCGCCATCACGGCGCACGGCTTCTCGGCCTCCGGTTCCAATAACCAACGTGATTTCTTCAACAGCCCCCAGCGGACCGCTTTCGAGTTAACGGTAACGTTTGATACCGCGCTCGTCAAGCGTTACACTCCGGGAGACGCGACGAGGAGGACTAGCATTGGAACTGGGCAAGACACCGCACCGCGTCCCCATCCGCGAGCTCGTCAGGTACTACCTCCGGCTCGGCCTCCTCGGCTTCGGCGGCCCCGTCGCCCTCGTCGGCCAGATGGAGCGCGAGCTGGTCGGCGACAAGCAGTGGCTCACCAAGGACGAGATGCGCGAGGGCATCGCGGTATGCCAGTCGCTGCCGGGTCCGCTCGCGATCCAGGTCGGCATCTGGATCTCGTACATTCGCGGCGGCTTCTGGGGGGCGTGGGCGGGCGGATGGGCGTTCATCCTGCCGAACTTTGTGATCGTGGCGGCGCTCGGGGCGCTTTACGTCCGACTCGAGGGACTCCCCGCGGTCGCCCACATTTTCTACGGTGTCAGCCCGGCGGTGATCGCGCTCATCCTTCACTCGTGCTACCGCCTGACGAAGCTCGGCATGAAGGACTGGCTGGAGTGGGCGTTGGCGGCGGCCGCCTTCGTCATCACGGTCGCCGTGCAGGCCGAAGTCGCGCTCGTCTTCATCGGCTGCGGCATCGTCGGCCTCGTCTATTACGGCTCCTTCGTCCGGGGGCGCAAGGCCGCCTCGACAAACTCGCTCATGATCGGGGTGCCGCTCTTCGCCACTAGCGCCGCTCCGGGGAGTCTCGGGACGATGCTCGGCAAGCTGCTCACGTTCTTTCTGAAGGCCGGCTCCCTGACCTTCGGCAGCGGCCTCGTGATCGTCCCGTTCCTCGAGAAGGGGCTCGTGCAGCAGACCGGTTGGCTGAACGAGCGCGAGTTCCTCGTCGCCGTGGCCATGGGCATGATCAGCCCGGGGCCGGTCGTGATCACGGCGACGTTCGTTGGCTACCTCGTCGCCGCGCGACTCGGCGGCTCCCTCCTCGAGGGCCTCTGGGGCTCACTCGTCTCAACGATCGGCATCTTCCTGCCGTCGTTCCTACTCGTGCTGATCGTCGCGCCGATCCTCGTCCGCTATCGCACGAACCCGAACGTGCAGGGGTTCATCAAGGGCGCCTACGCCGCCGCCATCGGCACGATCGTGGGCGCTTGCGTGCTCCTCGCGAAGATCGCGATCGGCGACTGGCTCACGGCACTCGTCGCGCTGGGCAGCCTGGTGGTGCTGTTCCGCTGGAAGGTCAGCAACCCGGTCCTAGTCGCCGTCACGGCGGTGATCGGACTCATCGGATTCCCGCTGCTCAAGCCCGAATGGGTCTTCGTGAAATAAGAGGGGCGACCATGGCCACTCCGCGCGTCCTGTTCGTGTGCTTGCATGGATCGGCGAAGAGCCTCATCGCGCTCGAACACTTCCGACGCCTCGCCGCCGAGCGCGGCGTCGATGTGGAGGCGAGCTCGGCCGGCACCGAGCCAGACACTGAGTTCCCGCCGAAGGTCGTGCAAGGACTCTCTCCTCGGGGACGGGATCGACGTCCGTGGGCGCCGGCCTCGCCAACTCACGCGGGCGGATGTCGAGAGTGCCACGCGGGTAATCACGTTCGGCTGCGAGCTCGGCGAGCTGGCGCCGCCCGGACTCGCACTCGAGCACTGGGACGACGTCCCGGCGGTGAGCGAGGACTTCAAGCGGGCGCGGGATGCCATCGTGGCGCGCCTGCCCCGGTTGCTCGATGAGTGCGCGAAGTAGTCGTAATCACCTTACGGGGTTGCCGCATGACTGAAGCCGCGCCTGATGTCGTCCCCTGCCGACTCTGTACCGAGCCCGTCGCTCACGACGCCAAGATCTGCCCCGCCTGTGGCGTGAAGGAGCCGTGGATCCCCGACGAGCCGACGATCAATCCGCACCTCATGCGTGTGGCGATGTGGGGTGGGGGAGTCGTGGTGCTCGGACTTCTCGTGTTCCTGGCAGGTCTCATCATGTTCGGCCCGCCGGCCGAAAAGGACGAGCGCGACCACCGGCCGCCAGCCTCAACGCGTGAGTCGCGCTGATTGGTAACGGCCTGTGATCCCGGCGCGGACGCGCGTCGCCCATTCGCTGGGGCTCGAGCGCGACCTCATCGGCGTCTCCGGGGCGATGTTCCTCCTCGCGCTCGGCGAGAATCTCTGGAAGCGCTTCCTGCCGAAGTACCTCCCAACGAGCGCCGGGCGCTCGGGTTCATCGTGCAATCGATCCAGAGACGCGTCCAGATCGCCGTCGCCCCGACGCTCGGCGGCCTGGCCATCGCCGCGTTTGGTTTGCGGAGCGGTGTCCACCTCGGACTCGGGATCACGATCGCCCTGGCGGCCGTCACGCTGGCCGTGGTCGCACGCGTCGACATCCCGGTGAAGAAAGACGCCGTCCCGACGGACATCCTCGCCGTCTGGCGCTCGCTGCCGACACCGCTCCGGTGGCTCCTGACCTCCGACATCTTCATCCGGACGTGCGAGGTGCTCGTCGACGTCTTCCTTGTACTCTACGCCATCAACGTGGTCGGCATCAGTGCCCCGGCCTACGGCGTGCTCGTTGCTGTCCAGATGACGACCGCGATCGTGAGCTACCGCCCGGTCGCACGGTTCGCTGACCGCATCCGCCGCAGGCCATTCGTCATCGGCACGTTCGTGGCGTTCGCCCTCTTGCCGATCGCCGTCGTCCCCGCCCGCGACTTCGCCATGCTCGCCGCGGCATTTGTCATGGGCGGGTTGCGCGAGGTCGGTGAGCCCGCCCGGGAGGCGCTGATCGTCGGTCTCGCCCAACCGGCGCTCCGCGCGCGGTCTATCGGCTTGTACTACCTCATCCGCAGTCTGGCCATCGCGCCCGCGGCATTCGTCGGCGGACTACTCTGGCGCGTCACTCCCGCACTCCCCTTCTGGGCGGCGGGCGCGATTGGCCTCATCGGTGTCGCCGTATTCGCGGTGACGGTGGAGGAACGGTACGGCGGGTAGCATCGAGGCCATCGCACGTCTTCCGTGTGGGCTTTGGCCGCCGAGTTGCCGACGGCAAGGAGTCGCTGGGCTACCGGTCCACGGCGCCGGCGTTGGGCCCAGCGGGTCCTAGGGCCGAGCGATACCGCCCGGGCGACTGCCACCTCGCATCGATCAGCTGGCAGGATGACATGGCGTCCCCGACCATGGACGTAGGACTGCTCTGTCTATTGCGCCCTGACCACTTGCTACAGACTCACGAAGGGGTCACGCTCGCGGCCGTGGCCGACCCCATCGCGACGTGCACGGCCAACACCCGGACGCGGTGGCAGATCACGACGCTGGGCCGCGTCCAGAAACGCCCCGTTCCCGTCTCATTTTGCGATCTTGATCGCGAGAGAGGCCTGATAGATTTCGGTCTGGTCTCCCGGGTACTTGGGATCGTTGTAGCGGTTGAGATCGTAGATCAGCCGGGCCCGAACTGTGTAGTCCCCGACCCCGAGTTTCGGAGTCCACGAAATGACCCGCTCCTCGCCCGCCCGGATCGGCGCTTCGTGCGGCCCTTGCGCATCTGCCTGCATCGCCGCAAGCGCATCCGGCCCCTTCTCCTCCTCCAAGTACTTCCGATCGTCCGGACGATTCTGGAACCAAGGTGCGAACATCCACTCCTCGCTTGCCACGACCGTGTCAGCGGGACCATGGATCTCGGTGCGGAGATACACGGCGCGCCGGTTCGATCCCGTCGGCACCGAATGACCGGCCCCGACATTGATCACGTGGAGGTCGAGCCTCGGCAGCCCGGCCTCGGCCTGCACGATCACCATGCTGAGCGCCGTACGGACCCGCTGAGGCGAGTGGCCGCCCGTCCAGAGGTGCCGGGCGACTGCTCGAATCGGCACGTCGAAGTCCTCGGCCATCTTCCGCTGCGTCTTCGGCATGTGGCAGTCCTGGCAGTGCTGGCGGCCGAGCCCAGACTTGCTGAAGTCCTCCCGCCACTCGAGGAAGGTCTGGGTCTGCTTGCCCACCACCCGCGCGCCCAGGGAATGGCAGCTCGCGCACATCGCGGACGTCTGAATCTTCGGATCGCGGACCGTCTGGTGCGGAGCCTTGACATCGTAGGGGCCACGAATCTTTCCGTCCGGCGTGAGGTGGCAGCTCGCGCACGTCAATCCGCCGGCCTCCTCCGCTTTCGGCCGGGGCTTCGGCTTCGCAATCTCCGCCTTGTTCATCTCCGGGATCTCGAACGGCAGGGGGAAATGGCATACGTTGCAAGATTGCCCCGCCTCCTCGACGAGACGCGCATGGATCGGAAACGGCTCGGTTCCCGCTACCGCATGGAGGCTCGGGAGGGAAGTCTTGGCCGGCATGCCCATGACCTTCGTGCCTCCGGGGGATTCGTAAAGGATCTCGCCGTATTGCAGGTCGGCCCCGAACCCCTCGGCGTACTCGCGGTAGATCGCCTGATGACAGGCGCCACAAAGCTCGGATGGAGTCGCCGTCCCATCGGGGAACCGCAGCATCTCTGACTTCACGACAGATGAACTCGGGCCGCCCTGCGCCGGTGTGGTCGGAGGCGCTTGTTTCGCTGGTGACTGCGCGGTCAAGGTCGGGGGAATGACGAACATCCCGAGAATCAGGACGAGTGGCAGGAGACGCGGGTATTGGCGAGGCTTCATGTTGCACCTCCGGTTGTCCCGAGGCGTTTGCTGGGTCTATCTCTATCTCACGCCGTTCACGCCACGCGCACTCTGCAACTCTCCAGATGCCGTGAAGCGTTGGGCGAGTGACGCGGCCGAGAAGCCGAATGTGATTCCCAGCGTGAATTGCCAGTCAGGACCTCCGCTGCTGAGTCGGCGCCGGATACCCGCGTCGAGCCACACGTTCTTTGACGACCAGGGCTGCCAGATGACGCCCAGAAGCGCGGCGTTGCGCTGTTCTTCCCGCCGGGGTTTCTCGCCGTTGATCTCACCGACGACGCGAACGCCGCTGGCGACCGGCAGCTCGCCGATCACGCCCCAGACCCCGACCAGCTCGTGAGTCGATCGCTCGACTCCGAGTCCAGCATTGACATGAAAGATGAATGGAGCGAGTTTGCCGGTAAGAATACCAATTCCTTCGAAGCCGAAACTCCGCTCCCCCTTTTCCGTCGACGGCAGGAGCGCGCTTAGCTCCACGGCGATCCCGATGCCCTCCTTGTCTTGGAGCACACCTTGCTTGAGGATGCCCTTGAGGGACAGCGCGGAGTCGATGACATCGAGGTCAGCGTCCGGACTCCGCCGCACGGCAAACTCGCCGACCGCCTCCCAGTTCTCAAAGAGGCCGTAGTTGATGACTGTGCGCGGGATCAGGAAGGCGTTCTCGCCCTTGTCCCGCTCGAGCAAGAACCCGAGCTCGATCTCGACCTCCTTGGGGTTGGCCACGGCGGCGTCCGTCGAGATGAACGGCCGATAGGCCCAGGACGGTGGCGGTGGGGCCAAGAGCCAGACCAGCAGGAGACAGGCGGCGAGGCCGCGCGCATCGGCGTTGCCCTCTGTACGTTGCATTGTCAGTCTGATGCACGCCATGCGCAGACCGTCACATAGCAAAGCCGGTCGGACCGAAACATTGAAGACTTACCAAGCAAGCGTCGTCCGGCAGGCTACGGTCCCTTGGAATGAGGCTGGCTCGCCTCACGTGGTCACCTGGGGCCCATCGCCGCAACAGACGTTACAATCTGTGCGCATCGTACAGGCGCATGGTACCCCCACGCGCCAGGGTGTCAAGCGTGTCAACAGAAGTCACGAGTGTCCGAGCGGCTCGCCGTCGAGTATGCTGAGACGGTGGCGCGAGCTCCTCGGCAAGTGGGACGACAACGCGACGGCCGTCATCCGAGCAAGGTCTGGCGGGGCCAGTGGCTGCAGCCTCTTCTCGGCCGGCAGGACCCGAGTCGTGCTACAGTATGCCCGCGTGGCTCAGGGAGACGCAGGCGCAGGAGTCACACACATGGTGAACCATCACGCGGCCGACCATCCTGCGCACGACCCACCTGGGCACGGGCACGACCATTCGCACCATCACCGCCACGGGCTCATCGATCCGGCCATCGCGAGCACCGACCGGGGGATGTGGGCCCTCAAGTGGTCGTTCTTCGGACTCCTGGCGACGGCCCTGTTCCAGCTGGTCGTCGTGGTCATCTCGGGGAGTGTCGCCCTGTTCGCGGACACGCTTCACAACTTCGCCGACGCTGCGACTGCCATCCCCCTGGCGATCGCTTTCGCATTCGCCCGGCTGAAACCGAGCCGGCGCTTCCCCTATGGGTACGGGCGCGTCGAAGATCTGGCCGGCGTGCTCATCGTGGTGACGATCCTGATCACTGCCCTGATCGGCGGCTACGAGTCCTTGCTCCGCCTGCTCCGCCCTCAGCCGGTGGAGCACCTCTGGGCCGTCGCTGTCGCCTCCGTGGTCGGTTTCCTCGGAAACGAGGCGGTGGCCCTCTTCCGGATCAAGGTCGGCCGGGAGGTCGGCAGCGCCGCTTTGGTGGCGGACGGCTATCATGCGCGCGCCGACGGTCTGACCAGCTTGGCCGTGCTGGTCGGGGCGACCGGGGTCTGGTTGGGCTACCCCCTGGCTGACCCCATGGTGGGACTCCTGATCACCGTTGCTATCCTCCACCTGGTCTGGCAGTCGACCCAGGCCGTGTTCACCCGGATGCTCGACGGGGTGGACGCGGAGGTTCTGGACGCCGCAGAACATGCGGCAAGGCACGTGGCAGGCGTCCACGATGTCGCCGAGATGCGAGCTCGCTGGATCGGCCATCGTCTCACCCTGGAATTAAATGTCGCGGTGAACCCCGAGTTGACGGTCACTGAGGGGCACAGGGTGGCGAAGGAAGTTCGCCACCAAGTGCTCCACCACGTCTCGCACGTGGCCGGTGTGACGGTGCACGTGGACCCGGCCACCGAGAGCGGAGAGGCCTTCCACCACATCGGCGGCCATGCCCATGACGGACTACCGGTCCACGGGCACAGGTGACCGGCTGGGAGCAGCCGTGGCACCGAGGAGGCCGATCATGGGGATCCTCGTTGCGCTCGGTGTGAGTGCGCTTGTTGGATTGCTCGGCTTCGCACTGATCCTGGGTCCGGCCTTCCTCGATTAGCGCGCGTACGGATCATGCGGACCGTTTGATTAAGCATCGCCGCTCCGCTCTCGACCCGTCCGACCGCTCTACACCCGCCCCACGCATCCCGAGGTGCACCGGAGAGAGGATCAGCCAAAAGTGCCGGATGGCGCTCGAAGTCTTGCGAGCGCGGCAAGGTGAGATCGATGTCTTCGGTGTAGATGTCCTTCAGATCCACCGTCGTGCGGAACGCCAGAGGCCAGTACGAGCCTTTCACGGGCTCCGCTGCCAGCGCGCGTTGACGCCCGTCAAGAACGCTTGACCGCAGCCTCGTCGGCTCCCGCGCTGACGCGCGCTCCACCGAACCCCGGCCCGCCCAGCGCGGGGCAGCGGAGCGTGACGCCGCCGGTGGCGAGAACCCGGGCGCGCCGAGAGTTCGAGGTGATCGCTCGCGAGCGCGGTCATCGGCGCACCTCGGGGGCGGCAGCTCCGACCGCGCCGGGCATCACTCGGCGATCCATACGGGGCGCGCCACCGCGCGGATCTGCGAGACCGTGATCGGCCCCAAGTACCGGCTGTACCAGCTGCTCGCCACCCGCGTGCTCACCAGCCAGAGCTTGCCGGGCGCCACCAGGTACCGGCTGCGGGCCCGGGTGCGACAGAGCACGCCCGGCGCTGTCCACGTCCGCGGACAGACTCCCCGGGAGGCACTGCCCGTTGACCGCCAGCCCGCCCCGTGCGAGATCCACCGGGTCGCCGGCGATGGCCACGATGGGCTTCACGACGGGCTGGACTCCGCCCGCGCATCGCCCGGGCGCGAGGTAGCCCCGGCCACGCCGGAGAGCCGCGGCCTCGGGACTCACGCACGCCATCACCCACCCGCTCCGGGTGGGGCCTCCGGCGACGGCTCGGTAGAGTCCGCGCGGCGCGCTAGCAGAGAGATTGACGCGCGGCCCGAGGCCCAGAACGGCGGCCAGGATGGCGCCGCCCAGCCCCAGAGAAACGGCCGCCCAGCCGCGGGGCCGACGGCGCATCTGGCGCCATCGGAAGCGCGCCCCCACTGCGCCATGGCCACGAAGTACCCTCCGAGGGGCGTGCTTCACGACTTCGCCCCGAGCGACGACGACTTGCGTCGCGCGTGAGGTGAAGCTCTACCTTGGCGATTGCGAGGCAATGGAGCCGCGACTCTACGAACCCCCAGTGAACCCGCGGGTGCGGGTTGCAGAAAATTCTGGCGTGATTTCCAGAAACACTTTGCCCCCACGCGCACGCTCATGAATTCCGCGCGTTACAAGACAGTGGCCCTCGAAGACCACCCAGGCAAACTCACCTCGCGCCCTCAATCGACGCCTTGCTCACAGCCTTCGCGTCGGCCCTCTCCAACGATGGTGTCCTCGCGCTTTCGAGAGCGCGCCCCGCCGTCGGCGAAGCCCGGGTCTCCAGGCGATCCAGCTGATAGCCGAGACGCCGCTTCGCGTGAGCGACCGCGGAAAGCGCGGGAGTAGTGCGCGTCGAGATCACGAGATCAAGATGAGCTGGCAGAGGCGGCGCCATGGCTACAGGGCGCGACGACAAGAGGTCGAGATGGAGTTCCTCGCCGAGGTTGAGCGCATCCGACCGCCTCCGGCAAAAGGCGGACTATACTCAACGGCTCGACAGCCGGCGTTCGATCTGCGCGCGCGCCTCAGTCCAGGGCAAGCCGGGAGTCCCGCCATAGCAGCCCGAGCACGTCGCTCAACTTCCCGGATCCGCTCGGTCTCGGTTCGCTGCTGGTTCGGGATGTCGGGCTTCAAGGTGGCCAGCAACTCGGCCGCAACCTGCGCCCGCTCATCGGCCCCAAGCTTGAGGGCCTCTCCAAGGACCCGGTCAACGCTCTTAGCAATCGCCCGCTATTCTACTCCGAGATACCTGGCCGCGAGGGCGGCTGGACAGGGACAAGCGGCCGGCCGGGGGGCACCGCTAGCCCAGTCGGTCTCACCGCGCACGAGCTCACCGGTCGTTAGGGAGGCGGAATGCGGTGATCCGTCCCTGCTTCTTTGCGGGGTCCAAGGGGTTCCCCGCCCCGGCGCTTTGCCTGCGCCGAGTGCTCCCCTTCGGCCTCCCGCTCTCTCCACCTGTAACAGCCTCTATATCGTCTAGGCGCTCCAGCGAGTTTCGTATATACTGAACCGTGTTCGAATGGGACACGCGGAAGGCCGCGGTCAACCGCACCAAACACGGAGTCTCGTTCGAAGAGGCAGCGACCGTGTGCGGCGATCCGCAGGCCCTCGACGGCCCGGATCTGCGTCACTCCGAGAAGGAGCGACGGTCCCTGCGCCTGGGCCGGGCGGCAACCGGCCGCGTGCTCATCGTGGCCTATACCCTGAGGAGGCGAGGCGATGGCGAAAGTATCCGCATCATCAGCGCGCGCCGGGCGAGCCGGAAAGAGCGGGCGGCCTATGCGCCGGTTCGGGATTGACTTCTCCGACATCCCCGAGGCGTCTCCCGCGCAGCTCCGAGCAATGCGCCGCGTGGGGCGCCCCCCCTTGGGGGTGGCGGCCCGACGGTTGATCGCCATTCGGATCGATCCCCAGGTCCTCGGGGCCGTGCGGCGGGAAGCCAAGCGGCGGGGCTTGGGCTATCAGTCCCTCATCAACGACCTGCTCGCGAAGCACGTCGGACGAAGGCGCAGCGCCTGAGTGCGACACGCTGACCACGCTGGCGGAGCCGGTAGATGGGATGAAGCGGCTGACCCCCGACTCGACGTGGTGGCATAGACTGCCCCACTGAGAGATCACCCGCTCACAGGCGCAAGGAGAAGGGGGCCAGCCATGGACCATATTGGCATCGATGTGCACAAGAAGGAAAGTCAGATCTGCATCCTGGCCGCCCGGGGCGAGTTGATTGAGCGCCGGATCCGGACGGAGCCGCGCGCTTCGCTGCCGTGCTGGGGGAGCGGCCGCGGGCCCGCATTGTGCTCGAGGCCTCGACGGACAGCGAGTGGGTGGCGCGGTGTCTGGAAGGCCTGGGCCACGAGGTGATCGTCGCGGACCCGAACTTCGCGCCCATGTATGGCATGCGGCACCGGACGGTGAAGACCGATCGGCGGGACGCCCGCGCGCTGGCCGAGGCCTGTCGGCTCGGGGCCTACCGCCCCGCGCACTGGCTCTCAGACGGGCAACGGCACGTCCGGGGACGGCTGGCGGTCCGGGACGCGCTGGTTCGGACGCGGACACGGTACATTTCCCTGGTCCGCGCGCTCCTGCGGCAGCGCGGCTGGCGGGTGCCGACGGGGACGGCCGAGGGGTTCAGCCGGCGCGTGGCGGCGCTGCCCCTGCCCGGGCAGCTGCTGTCCGAGGTGGCGCCCTTGCTGGCCGTCATGCGCCAAGTGAATCAGCAACTGGCGTACTCCCATGAACGAATCGCCGCGCTCACCCAGACCGACGAGCGGGTGCGACGGCTGCAGAGCGTGCCCAACGTCGGGCCGGTGACGGCTGCCGCCTTCGTGGCCACCCTCGACGATGCCCAGCGCTTCCACCGAGCGCATGAGGTCGAAGCGTACCTGGGCCTCGTGCCGCGGGAACTGAGCTCGGGGGAGGGCCGGCCGGATCGCAGCCCGGCGCGGCAAGGGCATCGCCGTGGTGGCCCTGGCGCGCCGGCTCGCCGGCATCCTCTTCGCCCTGCTGCGCGACGGGACGGTGTACGAGCCCGGCCCGCGCCCGACTC
>Ga0137373_10006520_pt1 | contig 12484 bp, 9 predicted proteins | sample SagtaG_5_FD_104912 | JGI IMG/M metagenome (GOLD analysis project Ga0137373, IMG submission 104912) | Vadose zone soil microbial communities from Sagehorn Ranch, Mendocino, California, USA - Sage1_R_80_16 metaG | ecosystem: Environmental > Terrestrial > Soil > Vadose zone | place: USA: California...
AATAATCCGAGGTGTCGGATTTCGACATCTTCCTGGTGCCGTCGCGCAGGCTCATGACCCGCGTCGCCTCGCCGAAAATCTGCGGCTCGGGCAGCGGAAAGAAGTCGCGGTCGTAGCGGCGATTGAAGGCGCCGGCGATGTCGCGCGCCAGCTCGACATGCTGCTTCTGGTCCTCGCCGACCGGCACGTGCGTCGCCTTGTAGAGCAGGATGTCGGCCGCCATCAGCACCGGGTAGGCGTAGAGGCCGAGCCCGGCATTCTCGCGCTGCTTGGGGGCCTTGTCCTTGAACTGGGTCATCCGGTTGAGCCAGCCGAGCGGCGTCAGGCAGCCGAGCAGCCAGGCCAGCTCGGCATGCGCACTGACCATGCTCTGGTTGAAGATGATGCAGCGCTCGGGGTCGATGCCGGCGGCGATATAGGCGGCGGTCACCTCGCGCGTCGCGGCGCGCAGTTCGTCCGGATCCTGCGGCTGGGTCAACGCGTGCAGGTCGACGATGCAGAAGATGCAGTCGTAATCATGCTGCAGCGCGACCCAGTTGCGGATCGCGCCGAGGTAATTGCCGAGATGCAGATTGCCGGTCGGCTGGATGCCGGAAAAGATTCTGTTCATGTGGCCTCTGACGAGAATGGCGCCGCTGTTATCGCCGCGCCGGGCCGAGGGTCAAGCGGGCTGGCCCCGAGATCGCATGAGCTGGCCGCGCAATTCGCGCCAATCGGTCACGCCGAGCGCCAGAACCAGCAGACCGAAAACGACAAAACCGGCGGCAATCAGCGCGACCAGGGCGCCGAGGCGCAGCATCAGGGGGCCGGCCAGCGCGGGCGCGAGCGCCAGGCGCAGGCCCAGCAGCACCGCAGCCATGCCGAGCGCCGCCGCGGCGATCCGCGGCAGTTTGGCGCGGGCCCGGACATCGAGCTGGAAATGGCCGCGCCGCGCCAGCAATACGAGCAGGCTCACCGCCTGCAGCCAGCCCGCCACCGACAGCGCGATCGCGACACCGACATGCGCCCAGAACTGCATCAGTATCAGCGTCAGTAAAAGATTGGTCGCCATCGCGGCGATCGCGATCTTGACCGGGGTCGCGGTGTCCTGCTGCGCGAAGAAGCCCGGCGCCAGCACCTTGACCAGGACAAAAGCCGGCAATCCGACAGCATAGGCGCTGAGCGCGGCAGCGGTCGCGGCGGCCTCGGCCGGGCCAAAGGCGCCACGCTCGAACAACACCGCCAGGATCGGCTGCGCCAGGACGATCAGCGCCGCGGCCGCCGGCAAGGTCAATAACAGCGCCAGCTCGAGCCCACGGTTTTGCGTTGTCATCGCGCCGGCAGTGTCGCCGGTGCGCACCTGACGCGACAAGGACGGCAGGATCGCGGTCCCAACCGCAATCCCGACGACCCCGAGCGGCAGCTGGTTGAGCCGGTCGGCGTAATAGAGGTAGGAGACCGAGCCGCCCGGCAGCAGCGAGGCGAGCGCGGTCGAGATCACCAGGTTGAGCTGGGTGACGCCGGCGCCGAGCACGCCTGGTCCCATGATCCGCAGCGTCTGCTTGATCCGCGGCGTCAGCCGCGGCAAGCGCAGCCGAAGCCCGACGCCGGCCCGGGCGCAGGACCCCATCAGCCAGAGGAACTGGGCGATGCCGGCGGCCGACAAGGCCCAGGCCAGCGCCTGCCCGTCCTGCCAGCCGAAATGCGCCATCAGCCACAAGGCGGCGATCAGGAACAGGTTCAAGAGGATCGGCGTCGCCGCCGGCGCGGCGAAACGATCGACCGCATTGAGCAGCCCGCCCTGCAACGCCGTCAGCGAGATAAACAGCAAATAGGGAAAGGTAATGCGGGTCAGCGTCACGACGAGGTCGAACTTGCCGGGCTCGGCACCGAAACCCGGGGCGATGACCGCCATCAGCCAGGGCATGAAGATTTCGCCGAGGAGCACGAAGGCGAGCAGCACCGCGACCAGGACCGCGAATGCTTCTTCGGCAAATTCTCGGACCGCCGGCTTGCCGCCTGCGGCAAGCGCGCCCGAGGCCAGCGGCACGAAGGCGGCGCTGAAGGCGCCTTCGGCGAACAGGCTGCGGAACAAGTTCGGCAGCCGCTGCGCGACGAAGAACGCATCGGCGACCGGTCCGGCGCCGAGAATGGCCGCGGTCAGCACGTCGCGGATGAAGCCAAAGACCCGGCTCACCAGCGTGTAGGAGCCGACCGTGGCGACCGAGCGGAGCAAAGCCATACCGAGCCGGTGTAGAGGAAAATCCTGAAGGAGGAAACGGCCGCGCCGTGCAAGCGGCGCCACGAAACGGCGGCGCTTGTGTTTTTGCCGCGAGACGGCAACGCTGTCGGCAAGTGTCACGGAGGCGCGCGATGGCCGAGACCAGAATCGGAGTTATCGGATGTGGCGGCCGGATGGGCCGCATGCTGATCGTCGATATCGTCGCGACCGAGGGCTGCACGCTGGCCGGCGGAGTCGCCCGGCCGGGCAGCGACCCAGTCGGACAGGATCTCGGCGAACTCGCCGGCATTGGCCGGCTAGGGATCGCCGCCGGCGACAGCACCGACCAGCTGTTGCGCGACTGTGACGTGGCGATCGAATTTACTGCGCCCGCGGCGACCCGTGGCCACGCGGCGCTCGCCGCCGAACTCAAGCGGCCTATCGTGATCGGCACGACCGGGTTGTCCGGCGAGCAGGAGAAGGCAATCCGCGACGCGGCTCGACACGTACCAGTGGTCTGGGCGGCCAATACCAGCCTCGGCATCAACCTTCTGGTCGGGCTGGGTGAACAGGTGGCTCAACGTCTCGGGCCCGACTGGGACATCGAGGTCTGCGAGATGCATCATCGCGGCAAGGTCGACGCGCCGTCCGGGACGGCGCTTGGTCTTGGCCGCGCCGCCGCAGCGGCACGCGGGGTCGCGCTCGACGACGTCGCGCAGCGCGGCCGCGATGGGATCACCGGGCCGCGGCCGGCCGGCGCGATCGGCTTCGCCGCCTTGCGCGGCGGCGACAACATCGGCGAGCACCAGGTCATCTTCGCCGGCATCGGCGAGCGGCTGGAACTGGTGCACCGCGCCACCAACCGCGCGATCTACGCCAAGGGTGCGGTACGCGCGGCGCGCTGGCTGGTCGGCCGCCCGCCCGGCCTTTACGGGATGAAGGAGGTGCTCGGGTTGTAACCCGACCGCAGCCTACCCGACCGCACACAGGCGAGACTGCCCGCGATTCGGGTTACCGCAGGTTCGCTGGATTGAGCGCGGTGCGCCAGCGCGCCAGCACCTCGCGCAGCGTCATCGCCAACTCGCGGCGTGAGGGCGCCGGCAGGAAATCGCCGATCGCGAGGCTGCGGCCATGCGAGGCCAGCAACAATCGGTTCGATTCGTCCGGCCGCTCCTCGAGCACGACCCGCAGCCAGAACGGCTGAAACCGCCACAAGCGGCGCTCGCCATAGATGCCGACCCGCTCGACGGTGAATTGGTCATCGGCCAAGCGCAGGGTTTCGCACTGGCGGGCGCTGCGATAGTTGAGCCGGAAGGCAAGATATAAGAGCGCGACATCAAGCCCGAAGATGCCGCAAATCGGCCAGGCGCCAATCGATACGAAGCCGACGCCCAGGACGATGCTGATGACGCCCAGCAGCCCGATCAACACACGAAAGCCATACGGCGGCAGGCTGCGATGGGGCAGCAGCACGCGCTCAAAGAAGACGTGGGCGAGTGGCCGGTCGGCGGGCCCGGCGGTGTCCAGCGTCGCGCGCATGATGGGACAAGATAGGGTGCGGGCGGGCAGCGTGCAAAGGCCAACGCGCCGCATTTGTCGATGACGCCGGCGCCTTCTAAACTCGCCGGGATGCGCCGCTTCTCAAAACGCGAAGTCGTGGAATTCTATCGGCGGCTGGAAGCCACCCGGCCGATCCCGCAGACCGAGCTCGAATTCATCAACCCGTTCACCCTGCTTGTCGCGGTGGTGCTGTCGGCGCAGGCGACCGATGTAGGGGTCAACAAGGCGACCCCCGCGCTGTTCACTCTCGCCGACACGCCGGCGAAGATGCTGGCGCTCGGTGAAGCGCGCATCACCGAGCTGATCCGCACGATCGGCCTCTTCCGCACCAAGGCGCGCAACATCGTCGCTCTGTCGCGAATGCTGGTCGAGCAGCATGGCGGCGTCGTGCCGCGCGACCGCGAGGCCTTGGAGAAGCTGCCCGGGGTCGGACGCAAGACCGCCAATGTCGTGCTGAACGTCGCCTTCGGCGAGCCGACGATCGCGGTCGATACCCATATTTTCCGGGTCGCCAACCGCACCGGGCTGGCGCCGGGTAAGACCCCGCTCGCGGTCGAAGCCGGCCTCGACGCCGTCACCCCGGCCCGCTACAAGCACGGCGCGCATCACTGGCTGATCCTGCACGGCCGATATGTGTGCAAGGCGCGCAAGCCGGATTGCCCGGTCTGCATCGTCGCCGATCTGTGCCGTTACGGCGCCAAGACCGGGCCGGCGGAGATGATTGCGGCGCGGGCCGAGGCCGCGACCCCGGCACCGCTGGTCGAGCCCAAGGTCAGTCCGCGGCGGGCACGGCGGAAATGATGTCCTCGTGCGCCTGGGCCTGGATGTCGCCGGAGATCTGGCCGCCGCACTCGATCTCGATTTGGCCGTAGCGGATCGTGCCGCGGACCCGGCCGGTGGCGCGGATGTAGAGGCGCTTCCGGACGGTCAGATTGCCTTCGAAGCGGCCGCGGATCTCGGCCTCGGATATTGCCGCAGTGCCCTTGAACAGGCCGCTTTCGGCAATGTCCATTTCGCGCGAGTTCTGCAGGTTCGCCTCGACGCTGCCTTCGACGATCAGCCGGTCGCAAGAGGTGATCTCGCCCGACAGCGAGATTTCGCGGCCGACGATCAGGCTGCGCGCGTCGCCTTCGCGCCGCGGGCTCAGCGGCGGCGTGGCAACCGGCGGTTCAGCAGGGCGGCGCGGCGGTTCGGCCCGGGCACTCTCGGCGGCAGGGCGCATCGGTTCGGGCGTGCGCGGCGGCACCGGGGCCGGGGTACGGCCGAGCGGCGCGATCGAGGCGGGTTGGCCGGGTGGCCGGGCGGGCCTCATCGGGATGCCCAGATCGTCAGGTGCATCTGACATGTTGCGGTCCTCTGTCTCGGGTCGTTTCCGGCTGAACATGGGATGGGCATCCCCATCGAAATTGCTGCGACGATGATAAGCCGTCGAGGCGGGTCAGGAGGCAAGAGCCTGCGGCTCGAGCTGCCGCAGATTCTCGAAGAGATGCACCATGAACGCGGTAGCGATCACCGGGGCGACCAGATTGACCAGCGGCAGGGCAAACAGCCCGGCGATCACGATCCCGCCAAGAAAGACACGCCCGCCGAAGCGATGGCGCACCACCCTGGTAGCCGCCGTATCCAGCCGTCTCAGCGCCACCCCCTCGAAATAGGCGCGGCCGAGAAGATATCCGTTGAGGCCGAGGAAAACGAAAAGATTAATCCCGGGCATCAACAGGTAAACCGGTAAAGCCAAAAGGTTGAGCACCACCGCCAGCACCATCAACCATAAAGTCGCGACGGTCGTGTCGATCAGCGAATCGCGCCGCGGCGGGCCGCGCCCGGGATAGTCCAGGGCCTCGACCGCGGCGGCGATGCGGTCGAGAAAGAACCCCATCACGATCGTCAGAACCGCCGGGAACAACAGCCAGCTCAGCGCCAAGACGGCGATCGCGCCGAGCAGGTCGACCAGCCAGTCGAGCGGCCACCAGCCGAACAGCGCGGCGTGATGCAGCAGGGCGGCGACCGCAAGCCACAAACCGGCAAAGCTCGCCACCGCCAGCGCGAGGCTCAACCCGACGATCCGGCGCAACGGCGGCGTGAACAATTCCTCGATCGCGCGAATCAGGGCTGTGATCATTCTGCGGCTGGTGCCTCAAGCAGACCCCATCACGGCGCGTAGCGGCCCGGCGCGGTCTCGCGCGCCTGCCCGAGCGAGACGAGCGTTGCGAGGACTTCGGCCACCCGGTCGCGGCGGGCACGGACAAATTGCGAGGCGACCTGCTCGGGAGCCGCCGGTGCGTTTTGCGCGACCAAGGCGGCGCGCACCGCCTTGAACTGCTCGGCCAGTTCGCGCGGCCAGGCCTGGCGGATGTCAGCCGCGACGCTTTCGGCGATTTCGATTTCACGTTGCGCGGGCGTGGCGCGGATGCCGGCCTGGAATTCCGGCCGCAGCCAGCGGATCTTGCCGCGCCACTCCTCTTCGGCGCGCGCGCGGTTCAGCGCGACGAGGCGCGACAGCAATTCGTCGTCGCTCAGATCGGCGGGCCAGCCATAGGCCGCGAAGACCGCGGCATCGAGTTCGTCATGCAGCCGCCGCAGCACACCGACGAGGCCGCGGTCGTGAATGTCGTGCTCGCGGTCGGTCAGCGGCTCGCCGCGGCGCAATTTCGCGAGCACGTTATAGAGAGCGGTTAGGGTTAGATCGGGGTACTGCCCTAGGCGTTCTTTCCGCAGCGCATCGAGCTCCTCGGCGATATCCCCAATCGCGTCGCGCTGGGCATCGCTGCAATCCGGAAACGGGAACGGGTCAAAGCACAGGGATTTCGTGTAACGGGGTCTATCTTCGAGGACAGCGCCGCGCGTGAGGGTCCACTGGGCATGGACACGGCTCGACAAGACGCCGAGCACGTAGCCGGTCCGGCCTGCGATGCAGACCAGCATGTTATCGGGAAGCATTCGATAGTCGAGAAATACGAAAACGCGATGTTTTGCCGTTTCGACGGTTGCAACGTAACGGGGTATTCCTGCCAAAGCGCGCCGAAGCTCCGGGCGCGGCTTACCGAATAGCCACCACTCCCGAGCATATTGATCAGCATCCGCAGTGCGCCCAGCAATAGCATCGCGCTGGGGTTTCACTCGCTCAAATACCCATTGATAAACCTCCGGAAAGCGCTGCCGCACCTCCGCTTAGGAAAGCCCGAACAGATCGATCACCATGACCTCTCGACTGCGGCGCGTCAGATCGCGCCCATTCAGGTATGGCCGAATGTGTTGTTCGAGGCCCGGTACACGACCGAGACCCAGCGCCTTCGCCTGATCCGGCGTGACGATGAACCCCGAGCCGTGCAATTTGACGCCCGGCGAACACAAGCCTTCGTTTGCCCGTAGCGGAAAAGTGCGAGTTAGGTCGGTACCGATGCGTAGGTCGGAATGGATCACGCCGATGCGCTCGGTCAATTCGACCTCTGCCTCGCCATCCGGAAGCGGCCTCTCGCGAACAGCTTGCAGCAATCGGCCCGGCAGCTCGCGTCCTTTCGCGCCGACGGTCATCGAAATGCGGACATTTGCGGCATCGGAGGCATCGACCCAGGGATGATCCGGGATCGCGAAGGCGAGCGAAATCCCTTCGACCCGTTCCAGGTGCGCTTGCACGACGCGCCGGTTGAATGCCTGCGGCAAGCTGTTGGTCGTGATGAAGCCGAATCGGCGGGCGCGGCCGGCGGCGACTTCCTGGGCGGCGCGGTGCCACCAATACATCACGTAATCGGCGGCGCGCGGCAGCTGGCGGTAGATGTCCCACAACGCCTCGGCGTAACCGTCGCCCCTGACCCCGCGGATGTCCTTGCCGCCGATGAACGGCGGGTTGCCGATGACGAAATCCGCCTTCGGCCATGGCGCGGGCCTGGCGCCGATCAGCCGCGTCACTTCGACACGAGCCGTCTCGTCCGGGACCATCTCACCTGTAACCGGATGCACCTTCTTGGTCCTGCCGTCCCAGCGGGTCACCGAGTTGCGATCCGGGCCGCGCGCCACGTCTTCGCGCTGCCAGGTCAGCAGCGCGTCGCGGTGCTGGATATTCCGGAAATTGCGCAGCACCGGCTCGGCCGGCGCGGCGCGTCCGCGAATCCGGAAATGCCATTGCAGGTAGCCTATCCACAGGACGAGTTCGGTGATTGCGACGGCGCGCGGGTTGTCCTCGATGCCGAGGAGCTGATGCGGGTCGACCGTATGGCCGGCCAGGCCCTGAAGGGCGGGTTCGCCGCCAAGGCTCAGCAGCAGGTCGATGACCTCGCCTTCGAGCCGCTTCAGATATTCAAGCGAGACGTAGAGGAAATTCCCGGTGCCGCAGGCCGGGTCGAGGATCGTCACCTGGCACAGGCTTGCGTGAAACCGGCGTACCGTATCGAGCGCGCCCGCCCTGTCGCCGCTATCCGCCAACTGCACCGCCGCGGCCTTGGCCGCTTCCCAATCGGCGCGCAACGGCTCGATGATGGTCGGCAGGACGAGCCGTTCGACATAGGCGCGCGGCGTGTAATGGGCGCCGAGCCGCTCGCGCTCGCGTTCGTCGAGCGCCCGTTCGAGCAATGTGCCGAAAATCGCCGGCTCGACATCCCGCCAATCCGACTCGGCGGCGTTGATCAGCAATTCGAGCTGTTCGGCGTTCAGCGGGATCGCCCTGCTGTCCTCGAAGAGGCCGCCGTTGAAGCGCAGGATGTCCTGGCTGAGCGCCGGGCAGAACCCGCCCTTGTCCATGCTCGCCCACAGGCTGTCCATCATCGGCGCGAAATGCTGTGGATGGTCTTTCAGCCCGCGCAGCACGTGGCGGAAGCTGTCCTTCGGCAGCAACCCGATATCCTCGGCGAACATCGTGAACAGGCAGCGCATCAGAAACGTCGCGACGCGCTCAGGGTTGTGGCCGTCCCGTTCGAGGCTGCGCCCCAGAAGCGCCAGCCGCGCCGCGACATCGCGCGTCACCTTCGCGGCGCGCAGGCTCGGATCGAGCGAGCGGGGGTCATGCCAGATCGCGGCGAGGCGCTCGCGGATTTCCGGCCGCCGCAATTCGGGCAGGAGGATGCGAAAGCTGTTGGTATCGGGGAATTGCGCGTAGTGCTTCCCGGTGCCGGTGAAGTCGGCATAGGTCTCGATGCTGTGGCCGACATCGACGACGATCAGGAAAGGCGGCCAGTCGGGGAGCGCCTTCGCATATTGCTCGGCCTGCCCGCGGGCGCGCAGCATCGCCGCATCCCAGGCGCCCGTGCCCCTGACGCCGTGTCCGCGGCGGCGCCGGGCCGGCCGTAAGCCGGCCAGTTCGGTGAGCGTCTTGGCCTGTTTCGCCTCACAGCCCTGCTTGGTTTCGAGAACGAAGCAGCCGTTGCGAAACAGGTCGATAAACCCGGTGTTCGTGGTTTCGTCGGGGTTGCGGAACTGGACCGGCCGCTCGAAGACGTATTGGTCCTGGTCCGGTTCGCCGGTCGCCGGCTGCGGGCGCTCCAGCCCGAGCACGTCGCACAATTCGATCAGGAAGAGCTGGTAATTGGCCCGCTCGGATGCCGCCGACCGCTGCCACCGCTCAATAAAGCTGTCGGTCTCGTTACTGGTCATGTGCTGCGGTTATGCCCCAGCGCGAGGCTGCTGAGCGAGCCGGACGAGGTCAAGGTTTATCGTGCCAGAGCCAGCAGGCGCCCGACGTTCCGGCGCGCTGGCTGACACTAAAATTCGACGCATTTCTCTAACCATTTGGAAAACCTGCCATTTCGCTGAAAAAACAGCGGCCGGAACAGCGGAAAACAGCGATTTATCAGCGACAAAATAGCAACATTCAGCGGCAGGATCAGCGATATTTTTGCAACTATCAGCAGCGGTCAACCACTGTTCTGGCCGTAGTGCATGCGCTGTTATATGCCGTCTGACCATTTTGCGATATCAGATATATGTTGCAGATTTGCGCTTTCAAGATCCGTCCCCGAGGAAATTTACCGGCGGGGCGCCCCAGCAGCGGCGCTTGTGGCGCCTCGCCATCCCCCTATACTCCGCCGCTTTCCGCTCCGAGCACCGCGAGGCCTGTCCATGAATTCGGCTGCGATCGATGTCGTCGGCATCGGCAATGCGATCGTCGATGTGATCGCCCATGCCGACGAATCGTTTCTCGCGAAACAGGGCTTCGCCAAGGGGTCGATGACGCTGATTGATGCCGATCGGGCCGAATCGCTCTATGCCGCGATGGGGCCGGCGATCGAAAGTTCGGGCGGGTCGGCCGGCAACACGATGGCCGGTCTCGCCTCGCTCGGCGGCGCCGGGGCCTATATCGGCAAGGTGCGCGACGATCTGCTCGGCGCGGTTTTCCGCCACGACATCACCGCGATCGGGGTAAGTTTCGATACCCCGGCCGCGACCGCCGGGCCGGCGACCGCGCGCTGCCTCATTCTGGTGACGGCGGATGGGCAGCGCACGATGGGCACCTATCTCGGCGCCTGCGCCGATCTGGGTCCCGACGACATCGACGCCGAACTGGTTGCCGCGGCCCAAATCACCTATCTCGAAGGCTACCTGTTCGATCCGCCGCAGGCGCAGGCTGCGTTCCGCCGGGCGGCGGCGATCGCCCACGGCGCCGGCCGCCGGGTCGCGCTAAGCCTGTCCGACCCGTTCTGCGTCGCGCGCCATCGTGCCGCGTTCCGCCAGCTCGTCGCCGGCGACATCGACATCCTGTTCGCCAACGAGGCCGAGATCTGCTCGCTCTACGAAATCGACGACTTCGCTGCGGCGGCCGCGGCGGTGCGCGGCCATGTCGCGGTCGCGGCATTGACCCGCAGCGCCGCCGGCAGCGTGATCCTCGCCGACAGCCTCTCCTACACCGTCGCCGCCGTACCGGCGCCGCGGGTCATCGACACCACCGGCGCCGGCGATCTGTATGCCGCAGGCTTCCTGTTCGGCTTGACCCGCGGGCTGCCGCTCCCCACTTGCGGCAGGATCGGCAGCCTCTGTGCCGCCGAAATAATTAGCCATGTCGGGGCGCGGCCCGAGCTCGGGCTGAAGGGGCTCGCCAAGGCGGCGGGCTTGCTCTGAGCCTCCGCTGCTGCATTTTTGTTTAGGGTTCAATGGACATCCGCAATATCGCGATCATCGCGCATGTCGATCACGGCAAGACGACGCTGGTCGATCAGCTGCTGCGGCAGAGCGGCACCTTTCGCACCAACCAGCAGGTCGCCGAGCGCGCCCTCGATTCGAACGAGCTGGAGCGCGAGCGCGGCATCACGATCCTCGCCAAATGCACCTCGGTAGTATGGCGCGATGTCCGCATAAACATTGTCGATACCCCGGGCCATGCCGATTTCGGCGGCGAGGTCGAGCGCATCCTCGGCATGGGCGATGTCGTCCTGGTGCTGGTCGATGCTGCCGAAGGGCCGATGCCGCAGACCAAATTCGTCCTCGGCAAGGCATTGCGCCGGGGTCTCAAGCCGATCGTCGTGATCAACAAGGTCGATCGGCCGGACGCCCGGCCGGGCGCGGTGCACAACGAGATCTTCGATCTTTTTGCATTGCTCGACGCCACCGAGGGTCAGCTCGATTTTCCGACATTGTTCGCCTCGGGGCGCGATGGCTGGGCGACCGCCGAGCTCGACGGGCCGCGCCACGACCTGGCGCCCCTGTTTGAACTGATCATCGCTCATGTACCCCCCGCAAACGTCAGACTTGGGGCGGATCCCGATGCGCCGTTTGCGATGTTGGCGACAACGCTCGATTACGACCCGTTTCTCGGCAGGGTGCTGATCGGCCGCATTCATTCCGGGGTCGCCCGCCTCAACATGCCGGGCAAATCGCTCGCCCGCGACGGCCGGCCGATCGAGCAGGCGCGGCTGACCAAATTGCTTGCCTTCCGCGTGCTCGACCGGCGGCCGATCGAGGAGGCGCAGGCCGGCGACATCATCGCGATCGCGGGCCTCGCGCAAACGACGGTCGCCGATACGATCTGCGCCTCAGAGGTCACCGCTGCCTTGCCGGCCGACCCGATCGACCCGCCGACCCTGGCGATGACCTTCTCGGTCAATGACAGTCCGCTGGCCGGCCGCGACGGCGGCAAGGTGACCTCGCGGGTCATTGCCGCGCGGCTCTATCGAGAAGCAGAGGGCAATGTCGCGATCCTGGTGCGGGAAAGCCCCGAGCGCGATTCGGTCGAGGTTGCCGGGCGCGGCGAATTGCAGCTCGGCGTGTTGATCGAGACGATGCGCCGCGAAGGCTTTGAATTGTCGATCTCGCGTCCGCGCGTCCTGTTCAAGACCGACCCGGTCAGCGGCCAGCGGCTTGAGCCGATCGAGGAGATCATTGTCGATGTCGACGAGGAATTCGCCGGCATCGTCGTCGACAAGATGAGCCGCCGCAAAGCGGAGCTGCAGGAAATGCGGCCGTCGGGCGGCGGCAAGCTGCGGCTGTCGTTTCTGGCGCCGACCCGCGGGCTGATCGGCTATCACGGCGAGTTCCTGACCGATACGCGGGGCAGCGGCGTGATGAGCCGGCTGTTCCACGGCTATGCCCCGTACAAGGGCCCGATCGAGGGGCGGCGCAATGGCGTCCTGATCTCGAACGCGCAGGGCGCAGCGATCGCCTATGCGTTGTGGAACCTGGAAGAGCGCGGCCCGATGTTCATAACGCCGGGCACCGACGTCTATCCCGGGATGATCATCGGCGCCCACAGCCGCGGCAACGATCTCGACGTCAACCCGCTGAAGGGCAAGCAGCTGACCA
>Ga0137373_10006525_pt1 | contig 12478 bp, 13 predicted proteins | sample SagtaG_5_FD_104912 | JGI IMG/M metagenome (GOLD analysis project Ga0137373, IMG submission 104912) | Vadose zone soil microbial communities from Sagehorn Ranch, Mendocino, California, USA - Sage1_R_80_16 metaG | ecosystem: Environmental > Terrestrial > Soil > Vadose zone | place: USA...
AACCGCGCCCTCGAAGGGGGGGTATTCGGCGTCATCCTGCCATTCGCGCTGCTCTGGGCCTCGACGCGCGTGCTCCAACGCGCGCGTCTCGATGCGGCCGCCATGCCGCTCGCCCGATTCGGGCTATCGCGTCAATCGGTTGCGCTCGGTCTCATCGCGGCGTCCGTGGTAGTGGGTGCCGCTTTTGCCGCCATAGCCGCCGCGAGCACCGCTCTCTTGGCTCACGACCCGACGGCGCCCGCGGCGCCGCTCGATGCTTTCACATCCGCTTGGATCGGTGCGCTCACCGCGGCAGCGTACGCAGCCCTCTACGCACTCGGCGCCACTTTCGGCGCCCGCGGCGGGGGTCGGTTCTGGGCTCTCGCCCTCGACTTCGTAGTGGGCGGGACGGGAGGCGTCGGCGCGTTGTTCGTTCCGCGCGGCCACGCCAAGAATTTGCTGGGCGGCGAGCCACCGCTCTTGCTGAGCCAGCCGGCAAGCGCTGCGCTGCTCGTCGTCATCGCGCTGGCGTTCACGGCTCTCGCCCTCCGGCGCTGCGCACCCTAGACCTCCGTTCATTGGGGGCTCCGCGCCCGTCCCCGCGGCGCCTTCGGCGCCGCCGACCAAATGTTCAAGCTCGGAGCAGCAATCTCTGCCTGAACCTCCGGCGTACGGCACCAGCAGCGCGCGCGGAGGCCACGAAGAGTGTCTTCGCGCCCACTCTCAGGTATGCATACATACCTCGGCCGTCGCTCGAAAACAGGCATGCCCAGCTCGAGCGCGCGGGTGGCTCGATCCGAGCGGAACATCGAGACGACGAACATCGGACCGGAAGTGCGGATGGTCTACGGCCGGAGGCGCTCGAATGCGGGAGCGTACGCGGCCCAGATCGCGAAGGTGAGACCGAACACCGTCCACACGAGACCGGTCCCCGCGAGGTAGGTACTCGTTCTCGTCCGCCAGCGCGGGGCGAACGAGAGCGCGACGAGCACCCAACCGACCCCGCCGGTCGTCGCGACGAACCAGCCGGACAGCGCCACCTGCGTCGTCCACGGCAGAGCTTCGGCTGGCCCCGTTTGGCCAGACCCGTAGGTCAGGAGCAGATCAGGTCGCATCCCGAACCAGAACAATCCGAGAAGCGCGAGAGCGACCGCTTCGAGAGCGGCAAGCGTGAGAAGCACCGCACGTCTTTGCATGATTTTCGGCAGAATTCCGACCCCATCGATACTTCGTCCCTGACGACGGTGCTATGACTTGAACGTGTTAGCCAAGAGCTTCGAGCGAGCTCGCCTTTCGCCGCACGCCGTCGACCGTGTTCGCTCCATGCTCGAACGGGCGCTCGGTCCTTCGAAGATCCTGACGGCCACCGCACAATGCGAGCCGTACGCGACCGACGATTCCGACGTCCCGGGCCCGATTCCCGATGCCGTCGTCTTGGCCGAAAGTCCCGACGACGTGGCGCGCACGCTCGAAATCGCCCATAGGGCCGAGGTTCCGGTGACGCCGCGCCTGGCCGGCTCGGGGCGCACGGGCGGCGCCGTGCCCATCGCCGGCGGCATCGTGCTCGTCACGCTCGGCATGGCGCAAATCAAAGAGATCGATCGCGCCGAGCGGCTCGCCGTCGTCGAACCAGGCGTCGTCACCGGCGATCTGCACGATGCCGTGGAACGCGAGGGGCTCTTTTATCCGCCGGATCCCAACTCGCTCAAGATGTGCGCGATCGGAGGCAACGTTGCGGAGAATGCAGGAGGACCACGCGCCTTCAAGTACGGGGTGACGCGCGACTACGTGCTCGGCCTGGAAGCGACGCTGATGGGCGGTACGCGCCTTCGCACCGGACGGCGCACCATCAAAGGGGTCACCGGCTACGACGTGACGGCGCTGCTGACCGGAAGCGAGGGCACGCTGGCAGTGTTCAGCGAAGTCACGCTGCGGCTCATTCCGAAGCCGCCCGAGGTGGTGACGATGCTCGCGCTCTTCGACGACGTGCGAACGGCAGGGCAGGCCGTCGCCGCGATCGTCGCCCAGGGCCTCGTGCCACGCTGCATCGAGCTGCTCGATGCCGGCACGCTCGCCGCCGTTCGGACGCGCGGTGTCGCCGTCGACGAGCGCGCGGGCGCGCTTCTGCTCATCGAAGTGGACGGCGATGCGCATGCATGTGAAACGGCGGTCCAGCGGGTCGGAGATGCTTGCACCAAAGAGCGCGCGATCGACGTTCTCGTGGCCCAGGACGCCTCGCAGCGCAGCCGGCTTTGGGCAGCGCGCCGCGAGCTGTCGCCCGCCGTTCGCGCGCTCGCGCGACACAAGCTCTCGGAAGACATCGTCGTGCCGAGACAACGGATCGCGGACCTGCTCGACCAAGTCGCCCGAACTTCGGAAGCGACCGGCATTCGCACCGTGACGTACGGCCACGCGGGTGACGGCAACCTGCACGTGAACTTTCTCTGGGACGATCCCGTCGAGTTTCCCAAGGTCGAGCGTTCGATCGAGCGGCTGTTTCGCGATGTCGTCGCCATGCGCGGGACCCTCTCGGGGGAACACGGCATCGGCATTCTGAAAGCTCCCTACCTCCCGCTCGAACAGTCCGAGGAGCTCATCGACCTGCAGATGCGGCTGAAAAGCGCGTTCGATCCGAAAGGCCTGCTCAACCCCGGCAAGATCTTCCCCGCCCGAGGACACCGCGCGTGTTAGTGTCCTGAACCCGAGACTCGCCGACAGCAAATCGACGGGACACGAGCCGGGGTTTGGGGGTAGCCCCAAAAAAACGTCAGTCTCGCGCAACGAAGCCGCGATGCCCCGCGAACGCGCGGCACTAGCGAGATCTTTCCCTGCGACGCCGAGGCTGTTACTACGAGCACGATGATCGTGCTCGGCATCGACCCTGGTACGCGTCACCTCGGCTGGGGCGTCGTGCGGCGGGATGGTACGCGTCCATCGCACGTCGCTCACGGCGTCGTAGACACCGACGTCAGCGCCAGCATCGCCGATCGCTTGTGCCAAATCGAGCGGGAGCTCAACGACGTCATCGCGCTCTATCGCCCCACGGCGTCGGTCGTGGAGGCCCTTTTTTACGCGAAGGACGCGACGGCGGCGGCCAAACTCGGGCACGCGCGGGGGGTCGTCCTCCTCGTTTTGGCGCGCGCGGGCCTGCCGATCGCCGAATACGAGCCGACCAAGGTCAAAAAGGCCATCGTCGGACACGGCCGCGCCGACAAGCGTCAGGTCGCGCTCATGATCGCGACGGTGTTGCGGCTCCCCTCCCCTCCTCGCTCCGATGCCGCGGACGCTCTCGCCATCGCGCTCGCCCATGTCAACGCGGCGGGAATCAATGCACACCTGGCGCGTGTTTTCGCAAATAGACCGTGATTCTGGCAGGTTAGCTACCCACCTCCGGACCTCGGCAACTTTCGCATCGGATGGGGCGTCCATTCGTCTAAGAAGGAGAGGTCAAGTTCCCATGCGTCATCCCGTGTTCGCCGCCACTCTGTTCGTTTCCGCCCTCGCGATGAGCTCGCCCGTGGGGCCCCTTTGGGCCACGCCGTCCGAATCCAGCTCACCGGCGGGGCCGAGCGCCGAGCAGATCGCAGCCCGCGTCCAGGCCTTCTACGATCAGACCAAGACGTTCAAAGCGGACTTCAAGCAGGACTACTACATCAAGCTGCACGACCAGCACCGTACCTCGGAAGGAAAGGTCGCCTTCGAAAAACCCGGCAAAATGAGCTGGCGATACGACCAGCCCAACGGCAACCGCGTCGTCTCCGACGGGCGCGTGCTCAAAGTTTACGAGCCCGCAAACCAACAGATGTTCGAACAGCCCGTCGGCAAGTCACAGCAGGCCGCTGCGCTATCCTTTTTGATGGGCGAGGGCGACCTGACGAAATCGTTCACGCTGCGCGTGCTCGACCCCAGCACCATGAAATTCGAAGGTGGCTGGGTGCTCGAGGGAACGCCCACGGACCCGACGCCTGCCTACCAGAAAGTGCTTCTTTACGTCGATTCGGCGACCGCCCAGGTGCGACGGGTGCTCATCGTCGACGCCCAGGGAAATCGCAATCGCTTCGACTTCAATAACCCCCTTGCCAATACGCCCGTGCCGTCGACTGAGTTCACGTTCACGCCACCGAGCGGGACGCAAGTCATCAAGCCGTAGCAAGTACGTACGAACGAGATTAACGATTGGGCGTGGCTAGCCCGGCGTTCCGTGGAGGAGCCGGCGAATGCCTTCTTCGAAGAGGACGTGCACTTTGTTGCCGTCCACTTCGACGACGATTCCCTTGCCGAATTTGGCGTGGGCGACGAGCGCATCCTTTTCGAAGGTCTGTTCGGGGGCGTAAGCTGCGAAAGCGCCGTCCGGCTTGTCGGCGACGGCTTCCTTCCACTTGGGCGGCTTGGGGGCGCTCGAGGGCGTTGAAGCGCGCAACGAGGAGGAGCTATCGGTTCTCCGGGGCGTGGCCCTTTTGGGTCGGTGTATCGACATGGGAATAGCTCGTAGCCGACCTTTCGCCTCCACGCAAAGGTAGACTCACCGGACATGTTTTCCGCCCGAACCGCCTGGGATCGAACTGAAAATCCGCTCGCCGTCGCGATCGAGCGCTCGCGGTCCGAGGGCCGCACGCTGCTCGACCTCACCGAATCGAACCCGACCCGCGTGGGCCTCTTCGACCTCACTTCCTTGGTGGCGGAACTCGGCCATCCGAGGGGGGCCGCTTATGAGCCCACGCCACTCGGCCACCCGGAGGCGCGCAAGGCCGTCGCCGCGTACTACGCCGCGCGCGGGCTTCGCACGCCGGCCGAGCACGTCGTTTTATCCGCGAGTACGAGCGAAGCCTACTCGTGGATTTTCACGCTGGTTTGCGACCCCGATGACACGATATTGGTCCCGCGTCCGAGCTACCCGCTCCTCAGCTGGATCGCCCAAAGCCAGCGGGTGCATTTGCGGTCCTACCCACTGGTGCGCGAGGCAGAATTTCGGATCGACCTCGCGGCGCTCGAGCAAAGCATCGATGAACGTACCCGCGCGATCGTGCTCGTTCATCCCAATAACCCCACCGGCTCGTTCGTGCGAAGAGACGAAGCCGACGCCCTCTGCGAGCTGGCCCGCCGGCACGATCTTGCGATCGTCGTCGATGAAGTCTTCGGTGACTATGCCCTGAGGCGGTTGCCGAGCGACGCCTTGCCGAGCTTCGTCGAAATTTCGCCGGAAATCGCACCGCTCCGGTTCGTGCTGAGCGGTCTTTCCAAGGTGCTGCTCCTTCCACAATGCAAGCTCGCCTGGACCGTGGTCGCAGGACCCGAAACGCGGGTGCGCGAGGCGCTCGCGCGCCTGGAGTTCGTCGCGGACACGTTCCTTTCCGTATCGACGCCCGTGCAGCTGGCGCTCGGGCCACTGCTCGGGCGCCAACCGGCTATTGCGCGAGCGGTCCGCCAACGATTGACTCACAACCTCGCCACGCTCGACGACGCGCTTTCCAAGCTCGGCCCCACCTGTCCCGTACGTCGGCTGCCGCTTCTCGGTGGCTGGTACGCGATTCTCGAGGTACCCCGCATCCACGACGAAGATCGCTGGGTCGAGCTTCTGGTCGAAGAAGACGGCGTCATCGTGCATCCTGGCTACTTCTTCGATTTCGATCGAGACGGCTTTCTCGTGCTGAGCCTACTGCCGCCCATCGCCACGTTCCGCGAAGCCGTCGATCGGCTCACCCGTCGCCTCACCGCGGGCTAACGTACCGGATCGAGAAGTGAGAGGCTCGAACGCCGCTCGACGAGAGCCATGTCCCGTCGAACGTGGGGGTCGCTCTCGCTGAACGGGAATGCCGGAACGGCCAGAGCCGTATCGGTGACGCCTGCGGGGACCACCAAGCGTACCTTCTGGCGCCATTTGTCATGTAAGTATGCATACCTCGGCCATCGCTCGAAAATGGGCAAGCGGCCCTTGCCCATCTGGCTGAACATCGATGTTCGAAAGTGGGGGCGGCTCTTTTCGACCAACAGCGGCGGAGCATGGGGGCCTTTTTCGGGCGGACATCAGGGTACGTATACTTACTTCACTGAATTGAACAGAAATTTCGGAACCAAGCAGAGCCGTACCAACAAGTTGGTGGCGCCTGCCGGAACGACCGGAGCGTGCCTTCCTCGGACGATTTGTTAGGTCCGAAAGGAAGCATGCTTACCTACCCCCCCCTGAGGGAAGGAGCCCCCCCTAGGAAGCACGCGAGCCGTGCCGGCGCCCCGTTGCCGGCGAGGAGGCCGCACGACGTGCAATGCTTGTCCCGGTCGACGCATGGTCCTGGGTGTCAGCTCTCGGCGGTCCCGCTCCGCCTTCCGCTTCTTGTTGCAAGCCATCGCGCTCTTGCCCGCGGGAATCGTCATCGCCTGGGCTTTGCGCGCCGACGAGGCGTGGTTCGATCACCACGTGCTTCCGAACTACTGTCCCTGCGCGCGCTCCACACTCCTTTGGGAAACGGTGTCGCGGTGGGGGGCCGTTGTCGCTGCGATCGCGTGGGCCGCGCTGGTTCGGCCAAAACTCGTGGATTGGTTCGGGAGGCCCCCGAGCGTCGCCTTCTTGCGGGGTTGGGTGCGCGTCGTTGCCGCGGTCGCACTTGCGCTCGTGGTGTGCGACGTTTACCTGCGGCTCAAAGAACCGCGGCGCGATTTGGAACATCAAGCCGATCTGCCTCCGATGCGCCTCGACGATTCGGGCAATTACGTGCCGATCCCGTCTCGCATGAAGGAAGTCAGGGTCGGGACACGCACCGTTCGCTACGAAATCAATGCCGAGGGCAATCGCGCCGCGAGCAGCGTCGATGCCCCCGACCACGACGCGCCGACCCTTCTTTTCACGGGGGAATCAGTCGCACTCGGGTACGGCGTCGATTATTCGCAGAGCTACGCGGCGCGCGTGGGGCACGCGCTCGGAGTTCAGGTCGTCAACTTGGCGCTGACCGGCATTGCGAACGACGAGGCCTACGTGCGACTGCGCGACGCTCTGCCCACGTATTCGCGCCCCGTTGGTCTCGTGACATTCGTCGTGCCGCTACAACTCGAGCGCAACGTCGACGATCGCCGTCAGCACCTCGTCGTACACGACGGCCGGCTCGAGATCGTCCCTCCCTCGCGATCCTGGTGGGCGACCTCTCCTCTGCGCAAGCTCGTCCTCTACCATTCCGATGCGGCGATCGAGTCGGCGCGCACGATTTTCCTGGCGACCGACGTGCTTGCTCGCACCCGAAAAACGCGCGCCCTTTTCGTCATGACGAACTACGGAGCGGCGTGTTTGCCCGACGAAAGCGGCACCCCACGCCTGGAGCGCGACCTTTTTTCGGGTCTCGACCTGATCCACGTGCGCGTCGACATTCCCCCCGACCAAAGGATCGGTCCGCCTGACGGAGGCCACCCCAACGAGCGGGGTCACGAGCTCTTGGCGGACGCGATCGTTCGCACCCTGCAAGCCCATCCCATCGCTCGCCCGTGAGTCTTCGCGCAAACGTCAGAGGTCGACGAGATCGCGCGTCAGATTTTTCTGATGCGACTCGAGCGTGCCACCGCCGATTTCGAGGAGCTTCGCGTCGCGCAGGAAGCGCTCCACCTTGAATTCGTCGCAATAGCCCCAGCCTCCCAGCACCTGCATGGCGTGATCGGCGACATGCTTGCCCACCGGAGCGGCGAAGAGCTTGGCCGCGTCGGAGCCGAGGCGATTTTTGCGATCGTGCCGAATGGTGCGGGCGACGTTGTAAATGAGCGCGCGGGCGGCCTCGGTGCTCGCGTAGCTGTCGCCGATGTAGCGCTGGATCTGCCCGAACTCGGCGATGGGGCGGCCGAAAGCGGTGCGCTCGCGCGCGTAGTTGACCATGATTTCGAGGCAGCGATCGGCGATGCCGAGGCTCATTGCCGCCAACGTGATGCGCTCGATCTCGAGGTTGCGCATCATGTGCACGACCCCCTGCCCCTCGCCACCGAGGACGTTTTCCTTGGGAACGAAGCAGTCGTCCATGACGATGTCGCCCATCGTGCTCGCGCGCATGCCCATCTTGTGAGTGGGAGGGCCCGTTGATAAACCTTCGAACTTGCGCTCGAGCACGAACGACGTGATGCGACCTTCGAGCTTCGCGTAAACGAGGAAGATGTCGGCGTCCGGTGCGTTGGTGATGAGCGCCTTTCGACCCGTCAAGACATAGCCATCCCGTTCTCTTCGGGCGGTGGTCTTCATACCGATGACGTCCGTGCCGCCGCTCGGCTCGGTCATGCCCATGGCAGCGATCCACTCGCCGGAGATGACGGGCTCGAGGTAGCGGCGGCGCTGCTCGGCATTGGAGGTGTAATAGAAGTTGTTGACGAAGAGCATCGCGTGGGCGAGGTACGCGAGCGTGAAGCCCGGGTCGGACTTGCTCATCTCGTGGTGGGCGATCACCGCCGCGACGGCATCCATTCCCGAGCCGCCATCGTCCGCGGGAATGGTGATCCCCAGCAGGCCGATCTTGCCGCATTGTTCGAACAGATCGCGGTTGAGGGTGCCCGCTCGGTCGTGCTCGTCGGCCTGCGGCTCGATGGCCTCGCGCGTGAAGTCGCGCACCGTCTCGCGGAGCAGGTGGTGCTCTTCGGTCGGGTTGCAGAGGTCGGGTTCGAAAGCGAGCGCCGGCGGCATTTCCCCAAGTTCTAGGTTGGCGCCTTCCTAACTCGCGCTCGCCAGTTTCTTGCGGGCCGTGGAAGCGTCCGCCGGCGGCGAAGCCGTCCGGCCGCTCACCGGTCCATCCGGCTTGACGCTGGGCTGGACGGCCTTCTTGTCCTTGAAGAGCTTATAACGGATCGCGTCGACGAGCGCCTGGTACGAAGCCTCCAGGATGTTGTCCGAGACGCCGACGGTACCCCAGCGGGCGGTCGAATCGGCGCTCTCGAGAAGGACGCGAACTTTGGTCGCGGTGCCGCGCTCGCCGCCGAGCACGCGCACTTTGTAGTCGACGAGCTGGACCTCTTTCAGCTCGGGGTAGAACTTCTCGAGGGCTTTGCGAAGCGCGACGTCGAGCGCGTTGACCGGCCCGTTGCCGAGGGCGGCGGTGTGCTCCACGTGGCCGCCGACCTCGATCTGCACCGTCGCTTCGGCGAGCGGCTCTTTGTCGTCGCTGCGCTTTTCGGCGATGACGCGAAAGCCGATGAGCCGGAAGCTCTCGGTCTTTTGTTGGTTCGTCGCGTCTTGCATCAAGAGCTCGAACGATGCTTCCGCCCCTTCGAACTCGAAACCTTGCGATTCGAGCTCCTTCAGCTGCGCGAGGATTTGCTTGGCTTCCGGATCTTTCGAGTCGAGATCCACGCCCCACTCCTTGGCCTTGTAGAGGACATTGGATCGACCAGACAAGTCGGAGACGAGAACGCGACGATGGTTGCCGACCGAGGCAGGCTCGACGTGTTCGTACGTCCGAGCATTCTTGACGACGGCCGACACGTGGACGCCGCCCTTGTGGGCGAAAGCCGAATCGCCGACGTACGGTTGGCGTTTGTTGGGCGGCTGATTCAAAAGCTCGAAGAGAAGGCGCGAGGTGCTCTTCAAGTGGGCGAGCTGCACCTTGGGAACGCACTGGTAGCCGAGCTTGAGCTGCAAGTTGGCGATGATCGAAACGAGATTGGCGTTGCCGCACCGCTCGCCGAAGCCGTTGATCGTCCCCTGGACGTGGCGGATGCCCGCTTCGACGGCGGTCACCGAATTGGCGACTGCGACCTCGCTGTCGTTGTGAGCGTGGATGCCGAGCGCTGCGTCGGGCAATGTTTTTTTAACGTGCTCGATGGCGCTGCGCACTTCGCTCGGTAGGGCGCCGCCGTTGGTGTCGCAGAGTACGAGCACGTCCGCACCCGCCTGGGCGGCACTTTTCAGCGAGGCCAATGCGTAGTCGGGGTTGTCCGCGTAACCGTCGAAGAAGTGCTCGGCGTCGTAGACGACCTCGTCGAAGTGCTGCTTGAGAAAGCGCACCGTGTCGAAAATGAGAGCGAGGTTTTCTTCGAGCGAAACGCCGAGCGCGTCCTTGACGTGCAGACCCCAGCTCTTGCCGAAGATGCACGCCACGGGGGTGGCGGCCGCGAGCAGCGCTTTCAGAAGCGGATCTTCGGCCGCGGTGACCCCCGTCCGACGGGTCGAGCCGAAGGCGGCATATTGGGCATGCGAGAGCTTCTCGCGCCGCGCGGCCTCGAAAAAGGCAGCGTCGCGCGGATTGGAACCAGGCCAGCCGCCCTCCACGTAAGCCACGCCGAGCTCGTCCAGTGCACGCGCAATGCGCAGCTTGTCTTCGACCGAAAAACTGACGTCCTCACCCTGCGTGCCGTCGCGCAGCGTCGTGTCGTAGATTTTGACTCGCTGGTTTTCCAAGATGCCTCGGGACCCGTCTCTCAGCTCAAGAGCTTGGCGAGAAAGCTCGGGTGTAAGTTGTAGCCCATAAATCCCGAAACTCCGAGTACCACCCCGAAAACCGCGAAAATGACCCCAACGGCGAGAAGCCACCGCTTCTGGGTGAGGGCAGTGACGCCAAGGAGGGCGATGCTGAGCGACAAGCTGGCTTCGGCCATGTCGAACTGGTCGTCACGAAAATTGAGCCGATCGTAGTCTTTCTGAAAGTCCTCGGCCGACTGCTTGATTTTCTGTTTTTCGGCCTCGTACTGCTTGGCCTTGGCGGTGTAGTCGGCGATCCGGCGGTCGAACTCCGCGCGCGCTTCGGCCGACAGACCGGGGGTCGTGAGCCGCTGGGTGGTGAACTGATCGACCATCCCTTCGGCGAGGTTCTGTTTCGTGCTCTTGGCCTGGTAGTACGACCAAGCGTCGACCGAGTTCGCCTGCGCTTGCGCCATCGCCTGCACGATGTTGCCGTCCTTGACGTTGCAGAGGGCGATGAAGCTTGCACTTATGGAAACGATGAGCGCAATGATGGTGTTGAAACCCGATGTGCGCGCCTGGTCGACGGCGTCGGTAAGGTCCTCCAGGTAGTCGGCCATAGCAGCAACTAAGCACATTTTGTGGACGGCCGCGACTTTGGCTCCCGAGGCGCGCGAGCTACACTCTCACACCTCATGATCGTGACCTGCTCTTCGTGCCGCGCCCAAAACCGCATTCCCGCCGCCCGGCTCGACCGGCAGGCCCGCTGCGGCCAATGCAAGTCTCCCCTCTCCCCCACCGCCGATCCTTATCCGGTCGCGAGCTCCGGGGAATTCGGTGAGATCGTTTCGAAGTCGCCCATTCCCGTTTTGGTCGATTTCTGGGCGGCGTGGTGCGGACCGTGCCGTGTCGTCGCGCCGGAGCTCGCCAAGCTGGCGCGGGAGCGCAGCGGTTCGTTGCTCGTCGTCAAACTGAACACCGAGGAGCTGCCGCAGGTGGCCAATCAATTCGGCATTCAAAGCATTCCCACCTTCGTCCTTTTCAAGGCGGGTCACGAAGTGGGGCGCGCGAGCGGCGCCATGCCGGCGGCGAACATCGCGAGCGCGGTTGGGCTCTGAGACGAGTCCGACGTTGTTTGGCAGCAGCTAGCGAAAGCGCCGGATCACGACAGCTTGGCGATACGCGCCCTGACTTCCTCGGCGAAGCGGTCGATGTGCTGCTTCACGAAGGCAAAAGGATCGCGGCTCGCTTCGTGGACGAGGGGCGTCAAGTCGATGCCCCAGATGAGCGCCTGGTTTTTGTCGACGAGGTGACTCTCGAAAAACGTCGCATTGGCAAGCCTGCGGCCGCGCGCGGCGAGATCGTACCGCTTGCCGCCGCAGATCTGAGAATCGAAGACGCCCATCAAGGCGTCGGCGAGGTTGGAGTGTCCATCGACGGCCATCACGACCTTGTCGGAGTCAGAGAGCCAGTCGAGGTCGCGCCACACTTCGCAGCCGATGACCTTGCGAGGCCGCTTCTCTTCCGGCAATCGGCGAAGCGCGGTGAGCACGCGCAGCGCGACGGCGACGTGGGTGTCGTGCTTGTCGGCGAGGTTGTGCGTGTAAACCACCTCGGGCTGCGCCACGGAAAAGACGGTGTCGAGATCGGCTGCCACGTCGCCGTTCTTCGGGTCTTTGACGGAAGCGCTCTTGTGGTTCAAAAGCAGCATCGAAGAAAACTCGCCGATGTGGGCGGCCTTCTTCTGCTCGAGCCTGCGCACCGCGATCATCTCGGCATCGCTGTAGCTCTTGTACTCGAGATCGCGCGCGCTCCCGCTGCCATTGGTCATCGTGACGCCGGTAAACCACCGGTCCTTCTGCTGAAAGCACTCGAGAATGCCGTGATAGGCCATGATCTCGAGATCGTCTTGATGGGCGCAGATGCCGAGGTGGGTCGTTCTCGGAATCGCAATCTCGGACGGTGACCCATCGGGAATGAAAACTTCGGCGCCATCGGCTCTCAGTTTCAGAACGTCATCGGATCGGTTCATGGTGAACTCCAGTCGCTCTGCCCAACCGGACGCGGCGGTGATGGATCTTCTAGCATTACTGCGTCAGATCCTCGCTACCAGATCGTGTCATCGGAGTAGCCATAGGCCCACTCAAG
>Ga0137373_10006526_pt1 | contig 12476 bp, 9 predicted proteins | sample SagtaG_5_FD_104912 | JGI IMG/M metagenome (GOLD analysis project Ga0137373, IMG submission 104912) | Vadose zone soil microbial communities from Sagehorn Ranch, Mendocino, California, USA - Sage1_R_80_16 metaG | ecosystem: Environmental > Terrestrial > Soil > Vadose zone | place: USA: California...
GACGCTGCGGCGCGGACGCTCTCGACCCTGAGGACGCTCTGGGACGCGCCCCAGGGTCCCACCGCGGAGGGCGTCGCCGGCCACAAGGGGCTCTACTACCACTTCCTCGGCGGCCACGACGGCCTCCGCTTCGGGCGCTCCGAGCTGTCCACGATCGACACGACCCTGCTCATGGCGGGCGTGCTCTCCGCGCAGGCGTTCTTCGACCGGGCGGACGAGGTGGAGCGGTCGATCCGCCTCCTCGCCGATCGCCTCTACCGCAGGGTCGACTGGGCGTGGGCGTCCTCGCCCCGGCGCGCGCCCCTGCTCAGCATGGGCTGGAGCCCGGAGCACGGATTCATCGACGTCGACTGGGGCGGCTACAACGAGGGGATGCTCCTCTACGTCCTTGCCCTGGGCTCGCCCACGCACCCGATCGACCCGCGGGCGTGGGACGCGTGGACGCGCTCCTACCGCTGGGAGGGCGGCCACGTCGCGTTCGGGCCGCTCTTCGGCCACCAGTACTCCCACGTCTGGATCGACTTCCGCGGAATCCAGGACGCGTACATGCGGTCGAAGGGGATCGACTACTTCGTCAACTCCGCGCGGGCGACCTACGCCAATCGGGCCTATTCCATTGCCAATCCCGGTGGATGGAGGGGCTACGGCGAGCTCGTGTGGGGGCTGACCGCGTCGGACGGGCCCCTCGACGCCGCCGCCGAGGCGGCGGGGAGCGGGACGCCCTTCCACGCCTACTGGGCGCGGGGCGCCGGCCCGGGCGGCGCGACCGACGACGGGACCATCGCGCCCACCGCCGCCGGCGGGTCAGTGCCGTTCGCCCCGGAGGTGGCCATCCCAACGCTCGTGCACCTGCGCGAGCGCTTCGGAGATCGGCTCTACGGTCGGTACGGGTTCCGGGACGCCTTCAACCTCTCGTACCCGGACGCGTCCGGCGACGGGGAGGGCTGGTTCGACAACCAGTACCTGGCCATCGATCAGGGGCCGATCCTGCTCATGATCGAGAACTACCGCAGCGGCTTCGTCTGGAACCTCCTCAAGAAGAGTCCCTACTTCGTCGCCGGGCTCAGGAGGGCCGGGTTCACGGGCGGCTGGCTGGGCTCGGCTCCGCTGGCGGCCGCGGCGCACTGAACGTCGCGGTGCCGCGCCGACGCTGCGCGGGATCACGGCCAGGCCGCAACCGGTTCGGCTCGGACAGACGCTCGCGCGTGAGTGCGCAGTCGACGGAACGCGTCACCGCGACCTTCGCCGCGGCATCGACCCTTACGGAGCGTGTACGGGCCCGGTCCGCTGTGCACTCTAGGACCCCGATGCGCTCGAACGAACCCCGCGAGTGCGCGTAACACCCTGAGGAAGAACTGAGGGCGAGAGCATGAACAGCACACGACGCGTGGTGATCACGGGCCTGGGTGTCGCGAGCGCGCTTGGCTGTGATGTAGAGCAGTTCTGGAAAGGACTCGTGCGCGGCGATTCCGGTGTCGGCCTGCTCGAAGACGAGGCCTTCGCGGCCTTGCCCACGCGCATCGGAGCCGTGGTCAAGGGATACGATGAAAGCGCCCACTTCGAGCGGAAGGAGCTGCGGAGGCTCAGCCGATCGTCGCAGCTTGCGGTCGTCGCCGCGAGCCAGGCGGTGCGCCAGGCCGGGCTCGCGGAGGATGGAGTCGACCGGCGCGACGTGGCCGTACTGATCGGCAGCTCGATCGGAGGGTACAGCGCCAGCGACTACTTCTTCCGCGACTTCTACCTGCATGGACGGTCGGGAGCGTTGATCATCCCGACGACGATGAACACTGCCCCGTCCTCCAACGTCTCGATCCGGTTCGGGTTCGGCGGGCCCCTCATGAACGTGGACGCAGCGTGCGCGTCGGGCTCTCACAGCGTCGGATACGCGTTCAACCTCATCCGGTCCGGCACGCTCGATCTCGCGGTGGTCGGAGGAGCGGATTCGCCGTTTACGCTGGGAATCATGAAGGCTTGGTGTGCGCTGCGCGCGCTGTCCGAGAGAAACGACCAGCCCGCCGAAGCCTGCCGTCCCTTCAGCGCCGATCGAGACGGGCTCGTGCTCGCAGAAGGTGCCGGCGTCCTCGTCCTCGAGTCCGAGGCCTCGGCGCGGAGGAGGAGGCGCGAGATCCTGGCCGAGGTTGTCGGCTATGGCGCATCAGCGGACTGCCACCACTTGACCCAGCCTTCGCCGGATGGTCCCGCACGGGCGATGCAGAAGGCGCTCACGGAGGCGGCGGTCCAGCCCGAGCAGGTCGGCTACGTCAATGCGCACGGGACCGGCACGAAGTGGAATGACAAGAACGAGACGGCGGCGATCAAGCAGGTTTTCGGGACGAACGCGTACCGCGCGCTCGTCGTGGGGAACAAGGGGGCTCTCGGCCATGCGATCGCGGCGAGCGGAGCGCTCGAGCTCATCGGATGCGTCCTGACGTTGCGCGACCGGATCGTGCCCCCGACGATCAACTACCGCGCTCCGGATCCGGAGTGCGACCTCGACTACGTGACTGCCGGGTCCCGGAGCTACGAAGGGGATCTCATCATGAGCAACTCGTTCGCGTTCGGAGGGAGCAATGCGGTCCTCCTCGTCGGCCGTTATCGGCCGTAGGCCCGGCTCGCCCGAACGTGGCCACCGGGCCCACCGCGGCACATGCTCGAGAGGCGCGCGATGCGCGAGGCTCTGTGCTCGGCACGGGCTGTGCGTCTTCGCGAAGCGACTCGAGAAGGGGCGCTTTGCGGAGCCGTGGGAGCGTGGCGACGGCGGCGAGTTGCGGCTCACCGTGAGCGAGCGGGCGCTGCTGCTCGAGGGCAGCGAGCTCGTCGGTCGGATCGTGCAGACCCGCCGCCGGGGGAAGTCGCGCGTGGAGACGCTGCTCGCGATCGAGTCGCTCGGCAGCGCCAAAGGCTGGCTCTCCGCTCGGTTGCTGGACCTCGCGCCCCACCGGCGCCCCATTCTCCATGCTGCCGCCTGCGCAGATTGCGTCCGGTGCGTCCGGCATCGGATCTCAAGGCGCTGGATTTCGGTTGCTTGCGGGGTTCGGTGCGCGCAGCGCCAACCGGTGCTTCACCGCAAGTCATCCTTGGGGTGCGTGGAATGCGCAGGTTTCTGTAGACGCGGCTCCGCAGGAGCTCCTCAGGCGGGCCGACACGAAAGTCCAGCTCGCGCTGCCGGGTTCGGCCCTGCAACGCCTCGAGCGCCAGATCTTGCTGCGTTCGGAACAGCGACCTCATCGTCGCGAGGAGGGTCCAAAGGAGAGTCCACACCCGCCGACGTACCCGCTGAACACGTTGCGGCTCAAGCCGATTCTTCGGATGAACTTCTCGGCAAGGACACCGTCACGCGTCGCAACTCGGACACGCCGCCGAGTCGTCGGCGATAGCGTCGGAGCTCTCCGGACAGGCCAGCCTCCTCGCGAGGACGGGGTCGTCGTTCGAGCTGGAGGACCGCGTGCGGCTCGAGCGGAAACCGGCGGAGCGGGCGCTGCCGGTGGCGCGCGCCTAGGACGCGCGTCTCCCGGCGTTCGCGCCGCCCGGTGACTCGCTCACTTCTCGAGGAACACCTGCCCCCGGATGGCCCCAGCCTGGAAGAACGCGCTGTGGACGTTCCAGTAGAACTCGTGCGGGTGGCTGAACAGCTCGTCGAGGAGCGCCGGGTCGTTCACGACGCCGCACCCGGAGATCGCACCGTTCGGGAGAGAGCTGAACGGGACCAGGAAGGTCAGGACGATCGGGCCATTCTCGCCCGCCTTGCCGCGGTGGATGTGCGCTGCCGCCGGGCCGACGACGTTCGTATAGGTCAGCCCGAAGCAGAAGAGGCTCCCGTTCACCACGGCGGTCGCGGAGCCGAAGCCGTTGGGGGCGCCGGCGCCCGAGTCTCCGGTCGGGCTGATCTCGTTCTCCCCCAGGAGCACGCCCATGAGCGCCCGGTCCTTCTGGGGTTCCGCCCGGGACGCCGCCGGCACGGCGAGCAGGACGAACGCTGCGAACGCTACGAGCGTGACGGCCATCGGATGCTGCTTCCTCATCGCGACCCCCTGGGCTTGGATGAACCGACGATTCGCTTCACCCCTGCACCGCGTGACGCTGGTCCTCGCAGTCACGCGAATCAACACCGCGTTCGGATACCCGCTCCCCCTGTCCTTGCCGGAAACTCCGTCCGTGTGGCACTCGAGCCGTCGCGCCGCACGGTCACGCCGCCGCCTACAGTCGAACCGCGGAAAGCACATGAAGTCGATCGAGCCATCCTTCCCGACGAGCGCGACCGTGTTCAAGTCGCCGATCACTCCGTGGTTCTCGACCGGTTGCTCGATCATGAGTTCCCCCCTGCGCGCGGACAGGCTCCGCATTGAGTCGACGAGCGCTCACCCCGCGGGAGGCGCGGCCGTCACGCCGGGCGCAATCACGCGTTCGGCACCCAGCAGCGCCTCGATTTCGGCAACGGACCCGAGCTCCAGCGCGTTGCGTGCGAGATCCTGCGCCTCGCGCAGGCGCGTCTTGCGAATGGAATCCTTCACTTCGAGCATCTCGCCCGGAGCGACGCTGAACTCGCGCAGACCCAGCCCGAGAAGGAGCCCGGTGACCCTGGGGTCGCCCGCCATCTCCCCGCAGATCGTGAGCTCGCGGTCGGCGCTCGTCGCCGCCTCCACGACGAGCTGGATGAGCCGCAGGACGCCCGGGTGCAGGGGCTGGTAGTAGCGAGCGACGCCCTCGTCCTCGCGATCCGCAGCGAGCACGTATTGCACGAGGTCGTTCGTTCCTAGGCTCAGGAAATCGACCTCCCTTGCCAGCGTCCGAGCCATCAGCGCCGCGGATGGAACCTCGATCATCGCGCCGATCGGGACCGCCGGGTTGAACCGCCCTCCGACGGCCGACAGCTCTCGCTGGACCTGGCGCACGACCTCACGGGCTTCACGCACCTCGTCGAGCCCTCCTACCACTGGAAGCAGGATCGAGACCGGGTGATCGGCGCTCACGCGGAGGAATGCGCGCAGCTGCGGCTTCATCACGTCGAGATGCCTGAGCAGCAGCCGGATTCCCCGCTGCGCCAGGGAGGGGTTCCGCGAGGATGGCAACGGGAAGTACGGCAGGACCTTGTCGCCCCCCAGATCCACGAGCCGAAAGACCACCTTCCGCGGGCGGAATCGCTCGGCCGCGCGCGCGAGAAGCTCGTACTGCTCGTCCTCCGCCGGGAAGGCATCACGGACCGAGAACTGGAACTCGGTCCGGTACAGGCCGATCCCGTCGGCCCCGTAGAGAAGCGCGGACTCCGTGTCGGCAAACTTGTTGACGTTGGCGAGCAACGGGATCGTCACGCCGTCGAAGGTGGCCGACGGACGCTCGACGATCTCGCGCAACGACTCCTTGTAGGCCCGCAGCTCCGATTCCAGGCGATCGTACTCGCGCTCGATCGACGGCTCCGGATCGACGAACACCACTCCGGCCAGGCCGTCCACGATCAGCCGATCGCCCGTCCTGATCCTCAGCGCGGCCTCCGCGACACCCGCGACCGCCGGCGTTCTCATCGAGCGTGCCAGGATCGAGCTGTGCGAGAACTTGCTGCCCCGCTCCGTCACGAAGGCGCGAGCGCTCTCGAGCTGAAGGCGAGCCGTGACGGACGGCAGCAGCTCCTCGGAGACGATGATGGCGTTATCGGGGATCTCCAGACAACCCGGGGTCTCGCGCTCGACCAAAGCGGAGAGCAGGCGGCGACCCACGTCGCGGACGTCGGCCGCGCGTTCACGCAGATACGAATCCGCGACGCCATCGAACGTCCGGGTGTAGCCGTCGATGACCTCCGAGAGCGCTGCCTCCACGTTGATGCGCCTCTCCTCGACGACGCGCAGGACGCGATCGCGCAGCTCGGGATCCCTGAGCACGAGCGCCTGAGCCCCCAGGATGTCGCCCTGGGTTGGGCCGATCTTTTCGCTCACGTTCTTCTGGAGCGTGATCACTTCCGAGATGGCTGCGGCCACGGCGGCGTCGAGGCGCGCTTTTTCGCGTTCCACCTCCGACGACTGGATGCCTCGGCGCGGGGCCGCGGACCGGTCGCCGCAGGTGAGGACGAAGGCCGCTCCCCGAGCGACGCCGGTCGAGACCCCGATGCCTTTGAAGACGCGGCTCACGGTCGGTCGCATCGATAGAGATGGACGTCGTCGTGGGCAGCGTCCTCTCGGGGCCGGGACCTGGCCACGGAGCGCTTGCACGGTCGTGATCGACGAGAACCTCGAATCCCCGCAGCGCGCACTTCGCGCGCTGCTGCCTCGGCTCGTCGCGCATCGCTCGGGCAGCGTGGTCGCAGTCGGCTCCCGCTACGTCGAGCGGCCGTGGTCCGGACGCGGCGCGGGATGTCAGCGGCGCGGTGGTTCCTGTCCATGGCCGCGCCTGAGGGACTCCTGCCCGAGTACAACTACTCCATCGCGGGACCGCTGCCTGCTAGAGCTTCATGTGGACGGGCGCCCAATCAGCGAAGGACGTGAAGCCACCCGACACGAGCGCGTTAGCAGCACTGATGTGGGCCTCGTGCTTCGGGCCAAAGTAGGTGTGCTCCGCGAAATACTGGAACGTCTCCCGCACCTCGTGAGCCCCGGGATAGAAGCCGTCGTAGACGTCCGCCGGAACCTGCACCGCCTTCAGGTGGTGGCCGATGGCATTGAGGGTGTCGGCGAAATCGTTCCACGAGTACGTGCCGCCGCACACCGCGAGCACGCTTCCATTCCGTAAGTCGTCTCCCGCGCCAAATGCGGCAGCGACGGCCCGACCGACCTCGGTGACGTCACCGGCGTGGATGACGCGCAGCGCGGGATCCATCGGCACCGCCCAGCCGCGCCCACCGTTCGGGAGGGGCTGAGGAGCCATCGACGCGAGGAAGTTCTGGAAGTAGAAGGGCGCCTCCACGAAGGTGTGGCGCGCGAAGCCGGCGCTCCGGACCTCGTCATCGACCCGGGCCTTGCCCGTGAAGTGCACCACCTTCAGGCGCCCACCCGTCAGGCTCTCGACGTCGGGCAACGTGGACCAGATCAGGTGCTCGACTCCGGCGCTGCGCGCAGCCTTCACGGCTGCGGTGCCAATCTCGGTCTCGCGTGTTCCTACGCTCGGGTCCCAGAAGTTGGTGACCACGAAGGCGCCGTGCGCGCCCTCGAATGCTGCCGCGAGGCTGGGCGGATCGAGCAGGTCCGCCTTGACGACCTCGACGCCGCGCGCGGAGAGCGCTCGCGCCCGTTCGCTCGCTGGGTTGCGGCTGGGCACCCGCACCTTGAACTTGCCTTGGGCGAGTAGCACGTCGACCACGCCTCCGCCCTGAAGGCCGGTACCTCCGATCACGCTGATCAGTTCCTTTGCCATCATCGTCTCCTCGTCTATTAGATCGTTCCGTTGGCGCGGAGATGCTGACCGATGCGACGAATCTCTGTCTCGCTCCGCACGGGGTACGTCCAGCGGTCCCCGGCTTCAAGCTCACCGAGAGATAGATCATCGGCTGCGCCTCGAGGGGACTCCTCGCGTCGCCGTACGCCCCGAGAATGACCCGTACCGGCCCCTAGACCGGACCGCCCCCTGTGGACGCGACGTTCGAGACGGGGACGATCGCGAAGGTATTTCGGGCGGGGTCGCAGCGGTAGCGGGCCGGGCCGACCGGAGGGATCCCCTCGTGCCCTCTCCGAAGGAAGGTCCGAGGAGCAGCGCCGCGCCATCGCCGACGCGGTGCACGTTGATTGTGCGGACGCCCGACGGGCTCGAACGAGCTGGCCCGCCAGATCGCGAGATCTGGCGGACCCTCCATCTCCGGGGCGACGGCGCTGCGCCCGCGTCACTTCTCCTTGGAGAAGTAGACCGCGCTCTGGGCCGCGTTGAACCCGTCGTACACGGACGCGATGTTCGCCTTGCTCGACGCGTCGAGGAGGAGCGTCGCGCCCCACGGCGCGCGCGTGACGAGGGCCGGCGCCGACCAGGTCAGGCCGGCGTCGGTGCTCGTCGTGTAGCTGAGCTCGGCGGTGTTGTAGTTCGTGAAGGCGAGGCCGACGAGGCCCGTCCCGCTCGTCGCGACGCTCGGCCCGAAGAGGGACCCCATGGCCGGACCGTCGACGGTCGCCCAGGTCGCGCCCCCGTTCGCCGAGCGCGCGACGTGGTAGGTCGAGTCGATCCACGCGACGTACACGTGCGTGCCGTCCGTCGAGCACGCGATGCTCTCTTCCCCGCGCCCTGACGCGGTGACGAGCACCGGCGTCCCGAAAGCCGAGAAGCCGGCGGTCCGCTTCGCGACCTGGGTGTTCGGCCCGGTGACGAAGGCGAGGAAGACGTCGCCCGCGGCGTCCGTCGCGAACGCCGGCGACCCGGCGCCCTCGGCCAGGACCGTCGCCGTCTCGGCGAACGTCGCGCCGTAGTCCGCGCTCCGGGTGTACCGGAGGCCGCTCACGCCGTCGACCGTCCCCTCGAACGCGATGTGAACACCGCCGAGCGCGTCCGCGACGATAGCGTTGGGCCGGCTGGCCACCGCGGTCCCGCTCACCTGGACCGGGGCGCTGAACCCGCCCACGCCGTTGATTCCTGCCGCAGGATCCACGGTCGCGAACGTGTAGTACAGCGGGCCACCCTGCGACGAGGCGAACTGCGCGTACGCAACGTGAACGCGGTAGCGCCCCCCGCCCACCGGATCGGGCCCGACGGCGAGCGAGGCCCCGTCGACGTTGATCCAGTATCCCCGCGTGACCACGACCGACGGGAGCCAGGTCGCTCCGCCGTCGAGGCTTCGCCCGAGGCGGATGGTGTTCTCGGCGCCACCCTCCTCGGGATACGCGATCACGAGATCGGTTCCGAACTGCGCCAGCTGGTGCTGGCCACCCGCGTAGAGCGCAACTCCTCCCCCCGAATCGCCGACCTTCGTGCCGTCCGTGAAGGGTCTCGAAGCCGCCGCGACCGCGAGCGGGGCCAAGCAGATGAGTGCCGCGATGCTCTTCAGGAATCTCGTCTTCATCGAGTGACCTCTGGAGTACGAAGTGGAATGCGGACCACCTCGCCGGATCCGGGTGCGCGTCATGGTGCACGGCGAGGAACGCACTGTGCGTGCACCGTGTGTGCCAGGATTGGCAGCTCCGTTATTCACGGCAGGATCTGAAAAGCCCTTTCTGCGCAGCGGGTTCCCGAGCGGTCGCGCCACAGATGTCACGGTGAGGTGACGTTGACTCTGCGTCCAATGGCGCAGTGGGTCTGGGCGCGCACAGGTACCGGCTCCCTCGGGCGAGCCGCGCAGCCTGATTGTCCTCGACGTCGAGGACGACCGACCTAGAGTATGAACGGAACGGTGACGACCGTGGTCGCCTGCGCGTGATTTGCCGCGCGGTCTGTCGCGACTACGGTCACGGTATACGCCCTGCCGTCCCGATCCATCGCATCTCGGCTGGCCGGCAACTGGACGGTGCTGCCGAAGCCCGGCACCGTCATGTTGTAGATGCCGTACTCGTCGCTGATCGTGATCGCCATCGACGCGATTCCCGTCTCCGCATCCTCGGCGCTCCCGGTGATGGTGACGGGCACCATCTTGCCGTCGGGCGGCCAAAGGACCGTCGGAGTCGCGGCGACCTGGATCGTCGGAGGCGTGGCGTCCGCCACGTATCGCGCCAGGTTGAGAGACGGGTCCGTACTCTGCGGGTCGCTGTAGTAGCCGACCTGCGGCAACCCGCTGTTCGGGTCCACCGCCATGGCGAGGGCGTACTGACCAGCGGCGACGAAGCTGTCCGTGAACACTCCGCCGTCCATCATGCGAAGGTCGACGGTGCTCGGGTTGGCGAAGCTCACGTACTGGAGCCTGTCGAAGCGGTCGATCTCCAGCAGTCCGCCCTGCATCTGCACGTAGAACGAGGAGATCGGAGTGACGCTCCAGGTGACCCCATCGCTGCGAAGAAGGAATCCGAGGTAGTTGTCGCCGGTCACCAGGATGGAGGGCACCCCTGCGCCGTCGACCGCGATAGAGACCATCCCGAGGGGATACGAGTCGAACATGTGCGTGATCTGCCAGGCTCCCGAGTCGGCGACGCCGTAGTTGAGCCCGAGCCCCTCCCCAGCCGTGAACGCCACGTGCGGCCTGCCCTGCGGATCCACCGTCACGGACGAGGAGGTGCCGGTGCCGAGCACCTCGTCGGAGACGACACCGCCGTCGATCACCACGTGGTGGACGTAGTAGTTCAGGTCTTCGGGCCAGTTCGGAGAGCTCACGCTGAAGACGACGTGAGCGACACCAGCTCGATCGACCGCCAACGACGGCTTGAAGGGCCACTGCTCGATGGTGGTGCGCTGCCAGGTCCCATCCTCGAGCTTCGCCGCGTAGATCATCTCCAGACCGACGTACGGCGACCATGCGGTCCACAACACATGCGGTCGGCCCTGCCCATCGAGGGCGATGTTGACGCCCCCGAGCCCCGGCCCCAGCTCCTCGATGGCCCAGGCGTCACGAGCGCTGGCGCGGTACAGGTAGGCGGCGCCGGCTTCCCGGCTGACCACCACGTGAGTGCCGCCCGCCGAATCGATCGCCACGTCGATGGCCGGGTGGCCCTGCAGCCCGCCGGTGGTAGGAACCTGCTCGACGACCCAGCCTCCCTGAGGCAACGCAGCCATCGAGGCGAACGGGGCCAATGCCAGCGTGATGAGCCAGAGCTTTCGCATACGTTTTCCCCCGTCCACCAGGTATGTCCGTCAGTGGACGCGACAAAATACCTGACGGATCGAGCGCGGCCAACCGGTTCGTCCGCCGATCCACCGGCGCGCGGTTGAACGCAGAGGAAACTGCAGTCCGAATGCGGCCATGGCTCCCGCGTTGCCTCCTGCGGAATCTCGCCTTCGCGCGCTCGCCGCGTCATGCCCGCGCGGGCACTTACCTGAGTTGCGGCTCCGGACCTACAGGACTCGCCGAACGGCCATGCGCCAATGCCTTCTCAATGTCAGTCCAGCACGGGCGCGAGTGGTCCGGACTCTGGACCGCTCCCGAGCAGCTCGGGGCCGCGACGCTCGGCGCGCCGCGTCCGACGTTCTTTCGCGCGAACGGGGACATGCCCGAGACCGCCGAGCTCATCCTGAGCGTGCCTCCGGGCTTCCATTCCGCGCAGGAGTTCCAGGAGCGCGTCTCGGGCGCTGTCCGCGGCCTCTAGGATGAGCGGAGCTCGCCTTGATCTAGACGTCCTGACGCCACTCGCGCCGCGGGCACGCGCGTTTTGAGCGCGGCGTGTGTCTCGCGTGCCCTGGTGCCCTGCGATCAGCGATTCCGCCGCGGTCGCGCGGTCCGGGGCTCCCCTCTGGCGCAGACCCCGTCCCTTTCGCCCACTGTCTCGCCGCGCGCCCCGCCCGCAGCAGCCCGCTCCGCGGCCTCCTCGCCGCCGGCGGCGAAGGATGCGCGAGACGCGACGGCGGGCCCCCATTTAACGCGTGCCCGCTCCAATTACCCTTCTGGGTCTTTGGCTGTCGCCCTGCTGAGGCGACCGCTTCGGACCGGATGACTGCGACCTGCGGATGCCCCGTCCGGTTTCGGCAGCCGCCGCTGGGCACATGGCGCGCGCCCGTCACATGAGCAGGCGTGTGCGACGCGCGCGCGCCGAAGCGGGCGCCTGCTCTCTCGATACAGGGGCCCGCCCGGGTGATGCCCGCCGCCGGATCGGCGCTATGACGAGAATCTGGCTGGCGCTGGAGGGCACCCATGCCGATCCAGTGGAAGACGGACTTCGCCCTCGGGATCCCCGATCTCGACGCCCAGCACCTCGAGCTCGACGGGCTGCTCGCGGTCGTTCATGACGCGATCTGCGAAGGTCGCGTGCCCGACATCTCGGCGGTGCTGGAAGGCGTCCGGAGCTGCTCGTCTCGCCACTTCGCGTGCGAGGAGGCGTTCATGGCGCGTTCGGGCTATCCCGGCGTCGAGGAGCACCGCGCCCGGCACGAGGCATTCACCGCGCAGCTCGCGCGATTCGAGGAGGCGCGAGCGAGCAAGGGGGCGTCGATGCCGCTTGCGATGGAGATCGGGAACTGGCTCGTCGGTTGGGTGCGCGACCACCATCGGTACGATCTCCGGCTCGCGGCGCACGCGAGACAGACGGGCCGCAACGATGCCGGAGGGAAGGCGCCATGAAGCGGACCAACGTCAGAAACGAGCGCCTCGTCGCGCTCTTCCTCTTCGGACTGCTCTTGTTCAACTACCCGCTCCTCGCGATGTTCAACTCTGCCACGCTCGTCGCCGGTGTGCCGAAGCTGTACCTGTATCTCTTCGTCGCGTGGGCTGCGGTCATCGCGGGGGCGGGACTGATCCTCCGGCTGACGGCGCGGGAAGACGGCGACGGTCGGGGCGACCTCTCCCGCGGGGCCGGAACGATGCCGCCTCGGTAAGGCAAGAACGTGCTCCGGGACTGGGTCGTCATCTCCGTCGGGTGCGCGTACCTCGGGCTCCTCTTCGCGATCGCGTATTACGCCGACCGGCGCGCCGACCGCGGAAGAAGCATCATCGCGAA
>Ga0137373_10006534_pt1 | contig 12469 bp, 11 predicted proteins | sample SagtaG_5_FD_104912 | JGI IMG/M metagenome (GOLD analysis project Ga0137373, IMG submission 104912) | Vadose zone soil microbial communities from Sagehorn Ranch, Mendocino, California, USA - Sage1_R_80_16 metaG | ecosystem: Environmental > Terrestrial > Soil > Vadose zone | place: USA...
CATCAGGACAGCAGGATCTTCGTTCCCTCGAAGTCGAACCGAAAGCGCATCTCTTCGAGCCCGGCGTGCGTCATTGCGTGTCTCAACCTGTTGCGATCCGACGCGTAAAACATCAGGAATCCTCCACCTCCTGCACCTACCAGTTTGCCGCCGACCGCACCGCTGGACATGGCAAGTCGATACCACTCATCGATCTGGGCATTGCTCATCGCTGCGGACCGAAGTTTCTTGTATTCCCAATGCTCTCGCATCAGGTTACCGAACTCTGTGGTATCTCCTGCCTCGAGCGCTGCCTTGCTGCGATAGCCCAGATCCTTGATGAAGTCCAGATTGCGCAGCATGTCCCGGTCTTTCTCCAGGGACCGCGCGTGCTGGTCCCTGAGAATGCGGTTCGCCCGGCGGGAAAAACCTGTGAAGAACAAGAGCAAATTGTCCTCGAGGTCGAAGATCGTGTCCATCGACACCCGCAGTGGCTCTGCCGAAACCCGATCGTCCTTGTGGAAAGTGAAACAAGTCAGCCCGCCGTACGCAGCGATGTATTGGTCCTGTTTACCTATCGGCTCACCGAGGCGATCGATCTCGAGCTGACATGCAAGCTCGGCCAGCTGCTGCGGATGTATCGGCTTGCGTCGATGCGCATATAGCGATTTCAAAAGTGCTGTCGTAAAGCTCCCGGACGAGCCCAGCCCAGTTCCGGCAGGGATGTCCGCCAGGGTCGTAATCTCAACCTGGGGCGTTCTCAGGTCCTGTGTCAGCAAGGCCTCGCGAATGATCGGGTGCTTCACGTTCGCGACGAGCTCGACATGCTCCAGTTCGGAGTATTTGAGGTAAATCCCCGCTGTGAACGGGCGCATCACCGTGACGAAGACAAACTTGTCGATAGCTGCCGCAATCACAAAACCCTCGTGATCCCGATAGTACGAAGGAAGGTCGGTGCCACCGCCACCCAGCGTAATGCGCAGAGGACTACGCGCGATGATCATATTCGGAGCCTCGGTAAATCGCGTCTACCACATCCAGCGCCGCCACCGCATCGCTCAACCCGGGGGCCGGCTGCCGACCAAGGCGAATGTCCTCTAGGAACTCCCCCATCTCGACCTCCCACGAGTTATCCACCATCGGGTATTCCCAGATCGTCGTCTCCGGCGGCCCCATCTCCGGCAGCATCCTGTAAAAGGCTACCCGCTCTACACCATAGCTCCCGCCGAGCCCGTCCACATGAAGCTTGCCGGCGCGACCATACAACTCGAACGAGAAGGTGTTCTTCCACTCGGTAGAACTTGCATGGAGGAAGGCCACCTGCCGCTGCGCCGTCTTCAGCAGCATGAACGCATTGTCGTCGACAGGCATGTTCCAGTAATAGGTGTGGGCGGACCCATCAATCTCCGTGAAATCGCCGAGGAACCAGCGCGCGAGATCTATGATGTGCACCCCCTGATCGATCAGCTCGCCACCACCGGACACTTCCGGCGTGGCCCGCCACTCCTTCTCATAGCCGATGCGTCCACCGTGGCCGTACCGGGCACGCAGAAACATCAATGGTCCGAGCGCCCCGGAATCCACGATGAGCCGGGCCTGCCGAAACGCCCGGTGGTACCGATGGTTGAAGCCGACACGCACAAGCACACCTTTCTGCAGAGCCAGTGCGGGCAGCGCCCGTATCTCGCTGGCGCACCTTCCCGCCGGCTTTTCCACGAGTACATGCTTGCCTGCCTCGATCGCACAGCGAGTGATTTCAGCCAGAGAGTCATGGTGGGTGGCGACGATGGCCAGTGATACGTCCGGTCTGGTCACCGCGTCGCGCCAGTCCGCGGTGGCAGCGCATCCGGCGTATCTGCCGGCAAGCTGCTCGGCGCGAGGAAGCTCGTTGTCGGCGCATACAGTGAGCCGCGACAATCCCAGAGTCGTCGCGCGCTTCTGGCCGATGAGACCGCAGCCGACGATCGCGACGTTCATTATCGCGTTCAACTCCAGTCCAGTCCCCGATCACCAGGCACGATACGGCGAAGCGTATAGACATCGGTGCGTTCCAGGTCGGACTTGTGCTTCGGCAGGTTGTCCCAGGTGTCCCAGGCGGCACTGATCAGCTTGCCGGTTATGCCGTCGCCAGCAGCCGAGGCAAGCAGGAGGCACAGCTGCGCAGCGCGGCGTGGCGACGCAGCGCCGGGCCGGCGCGCCTGCACCGCCAAATCATACTCACGCTGACCCGCCGCGCTTGGCCCCGCCTCGATCACGGCCCCCAGAATGTCAGTGTTCATTGCCCCGGGCGCAACGCAGTTCACATCGATTCCCATCCCGCGAGTCTCCTCAGCGAGTGTTTCGCTGAAGCGAACCAGTCCCGCCTTGGCCGTGGCATAGGCGGAGAAACGGGCTCTCGGCCCCGTCGCTCCTCCGCCTGATACGCTTATGATCTTCCCTCTCTTCCACCGAGCCATGTCAGGAACACACCTCCTGCACAAAGCGACTGGCGCGAACAGATTGATCTGAAACACGCTCTCCCATGCGGCCCAATCGTTCTCCCATACCGGGCCGATGGGGCCCTGAATACCTGCGTTATTGACAAGTACGTCAAGCTTGGTGAAAGTGGCGAAAGCCTCAGCGGCTATCCGGTCGGGGGAGCTCGGATCGTTCAGATCGGCCGACAGAGTCGCGACAGTCTGGTCCGGGCGCCGTGAGAGCCGCGAAGCCAGTTCCTGGAGTGAGGGCCCGGAACGGGCTACCAGCATGAGATTCGCGCCAGCTTCCCAAAAGGTGGTGGCAATCTCGGCGCCGAGTCCCCGTGAACCGCCGGTAATCAGACAGTTACGCCCCGAAAGGAGAGTCATTGGCCCCCTGGTGTGGCAGGCGAACTCATCGCGTCAGCGGCAAGGGACTCGAACAAACGGCTTTCATTCGCGTTCCGTCAGCACCCATTGATTTTCTCGAATGAATCGAACGGTCTTGATGACACCCTCGCGAATGCTGACGCGAGGTTCCCAGCCAAGTCGGCGAATCCTTGTCGTGTCAAGCAATATGAACGGGTTGTCGCCGATCCAGCCGCGATTACCACCGGTGTAGTTGACCTCCGGTTGTATTCCCAAAGTCTCGACGATCCAGCGGACTGAATCGTCTAATTCGCAAAAGTCATCGACGCCGAGGTTGAAAATATTCACTCTATCGGTGGCTTTCTGCATCGCCACCAGGATCGCGTCGATGCAATCCTGGATGTAAAGATAGGACTTGCGCTGTTTGCCATCGCCGAGGACGAGCAGCTGTGTCGGGTCAGCATTCAGCTGCTTGAAGAAATCGAAGACGTGACCATGGGTGTAACGCTCGCCCAGGATGGATACAAGGCGGAATATCCAGGCCTGAAAACCGAATCCTTCGCAATACGCGGTGACTAACCCCTCTGCTGCCAGCTTCGACGCGCCATAAAGCGACGTCTGGATCGGAAATGGTGCGGCCTCGGGCGTTGGAATGACTGCGGCCTCACCATAGATCGAGCCTGTGGACGAGAAGGCGATACGGCTTATGCCGTTCGCCCTCATCGCTTCCAGCACGTTGTAAGTGGCGACAGTATTCTGTTCGAGGTCCCTGCGCGGATGCTGAGTACCGAAGCGTACGTCTGCATTCGCGGCCAGATGGAAAACGCAATCGCCTCCGCCGAAGGCCGCTGTCAGGGCGGGCAGGTCAAGCAGGTCGGCCTCGATCAACCGGAAATTCGGATTCTCCAGTGCCCGCTCGAGAAATCGCTTCTGACCCGTGGAAAAATTGTCGATACCTGTAATGTGGTGGCCGAGGGACAGCAGGCGGTCGAGCAGGCTGCTTCCTATGAACCCGGCACATCCCGTAATTATCATCATCGACAGGCACCTCAGCTGTCGCTCAACGTTCAATCGCCGTGCAACTGGGACGCAATATCTCTTGGCGTTTCGGAGCCGACCCACCATTTCTGCCGGCGGCACCTGAGCATGCTGGGAGCGTTGGCGAGGAATATTCTCGTGAGATAGACGAAAACCCCCGCGTCGAGCCTGCCGATCTTCTGTCGTATTGTCCGGAGACTCCACCTTCCGAGGATTGCCCGGATTCCGTGAGGTCCGATGCTTTCAAGCCACCGCTCCACCGCTTCCTGCGATGGACGTGCGGCCCCTCGTTCGACAGAATTCATTATCAGGGCAAGCGCCGCGTAGAACGTAATATCGCGTCCGCCCGGCTTGTGTCTTTTCGTATGAGAGTCATCGCGCTGCGTACACAGGACCAGCGCTTCCGGCAGAGAATGCAAAGGGCCCGTATTCGCAAGTCGAACGAGGAAGTCGAAATCTTCGGCCTTCTCTATCGTGTTCGAGTAACCGCCGACGGCATCATAGGAGGACACCCTGAAAGCGAGAGTCGAGTGGGGTATTGGACTGAAGCCCGCCTGCAGCAGGATCGCGAGCTGCTCGTGGTCGAACGGATAGACGAAGTTCTTCCTTCGCTGGGTCGCCTCGCTGAATCTCACGAATCCGGACCCAACCCCGACGACGTCCGGCATGGAGATCAGAGCATTCACCTGTTTTGTCAGGCGTTGGGGCAAGGCGTAGTCGTCAGAATCGAGAACAGCGATGATCTTGCCTTTTGCGTGCGAAATCCCGATGTTGCGCGCCTCGGCCACTCCGCAAAAGGGCACCTGAAGAACTCTCAGGCGATCATGGGCAATCTGGGAAAGGATATTCAGGGATCCATCGCTGGATCCACAATCGATAACGATGTGCTCCCAGTCGACATAGTCCTGGCGGAGCACGGATTCGACGCTCGCCCGGATATACTTTTCTGAATTGTAGCAGTTGGTGATGACCGAAACCAACGGGCGATTCATATGAGTGATCCGGTGAGTTATCCGGCGCAAACCCGCGTCGGGGCGCGGGACTTGTCAAAATGATTTATACTCGTCGAATCTTACGTTCCCAGGACACAGAAGGGCATCGAGTTCTTCACAGAATGGCATTTCGAACTCGATCGCTACTTCGAAAACAACTATGTGCTGGTGAGGGAAGACAGCGCAACACGTGATTTCGGTGTCGAGGTGTACTTCGATGATTCAAATTCCGCAGTGACGGCAAAACCGAATTCATGAAGCCGGGGTCCGCCCCGTGCCGTTCAACGGCCATCCCACTGCGCGGAGTTCACATGACGCATGACCTGGAATCGAGGTATTACGATGGCTCCTACTTGGTCCGCAATCCGAACTGGGACCGAACCGACGCACCGTGGAAAGCCGGCAAAATTGCGCAGATTCTTGCGGAGAACAACCTCGAGCCGGCCTCCATCTGCGAGGTAGGATGCGGCTCTGGCGACGTTCTCGTTCATCTGCGCAGGTCGCTTCGAAACGCTACGATGACCGGTTTCGATATCTCACCGCAAGTCGCGAAATTCTGGAAAGAGCACCAGGCAGCGGGCGAGCGAATCGATTTCCAGCTTGGGGACTTCCATAAGATCAACGCCGCCCGCTACGATTTGCTGCTGATGGTGGACGTTCTGGAGCACCTCCGCGATCCGTTCACCTTCCTGGAAAAATCTAGGCAATGTGCCGGCCATTTTGTCTTCCACATACCCCTCGATCTGAGTGCGAATGCAATTGTCAGAGGGGACCCGTTCATGGACATTCGTCAGAAGGTGGGACACCTACATTACTACACGAAGGAGTTGGCCCTCGCCACACTCGTAGATACTGGTTACGATATCGTGGAGTGGCGCTACACGGGGGCGTCACTCAACTCACCCAATCGTTCGCTAAAGACCCGTCTCGCCGCGTTGCCACGACGTATCGCTTACGCGGTGAACAAGGACTTCGGCGTCCGGCTCCTGGGGGGTGAGACTCTGTTGGTGCTCGCGACATCAGCATCCTGAGACCGATCCTCCCATGATCGTGTGCATCGATGCGTCCAACATCCGCTCGGGGGGTGGTCTGAATCATCTTGTCGAGCTTCTCCGCGCTGCGGACCCGCGTCGTCAGGGCTTTGAGCGGGTGATCGTCGGGGGCGGGTCGGAGACACTGTCCAGCATCGCAGACCGGGATTGGCTCGAGAAGGTCGCCCACCCATGGCTCGATCGGGCGCTGCCGTTCCGAATATTGTGGCAGCGTTTAAAGTTGAAGAGGCTGGCAGAGCATTCACGTTCGGATATCCTGTTCCTGCCCGGTGGCTCTGATGCGAGCGGATTCCGTCCCGCTGTCGCCATGAGTCAGAATCTTCTGCCGTTCGAGTGGCGGGAGCTGCGACGCTATGGCTTGTCGTGGCCGGCGGTAAAGCAGGCGATCTTGCGGGTCACCCAGAGCCGGACATTTCGCCAAGCCGACGGAGTCCTCTTTCTGACGCGTTATGCCCAAGACAGGGTTGTTGAGGTTACAGGAAAATTGCGAGGAAGAACTGCTGTCGTTCCTCACGGAATTGAGTCTCGCTTTTCCTTCGCTCCCCGAGTGCAGAGAACCGCCCAGGAATTCACCTCCTCGAATCCCTGCCGTCTGCTTTATGTTTCAACGGTCGATGTCTACAAGCATCAATGGCACGTAGCCGAAGCAACAGCACAGTTGCGCGCTTCCGGCGTTCCGGTCACTCTCGATCTCATTGGAGGCGCGTATGCTCCCGCCTTAGAGCGGCTGAGCGAGACTCTGCGGCAACTGGATCCTGCGGGCCACTTTATCCGTTACGAGGGCCCAGTTCCCCATGAGAAACTGCACCGGGTATACGCGGCCGCCGATATAGGCATCTTCGCGTCCAGCTGCGAGACATTCGGTCAGATCATGCTTGAGACGATGAGCGCAGGGCTGCCGCTCGCCTGCTCCCGACGCTCCGCGATGTCAGAGATCCTGGGTGAAGCAGGTGTGTATTTCGATCCCGAAAGACCGGATGAGATTGCGGCCGCCATTCGCGGTCTCATCGAGTCGACGGAACAGAGGGCGACGAGAGCGCAGGCTGGATTCGAACTTGCACGGAAATTTTCCTGGGCGCGCTGTGCCGACGAGACATTCGCGTTTCTCGCGGAAACGTGCGGCGAGCGGGGGGACGGTGAGCCGGCCACTCGTCTCCGTGATAGCTAATTGTTATAAACTCGCGCAACTACTTCCGCGCCAGGCTCCGTGCTCGCACAGGATTATGCCAACTTGGAGCACATCGTCATCGACTGCGGCTCGACTGACGATTCGCTCGCGATACTCTCCGAGACTGATCACGAGTCTCTGCGGGTAATCCAGGTTCCGTTCTACGGTCCGGCGGAAGCGCGCGATATCGGCATCAGGCATGGCGCGGCGAGGAGGCGAGGAGCGTAAGGACTGTAGATTGCGCCACGCCATGAGTTTCAAACGCAACGTCCTCGCCAACTACGCGAGCCAGATTTACGTCACGGTCATTGGCATCGCTATTATGCCCCTATACCTCGGGTACATGGGTGCCGAGGCCTATGGGCTGGTCGGCTTTTTCACGACGTTGCTGGCGTGGTTTTACCTGCTGGACATGGGTCTGACGCCGACCGTGGCGCGGGAAACGGCGCGCTTCCGGGGTGGGGCGACGGACGCATTGAGCTACCGTCGCCTGGTGCGGGCGTTGCAAGCCATTTTTCTCGCGATCGCGGTCGCTGGGGGCAGTGCCATGTTCGCGTCGGCTGGGTTCATCGCCCGCGACTGGCTCAGCGTGCAGGCGCTCTCCCTGAACGAAGTGCAGTTTGCCGTGCGGATGATCGCGCTGGTCGTGGCGCTGCGCTGGATGGCGGGTTTGTATCGGGGAGCCATTTCCGGCTCTGAGGCGCTGGTGTGGCTAGGTGGTTACAACGCCATCATTGCAACTCTGCGCTTCGTGGGCGTACTGCCGGTGTTGATGTTCGTCGGTCCGACACCCACTGCGTTCTTCACCTATCAGCTGCTCGTGGCAATTGTAGAAGTCGCCGGTCTGGCCGCCAAGACGAATGCATTGCTTCCGTCTGTGCCAGCGGGGCAGCCTTTGGGGTGGTCATTCGCCCCCATCAAGGCGGTATTGAAGTTCTCGCTCACCATTGCCTTTACCTCCTCGGTATGGGTGCTGGTGACGCAGACCGACAAACTGGTGCTGTCCAAACTGCTGCAATTGGCAGAATATGGCTACTTCATGCTGGCCGTGGTGGCGGCCAGCGGCGTCCTGATCGCCACTCTTCCCATTCCAGTCGCGCTCATGCCCCGCATGGCGCGGCTGGAAGCGGAAGGGGACCATGCTGGCCTGATCAAGCTTTATCGTGATGCCACCCAATTGGTCTGCGTGATAGGGCTGCCAGTGGCCTTTACACTGGCGGCCTTTGCGGAACCGGTAATCTGGGCCTGGACAGGCGACCCTGTCGCCGCCAAAACTGCCGCGCCCATCCTCCAGTTATATGCGCTGGGCAATGCCGTGCTGGCCGTGGCGGGATTCCCTTATTATCTGCAATACGCCAAGGGCGACCTGACTTTACATCTGAGAGGGAATGTCTTGTTCCTGATCTTGCTGATTCCCTCCCTGGTGTGGGCGACGTTGCATTTTGGTGCCATAGGTGCAGGTTGGGCCTGGCTGGTATCGATTCTGGTCTATTTCATCGGCTGGACTCCACTGGTGCACAGGCGGTTTGAGCCGGGGCTGCATTGGCGGTGGCTGCTGCGAGACGTGGCGGTATCGGCCCTGGCTGCAGGCGCCATTCCGGCGAGCCTCTCGGTCATCACCCGGCCCCCGGGATTCCGTATCGCTGTCGTTTTTTTCGTCCTGTTGACGGGTCTGTTCGCCGCAGCCGCTACGGCGCTGGCATCGAGCACCTGTCGAGCATATGGCATGAGTTTCATCAGGCAATCTTTCCCACGGACTTCAGTTCAACAGTAGAGCTACTTGGCCTCGGGATTCTTCGCGTGGAGGGCAGCGTGTTCTTATTACCGGTCGTAGTCGTTGCTGCGATGTACGGTCTATATCAGTACTGGAACAAGCGCATTTTTGGGGCTGTCAGCTTTCTTATCTGCGTATACGTCGCCATGGGGGTGAGTGGGATAGCGTTGTATCTGTTTTTCGGGTACGACGAATCGTACCGGGTACAGCTCGAGCCGATGGTTTTTCTATCACTGTGCCTTTTGATCGCTCTGTCAGGCGTTTTCACGTATTCCGACAGGTATCACCGCACTCTGGTCATAGAGAATGTGCTGTTGCTGAGACGGCTCGAAACATTCCAGATCGTCACATCGGTTGCGGCCCTGGTATTTTTTCTGCCGTTGGCGATAAATGCACTCAGCGGCGACGTTAGCGCCAACCGATGGAACATTGAAGAAATCCAGCAGAATCTCGGTTCGTACGGATTGATAAACTCCTTCTTTTCACTTGTAGGAAATCTGTTTGTACTTTCGATCCTGCTGGCGTTTGTCAATCTCGCAACGATTGGACGAGGTGGGAGCGCCCGGCGTGCGAAAATACTGCTGATCCTCAGCAGCGTGAACATTGTTTATGTCTTTGCGTATGTCGGCAGAGATGGATTGGTGTATTGGATGTTGTCGTTCGTCTTTCTCTACTTGTTGTTCAGGGATTTCATGCCGGCAGCGGAAAAAACAAAGGTGAAAAGAATGGCTCGCATAATAGCAGTGCCGGCCGTGATTGGATTCAGCCTCATTACCCAGTCTAGATTTGCCGATCAGGACAAGTCAGTGTTGTCATGGCTTTTCATATATGCGGGGTCACAGATCTTCAATTTCAACGATCAATATCTCGTCAACGCACCGCCCACGAGGGGTCTGGTTTACTTCAGACAGATCGTCGAAGTGGCAGACTTCGCAGCCGGTAAGAAGAGAGAGCCTGTCCTACGAGAGGATTGGTGGGAGAATTACACTGCCTACGACGTTCAGCCGTGGAATTTTTCGACCTACTTTGGCTCATTTGTGCAGGATTTGAGTAGATCGGGGGCTTTGCTTTTAACGATTGCGATAGCTCTTTGCACTCGAGCGTCACTGCGGAAGCAGGCACAAACCGGCGTGTTCGATTTCTCCACAATGCTTTGTTTCGTAGTCCTGTCTCAAATCGTCCTCTTCGGCGTATTCTACTACAGGCAGTTCGCTACCTTCTATTTCCAGCTCGCGATGATCATCATCGCCATTTCCTTTCGATTATTTCGAAGCGAAGGCCGGCAGCTCGTGGTCCCGGCGCAAACCCGCGTCGGGGCGCAGGACTTGTCAAAATGATTCATACTCGTCGAATCTTGCGTTCCCAGGACACAGAGGCTGAATACGCTGAACGATACGGATCTTGGCGATAATGTCTCGCTTGGGCGAGAGACTTCGCCTATGCGATGCCGGCAGAGGGAGCCGATCGGATTCGAGACAGAGTCAATTTGGTGATGTGGTGAACTCGGAAGGAAGATCTACAGACTCCAGAGGAGCTTCAGGTGCGTCAAAAAGCCGCGTCTAGCGAGGTTTCTTCAACGGGAACGATATCAAAATGAATGTTCTTGGAATCCACACCTCACATGACAGCAGCGCCGCCTTGATCAGAGATGGTTGCATCGTGGCCGACGTGGCGGAAGAACGCTTTACACGGGTCAAGCATTACGCGGGTCTGCCCGCCCACGCCATCGACTATTGCCTCATGTCTCAGAACCTGACGATGGCGGACATCGATGCCGTCGCCGTTCCAATGGCTGGCCGCGCTCCAGATTTGAATTTCCTGCTGGATCTGAAAGGTGCGAGAAAAGAGACCAAGAGCCGCCAGAGACGGGCGCTGGAGTTCGTTTGGGAAAGGTTGAATCGCCCGCAGGAGAAGCCGCCCCTTTACTTCAGGGATTTTCCGTTGCACGCGAAGACGGAGATCGTGCACGTCGAGCACCATCTCGCTCACGCGGCGTCGGCCTATTACACCAATGCCACCTCCGAAAGGCAGTTGATTGCCACGATTGACGGAATCGGAGATGGCGTATCCGTTGCGCTCTGGCGTGGCGATAATGGCAAAATCGAAAAACTCGAGACCTTTCCCGGTTCGGCCTCGCTCGGCTGGTTCTTCGGCAATGTGACAGAAGGCCTGGGTTGGTGGCATGGCGACGGCGAGGGAAAAACCATGGGGCTCGCCCCTTACGGCGATTTCACTAAATGTCAGGGGCTCCTGGACAAATTCTGTCCAAAGTTCTCGAATGGACGGCTAATCAAGCACCACGATTTTGGACGTGCTGCTTACTGGAATAAACTCGCCGCATACCACATTCACTTCGATGAGGCGTATGAGATTCGGGACCTGGTGAAGAAATACGGCAGGGAAAACATCGCCGCGGAGGGCCAGCGCGTTCTCGAAGAACAGGTCAAGAACATTGTCTTTCCGTGGATGGAAAAGGAACAGACACGCAATCTGTCCGCCGCCGGGGGTGTGATGCTGAATGTTAAGCTGAACCAGCGGCTGTGGGAATCCGGGCGAATTGAGCACCATCATACCTATGCCAATGCAGGGGACTCGGGTTTGGCGGTGGGAGCTGCCCTGTATGCCTACTTTCAGGCGAATCCGGGCGCGCCCATCCGTGCGGTCGAAGATCTGTACTGGGGCCCCGAATACTCCGGGAATGAGATCGAAGAAGCATTGAAGTTGCGCCAACTCGAGTATCGACGCGTCGATGACGCCGAAGAGTTTGCCGCCAGAAAGCTGGCCGACGGCAAGATTGTCGGCTGGTTCCAGGGGCGCATGGAGAGCGGTCCGCGGGCGCTGGGAGCCCGCTCGATTCTCATGAGCGCCAATCGCGCGGAAAACAAGGACATCATCAACGCCCGCGTAAAATTCCGCGAAGCCTTTCGGCCTTTTTGTCCGTCGCTGTTATGGGAGAAAAAAGAAGACTACCTGCAAAACGCGCGCGACGAATTCTTCATGATTACTTCCTTTACGTGCAACCCGGCCAAGCGCGACCAGGTGCCGGCCGTCGTTCATGCCGATCACACGCTCCGCCCGCAGACCGTCAAGCGGAGTTTCAATCCGCGCTTCTGGAATCTGATCAATGAGTTCGGCAAACTGACCGTGGAATACCTGTTGCTCAATACATCATTCAACATCATGGGCGAGCCCATTGTGAACCATCCCCGCGAAGCTATTCGTTGTTTCTACGACAACGGTCTGGATGTGCTGGTGCTCGGAAATTGTGTTCTGGAGAAACCGCACATGCGCTCGTGATCTGGACGTTACAGCGAGGGTGGAGTTGAGGGGACATCAAGCCCGACCCCGCCAGGGAGAAACTTACTGGTGAAGACGCTTCGTACTTCAGCTGTTGCCAGAAAACTGATGTGGCGACTGGGACGGAAGATGTACCGTTACGTACGCGGCGATGGCCGCAATGATCCGCGAACCAATGGCGACTACTGGTTGCCGGGCCGGTGTTGAGGTGTACTTCGACCATTCCAATTCTGCAGTGACTGCCGGAATGGTCGACGACAACAGGTATCCACATGCTCCTTGAAAAGCTGCGCCGCGTATTGAAGGAACTTGCCTTCCGGTCCCCCGCGGCACGATTGCTAACG
>Ga0137373_10006537_pt1 | contig 12468 bp, 14 predicted proteins | sample SagtaG_5_FD_104912 | JGI IMG/M metagenome (GOLD analysis project Ga0137373, IMG submission 104912) | Vadose zone soil microbial communities from Sagehorn Ranch, Mendocino, California, USA - Sage1_R_80_16 metaG | ecosystem: Environmental > Terrestrial > Soil > Vadose zone | place: USA...
CCAGTCGTCTCGGCCTGTCCGCTCGTCCAGGCGTATAAGCACAGCCCGAACTTGCCGAATCGCCTGGTCGCGGTCTCTTTCGGCGGCCTGGCGAAACAGGGTGCTAACGTCGGCCCCTAGGCCCAGCCGCTCCGCGCGCTCGGCCTTGGCCAGGTACCGGCGGGCGCTGGCCATCGTCTCCGGAATCGCGGTGACCTGCTCCCCGACAGCACGGAGGTCGATGGCTTCGAGCAGCCTGAAGACCTCTTCGCGCTTATCGTCGTGCTGTTTTTGGCAGTTGCAGCCCATCCTGACACTCCTTCCTTGCCTCGCTCTTGGTCTGATATGCATTTTCTGGCTAATCGTGCGTTATGGACCATCCGCTGCTTTCCCTAGCTATTGCTACGTTCCTTAGATCCGGTAGGTGAAGGCGTGGCGTCGGTGGCGTGGCAACGGTGGCGGCCGGCCCCACACCCACAGCCGGGCACGAGCATTGAGCTGGCAGGTCGCCATCTTGGTGGCCAAGGTGATCTCCTCCGGGGTGGCAACGACTGCCCGGCAAGGGCTTGGCGGCGAAACAGCCGCACCAGGCCTCCTGCAGGTTGAACCAGCAGCGCCCTTGGGGATGAATACCTGCTGGATGCGGGGATGCTCGCCCAGCCAGGTGCGGGTGCTGGCGCCGTTGTGGCTGGACAGGTTGTCGGTGATCACCACAATGGCCCTGTCGGGGTTGGCAGTTTCGACCGCGGTCAGCAGCTGCTGGTAGGCGGCCGAGTTGCGCGAGGGTGCGGTCATCGTCACCTCCTGCCCGTCACCGACCCGGAGGGTGCCGTACACCCAGGTCTTCTCCAGCCCGCGGCCGTAGTTCAGTGGCGCTTTGACCCGGTGGCGTCGGGGGTCCAGCCAGCCGCGGGTGGGAACGTGCGGGGGATGACCGGGCCGAGCTCGTCGGCGCTGATCACGGTCGTTTCTGCCGGCGGGTCGGTGTGGCAGCCCGAGCGGTGCTCCTTGCACCGTGAACCGCCGATCGGAACTGGTTGTGGTCGGCAACCGGATGCACTACGGTTCGTCCGGTTGCAGATCGCAAGCAGTGATGGCGAGGACGGAGCGCGCCATGAGCAGCAGGGTCGTCTGTGACATCTCGGTCTCTGCTGACGGCTACGTCGCCGGTCCGGGCCAGACGGCGGACAAGCCGTTTGGCGACGGGCCAGTTGACCGGTTGCACGCCTGGATGTTCGACACGCCCGACGAGAACCAGGCCGAGGTGGACCGGATCGTCGCTGCTGGCGCATTCGTGATGGGCCGCAACATGTTCGGACCGGTCCGCGGGGAGTGGGATCTGAGCTGGAGGGGCTGGTGGGGTGAGAACCCGCCCTACCATGCCCCCGTGTTCGTGCTCACCCACCACCCACGCGACCCGCTGCCGATGCAGGGCGGCACGACGTTCACGTTCGTCACCGACGGCATCGACTCCGCCCTCGACCAGGCGCGCAAGGCTGCGGGCGATCGCGACGTCGCCATCGCCGGAGGAGCCGCCACGGTCAACCAGTACCTCGCCGCCGGCCTCGTCGACGAGCTCCGCACCCATATCGCACCGGCCACCCTCGGCGCGGGCGAACGCCTCTTCGACGGCGTGCCGCCGTTGCACCTTGAGCTGCTCGCTGTCCGGGCCGCGTCGCTCACCAGCCACATCAGCTACCGCGTACTCCACTGATCCCTATATCCAAACTATGCAGCCGCCGCGCGCCGGGAGTATGCGCCCTTCCCGATGCGGCATTCTGCGCCGGTCGGGCGGCGGTGCTGCGCCAGCTGCTTGGCCGGCCCGCGCCGTACCGGGTCGTCGGAGCGCGGGCCGAATGGGAGCTACGCGCCCGTGCCAACCTGACCTGGAAGCTATCGGCGTTGGCCTGAGCACGCCGACGGGTGCGTTGCCCGGCCGGAGGCGCCAGGGCATGCGGGCGCTGTCTGGCGACACCGCCGCAGCGACGCCAGGGTCGGCGAGCCACGCACGATCCGAACGCTGCCGAGCCGGCTGGCCGGATAGCGGCATGCGCTCTCGAGGTTGCGGGGGTGTCTCATCGGACGGGCTTCCCCATCGGGCCAGTGCAGGCGGATGGCCTGCCGGCCGTGGCGGCAGTGGTGTCACGGTGGCGTGCCAGGGTGGCCCTAGCCGTGGCCTGCTCGGCGCGCAGCTCAGCGGCTCGCTGCTCAAGCTCCCCGGCCTCCCGGCCGAGGCGGTCGATCAGCCCGGTCAGACGCTGCTCCTCTGCCTGGTGCAGCAGCGCACGGCCCTGCTGGGTGTCGGCCCAGCCGGCGAAGAACGACAGCAGCCCCGCCCGGACCTTGTCCTTGGCCGCATCGCTGGCGCCGGGCAGCTCCAGGCCGTACCAGTTCATGCCCCAGCGGCCATGGGACCAGCGCGGCTCCTCCTGGTAGGCGTAGCCACTGTGGCGTGCTGTGGCACTGGCGGCGTTGGCCTGCAAGCGTTCCACCGTGGCCATGCGCAGACGGAGCGTCCGCGGCCGCCGGTTGACGCTGATGGTCTCGGCGACCGCGGCGACGCCGGGCACGTCACAGTAGGCTCAGGAGGCCTTGTCGTCGGCGCTGAGCGTGCAGGCCAGCAGCTCGTCGGCCCCGTGGGACCACACCAGCAGCGTGCCCACGGGCGTGGCGACGATGGTGTGCGCGGCGTCCATGCAGACTCCCCTCTGGCGGGCAGGTGGGTCCTGCCGGTCCCCCGGCGGGCAGTGCCGGGGTCCCCGACGCCGGAAAGGCCGCCCGCAGGGCGTCCGCAGGACGGGAGTACCGGACCGAGCGCGAGCGAGGGAGGAACGGACCGGCCTTGCAGGGGCCGGGGTGGCACTACACTGGGAGCCCCGGCAGACAGCCCACAGTGAGCACGCGGTGAGCCCGGTCGGTGTTCTGGCTGATCGCCTGTCGCGGTCGCCGAGGCGGTCAGAGCCGCTCGCGGACGACGAGCCGGCCGCGCCGTTGCGCCACGTCGGCGGCCCAGCCGCTGCCGTACGTACGGCTGGCGCGGGCGGCCAAACGAAGCAGATGCGAGCAGTCGGCCGCGATCCGGCGTTCCTGGCCTGGTACCCGTCGGGCGCCCACCACTGGTGGGCGGGAAGGTGCTCGACGAAGTCGCCGCGGGCGATCGTGTAGCCGTACACGCCGGCGACATCACGCGCCCAGATGTCGACGCCGCCCTTGGGGCAGCCGCCAGAGATGACGACCCCGGGGCGGAGCCGCCAGATGGCCAGGCTGATCCGCTGCCGGGCAAGCACCGCGGTCCGCGGGGTGAAGCAGCGGGCGGCGCTGCCAACGACCGCCAGGCGGACGCCGTGCTGCCAGGGGCCGAGCTCGGCGAGCAGCTCGGCGCGGAGGGCCATCAGCAGCCGGCCGAGATGGTTGTTGCCTTGGCCGGCGCACACGCCCCAGTAGCCATCATCCCAGGTGTTGACCTCGACGAGCTCGGCGGTGCCGGTGGCGACCAGGGCAGCCGCCAGGCGCGGGTCGCTGAACTTCGCCCGCAGCAGCCGGGCCATCACCGCAAGCCGCTGCTAGTCCCAGCCCGCCCGCAGCGGCACGGTCTGGCCGCGCAAGCGAGCGGCCGCCGGCGAGCGTACGGCCGTGACGGCCGCCCTCGCCTTGGCGTCGTGGGTCTTCGCGGCCTGGAAGCGGTGCTCGAGGGTCCGGTAGGTGACGTCACCGACCGTGACGGGCGTGCGCGCGAAGTTCGACAGGAACCGGTAGGCGCCGCGGAAGCCGCGGACCGGTGTTTCCTTGGGGTTCTTAGGCTGTTGTGGACTGTTGCGTGGAACAGGGCCCTGAGCGCGTCCACTACAGGCTCCCTCTGGGTGAGGTGCATGAAGCGGACCAAGCAGGATAGGGTTCGACCTTCATGCCACCCCGGTGGGAGGTGGCGGTGCAGGCGTTCCCGGTTCGGCTCCCGTCGGGCGTCGTCTACTGGACGGTCCTTGACGACGATCTGGAGGTGGTGGCCGAGGTCGACGCCTACCTGTACCAGCTGCGGTTCGGCCAGGACGCGGCCGAGACCACCACCAAGGCCTACGCCGGCGCGCTGGCGCTCTACCTGAGCTGGTGTGCGCGGACCGGGCAGCCCTGGACGTCGGCCGAGCGGCTCGGCTCGTTCATGACCTGGCTGCAGCACACCCCGGCCGACCCCGACCAGCCGGTGGCCGGGCCGGGCGCGCGGCCGGTGCGCCGCGAGCGGCGGGTGAACTTCGTGCTGACCGTGGTCCGGGAGTTCCTGCGCCACGGCGTGGACGTCGGCGCCGTGCCCTCACAGGTGCTCAGCCAGCTCTACCGCATCAGCGACGTCCGCAACCTGCCGGCCGAGGTGCGCGGCGAGGGCGACCAGGTGCGCTACTGGGCCAAGCCCCGCCATCGCCTGCGCGAGCCGGACCAGCCGGTGCAGGCCGCCACCGACGAGGAGGTCCTGGCGCTGCTTGGGGCCTGCCGGTCGGCGCGGGACCGGCTGATCATCTGCTGCCTGGCGCGGGCGGGGCTGCGCCGAGGGGGAGCTATGCGGCCTGCGCCGCGAGGACCTCCACCTGGTGGTCGACGCCCGCCACCTTGGCTGCACGGTGGACGGTGAGCATCTCCATGTCCGTCGTCGTGAGAACCCCAACGGGGCGCTGGCCAAGTCGCGGCGGGCCCGGGCGGTCCCGGTCGACTCCCTGCTAGTGCTGGCCTTCGACCAGTACGCCGTCGAGCGCCAGGCGTGCCGGCCAGCGCGGGACTGCGACTTTGTGCTGGTCAACTTGTTCCGCGAGCCGGTAGGGGCGCCGATGCGGCCGGGTGCGCTCAACGAGCTGCTGGCCGCCCTGTCGCGCCGTGCCGGGCTGGAGCGGCAGGTCCACCCCCACATGCTGCGGCACAGCCTCGGGACCGGGGTGCTGGCGGCTGGTGGCACGCTGGACGAGGCCCAAGCCCTGCTCGGCCACGTGGCCATTGCCTCCACCCAGGTCTACCTGCACCCCTCGCAGGAGCGGCTGCGCGGGGCAGTCGAGCGCGTCGGGGTCCTGCGACCGCCGTCCGGCTCGAGCGATGGTGGCGCGGGGAGGGGCCGATGAGCACGGCGGCGCCGGGCGGTTGGTCCGCCGCCGGCCTGGCGGTGCTGCCGAGCGCACCAGCGACCGCAGACCAAGCCGGCGAGCTGCAACGGCTGACCTCGCTGCTGGACCCGGCCTTCCTGCAGGCGATCGGCTGGGACGCCGCCGCGCAGACCTTCACGCCACCACCCGAGCATCCACAGCTTGGCCGCCCGGTCTGCCTGGTCGTGGGCTGCGACGTCCGCTCGCTCTACGACAACAAGCTGTGCCATGCCTGCCGGGCTCGCCACCGCTCCAGCGGCCTTGACCTCGCCACCTTCATCACCATCCCGCGCGTCCGGGCGCGGGCTCGCTGCTCGAGCACGCTGCCGTGCGCCGTCGCCGGCTGCGGTCGCCCCGTGGTGACCGCACCGCGCCAGTTGTGCCTGCCACACGACGACCAGCGCCACCGGCTCGGTCTAGCGCTGGCGGCGTTCCTCACCCACCCCCAGGTGCGGCCCATGCCCTCCCTCGGCCAATGCCGGGTCGCCTCGTGCGCCGGCCCCGCCTACAGCGCATTGGGGCTCTGCCGCGTTCATTACAACCGTTGGCACGACCACCGCCGCAGCCAGCCCGAGCTGGACCTGGACCGCTGGTGTCAGACCCAGCCACCGCCACACAACGACCCCGACCGGGTGGTGCTGCTGGGCCTGCCGGCGCTGCTGCAGGCCGAGCTCCTCTACGGGTTGCAGCAGCGGTGCCGGCGCGACTCCAAGACCAGGCAGGACACCATCCGCAGCCTGTGCGTCCTGCTGCGACACGAGCAGGTCGGATCGATCCTGGAGCTGTCGGTGCCGACCGCACCCCACCGTGCTACGCGCCGACGACAGCCATATTCCCTGGCGGCCGAGGTGCAGACCGCGGTGAGGCGCGCCTTCAGCTCCGCCGAACTGGAGCGGCGCAAGCACGTGTGGACATGACCCTGTTCGGCCACCACGGCACGCTCGACTTTACCCGGATCACCCAGCCGTGGCTGCGCCGGGCGGCCATGGACTGGGCCAGCGAAGAGGCGCCGAAGCGGCGCGGCCGCGCCGCCGCCAACACCATCCGCGTCCACATCCGAGCGTTGGAGCTGCTGTCGACGAGCCTGCGGCTGCACCGTGACGACCAGGGCATGGACCCCAGCCTGCTCGGCCGCGCTGACATCGTGGCGTTCCTCAACCGCATAGCCTACCTGCACACGCTGGAGGGCACCCAGCAGATCTTCGCCTACCAGCGCTTCAAGATCATCCAGCGGACCGCCAAGCTGCTGCGCGACTTCCGCGCGCTGGGATTGACCCGGCCAGGCCAGTCCCTGGCCGGCCTGCCGGACGACTTCTCGCTGCGCCGCAGCGACGCCCCCCCACCAGCCCGATGAGCCCGAACAGGGCCGGGCACTGCCCCCGGTCGTGCTGGAGCAGGTGCTGGAGGCGCTGCCGCAGCTCGAGCACGCCTACGGGCGGGAGGCCAGCGTCGCGGTCCAGCTGCTGATCGACACCGGCCGCCGCCCCATCGAGATCTGCAAGCTGGGCTGGGACTGCCTGGAGCAAGACCCCGACGGCAAGCACACGCTGGTCTACACCGACTTCAAGAACAACAAGCTCGGCCGGCGGCTGGCGATCGCGGATGCGACCGCCCGGCTGATCACCACCCAGCAGCAGGCCGTCCGCGTCCGCTTCCCCGACACCCCGCCAGGCGAGCTGGTGCTGTTGCCGTGGGCCAACCAAAATCCCCGCGGCACCCACTCGATCTCCCAGCGCACCCTCGGCGCGCTGCATCGCAAGTGGGTCACGGCGCTGCCCATGCTGCGGTCGGGCCAGCGCGCCGACGACGGCGCCGAGCTCCCCTTCGACAAGGCCAAGGTATTCCTCTACGCCTACCGGCACAGCTTCGCCCAACCCCACGCCGACGCCGGCACCCCCGTCGACGTGCTGTGCGAGCTGATGTGCCACGACAGCCTGGCCACCACCCAGCGCTACTATCGGGTCACGGCCAAGCGGACCCGCCAGGCGGTCGACAAGCTCGCCGCCTTCCAGTTCGACGGGCGCGGCAATCGCGTCTGGCGCCAGGCCCGCGCGCTGCTGGAGCACCAGCACCAGCGCCTGGCGGTCGGGCAGGTCGCAGTCCCCTTCGGGATCTGCACCGAGCCGTCTAACGTGCAAGCCGGCGGGAATGCCTGCCCGTTCCGGTTCCGCTGCGTGGGCTGCGGCCACTTCCGCACCGACCCGTCCTACCTGCCCGAGCTGCGCGGCTACCTCGACACGCTGCTGCGCAACCGCGAACGGGTCCGCGCCGCGGTCGAGCTGGAGGAGTGGGCCCGCGCCGAGGCGATGCCCTCCGAAGCCGAGATCACCCGGGTCCGGGCGCTGATCCGCAAGGTCGAAGCAGACCTCGAGCGGCTCGGCGACGCCGAGCGCTGCCAGGTCGATGAGGCCTGCCGCGTGGTCCGCGCCACCCGGCAGGTCGTGCAGCTGGGCATGCCGACCGTACGCCCTCCCGATCCTGATCCGGCCCTGGGGACCTCAGCATGACCGGCTCCGGTTCGGCTTCCGCCGAGGCGCTGGCCGCGGCCCGCCGCCGCGACTCCACCCGTCGCCGCCAGCGCGTCCTCAACGCGCTCGAGCGGCTGGCCGGCAGCGGCGAAGAACTTAGCGTCGCGGCGGTCGCCCGCGCGGCCGGGGTGGACCGTTCGTTCCTCTACCGCCATCACGACCTGCGCGCCCAGATCCTGCAGCGCGCCGCCCAGACCCAGTCGGAGGCCTCGCTGCCACGCGCCACCACGGTGAGCCGCCAGTCGCTGCTGGCCGACCTTGCCAACCTCCGCGCGCACAACGAACGGCTCCGCCGCCAGGTCGCCAAGCTCGCCAGGCGCCTGTCGGAGGTGCTTGGCGAGGAGGTCTTCCGCGCCAGCGGCCTCGGCGGGCCGGACGTCACCGAGCAGCTGCGCCGCCGCGTCACCGAACTCGAGCAGACCACCGTGGATCTGCGCCAGCAACTCCAGGAGCGCACCGAGGAGCTGGAGGCCGCCAGGGCGACCAACCGGGAGCTCATGGCCGAGGTCAACCGCCTGCCCGGACGGTGGCCTCCTGCCGACAAGCCACGGCCGCGAACGCCACGCCGATGAGGCCGATGAGCGCCCGCCACGAGAGCAGCGTCCCACCCGGTTCTGCGGCCGCTGCCGGCTGCGTCAAACCGGTCCTGCCCATCGCGCCACCGACTGGCACGTTCACCGGCTCGCTCCCCCGCAGTGTGGCAAGATGGTGCTCTCACGGGCACATGCGTGGGTCCGCGGCACCCCCGACGCCCCGCGCCCCGTGAGTCCCGCGGGCGCAGGCCCGGGCAGACATGGCATGGCATGGGCGGGGTTCGTGAAAGACGCCTGCCATTGCCTGAAGGTCTTGATCGTCTCATTCGGTGCCTGCGGATGCTTGAGACCGCCGCCCACGTGCTCTTGCTGGTGCTGGTTGTCCTGCTCGTGGCGGCCTGGCTGCTCGAGGAGTTCGCCGCCAAGCTCACGCGGGTGGTGGACAGCTTCCTCGTCCCGGCGGCCGAGCGCTTCGGTGACCTCGGCGCCGCATGGCAGCGGCTGGTCGCCGCCGTGCGCGCCGCACTGGCGCGGTGGCGCGGATAGCACCGGCAAGCACATCGAGTCGGGACATGGGCCGCACTCGAAAAACGACTGGCATCCGGCTCGCCTTGGTGGCACTATGCCGCCCGGGTGCTCGAACGCGCGTTTGGCCAGCCGCCGGGCTCCCCGACCCGGCCACGCTCGAGCGCTCGTCGCACTATCGCGGTCCCCACGTGCGCCACGCACATGGAGGCATGCCCTGAGGAACATAGGTTGCGTCGTGAACCTTCCATGGCACCCCCCACCCCCGCGCCAAGCCCCCCAGCGCGGCGATGCTCTGACCCTGCTGCACCGCCGCGGCGTGCGCCTGCGTGTCGCGGTGCACCAGCCGCCCGAGTACGGCTTCTTCTATGCGCGGTTCCCGGTCCTTGACGAGCCGCCGCGCTGGGCACAGCCACCGCTCGTGCCCGCCGGCAATGCGGTGGTGATCCCGCGCGCACTCCACCCCGACCCGGTGCTGGACGCGGCGCTGCTCACCATGCTCCTTCCCGCCTCGCTGGTCCCACCGGACCCCATCTTCGAACCGGCAGGGCCTGCCGGCCGTCTGCACCTGCCATGGCGGCAGGACCCCGTCACCGGCCTGCTGGCCCCTGATCACACCCTCCAGGACTTGTGGTGGGCTCGCTCGTTCCCGGTCTGCTGCAACATCACCCCCGGCGAGCTCGGCCTGCCGTTCGACGTGACTGACCTGGACGCGGTCGCCTGGGTGGTTCTGCGGCGCTGCCCTGTCTCGGCGCTGGTGGAGGTGCTCGCATGGTTGGCGTTCGGGGTCGACATCCTGGGCTCGCCCGGGCTGCTGGACCGCGCCATCGCCGAGCTGCTCGGCCTCCCGGGCGAGCTGCAGGCCCGGCTGCGTGGCGCAGTCCACCATGGCAGCCCGCTGCTTGACCCCCGATGCGTGCGCTGGATCATCCGCGAGCTCGCCGTGGCGAAGGCGGCCGGGCAGGCCGCCGGACGAGAGCCCTGCGAGCCGGCCACGCTTGCCCAGGAGGCGATCGCGCGGGTGCTGTTCCCGATCACCCTGGGGACCAGTGGGGCGCGCCTGCGGTTCGAGGAGGTGCTGCGCGCGGTGTGGCTGCTGCACGAGGGTTTCGAGCTTGGTGACGACACCGCCGCGGAGGCTGACCGGGCGATGTCGATGGTGGCGGCCATCACCTTCGGCGTCCACCAGTCGGACGGGTTGCTGCGGTTCCTGGACCGCGGCCGGCGGCTGCTTGCGGTCGACGACACCCACCCGGCTGTCGCCGGGTTCGCGCCGCTGCCGAGCGCGCTGCGCGAGGTGTTCACCCGCGAGACCGGGCTGACCACCAACCAGTGGGTGCACGGCGCGGCGATCCTGGCGGTGCGCTACTTCAACTGGGTGGCCACCAACCGCCCGCACCGGGCGACCCTGGACCAGCTGATGGAGCTGGAGCTGCCCGTGCGCCTGTCGAACAGCTTCCGCGCCCTGGTCGAGCGTGAGCTGGTCACCAGCGTCGACGAGTTGGGCCGCGCGGTCCTGGCCGAGATGGGTCGCAGCGGCGTCGCCTACGCCGGGTTCGGCTCCACCCCCAAGCACGACTCCCGGGCGATGCGCGACCGTCCCCTGCTCCGCTTCGACAACGGCTACCTGCAGCCGCTGGGGTTCGGGTTGCTGCTGGACCGGATCGTGGACCTGCCCCGTTATGTGGTGCAGCGCAGCGGCACCCTCGGCGGTGACCGGCAGGTGCGTAACATCCTGGGGCACATGTTCGAGGCCTACGTGACCGACCGGATCGCCCAGACCCGCGGCCGCCACCAGGTCCTCACCGAGCAGGACATCACCGCGGTTCTCGGCCAGCAGACCAAGCGGGGTGACGCGATCATCGGCTATTGCGGCGACTACCTGCTGGTGGAGGTCTCGGTGCAGAGCCTCGGCCGTCAGATCGCCGCCGGCGACCCCGCCAGCATCACCAGCCGCTGCCAGGGCTACCACGACGAAGCCGACCAGGCCGAGGCGATGGCTCGCCGGCTCGGGGAGCTGGTGCGCGCCTACGACCTACCCGGCGTGCGGAGCTGGACCCACCTGGTGGTGACCGATCAGGCCTTGCCGACCAGCCCGGCGCTGGCCAATGCCCTCCGCCGGATACGCCCTGCCCGCAACCCCCGCTTCGTCTGCGGCATCGACGAGTTCGAGCTGCTCTTGGACGCCGGCGTGCGGGGCTGGTCCATCCCCGGGCTGGTCCGGGGCTGGCAGACCGGTCCGCTCGAGCAGACCCTCGGCCAGCGCCTGCAGGATGTGGTCCTCTCCCTCACGCCACTGGACGACCGTGAGACCGCACCCCTGACCCACGACTGGCTCAGCGACCTACCCACCGACGACCCGCAAGTCGCCTAGCAGGACAGCGGATCGATGACCGTCAGCCTGACTGACAGCCTGCTGCTCGGCAGCGGCGGCGGCCTGGCCCGCGCGGCTGTGGTCCTCGACACCAAGGCGGTGATCAACTCGGCCTGCCACCGGGTCCGCCGCGGCGCCCCGGGACGGCTTGAGCAGGCCATCCTGCTGCATCCCCTCGGCCTGGTCCCGCTGTTCGCCCCCCGCCATGTCATCGAGGAGGTCGACGAGCACGTGGTCGGGCGGGCGCTCGAGGAGGGCCTCGACCCGGCCGCAGTCGCCCGCGTCTGGAACGAGCAGCTACGCCCGCACATCCACGTGGTTGACCTGGAGATCCGCGACCATCTGGACCCACGGCTGCGTGGCGTGCTCGCCGCCGACCCCGACGACCTGCCCACCGCCGCCCTCGCGTTGCTGGTCGCGCCCGCGGTGGTGTTCACCGACGACGCCGACCTGGTCGACAACGGCTTCGCCAGCCGGGCGTGGTGGACCAAGGCCGCCGGCGACGTGCTCATCATCGCCATGGCCGACGGACAAGTCCTCGGCGTGATCATCGGGGTGGGCACCACCGTCACCGGGATCGGCTACGGCACGGCAGCGGTCGTGCGCGCCGTTCGTCGCGCACCCCTGATGACGGTCACGGTCGCCGTCGCCGTCCTCACCGGCGCCTGGCTGCTGGTGCGCCGCTACCCGCCCGGCCGCCTGCGCGCCGCGTTCAAGGAGGTCGGCGCCGCCGCCGGCACGGCATGGCGGGAGATGCAGGAGAGCCGGCAGGCCGCCGCTGCCCGCCTGCCCTGGGTCCCAATCCCGCCCGGTCGCGCCCCGACCCTTGAGGAGCGCTGCGCCCGCATCCTTGCCCGCATCACCGGGACGCTGTCCGCCGCCGAGGTCCACGAGCAGCTCCACCGCGACACGGCACACCCGGCCCCGTCGGTCGCCGAGGTCCGCGCGGCACTCCGCGGCCACCGCGCCTTCGTCCAGGTGGGCCGGGGCCGTTGGCAACTCGGCGTGTCTGCATGCGACCAGCTACCAGCAACAGGAGATGAACACCCGTGATCGAGTGGCTTCCAACCAGCGAGGACCAGCTTCGTGACGCACTCGACCAGGGGATCCTGATCGAGCAGCACACCCTGGACTTCAAACGCGAACTGCCGCCCGGCAAGGGGGCGAACAAGGAGCTCGCCCGGGACCTCGCCCAGTTCGCCGTCCACGGCGGCGTGCTGATCATCGGGGTCGACGACAACGCCCAGCTCACCCCGGTGGACCTCCACGGGCTCCGGGAGCGGATCGACTAGTGTCCTGAGTTACAGGTCCGCTGTGGAAGTGGTAGCCTCGGGGCATGAGCGAGGAACCACAGTCCAAGCACCGTCGAGGACGACCCACGGTGCAGATCACGTTGACCGACGACGAGC
>Ga0137373_10006541_pt1 | contig 12464 bp, 7 predicted proteins | sample SagtaG_5_FD_104912 | JGI IMG/M metagenome (GOLD analysis project Ga0137373, IMG submission 104912) | Vadose zone soil microbial communities from Sagehorn Ranch, Mendocino, California, USA - Sage1_R_80_16 metaG | ecosystem: Environmental > Terrestrial > Soil > Vadose zone | place: USA: California...
GCGGGTCGGCGTCAATACCGGCGAGGCGCTGGTCGCGATCGGTGCGAGTCCGACGGAAGGCGAAGGGATGGCCTCGGGTGACGTCGTCAACACGAGCTTCCGCCTCCAGGCGGCCGCGCCCGTGGACGGGATCCTCGTGGGTGAGACGACGTATCGCGCTACGGCCACGACGTTCGACTACCGCCCCAAGGAGCCGGTGCACGCAAAAGGCAAGCGCGAACCCGTTCCGGTGTGGGAGCCGCTCGGGCTTCTCTCGAGGACTGATGCCGCTGCTCCGCCGCCCTCGCCGCTCGTCGGTCGTTCTCAAGAGCTCGATCTCCTCCTCACCGCGCTCGCGCGAGTCCGGCGTGAGCGGACGACGCAGCTCGTCTCGCTGATCGGCGTCCCCGGAATCGGCAAGACGCGCCTCGTCAGAGAGCTGCTCGAGGCGGCCGAGGACGATCCGGATCCAGTCACCTGTCTTCGAGGGCGCTCGCTGCCGTATGGGGAAAGCATGAGCTTCGCCGCCCTCGCGGACATGGCCAAGAGCCAGGCCCGGATCTTGCGCACCGACGTCGCGGACACCGCCGCGTCGAAGCTCCGCGGCGCCCTCGACGATCTGTTCCCCGACGCGGGTGAGGCTCGGTGGGTCGAGTCGCAGCTCCGCCCGCTCGTCGGCCTGGACGAACCGCGCCGGCTGCCGCAGGACGCAAGGGCGGAGGCGTTCGGCGCGTGGCGCCGGTTCTTCGAGGCGCTGGCGAACCGGCGGGGCGCGGTCATCGTCTTCGAGGACCTTCACTGGGCCGACGACGGACTGCTCGACTTCATCGACCACCTCGCCGACTGGGCCGGCAGCTGTCCGCTGTTCGTGATCTGCACCGCACGGCCCGAGCTGCTCGAGCGCCGGCCCGGCTGGGGCGGCGGCAAGCGGAACGCGGCGACGGTTTCGCTGGCTCCGCTCACCGACGACGAGATCGGTCAGCTGGTCGGTGCTCTGCTCGAGCAACGGGCGCTGCCGGAGGAGGTCGAGGCGCCGCTCCTGGCGAGCGCCGGGGGAAATCCGCTGTATGCAGAGGAATACGCGCGAATGCTTCGCGACCAGGACTTCCTGACCGTGGGCGGAGCGTTGCGCGGTCTCCCACTCCCGCATTCCGTGCAGGGCATCATCGCCGCCCGAATCGACGCGTTGTCGGCCGAGGAGAAGCGGGCGTTGCACGCCGCCGCGATCGTGGGCAAGTCCGCCTGGACCGGTGCGGTCGCCGCGCTCGCCGAACTCGAACGGCCCGCCGCCGAGGAGACGCTGCACGCCCTGGAGCGCAAGGAGTTTCTGCGGCGCGAGCATCGGTCTTCCGTCGCGGACGAGATCGAGTACTCCTTCCACCACGTCCTCCTCCACGACGTCGCGTACGCGCAGATCCCCCGGCCCCGGCGGGCCGCCGGCCATGAGCACGCAGCCGAGTGGATCGAGTCGCTCTCGTCCGATCGCGAGGATCAAATCGAGCTGCTCGCCCACCACTATCTGCGAGCGCTCGAGCTGTCGCGCACGTTGGGCACTGCCAGCGACCGGCTGATCGAGCGCGCCCGGACCGCCCTGCGCGAAGCCGGCGACAGGGCGACGGCGCTCAATGCTCACGGCTCGGCTGCGCGGTTCTACGAGGCCACGCTCGACCTTTGCCCCGACGACGATCCGGAGCAAGCGCGAGACCGTTTCCGTCTCGGACGCGCGCTCTTCCACCAGGGTGCCGGCGCCGAGATGCTCGAAGAGGCACGCGAAGGACTGCTCGCCGTCGGCGACAAGGCGTCTGCGGCCGAAGCGGAGGCCTTACTCGGCGTCCTCGCGGCCCGCGAAGCTCGCGCCAAGACCGCGCTCGGGCACGTCAAGAAGGCGGCGGAGCTTCTGGCGGACGCGCCACCTTCGCCGCCGAAGGCGAAGGTGATCGCCAGCCTCGCCGGGATCCTGATGACAGCCGAGCCTGAGGAGGCGATTCGCCTCGGCAGCGAGACGCTTGTAATGGCAGAGGAGCTCCAGCTCGACGATCTGCGCGCGCACGCGTTGACGACGATCGGCTTCGCCCGGGGGACGACGGGCGACGACGGCGGCGTCGATGATCTCGAACAGGCCGTGGCCATCGCCGAGACGGTCAGCTCGCCGGAAACCATCCGCTCGCACGCGATGCTGGCCGCGGTGCTTGATCACCAGGGCGACCTGCGGCGTGCCGCCGAAGTGCGCGAACGGGCGTGGCGTGCAGCAGATCGTTTCTGGAACCCGATGTTGATCCGATTCCTCGAGAGCGAGAGGGTGGCCGAGTCGTACTGGAGCGGCCGCTGGGACGACGCAGTTCGGGTTGCCGACGACTTCGTCGAGCAGTCGGAGAAGGGCGCACGTCACTACGGTGAAATCCTCTGCCGACAGATGCGGGCGGAGATCCGGCTCGCACGCGGCGATCACGAAGGAGCGCTCGACGACGCCACGCGAGGACTTGACCGCGCCCGGCGGACAGGCCATCCGCAGAGCCTCTACCCTGCGCTCGCAATCGCGGGGCGCATCCTTCTCCTGGCGGGCGAGGGAGACGAGGCCGGACGGCATGCGGACGAGCTCCTCCGGCAGTGGCGCAGGGCCCCGAGCACCCCGCCGTCCTTCTGGGTCACGGACGTGGCGATCGTCTTGACGGGCCTTGACCGCGGCGAGGAGCTGGCGGCGCTCGCGAAGACCGGGTCGTCGACGCGCTGGCTTGCCGCGGCCTCCGCGCTGCTTGTCGAGCCCGCGCACGCAGTCGAGCTCTACCGCGAGATCGGCAGCCGCCCCGACGAGGCCTACGCCCGGGTGCGCACCGCCCAAGCGCTCCTGGGCGAGCGAGAGCGGGCGCAGGCGGAACGACAGCTCGACCAGGCGCTCGCGTTCTACCGCGGCGTCGGCGCCGAGGCTTATGTGCAAGAGGCGGAGCGACTAGTCGGCGCTTCCGCCTGAGCTCTCGGCTTCCTCGAGTTCCTCGACTGTCAGCAGCGAGAGCGACTCCGAGCCGAGCGCTTGCTCGACGCGCTCTCTTGTCTCTTCAGCCTCAGTGGGCGTGCCCGGGAAGTGGACAAGCGCGTATGCCGGACTTCCCGACGGGTCGAAATAGACCTCGTCAAGGCCGGCGCCGCTCCTCGTCACGCGACGAAGAATCTCCTTCTTGAGCGCGTATGGACTGTCGTAGAGAGCCTTGAGTGCTTCAGGGGTACCGATCCGAGTCCAGCCAGTCGGCATCGTGACCTCCGTTCGTCGTAGCCGCGGGCCTCGATCATCCCGCGACCGAAGGCTCAGCGCAAGGTCTGCGCTAACGCTCGGTCTGCGCCTCCAACCACCGGCGTGCCTCGCCGATCGAGCGCAGGCGGACGAGTCGCGCGTCCCCGCCGAACTGCCTCGGCCATTCGCGCCGGTGCCGGACGTGGGTTCGGATTAGCCAGACGAAGATCGAATCGCGGCTCGCGAACGCTTCGCGCCAGGACTCCCGGTTGCCGCTCCAGAGCTCGAGGTCGTTGTGGATGCGCTCGATCGTCCGGCGCCAGAGCCGCCGCAGCTTGAGCCGGAAAGGGAGATCGAGCCACACGATCGTGTCCGCCTCGCGCAGGACGAGCTCGTCCAGCTTGGAGTCGTAGTTGCCGTCGATCACCCAGCCCTCTGCGGCAGCGGCCATGGCCTCGTGCACCCGGCGCCGGAACTCCTCGTCGCTCGGATGCGTCCAGTCCGGCTCCCAGTGGAGCGCGTCGAGCTCGACGTGAACGAGTCGCAGCCGCCGCGCGAGCTCCGCGGCGAACGTCGACTTCCCTGAGCCGGGTGTCCCCTTGACGCTGATCTTCCGCGCCATGCGGCGATCCTACGGCCGGCTGGACGGAACGGTCGAGGGCCACCGTCCGTCTAACTTCTCGTGAGACCCGACACGGCGATGCCGACCGCTTCGCCGACCTGGTTGCGGAGCACGATCGTCCGTTGCGCGCGCTCGCCTTCCGGCTGCTCGCCGACCGAGAGGCGATGGACGACGTCCTCCAAGAGGCCTACGCAAAGGCCTTTCGGGCGCTGCCACGCTTCCGGGGCGAGGCGGCGACCGGTACGTGGCTCTACCGGATCGTCTACAACGTCTGCCTCGACGAGCTGCGGCGAGACCGTCGTGTCACAGAGCTGCCGCTGGAGACGGCGGCGCCAGCGAGCGCACCCGATCCCGGCGAGTCGGCCGCCCGCCGCGAGGCGCTTGTGGCGGCGCTCGCCGCTCTTGCTCCCGACCAGCGCGCGGCCGTGCTGCTCGTCGACGCGGAAGGGCTCGACTACCCCGCGGCGGCGCGAGTGCTCGGCGTCCGCGTCGGCACGCTCGCCTCGCGCCTCAGTCGCGCGAGAGGGTCGTTGCGGCGCGCGCTTACCGCCGAGCCGGAAGGAGTGGAGAGCTGATGAGCAATCAGCCGCATTACCGTGACGAGGCGCTCGGCGCCGCCCTGCGCGAGCTGGACCTCCCGGAGCACCGGCCGGAATTCGAGCGGGAGCTCCAGCAGCTGCTCGAGCGGGAGCGGCGGCGCACCTCGAGGCGGCCGTACGTGGCCTGGGGCGCGCGCGCCGCGGTCGCAGCGTTTGTCGCCGGCGTGATCGTCGCCGTCGTAATGCCCCGCGGGGGCTCGGGCCCGTCCGTCGCGCTCGCGGCGCGAGTGAAGGCGAAGGCCGCGGCGGCGCTCGCCGAGGGGCGGACGCTGCGCGGGGTGATCGTCTCGCGCTTCCGGCGCGGGAGGTTGGAGGTCTCGCGCTGGTCGTTCGCGATGAACGGTCGCGGTGATCTTCGCTCCACCGCGCTCGACGGCTCTGGGGACTACGTGTTCGATGCGTCGGGCGGCGTCCTCCGTTCCTACAGCGTCTCGGCTGCCCTCGGAAGCGGGCCGCATTTCGCGTCGGTCGTAACGGGCGAAGCGCCGGGGCCGCCCGACGGAGGCCCGGGCGACGCATTTCTCCAACGGCAGCTCGGAGCGGTCGTGCGGGCGCTGCTGGCGGCGCAAGATCCCGCGGTTCGCGAGACGACGTTCGAGGGCCGGAAGGCGTGGCACGTCGTGCTGACGACGCAGCCGAACCGATGGTACGGCGACCACGACCGCCTCGATGTGATCATCGATCAGGAGACGGGCATTGCGCTCCCGGCTCTCTACACGCTCCGTGGAGAGTTCGAGAGCGAGCTGCGGGTCGAGCGCTTGATCGTCGATCGTCCGCTGCCGCCCAAGACCTTCACGCTTCGCTTCCCCGGCGGGAAGGAAGTGCTTCGTTCCGACGACGGATTCCGCCGTGTTCCGCTCGAGAGGGCGTCGTCGGTCGTGGGATACGACCCGCTCGTTCCTGACTCCGTGCCCGATGGCTACCACTTGGTCGATGTAGCCGTCGCGCGTGAACCCGCTCCGGCCGACCCCATTAATCCTCCGTCCAGGGACGTCGTCTCGCTCTCCTACCGGCGCGGCTTCGACCAGTTCATCGTCACGACCCGCCGGCGCGGCGACGGTGCCTGGCGCGATCCGCTCGGCCCCCCTCCGGGGCTGATGGCGCATCCGGAGCCCGTGGCGCTGCACGGCGGCGCACTCGACCGGGTCGCCGGACACCTCGACGTCGACCCCCGCACGATTCCGCACGTCTGGGCGCTGACGCCGAAGCTGGTCGTCACCGTGTCCGGCGATCTCAGTCGCGCCGAGCTGCTCGAGGTCGTGCAGTCCTTGCGCTGAGCGTGCTCGATACGCTGGAGCGGTGGACCCGCTGGCCGTCTTCAGCGCCGAGACGCGATCCTGGTTCGAGCAGGCGTTCGCGGAGCCGACGCCCGCGCAGGCGCTCGGCTGGCCGGCGATCGCCCGGGGCGGGCACACGCTGATCCAGGCGCCGACCGGCTCGGGCAAGACGCTCGCGGCCTTCCTGTACGGGATCGATAGGCTGAACGCCGAGCCCGGCGAGGGGCTTCGGCTGCTGTACGTCTCGCCGCTGAAGGCGCTGAACTACGACATCGAGCGCAACCTGCGCGGGCCGCTCGCGGGTCTACGCTCGGAGCTGCGCGTGGCCGTTCGCACCGGCGACACGCCGCAGAAGGAGCGCGCGGCGATGCTGCGCGAGCCGCCGGACATCCTGATCACCACTCCCGAGTCGCTCTTCCTGCTTCTTACCTCACGCGCGCGCGAGACGCTGCGGTCGGTGCGGACGCTCATCGTGGACGAGGTGCACGCCGTTGCAGGCACGAAGCGCGGGGCGCATCTCGCGCTGTCCGTCGAACGCCTGCAACGGGTAGTAGACGAGCCGATCCAGCGGATCGGGCTTTCCGCTACTCAGAGGCCGCTGGAAGAAATCGGGCGTTTCGTCGCCGGGGGTCGCGAGATCGAGCTCGTCGACGCGGGCCGGGCGAAGGAGCTCGATCTGCGCGTGGTCGTGCCGCTGGAGGACATGCGCGAGCCGGAAGAGCAGCAGTCGATCTGGCCCTCGATCTACCCGGAGGTGCTCGAGCTCGTCCGCGCGCACCGCTCGACGATCGTGTTCGTCAACAACCGCCGCCTCGCGGAGCGGCTCGCCCTGCGGCTGAACGATCTCGCCGAGGAAGAAATAGCGCGGGCGCACCATGGCTCGCTCGCGCGGGAGCAGCGGCTCGAGGTCGAGGAGCTGCTCAAGCGTGGCGAGATCCCGTGCCTCGTGGCCACCTCGTCGCTCGAGCTCGGAATCGACATGGGCGCGGTCGATCTCGTCGTCCAGGTCGAGTCGCCGAAGTCGGTCGCACGCGGGCTGCAGCGGATCGGCCGCGCCGGCCACGAGCTCGGAGCGGTCTCGAAGGGGCGGATCTTTCCGAAGTTCCGCGCCGACCTGCTCGAGTCGGCCGTCGTCGCGCGCCGGATCCTCGACGGTGCAATCGAGGAGACGAAGATCCCGCGCAACCCGCTCGACGTGCTCGCGCAGCAGATCGTCGCGATCTGCGCCGACGAGGAGATCGGCGTCGAGGAGCTGCACCGGCTCGTACGCGGCGCCTACCCGTTCGCCGACCTCTCACGCGTTCAGCTCGAGAACGTGCTCGACATGCTCGACGGCCGCTACCCCTCGGACGAGTTCGCCGAGCTGCGGGCGCGGGTCGTCTGGGACCGCACCGCGGGCGTCGTGCGCGGGCGGCAGGGCGCGCGGCGGCTCGCGGTCACGAACGCGGGGACGATCCCCGACCGCGGCCTCTTCGGCGTGCATCTCGTGGACGGAAGCGGCAGAGTCGGCGAGCTCGACGAGGAGATGGTCTACGAGGCCCGGGCGGGGCAGACGTTCCTGCTCGGCGCGTCGACTTGGCGGATCGAGGAGATCACCCGCGACCGCGTGCTCGTCTCGCCGGCGCCGGGGGTGCCCGGGGCGGTTCCGTTCTGGAAGGGCGAGGGCGTCGGCCGCCCCTACGAGCTGGGGGAGGCGATCGGCGCCGCCTCCAGGGAGCTCTCCGCGCTCCCCGATCGGGGAGCGCTAGACCGACTCCAGTCGCAGCACATGCTGGACGAGCGTGCCGCATCGAATCTCCTAGCCTTCCTGCGAGAGCAGGAAGGCGCCACGGGCGCCGTTCCCTCCGACCGCACCGTGGTGGTCGAGCGCTTCCGCGACGAGATCGGCGACTGGCGGCTCTGCATCCTGACCCCGTTCGGCGGCCGCGTCCACGCGCCCTGGGCGCTCGCGCTCGGGGCGCGGCTGCGCGAGTCGCTCGGGCTCGAGACGCAGGCGATCTGGTCGGACGACGGAATCGCGATCCACCTGCCCGACGCCGACGCGCCGCCGCCGACCGACGACGTCCTCCTCGACCCGGGGGAGGTCGAGGACCTGGTCACCCAGGAGCTCGGCGAGACGGCGCTCTTCGGCGCGCGCTTCCGCGAGAACGCCGGGCGCGCGCTGCTGATCCCGCGCCGCCGGCCCGGCGAGCGGACACCGCTCTGGCAGCAGCGCCTGAAGGCCCAGTCGCTGCTCCAGGTGGCGCGCCGCTATCCCGCCTTCCCGGTGGTGCTCGAGACCTACCGCGAGTGCCTCCAGGACGTGTTCGACCTCCCCGCGCTGAAGCGGCTCCTGCACGCGCTGCGCACGCGCCAGATCGATCTCGTCGACGTCGAGACCGCGTCCGCCTCGCCCTACGCGGCCTCGCTCCTCTTCGACTACGTCGCCAACTATATGTATGAGGACGACACGCCGGCGGCCGAGCGGCGGGCGCAGGCACTGTCGCTGGATCGCGACTTGTTGCGTGAGCTGCTCGGCCAGGAGGAGCTGCGCGACCTGATCGACGAGGGCGCGCTGGCCGAGGTCGAGGAGCACCTGCGCGGGCGGCCAAGGACGGCGGACGAGCTCCACGATCTGCTTCGCCGCCGCGGCGATCTCCGTGAGGACGAGTACGACGGGGAGCTGGCCGAGCCGCTGCTCGACGAGCGGCGCGCGGTACGCGTGCGCGTGGCCGGCGAGGAGCGCCTGATCGCCGCCGAGGACGCCGGTCGCTACCGCGACGCGCTCGGGGCGATGCCTCCCGGCGGCCTGCCCGAGGCGTTTCTCGAGGCGGACGAGGAGCCGCTCCACTCGCTCGTGCGGCGCTTCGCCCGCTCGCGCGGGCCCTTCACCTCGGCGGAGGCGAGGGAGCGCTTCGGCCGCGAGGTCGAGCCGGTGCTCCGGGAGCTCGAGCGGCGCGACCAGCTCGTCCGCGGCGAGCTTCGTCCGGGTGGAACCGAGCGGGAGTGGTGCGACCCGGAGGTGCTGCGCCGCCTGCGTCGTGCGTCGCTCGCCGCGCTGCGGCGCGAGGTCGAGCCCGTCGAACAGGCCGCGTTCGGGCGCTTCCTGCCGAGCTGGCAGGGGGTGGGGCGTCGCGCTTCGCTGCGCGAAGCTCTGGTGCCTTTGCAGGATCTGGCTCTGCCGGTGGCGCTCTGGGAGGCGGAAGTGTTGCCGCGGCGCGTGCCGGGTTACCGGCCGGAGCAGCTGGACGCGCTCTGTGCTTCCGGGGAGGTCGTCTGGAGCGGCGCCGGGCTCGACCGTGTCGCGATCTACTTCCGGGAGGACGCGCCGGCGCTCGGGCCGCCGCCCGCTGCCGAGCGGCCCGAGCGCGAGGTGCACGAGCGGCTCCGCGCCGCGCTGGGACGGAGCGCGCTCTTCTGGTACGACCTGCTTGCCGACACCGGGCTCGAGGCCGAGGAGGCGCTCCCGGCGCTCTGGGATCTCGTCTGGGCCGGCGAGGTGACGAACGACGCCTGGACACCACTGCGGGCGGGCCGCCGCTACCAGGCCCAGGCCCAGCGCCGAACCAGACCAGGCCGGGGCCGCTTCTCGCGGCGGCGGGCCGGCGAGATCACCGCGACGCAGGGTCGCTGGTCGCTCACGACGCGTCTCTTCGGGATCGGTCCGGGGACTGTCCCCGGACGCGGCCCGGACAGACGTGCCCTGGCAGAGTTGTTGCTGGAACGGCACGGAATCGTCACACGTGACGGGGTCCGGGCCGAAGGGATCCCCGGTGGCTACGGGGCCGTCTACGGCGAGCTGTGCTCGCTCGAGACGCTCGGGCTCTGCCGCCGCGGCTACTTCGTCGAAGGCCTCGGCGGAGCGCAGTTCGCGCTCGGCGGTGCGGTCGAGCGGCTGCGAGAGCTGCGGCCGAAAGACGGTGAGGAGCGTGAGCCGCTCGTGCTCGCCGCCGCCGATCCCGCACAGCCCTATGGTGCCGCGCTCCCCTGGCCGAAGCGCGCGGGGTCGCGCGCCGCGCGGGTCGCGGGCGCGCACGTGATCCTCCTCGGCGGCGAGGCGGCCCTGTTCGTCGAGCGGGGTGGGCGCTCGCTCGTGCCGCTGCGCGAGCCCGAAGAGCACTGGCTCCGCGAGGCGCTGGCGGCGCTCGTCGACCACGTCAAGCGTGGCGGCGCAAAACGGCTCGCGGTCGAGCGCTTCGACGGGGAGCCGGTCGGCGACGCCGAGATCATGCCGCTGCTACTCGAGGTCGGCTTCGTCGCCGGGCCTCGGCGAGCCGTGCTTCGACCCTAGCGCCCGGGCTGTGCGGGCCGCGCTGCGCGCGAGGCGGAGCGGCTCCGGCGTTCGCCGCTGGCCGGTGGTGGCGAGGACGAGCTCGACCCCCGTATCGACATCGGTGCACCAACCCGGATGGACCGCCAGGGGTCGCGTTCCCGGCCGGGTGCGCAGCCAGGCGCCGACCGTCTCGCCGTCGAGCATGATCGGCGAGCGGCCGCCGCGCTCGTCGGCGGGCCACTCGCCGGAAGCCATCAGGAGCCGGTGGGTGACGCCGATCGTCGGCACGTCGAGCCGGGCGCCGAGGTGGAGCGCGAGCCCCGCCCGCCGGGGATGGTCGCGGCCGGTCGCGTTGACGATCAGTACCTCGGGTCGCTCGGCCAGCGCGCGGACTGCGCGCTCGAACAGCGGCCCCTCGCGGAGCGCGAGCAGACCGGCCTCGTAGGGAGCCCCGGCCGGGCCGGCTACGACGGCGGTTCGGCCGTCGGCCAGCGCCGCGCCCGCCCAGCCCGGATCGCCGGCCGCGCCCGCGCCTGTCTTGCCGCGCGCGAAGCAGACAAAGCACCCGCCCACGAGGGGCTCGCGGACCGGACGCCACGGCGAAGGCGCCGCGCGCGCGAGGTCGAGCTGGGCCGCGCGCAGCTCCTCGGCCGAGGCGGGCCAGCCGGCCACGGCGCGAGGGTAGCTACTACGCTGACGGCCCGATGCCCGAGGGCGACTCGCTCTACCGCGCGGCGCGCCGGCTCCAGGTGCTGGTGGGCGAACGGGTCGCCGTAGAGACGCCGCACCCGCGCGCCGCGGCCGAGCGGCTGGCGGAACGGCTCGACGGGCGGCGGCTCCTGGGCGTGCAGGCCGTGGGCAAGAACCTCCTGCTCAGCTTCGAGGGCGGTCTCGTCTTGCGCAGCCACCTTCGTATGCGAGGCCGCTGGGAGGTTCGCCCGCGTGATTCCAGGCCGAAGGCGGTGAAGCCGTGGCTCGTGCTGCGAGCGGCGAAGCACGAGGCGCTGCTCTGGAACGGCCCGGTGCTCGAGCTCACTGCTCGCGCGACGCGGCGGCTCGGGCCGGACATCCTGGCCGAGCCTTCCGACTTCGACCGGATGGTCGAGAACCTGCGCCGCTCGCATCCCGCGCGCGAGATCGGCGACGCCCTCCTCGACCAGCGCCTCGTCGCCGGGATCGGGAATCTCTGGAAGGCCGAAGCGCTCTGGCACGCTCGGGTCTCGCCCTGGCGACGCCTGGGCGACCTGGCGGAGGAGGAGCTCCGACTGACGCTCGCCGAGGCGGCGCGGCTGATGCGCGGGTCGGTCGAGAACCGACGGGAAGATCGCGCGATCTACCGCCGGGCGGGACGACCCTGTCCGCGCTGCGGCACGCCGATCCGTTCCCGCGGACAGGGCGACGACAACCGCACGGCGTACTGGTGCCCGACCTGCCAAAGAGGAGCGGTGCCGGCGGGGGCGTAAGGGAGAGCCGTGGCCGTGCGCGCCCCGCATCTGTACCGCTCGCTGCGCTGCTTCTGTCTCGCCGGCTTCTCGCTGCTCGCCAAGGACGTGGAGCAGGGCGCCGAGGTGCCGTTCGCGTTCGAGGAGCACGCCGCCCGCGGGCGGGCCTCGCTGTACGAGTACCGCCCGCTGGTTCGCTCGTTCGTGGACGCGCGGGCGCAGCGCCTGGCGGCTCTCGCCGACACGCGCATAGCGCTCGAGGAGTTGATGCGGGAACCCGCTGCGGCGATCTATGCAGCCGCCCACGGCGGCAAGGGAGATGCCTCGCTGCTGCGGACGATCGTGCTGCCGCTGCTCGCCGACGTCGCCGAGGCCTGCGGCGGCTTCGACTGGAGCGACGAGTGCTTCGACCGCGCCTACGCGGAGCTCGAGCGCTCGCTGCTCGGCGAGCGGCGCACCTACGCGGCCGTCGCGCCGGTCGTCGGGCTCTCGGTTGGCGCGCAGCTCGAGCTTGCCGACGGGCTGCGCCTCCGGCCTGCTGCCGCGGGCGAGATCGCGGCGCACTGGCCCGAGGCGTCGGGGCTGCTGCCGCCGGGATTCGGTCGCGAGCCGGAGCGGCTTTGCGTGCTCGAGCTCGAGCGGACGTTGAAGCCGAGTGTCGCCGCGCCCCCGGATGCGCCCGGCGAGCTCGCAGACGCCGTCAGCGCCCTTCGCCTCGCCACCGCCGCGCCGGTCGCCGCCGGCCCGGTCCTCTTCGAGCGGCTCGACTGGCGCCCGCTCGCGATCCGGCCGGTGCTGCCGATCGCCGCGACTGAGCCATCCGGGGAGCCGACGCGCCTCGACGCCTTTCGCGCCCGCCTGGTGAGCGACCTGCTGGTGCGCCTCGGGGGCGCCGAGGAGGACCCCGAGCTGGCCGAGGCGCTCGACCGCTGGGAGCTGTCGCTCTTCGCCGACGAGCCGTTCCGGTCCGAACAGCTCCGCGAGGCGCTGGCGGCGCTGCTCGGGGGGCCCGACGGGCTCTGGGCGGCGGCGATGCGGGCGGCCGTGATGCTCGGCGAGACTGGTCC
>Ga0137373_10006547_pt1 | contig 12460 bp, 10 predicted proteins | sample SagtaG_5_FD_104912 | JGI IMG/M metagenome (GOLD analysis project Ga0137373, IMG submission 104912) | Vadose zone soil microbial communities from Sagehorn Ranch, Mendocino, California, USA - Sage1_R_80_16 metaG | ecosystem: Environmental > Terrestrial > Soil > Vadose zone | place: USA...
CGACGCCGAGGAGCTAAAGACCGAAGTCGGCGAAGTGCTGTGGCTCGATGAGGCTCGTCAAGGACATCAAATGCTCGAAGGCGCACCGCACCGGCGCGGCAAAATTGTCATAAAGGTCGCCGATTAATCGGGCTCCGACCCGACGATAGATGCAAACTACGCAACTCACGCAAGTCTGACACCAGCGCCATCCAAATTCTTTTCAGAAACTTCAGCAACGAACCGATCTGTAAATTTAAGAATCAAGAGTCCCGACCCTCTAGCCTCTCTCCATCTGGCACCTGAACACCAACGAGCCCGCCGTGCAGAACTATACACCCGGCCCGGCGCTCGTGCCCGGCGTGTGGTTTGAGTACGAGATCGTGATGCAGGCAGATGACTACGCAGTGTTTCTTACCAACGTCCAGTCCGGCGAGCGCGTACGCACGACGACGTTCCATAACACTGACGGCGAGCGCGGACGCGCACCGGGTTTCATCGGCGTGCAGGCGTATGCGGGCAACACCGTCGCCTGGCGCCACATCCGCATCAAGCCGTAACGGTGCAGAGGGGCGTTAGGGACCGAAATCTGGAGAGTCGACCGGGGACTGAGGCAGAGATTCGCTGACGTAATCTAGCAAAGCCGACAAGGATTTCTTTATCGTGATCAACTATTCGGATATCGACCAGTTCGTCGACGTTCCCTTTTCCCCTTTTCCGTCAATGGCCTTTGGGACGATCTGCTAAACGATCAGAGCGCTATGGTCGAAAACTTTGGCCTCTCCAATCAACGCATTGACTCGAACTGGGGGCGGATCTATTTCAAAAAGGAGTAAGTGCTGGTTTGTTCATGTTACGCATTCCATGAGAGGTCTTGATTCCCCACGTAATTCTTCGTTTGACGCCCCCATTTCCGCGAGTAGAATAAGCGGCTAATTAGCCCAGTTCTGAAGCCAGGGCGTAATCTGTGGTAGAGTCTCTACACGAACACGAATCAGGGTCACAAGTGACGGTCTTCGATCCGGTCACATCTTTGATTCTGCATCTTCGCCCGGATTAGTTTCCCCGCGGTTGCTCGTGTCTTTTGGAAAGGAAGTGTTGTGGTCGAGGGATATGAAAGCAATTGAAGTATACTGTCTCCGGAATACCCCCCGCATCCATTCAGATCCACGCTCCGTGAAAATATTCCTTCTCTAGGGAAAGAGATTCCCGGTGTACATTTCGCGAGTTCACGTCAAAAATTTCCGATGCCTTAAGGATGTGAGCTTCGACACATGCAAGACCACCGTCTTGATCGGCGAAAACAATGCCGGCAAATCCGCAGTGCTTGAGTGTATCAATGCCATACTGGGGCAACTGCGTGCGTCCCGCTTTGAACCAAAGGACCTGCACACCGCCTCAAAAGAGATGTTGCCGGAGAAACGGGACCCCATCGAGGTTGAACTTGAGTTCCAGCCAAGCACGGGCACGGCCTTCACCAAAGAGGAGCACGAAGTCTTCCTCAAGCAGTTCGATTTTGATGACAACGGACTTGAGCGCTTGCGGATTTCGGCGACCTATTCCTATGACGTGGCGGCCCAAGAATTTGTTTACGAGGCGCACTTTCAGAAGAAAGACGGTCCCGGAGACCGGCTGACTCAGCGCTACACCAAAGCGATTCCTTTTTATCTCGCGGAAGCACTCCGCGACCTTGGCCGGGAAATGGGGACACGAGGTGGGTTCTGGGGCAAGCTGATGGACACGGTGAAGCTAAGCGATGCGTCAAAGCATGAGATTGAGAAGCTGCTCGGCGATGTCAATGCGGAAATGCTTAAAGACAAGACTCTTAATGCTATTCAGATCAAACTCAAAGAAATGCTTGAAACGGTGATGAATCTGGAGAAAGTGAAAGAGGGGGTCGTGATTTCGCCCTTGGCTCAAGAGACAACAGAGATGGTGCGGAGATCAGACATCTATCTCAAGGCACCGGGAGCTGACGTTTACTTCCCGCTAACAACTTTCGGGATGGGTATCCAGAGTGTCGGCGTGCTGGCCTTGTTCCGAACGTACGTGGAGACGCTGGGGCTAACCAACGCCATCCTCGGAGTAGAAGAGCCCGAGGCACATCTGCACCCGCATCTCCAGCGATTCATCTTCGGAGAGCTTCACGGTCTTGCAAACCAAGTATTCCTGACAACCCACTCCACCTTCATTACGGATGAGGCTGGGCTCTATGAGATCGTGCTCCTCAAGCGCAAGGGACCAGTTGCGCTGGCACGGCAGATCCCTCGTGTGCTGCCGTCTGGGAAGCCATTCCTGGAGAAGACAGAAGAGCGAATCCTTCGCAACTATATTAACGCCGAGAACTCTGAGGTCTTTTTCGCTAAGTGCGTGATCCTGGCTGAAGGCAAATCAGAGAAGTTGACTTTCCCTATCTTCGCTAAGGCGATGAATATCAACTTAGATCAGGTTGGCGTGTCAGTGCTGCCGGTAGGTGGAAGCCAGTTTCGACCGTTTCTAAAGATCCTGTCCCCGCCAGTTTTCGACGTGAGCTGTGTAGTGGCCTGCGATGGTGATGCAGCGAAGGCCCTCGCGAACACCCTGGAGAGCCTAGATCTTGTTCCTAAGGACAGTGTGAAGAAGTCATTGCAAAATGACCGGCTACTTGAAGATGTGCTTGAGCCAAGGCGCTGTTTTGTTGTCGGCAAGGTCGGCGTGAAGGAAAACCTTGAGAGTTTCTTGTTTGCCCAAGGATTCGTCGCGGAATTTGAGCAGGCCATCAGTGACTTAGATGGAGCAAGCAGCCTCGACGAATATGTGCAGAAAAGAGATGCTACTCTTAGGGGGCAGGGGAAGCCAGCCGAGTACCATAAGCTCGATCGGAAACAGCACATTCTCGACTACATCAACGATGCGAAGCCGCGCTATGCGGAGAGAGTCGCGGAGCTGATGACCAAGGATGGGACCACTGATGAGCGGATCCCTGACGTGTTCAAGAAGGTGCTCAGGGCGGCGGAGGCTGCGAGCCTCGCGGCCGTGAAGGGATAGTTTCGATGGACATCCTCAAGAAGGAACTCGATCCAGATCAATTCAACGCCGTATCCAACCTCGAGAGGCCGCTTCTCGTTCTGGCTGGCCCGGGGAGCGGCAAAACCCGGTTACTGACGCACCGCCTTGCCTACATCCTTCGGTCACAACCGCGGAAAGATTTTAAGGTACTGGGGCTCACCTTTACCAATAAGGCCGCCACCGAGATGATGGAGCGGCTGGTGCAAATACCGGGTTATCGTAAGGAGCGGGTTTTTGTCGGTACATTCCATCGGTTTTGCCAAGAGACGCTGCAGGCCTATGCCTGCTACATCGGAAGGAGCAGGCATTTTACTATCCTAGACACAGAGGGCCAGTTGTCAATTCTTACCGAGTGCCTGGCTGAAGTGGGCATGACGAGAGTGCCGCCGGAGGGGATCAAAAACGCCATCGAGACGGCGCAGAAACGGATGCTGAGCCCAGTGCTGTACGCGAAGATGCTACTCAGCAGAGGAGACTCTACCAGCGCTGCCGAAGTTTATCGCGCCTATGAGTTCCACAAGCAGGCGAGCGAAGTCCTAGATTTCAATGACCTGATCCTGCTGTCGATTGAGCTGTTGCGAAGCGTGCCTGCGCTACAGAGGATTTACCAGGATACCTACGAGTTCGTTTGCATCGACGAATGCCAGGACACCACCCTCGCACAGCTAGAGCTGACAAAAATGCTGGTGCCACAAGGAAGTAAGACGCTCCTGGCTGTGGCGGACGAGGACCAGCTTATCTTCGAGTGGAACGAGGCGCGGGTAGAGAACCTCAATGAGCTTGAGGCCCACTACGGGCTCACTCTGTTCAATCTGAATCGGAACTATCGCTGCCCGCCGGATGTGCTTGATCTTGCGAACAAGCTCATCGTGAATAACAAGCGGCCGGTTCGTGGAGAAGAAGAAAGACCTTGTTGCGGTGAAATTGGCGACCGGCGGCTCTTATACAGTGGTGGAAGCGACAGACGAAGACGACGAAGCCGCGTTCGTTTTGAAGACGATCAAGACACAGATGGCTGACGCTAAGGGAAGGCAGTACGGAGATTTCGCGGTTATCGCGAGGAACCGATTCCTATTTGACGCTGTCAAAGGCATGCTATCGGATGAGGGGATTCCCTTTGTCCTGTTCGGGGATGAGAGCTTCCTGAAGCGCCGAGAGGTGGCCGTGTACCTCTATGCTTTTAACGTGGTGCACAACCCCGACGATGTCGAGAGCCTCAAATCCTTGTGCGTGTGTGTCCAGCCCGCCGCGCTGGTTGAACTGGGCGCGATACAGGCACAAATCTACAAGGTCGGAAAACGTCTCTCAGCAGTCCTCGTCCCCGAGAGAACCATCCCTGGTGTAAAGGATATGGGCCGCCTTGTGCACGTGATACAAATCTACGATGCGCTCCGAGCGCTCTCGGGTTGGGAAACAACGGTCCTCCGTCTCTTCGGGAGGGTAGAGGAACTGCTTCACGTGAAGGAGCGATTGCTACATGAACAGTCGCCGGAGGCAGAGGAGAAGCTGGCGAATATCGAGGCACTACAGGAGTTCATCGTCAGGTTCGACAGCACTGCTGAGGACCGGTCCCTCGGATCGTTCAACGCGGAAGTGCTACTCAAGCGCTCCAGCACCGACAAGTCATCGGTCGACAAGTTGGATCCGGGCACGGTGAAGCTTCTGACGATCCACGCGGCAAAGGGGACCGAGTATCCGATCGTGTTTCTGACGGGACTGGAAGAAGGGACGCTCCCTGACTACCGGTCGGACGAGGCCCAGAAGATGGAAGAGGAGCGCCGGAATTGCTACGTCGCAGTGACACGCACTATGGAGCACTTGTATCTGTCGTGGTGTACGAGGCGGACAAATCGAGGCGGTACTTGGCAAAAGGAGCCGTCACGGTTCCTATTGGAGATGGTGGCTCAAACAACTGAATTATAGTTAAGGGGCGCATGGGATGAGCAAGGAAATTCGATTCGGGCCTGAAAATCCGCATCCCCTCAGCACACTCAAGACGGAGCTGGTGTGGGATGGTAAGTACGACGAGTATGGAAACCGGCGAGAGATCGATGTCGCGGGCTGCGCGATGCCATTACAGAAAATTGAGACGATTGATGAGCCAAGGTCAAGAGCCGAGGCGCAAGGAAAGCTGTTCGATACAAAGAAATCTCACCCTGACGACTTCCGAAACATGCTTATTTGGGTAGACAACAAGCTGATAATGGCCAGCTTACTTAGCCATTTCAAAGGCAAGGTTGATCTTATCTACATTGATCCCCCGTTCGATGTAGGTGCGGACTTCACAATGGATTTACCGATTGGCGACGCTGGCGAGACAGTCAACAAAGACCAGTCTACTCTCGAGATGGTCGCCTACCGCGACATGTGGGGTAAAGGCACGGACTCCTATCTCCACATGATGTTCGAGCGTCTCACCCTCATGAAGGAGCTGCTCAGCGAGACGGGGAGTATTTATGTGCATTGTGATTTTCGGATGAACGGATACCTTCGACAGTTGCTCGACGAAGTCTTCGGATTGGAAAACTTCCGAAACGAAATCACATGGAAACGCCGTGTGGGAATGAGCAGCGCCGTGCATGAATCAAACCGATTTGGAGTATGCACCGATGTGGTTCTCTATTACTCTAAAACGGAGCTCGCCGCGTTTGAACCGCAATACAATCTCGACTCGGCCGACTATCAGGAATACATCAAGACCCGGTTCACCTACATCGACGATAAAGGACGCAAATACCAGCCGACGAGCCTTGTAAATCCCGGTTACCGTCCTAATCTGATTTACGACTATAAGGGATACAAGTCACCGCCGAACGGCTGGATGATTACCAAAGAAAAGATGGAAGAGTGGGATCGCGAGGATCGTTTGCATTTCCCTGAGTCCAAGGATGGCCGAATCCGCCGAAAGAGCTTCGCAGACGAATTGAAAGGGATGCCGGTTCAGAATCTTTGGACTGACATTAGCGAAATAAATTCTCAAGCTGAGGAAAGAGCGGACTACCCGACCCAAAAGCCCGAAGCCTTGCTTGAACGCATCATCAAAAGCTAGCAGCAATGAAGGCGGCCTGGTAGCGGACTTTTTCTGCGGAAGTGGAACGACCGGCGCCGTGGCAGAGCGCTTAGGCCGCCGCTGGATTATGTCAGACCTCGGCCGATTCGCCATCCACACCTCACGGAAGCGCCTGATTGAACTGCAACGTAAGCTTCATGAGAAGGGTCAGTCGTATCGTGCCTTCGACGTATACAATCTCGGTCGCTATGAACGTCAGTGGTGGCAAAAAGAACAGCTCAAAGGAGCTGACGACGAACATAGAAAGGTTGTCCTGGGTTTCTACAAAGCGGAGCCTTTGAATTCTCCCGTCTCGCCTTTGCTTCACGGTCGCAAAGGGTCCGCTTTAGTTCACGTTGACTCTATTGACTCAGTGTTTTCTCGTGTCGAGCTTCGAGACGTAGCGAGGGCGGCAAAGGAAGCAGGCGCTAAGCAGGTCAATTGCCTGGCGTGGGAATTTGAGATGGATTTACGGCTTGAGGCACACAGGCTCCAAGCGGATTTGGGCATTGAGATTCATTTGCTTCGTATCCCACGCGAAATCATGGAAAAGAACAGAAAGGAAGTAACGTTTTTTGAAGTTGCGACTCTAGAGGCCGAGCCGGTCTATAAGAAGAATGGAAAAGATAAGACGGTTGACATCAAGCTCAAGAAATTTTTGCCATCGTTGGCGGAGGTGCCGGAAAGGGAGCTTGAGGCTTTGGAGCAGAGAGCAATTAAGCATGGTTTCGACTTCATCGACTTTTGGGCAGTTGATTTTGATTACAGGGATGGTCAGCCCTTTAAACATCACTGGCAGGCTTATCGAACACGGAAGGATCGGAGCTTGCCGACGGTGAGTGCTCAGGAGTTCAGTTATGAGGAGCCGGGAAAGTACATAGCCTGCGTGAAAGTCGTCGATACGTTCGGGTGTGACACGAGCATCACCGTGCCAGTCGAGGGATAGCCCTAATGGCCGAAGACATCTTGAACCCTAAGGCTATAGAGCAGCTCTATAAACCATGGGACAACCCCAGCAAGTATAGAATCAAGGGCGGAGAAGTTCGTGATGGTCGCCGCCCGAGTGCAATCGCGATTGCTCAGAACCTTCGGGCGGCCGTTCGTGAGTGGCGCGAGGGAATTTCCGGTGGTGGGCAGTATGCAGGCGCCTCCGATACGACTCTTGAATTGCTTGATCACTGGTTTTTCCGGGATCACAAAGTAAATCTTCCTGACGGTTCTTCCTATCCGTTTCGCTACCACTTCTGTCAGCGTGAAGCGATTGAGACTCTTATCTATTTGATAGAGGTCCGCCGCATCAACCGTCTGACCTCCCTTGTCGCCGAATTCGAAGGGCTGAATGCAGAGATTGCTGCACTAGGTGTCGATCCTGATTACGACCAGTGGGCACGGTACGCTTTCAAAATGGCGACAGGATCAGGAAAGACGAAGGTCATGAGTCTCGCCATCGTCTGGAGCTACTTCCATGCGCTGCGTGAAAGCGAATCCCCCATGGCGCGACATTTTGTTGCGGTTGCGCCGAACATTACGGTTTTCGAGCGACTAAGAGTCGACTTCGATCCGCCCGAGGGTGGGCCAAGCATATTTGACAATGACCCGCTGATCCCTTCTGCATGGCGAGGGGACTGGAATCTAACAGTTACTCTACAAGACGACGCAGGCGGAGCGGCTACCGGCGGCATACTCTATTTGACTAACATCCACCGACTCTACGATCCGGCTGTTCGCAAGAAGAAAGAAGCTGAAACCTATGCTTGGGCAGGTCCGCCGGTGTCAAAGGCAAAGGCCTTGGACACTGGAGAAGCGCTTCGTGAGAGAGTTACCTCGCATCGGCGAGTGATGGTGATGAATGATGAGGCGCACCACGTATGGGACCCAAATTCCGCCTGGAATGAAGCCGTAGATTTCATTAACACGAGCGTACGCCGGAAGTTCGGGGAGGATTACGGGATCGTCGCGCAGCTCGATTTTTCGGCCACGCCAAAAGATAACAAAGGGCAATTCTTCCAGCACATCATCTGTGACTTTCCACTAGGCGAGGCGGTTGACGCCGGCATCGTCAAAACACCTATCATCGGACGAGCTAGCAATCTGAAGGAGCAGCCGGGCGACGACGCGGCCATTGTCTATCAGCGACACCTGCTTTTAGGGTACGAACGTTGGAAAGCCTCACGTGAGGAGTGGGGTAAGTCGGGGAAAAAGGCTTTGATGTTTGTCATGACTGAAGACACCAAAGCTGCTGATCAAATCACAAAAGAACTGAACGCCTCGCAGCTTTTTAAAGAACTCAATGGCCGGACGATCAACCTTCATACCAACCTGAAGGGTAAGCTCAAGAAGGTCGGAAAGGGCGCTGCGGCTTACCAAGAATTTATTGAAAGCGACAAGGACATTTCCGACGATGATCTCAGGGCTCTCCGCAAACTGTCCCGAGAACTGGATTCTGACCCACAGCACTATTGCATCGTGTCTGTTTTGATGTTGCGCGAAGGCTGGGACGTACGCAACGTGACGACGATCGTGCCTCTCAGACCGTATTCATCGAAGGCGAATATCTTGCCCGAGCAGACCTTAGGAAGAGGTCTTCGACGCATGACCGCGCCCGGAGAGGTCGACGAAATCTTAACAGTGGTCGAACACAAGGCGTTTGCCAGTCTGTACCAACAGGAACTCAGCCAGGAGGGCTTAGAAATTGAGGTGGTGGAAATCGACAAGGTGCCTCGAACCACAGTGACGATCTACCCTGATCCGGCCAAAGCGAATTTCGAGAAGCTCGAATTAGAGTTGCCACAGCTAGCGCAAGAGTACCATGTGGTTCCAGAACTGAAGGGATTGGGAATCGACGATGTTCGTAATCGTTTTGACAAGATGGGACTCAAGCCCCTGCGCATGGGTGAGAAGGCGACCAGTGAAATTGACTACGAAGGTAGGACCCTGCTGACGGATGAAGTGGTCCAGCAGATGAAGATTTATATTCCACTCCTAAAGAGCGGATTTGGAGCAGTCTCTTACTATCGCGAGCAGCTAGAGAGGATGTGCTCTATTCGTGGGACACATGCGGTCCTTGCGCCTCTTTTACAAAGCTTTTTCGAGGAAACTCTCTTCGAGGAGAAGCGGAACCTCAACGACCCGCAACTTGTAAACCGGCTCGGCGACGGAGACGTGGCCGAACATATTCGCGCTGCATTTGTTCCCTTGATCCGGGAGCGCACGATAAGGCGAGAGGAACGCATCGCCGGGGCGCCTCCCGTCCGACTAAGTTCTTGGAAACCCTTCCAAGCCACACACTCGGAAACGCGGCCCACGGTAAGCTCTCCCGGAACGCTTTTTAACCTGGTGCCATGTAACCGCGAACTTGAGGTGGCCTTTGCCAAATTCATAACGGGCGCTTCGGACGTAGAAGCTTTTGCGAAAAACGCGGGACCGCAGGCCTTGCGCATCGACTATCTGGCAGCCGGATCGCGGCTCGCTTTCTATACGCCAGATTTTTTCGTCAGAGCGAAGGATGGGAATTGCTTCCTCGTCGAGACTAAAGGCCGCGAAGATAGGGAAGTACCCGCCAAAGCACGGGCAGCTGTAGCATGGTGTAAGGGCGCCAGTTCAAAAAAGGCTAAGTGGACATACGTTTACGTTCCTCAAGGCTCCTTTGGGCGACTGGATTCGAATCAATTCAAAGATCTCGTTTCCTTGTGCCAACCTGCTCTTTCCGAACTTGTCAGCGAAGATGTGGCTCCTCAACTTCAGTTCTTGTTTACAAAGTCTGAAGAAGAGGCACAGCTAAGGCTCGACGAATTTGTTGCTGCGGCGGATTTCGATAAGTTGCCGCCCAGATATCAGAAGAATATCAACCAGGCGGTAATGCTGTACCGGTTTATCGAGAATAAAGACACTCTATCTTTCACGCCGGTATTTACCCCTTTGATAGGTTCGCTGGAAGATGCGAGCAACACGCTTTTGGTAGAGCGGCTTGGACCTTTTGTCCCAAACAACAAGCCTGGCCAGAAGGATTTCTTTAATCCGGACCTAAGCGGTTTCGAAAAGGCCAAGTACTATCAAGGGGAGATCAAGAAACTAGAGAGAACACTGGTCTTTAAATCGCCAATTTCCCCGATGGGGCATTTGAAGTTCTCGATTGAAGTTGCTCAAAAGGCGGATCGGACGGGCGGAATATTCGACGCCTTGCAGAAAGCCTTCGGTTCGCGTGAATTTGATACGCTGTTAGGAACACTGAATCCAGTTTATGTGTTTCGCAATAAGTTTGTCGCTCACCAGGAAAAGGAAGAGACCGTTGGAAAGGATGTTGCTCAAGGTCAGCTTAAAGGGTGGATCGGAACTCTAGTTTTGTTACATCGCTCTCGCCCCGTTGCGTAATGCCGGTTACTTTCAGTAAGTGTGAAGGCCGAGCGATGGAGATTGCCATGGCAGCGCGAGCTAGAAAAGTTGCCGGTTCGATCCGGTGGCGGCCAGAGGGAGTCGACGGTGCGAAACGTATCGCGTCAATTTAATTACACGTTACCGGGTCGGACCTGCGCAACATATTGATCCGCCGATATAAGATCGTAGAAAAGGGTGGGCCCAGATGCTTAATTAACCGAGTCTTTTTGCACGTGAACACACGTGCTCGGAGGCAAGTAATGAATCGCGAAATCGCGAAGGTTGGTGGGACGTATACACTGCGGGAACGGAGCGAAGCTTACACGGGTAATTTTGCCGGCGAAAATGACGCGCTAATGCTAAACAACACTATTCTATGGGAGAAAAATGCTGAACGTGCTGAGACATAGCGTAGTCCACCCGTAGCTGTTTATTGTTAGCCACTTCTGAATTTCAAAGCCATCTTCAACCGGTTAATTCTTTCGCGTAGGACATCCGTGTTAAAGGGAAGATTCAAAAAACTCGCAGCATCTTGCATCGTTGCAAATCGTCCGGTATTCCGAAAGTGAAAAAGGAGCAAATTTTCTACATAGAACTTTGTCAGGAAAACTAGGTCCATTGCGTTAACGCTTTGCTCCGCGGAATGTACGAATCCGTGACGCCTATTACGTAAGTGGTTAAGCACTTGGCGGTGGAAATCTCGCTCCTGATAGAGAAAGAGACAGCGATTTATGACCTCTTCTGTCTTGCCATCTACTGAGCCGGTTAGAAACTCAAGTAAGCTCCAGAGTTTGATGTGTGCGGATTCATAGTCGAGGCTGTCCAATGCGCGGCAGTATCTAAGGACCGCAGAGACAAGTGCCGCGGAATAAGGAGATTTATTAATTAACGGCCTGATCTGTTGCTCGTCTTTCTTAGCGTTCGTCCAGCTATTACCGACCACAAATTCTGGATTGTTGTTTAAAACAAAAGAGGCTTCATATAGGTAACTTTCATCAGCGGGTTGTCCGTTAGCGAAGTGGATAGTGTGTACCTGCCCCAATCTTATTCGATTCACGGGTGTTCGTACCGCGACCGGAAACTGATAAGCAATGCGCCTGTTTATACCAAAGTTCCAAAGGCCTCGGATAAAATCTAAGGCATCGATAGCTTTATCAATCGCTTCCGACTTGGAACGCGTTTGAATTCTCAGACGCACGCTTTGGTAACCAGTCGGAAAAGGATTATGAGAATTTACACGAAAGCCCCTTTCGTACTGTTCCCGCTTGTATTGCTTTGGTAACGACGCAGAGAAAGTAACCCCCACTCCGTTGAACCGAGTGCGCCGCACTCGAAGTGCCGTGGGCAGAGAAAGAGATGTCGCAATAATAAAGGTGGTCGGCTCGGTTTTGAGATAAGCATTTTCAAGTCTGCCAATTTCAGCCATGATAGACCGCTGCGTCAAAGGCTTCGCGGCTGCTGGCGAGAAAAGCGCCTTCGTTATTATTGAACTGCGCTCTCTTTCTGGAACGTCCACAGAGAACTCTATTGAACCTTCAAGAACGATTATCAGGTCTCCGAATCGCATGCCGCGATACGCTATTTTTCCATCTGGTCCAATGGACTTTGCTTCTTCGAGTTTCTTAATTATTGGATTGAGATCACCAGCTTTATCTGCAAGTTTTGCCATTTTGGATCTCGTTGCTTATCGAGTGAGCTATGAGGTCACAGATGCTTGATTGTGTGAAGGTCGCGGCTTATTCTCTGTGCGAATCCAAGTTAGGTAATTTAGTTAAGTCAGGCACGGAAGAATATGGGGGAAGCAAGTTTCGCTATCATCTCCGTCATTTTCGCATAGATAGCTTGATCCCAGCCACGGCATAATTAAATAACGAATCATCCTTCCAGGGGGAAAGAAGCATAAATTTTCCCCTACTGCTGTTTAAGGCAATAGAGTCACACGCGCTCGCACCTTCCCTATTTGAAATCAAGGTAAAGAGAATTCCGGGAATGTAAAACTTGTAATAAGGC
>Ga0137373_10006562_pt1 | contig 12448 bp, 13 predicted proteins | sample SagtaG_5_FD_104912 | JGI IMG/M metagenome (GOLD analysis project Ga0137373, IMG submission 104912) | Vadose zone soil microbial communities from Sagehorn Ranch, Mendocino, California, USA - Sage1_R_80_16 metaG | ecosystem: Environmental > Terrestrial > Soil > Vadose zone | place: USA...
CACCTCGGCGATGTTGCGCACCTGGCCCGTGAGGTTGTCGGCGAGCGTGTTGACGTTGTCCGTGAGGTCCTTCCACGTGCCGGCAACCCCGGGGACGTTGGCCTGGCCACCGAGCTTTCCTTCAGTTCCCACCTCCTTTGCGACACGCGTCACTTCGGAGGCAAATGCGCTGAGCTGGTCCACCATCTTGTTGACGGTGGTCCCGATTCTCAGGAATTCTCCCTGGACAATCTTGCCGTCTATCTCCAGCACCATTTTCTGCGACAGGTCGCCTTCGGCCACTGCCGTCAGCACGCGGGCAACCTCCGTTGTTGGCGATGCCAGGTCTATGATCAGCGAGTTGAGCGAGCTCGTCATCGTCGCCCAGCCACCCGTCGCGCGCCCAATCGATGCACGCTCGTTCATCTGTCCTTCGCGGCCGATTGTCGTGCTGACCCTGACCACCTCCGAAACCAGTCGCTCGTTTCGCTCGGCGATGCCGTTGAAGGCACTGACGATCTCCGACATCAGTGGGTCGACGCTGGATCGGAGACGGATGTCGAAATCTCCGTCGCGAAGATCCTTGAGGCCGGCGAGAAGAGTCTCGAGGTCGGCCCGGAGAGCGCGACTCGACTCGCGGCTTCCATTCCCGTTTCGCCGGCGGCCAGGGGACGCACCGCCATCCCCGCGACTCGTGCCGGACTGTTCGGTTGATTCAAGCGTCCCGCCATCAGCGCTCTTGTGGGCGGCACGGCTTGACCGCTTCCGTCGTGGAGGCGGAGCGGTTTCGTCGGGGCTATCGATTATGTCGCCGATTTCCACGGCTTCTCCTGATCAAATGGTGCTACTTCCGCTTCATCTCGATAGAGGAAACGAGGGAGACACGGCGCAAACCCGCGCGCCAGCGGCTGCATCGGATTTACTGTATTCAAAAGTGGTACCGCTCGAACGCGATTCGCTGCCGGGCGAGGGGTCGAAGTAAGTGACACGCCCACGTTCAGTCATCCGATCTTGCCTTTCAGCAATCGCACCGGAATTCCGCCATTCCGGGTCCGGAATACTTCCTCGAGTGAGATACGAAGCATCGACTCCAGTGCTGTGTCCGCCGACAGGATGACGAGGGTATACCGTGCCGCCTTGAGCTTGAGGACCTTGCCCAGCTGCGCGTAGAGATTTCGAAGTGTTGGTCGCTCACCGACGCGTATCCCGTAGGGAGGGTTGGTGACGATGAATCCGGGCTCAGCCGGCGGCTGGATGTCGGAAATTGGCCGCGCCTGAAGGTCAATGTCGTTGAGCACGCACGCGCGCTCAGCGTTTTCCTTCGCGGATTGTACGACACCATCGTCTCGGTCAGACGCCATCAAGACGCCAGGAGCTCGAGAAAGCTCCACTTCGCGTGCTTTTGCGCTGAGCGACTCCCACAGGCCTTTGTCATACCCCGGCCACAGCTGGAAACCAAAGTTGCGCCGAATCCCCGGAGCAATCCGCCGAGCCAGCAGCGCCGCCTCGATGGCAATTGTCCCGGATCCGCAGAGTGGGTCCAACAGCGGCGAACGATGGTCCCACATGCTTCCCATCACCATCGCGGCCGCCAACGTCTCACGCAACGGAGCCTTCCCCGTCGCCTGTCTGTAGCCACGGCGATGGAGAAGGCTGCCTGAGCTATCCGCGCTTACGACGCAATCGTCATGAGTGAGCCGTACGATGAACAGCTGGGCTGGCGGTTCCCCCGCGGCGTCGCGCTCCCCTTCCTCCAGCAATTCCGCTCCGGCACTTGTGACGTCGATCTCGCCAACCCGGCGCACTACTGCGTCGGCGAATCTCTGGGCCACTGCGTCAGAGTGATAGAGTCGCGATTTCCTGCACGTCACGCGAAATCGCACCCGGCCTTTGGGACCCACGTATTCATCCCATCGAATTCGCCGGGCCCGCCTCTCCAGCTCGTGAAAGCTGCTGGCGTGGAACTCCGCCACACGGACGACGATTCTACTAGCCGTGCGCAGTGAAAGATTTGCGCTGTACAGCTGGGTGAGGTCGCCGGTGAAAGTCACGCCGCCTTCGATCTGCGCCACTCGCGCAATACCCAGATGCTCGAGCTCCGAAGCGACGAATCGCTCGAGCCCGGGAGCGGCAATGGCGAACATCCGTAACGACTGCTTCGATTTGACCCGGTTCAGGGCATCATCCGCAAATTGACGTCGTGTATTCGTGCGTAACGGCGAATCGGACGCGCGCGGTCAATATACCTCGCTTCCGCGTGTTGACGCGCGGGAATGGTTCCTGCCGGTACAACTGTCGTATGCAGGAAAAGATTTCCCGCGAGTTCGCGAGGTCCATCCTCGCGGAGCGGTTTGGTCATGTTGACTTCAGGCGAGGGCAATGGGAGCCTATTCACGCTCTCCTTGAAGGCGGTGACGCACTTGTCGTAATGCCTACGGGCAGCGGCAAATCGGTCATTTACCAGCTCCCCGCGCTGCTCATGCCGGGGCTCACCGTCGTCGTCAGCCCTCTCATCGCCCTCATGAAGGACCAGAAGGACAAACTCACCGCGCAGGGTGTCGACGCGGTTGCCATGCACTCGCACCTCTCGACCCTCGAGAGTCGCGAGGCACACCGCCAGATTCGACAGGGCGAGGGCGAGCTTCTCTATCTCACACCCGAGCGATTCAAGGACAGGGATTTCTTCGAGCATCTCCTCAACCGCAAGGTCAGCCTCTTCGTGATCGACGAGGCTCACTGCGTCAGTCAGTGGGGGCACGACTTCCGCCCGGATTACCTCTCACTCGCCTCGATCGCCAAGCGGCTGGGCCGGCCTCCGATTCTCGCGCTCACTGCAACAGCAACGCAGGAGGTTCAGGACGACATCGTGCATCAGCTCGGAATGCACAACCCGCACGTGACAATCACCGGGTTTGCGCGCCCCAATCTGCGCTTCGAGGTCAGGCGGACAGTCAACGACAGCATAAAGGATTCGATCGTAGAGCAGATCCTTCGCGAGAGCGAAGGCTCAGGTGTCGTTTATGTCGCGACGGTGAAGGAATCCGAGCGGCTCTACGAGATGTTGTCGGAGCGCCACGACGTCGGGCTCTATCACGGCAAGCGACCCGCGGCCGAGCGAAAGGCCGTCCAGGAGTCGTTCATGAGTGGTGATACAAAGGTGATCGTCGCCACCAATGCGTTTGGTCTGGGCATCGACAAACACGACATTCGCTTTGTCGTGCACTACCACTTCCCGGGATCCATCGAGTCGTACTACCAGGAAGCAGGACGTGCGGGGCGCGACGGTTTACCGGCAGTCTGCACGATGCTGTATCGAGTGGAAGATCGGCGCATCCAGACGTACTTCCTCGGCGGACGATACCCTGAGGTGGAAGAAGCGGCACGGGTCGCGCTGGCGCTGGAGAAGTATCCTCTGGACCAACCGGTGGCGCTCAGCGACATCACCGAGATCACCGAGGTAGCACAGCGGAAAGCCAAGATTGTTTTCGCACTTCTCAAGCGGCACGGGCTGGTCCGTGAGCACCGAGGCGGTCGCTGGCAGCGGCTGCGGGGCAACCTCACGTCGGTCGACCTGAGCCGCGACCTCACCGACTACGAGGAGCGTCGAGCCGCCGATCAGAAAAAACTCGGAACGATAATCCAGTTCTGTCAGACTACCGAGTGTCGGACGAAATTCATCCTCGAGCACTTCGGCGAAGAGGTTGCCGCCGACTGGAGCTGTGTCAACTGCGACGCATGTGACGCCCGGCTCGTGTGGGCCGAGCCGGCCTAGATCATCCGGTACCAGGGCTAGGCCAACCGGGCGTTGACCTCTAGCTTGACGTTTCCCGCAAACGCTTTCGACACCGGGCAGCCGGAGAGTGTGGCGCTAGCGATCTCCTGGAACTTCACGTTGTCGATTCCCGGAACGGATGCAGTGACATCGAGCCTCATTGTCGTTATCTGGAATCCGACTCCGACATTCTCGACCGTACATTCGGCGGTGGTCGAGATTTTCTTCGGCGGGGTTCCGTTCTTCTCCAGTCCCCCGCTCAGTGCCATACTGTAGCACGCTGCCTCGGCGGAGGCGATGAGCTCTTCCGGATTTGAGCCGCCTTCCTCACCGAAACGCGAGCCGAAGGTGTATTCGCCGCCGACGCTACCCGTACCAACGTTGTAGCTGCCCTTCCCACCTTTTAGTCCGCCTTCCCACACTGCGCTCGCTTTCCTGGTTGGCATCCGATCTCCTTCTGGTTGTGGCTGCTAGCTGACAGTCTTCGAGAAACGCTTCACGCTTACCACGATGAGTCCTGTCGCAAAAAGTGCGAGAATGAGAGTTTCATGCCAGAGATGATTGAACCCGACCCCCTTGAGCAGAATTCCGCGAAGAATCGTCAGGTAGTACGTAAGAGGCAGCGTGTATGAAAACCATTGGGCAACTGCCGGCATTGCTTCTCGCGGAAACATGAAACCCGAGAGGAGAATGTTGGGCATCAGGAAGAAGATGCTGAGCTGGATCGCCTGGATCTGGGTCTTCACCAGCGTCGAGATAAGTAGCCCAATACCAAGATTGGCGACGATGAACGCCAGAGAAAGAACGAACAACAGCGTGATGCTTCCGCGCAGCGGGATGTTGAAGAGCAGCCGCCCGAGGATCAGGATGCAAGCCATCTGCACGTAGCCGACGACGACGAATGGCATCAGTTTGCCGAGCATGATGTCGGTCTTGCTTACCGGTGTGACGACGAGCTGCTCGAACGTTCCTTTCTCCCGCTCCCGGACGATTGCTATGCTGGTGATTGCGAGCAGCGTGAGGCTGAGCAGCACGCCAATGATTCCGGGGACGATGTATACCGAGCTCCGGAGGGCCGGGTTGTACCAGGGCCGTACTCTCACATCGAGCGGCAGTGTGCGCCTCGACTGAGGATCGATCATGGCCGTCGCCCGCACCGATGCCGCCAGTGCTGCCCCTCCGATTGCTGCGGACGATGCCAGCGGATCGGCGGCGTCCACGATCACCTGAGCGTGTGCGGTTCGATGCCGCTTGATGTCTTTCTCGAACTCGGGTGGAATCACGATCGCCGCCCGCGCACGTCCAGTCTCTATCCAGTCGCGAACCTCTTTACGTGAAACTGCCCATCCGGCTATCCGGAAGTTCTGCGTCTGCTCCATCACCGAGATCAGGCTCCGGCTCTCGGCGCTTCGAGACTCGTCGAGCACTACGGTGGGAAGGTTGCGCACCTCCATGCGGATCGCATACCCAAAAAGAATGAGCTGAATGATGGGGATTCCGATCATCAGCGCGAAGGTCAGGCGGTCGCGGCGCATCTGAATGAACTCCTTGCGGAGCATCGGCAGGAGGAGGCTTCGAGGCGCTCGGGACTCCGTCACGCGGTGACACCTTCATCACGTTTTTGCAGCTCGATGAATACATCCTCGATCGTCGGCTGACCGAACTGTCGAGTGACTTCTTCCGCGGTCCCGACGGCAATGAGATGCCCGCGGGAGAGAAACGCGATCCGCTCGCACCGTGCAGCTTCGTCCATGTAGTGCGTCGTGACGAGGATTGTGGTGCCGCTCTTCGCCAGTCCGTAGATCGTCTCCCAGAATCGCCGCCGTGCCGCAGGATCGACTCCCGCAGTTGGCTCATCGAGAAAGAGAACCGCCGGGCGATGCGCGATGGCGCAGGCAAGCGAGATGCGTTGCTTCGAGCCGCCGCTCAGCGTTCCGACGAGCTGTCCGATGCGCGGGCGAAGGCCGAGAGCGTCGAAGAGCTCATTCATGCGCGTTTTCTTTTCTTCGCCCGCGAGTCCATACAACGACGAGTAGAAATCCAGATTCTCGGCCACCGTCAGATCCTCGTACATCCCGAACCGTTGCGACATGTAGCCGATGTTGCGGCGAATCTCCTCCGATTGCGTTTTCACGTCGAACCCGGCGACGGTCGCATTCCCGGAAGTGGGCGCGAGCAGGCCGCACAACATTCTGATCGTCGTAGTTTTTCCGGAGCCGTTGGGACCGAGTACACCGAAGACCTCGCCGCGGTTGATGTCGAACGTCACTCCGTCAACGGCCATGATGTCACCGAATATCTTGGTGAGCTTGTCCGTGTGTACGGCAGGCTGGGACGGCTTGGGATCGGTCAACGTCCAGTCAGTTGGCAGCTGCAGACTGCGCTTCTGACTGCGGCCAGGACGAGCCTCCTCTGTTGCCGGCCGCTGTCATTTCGCGCGATTGCCGGTGGGCAGTTTTCGCGGGATGCTCACCGTTATGGGCAGGCCGGGCTTGAGCACTCCGCTGGAATCGGCGAACTCGACCTTCACTCCGAACATCAGATCGGCGCGTTCTTCTTCCGTGAGTGCTACACGCGGCGTGAACTCCGCCTTGGTGTTGATCGCCACCACTGTGCCGATGAAGCTGCGGGCGGGCGTTTCGTCGAGGACTCCCCGGGCAGGTCTTCCAACCGAAATGCTCGGCAGGTCGCGCGCATTCACGTAGACTCTGACCCACGGTCGCTGCACTTCGCCGAGCGTGACTGCCGATTGCCCAGTGGCGAGTACTTCCCCCGGTTCTGCGTTGCGACTGAGAACCACTCCAGCGACGGGCGCGATGAGCGTGAGGTCTGCGACCGACGCGACTGCTCCCGACAATCCGGCCTGTGCTCCAGCGACCTGGGCCTTTGCCCCTGCTATGCGCTCCGGCCGGTTCCCCTGCCGCAGCAACACGAGAGATTGACGCGCGGCGTTGCGACGCGCAATCGCCTGGCGCGCTGCCGCCTCTGCAGCATCGCGCTGTTGAAGAGGTATGGACCCCGTGCGCGCCAGCGCACGCGCTCGCTCCAGATCCTTCGTCGTGCGGATTACCTCAGCCGCTGCGCCGTTGAGCTCCGCTTCAGCGCGCCTGACTTCCGCAGCACGCGGGCCGTTCTGCACTTCACTGAGGCTTGCTCGCGAGGCTTCCACCTGTGCGCGGCTCTGCTCGATCACCGCGTGCGATTCGGGCTGAGCGAGAATCGCCAGGGTGTCGCCAGCTCTCACGCTGTCGCCGTCGTCCACCAGAACTCGGACAACACGGCCCGGCACAAGAGGCGCAACGTCGATCTCCACCACCTCGAGCGTCCCGGTGGCAACGACAGAATCGCGCGCGCCACGCGAGCAGGCGGAAAGGAGAAGCACACTCAACCAGAACGCGCGGTTCATGGGTTAATTTTCACGGATGCAGGAAGCAGTGGGCTCGCCCATACCTCCCTCGATTGACCGCGTTCTTCGGCTCTTCCGCTCGATGGGACGCGAGGAGAAGATGCAGGCGCTCGTCCAGTTTTCCAAGAAGCTCGAGCCATTTCCCGAGCGCTTCCGCGATCTCGACCGCACCGCCTTCAACATCCCCGAGTGCCAGACACGCGTCGACATCATTCCCGAAATGAAAGACGGGAAGATCCGTTTTTATGCTGATCTCGACGTTCGCCAATCACCGACGATCGCAGCTGTGCTGGCGATTGTCTTCGGCGCTGTGAATGATCAACCGCCTGAAACTACGCTCGCCATCCCTGGTGATTTCGTTCGCACGCTGATGGAGAGCATTGGACTGGGCGCGCGCGAGCCCGGGCTGAACGCGATGCTCATGAGACTCAAGCGGTACGCCGCAGAGGCCAAAGTGGCTCGAGGCGCCAGCGACGGGCAAGGCGCTTCTGGTAGCTCCGCCATCTCACAGACATAGAGCATGGTCTACGGCTGCCGACGCTCCTATTTTCGGGCAACTCACCCGGGACTAGAAAATGGCCGCAGAGCAGACCTACAAGACGCACCGCCGATACATCCCGATCTTCCACTTCTTCGTGGAACCGGTTCTCATCCTGAACGTTGTCGCTCAACTGCTCTACTTCATCAAGTACCGGACCCTTTACAAAGCGTGGATGGTGGCGGTAGCTCTGGCGCTTGCTATCCTGGCCTTCTATGCGCGGTACATGGTGGCGAGAGTTCAGGACAGAGTAATCCGCTTGGAGGAGAGGATCCGTCTCGCATCGCTGCTCCCCGCCGAGCTCCGCGAACGCATCAACGATCTCTCCACACCCCAGCTCGTGGCTCTGCGGTTCGCGTCGGACGAGGAACTTCCCGGTCTCGCCCAACGCTGCCTCAACGGCGAGCTCACAAAAGGCGACCAGATCAAGAGGGAGATAAGAACCTGGCGACCAGATTACGCGAGAGTGTAGCCGCGTGTAAAAGTGCGTGACTTCTACTCTCCCATTGCCTTGAGCACGACCCGCTTGGCTCGCTGTCCGTCCCACTCGCCGTAGAACACACGCTGCCACGGCCCAAAGTCCAGCCGTCCCTCGGTCACCGGAACGATCACTTCGTGGCCGATGGTGAGGGATCTGAGGTGCGCTGCCGCGTTGTCCTCGCCGGTTCCGGCGTTGTGCCGGTAGTCGTCCGGCGACCATGGTGCGATTCGCCCCTCCAGCCAGTCGAGGATGTCCTTCCAAAGGCCGGGTTCGTGGTCGTTCACAAAAACTGATGCGGAGATGTGCATCGCCGACACGAGGACGAAACCTTCAGCAATTCCCGCCGCCGCTCGGCATGCCTCGACCTCGTCCGTGATGTCGATGATCTCCTGCCGCTTCTTCGTGTTGAAGGTGAGGTACGACGTATGCGCCTTCACGCCAGCTCACTCAGTTGGCACGTGCAGTTAGAAGCGCGGAATGCCATGAGTCAGCGGCCCGTGACGCGAAGCGCGACCGCCATTCCCCGAGACTAACGACCGACAGATCGAATACCTCCGTGTCGGCATCGACTTCCCCCGTGGCTCCGAGCTCGGTGAACTCCTCACGGGTCACCGAGCATATCTGGCCGTCCTTTCCGCGGAAGAATATCAGACCGCTCGTCAGGATGCGGGTGCCGATGCTCGGCTCGAGCGACTTCAAAGTGCGAAACAAGCCGTCGATCGAGCAGCCGGAGGCGCCGGCGCGGTCCTGATCGACGGCAATCATGAGAAACCGGTGCTCGCTGCAATGGCGAGCTGCGCTGAGTGGTACACCGTGGGCGGTCCAGGTGGTTAGATAGTTATCTACCTCACTCAGGAGCGTTTTTTCAGCGCCGGCGACCAGATTGCGGTCAGCCCCGTATACCCATATCCGCGCCGAGTCAGACAGTGTCTCGAGTGTCGTAAGCATCTCTCAATCTACTATTTCGCCGACGCTTTACGCACGGGGCCTCGGGCCCTTGAATGTCCCGGCGGGCATCTCCAGCACGCGCCACATGTACCACGATCCCACCGACCGGTACGGTGTCCACCTCGCTCCCGTCTCCAGAACCTTCCGCGGACCCGGAACCTTCCTCATCCGGTACGCCCGCTGCATTCCCTTTTGAACGCCAAGATCGAGGTCCGGGAGAACGTCGAGCCTTCCCAGACGGAACATGAGGAACATTTGCGCGCTCCAGCGCCCGATTCCCTTCACCTGGGTGAGCGCGCTGATGATCGCGTCGTCATCGAGCTCATGAAGCGATTCCACTGGAAGCGAACCATTGAGCGAATGTTCAGCCAGATTTCGAAGATAGCCCGCCTTCTGGTTTGAAAGGCCCGCCCGCCGAAGCGTGTCGTGGGCGGTGGTCACTATCTGTGGAGGAAGAGGAGCCACTGGATCGAAAAGCTGCAGCACTCTTCCGTGGATCGTTGCCGCTGCCTTTCCCGAAAGCTGCTGGTAGACGATCGACCGAACCAGCGCGTCGAAGTGCGTCCCGGCGGTTCTCAGGATGAGGTTGAAGGGACCAACCTTGTCGATGACCTCCGCCATCACCGGATCCACCCGCTCGAGGTGGGCGATCGCTTTGTGGTGCGCGGTTCTGGTTTTCAAGCTACTTCGCCACCCTGACGAACGTGATCGTGTCATATCCATCACGCACGATGAACGCCCCGCGAAGTCGAGACGGCTCGACCAGCTTTCCTTCGAATTTCCCCGCACCGAGAAGCTCCAGCGCCACCTGCGATACCAGGTTGCGGCCGATCAAAGTACCGAATGCATCACACGGAATCTCGGGGAGGCATCCTCCACCACCGCCGTCCCCTTTCGCTGACCAGCCCCCGGAAACGATTCCACCGTCCTCCTGAGTCAGCGTCAGCTTGAACTGTGACAGAGCGAACAGATGTGCGCTCGATGTCCACACACCTCCGATATTGGTGTCGGCGGGCGATGTTGGGACGGGCGCGCACGAAATTGCGAGCCCCGCCGACAAAACAGTGATGCCGGCAACCAAGGCAATCGAAATTCTTGCCCTGACGCGCCTTCCGATGATTCCTTTGAGACCCAATTCGCTCCCCTGGTGTTCACGATTCGCTGGCAGTCGACTCCCCCCGCAAATGTTTGCATTTCTGGAACGATCGCCGATCGCTGGTATATTACTACGCTTCCAAGCCCAATCACCAACCCCCTTCGCCCGCCGGCCAACCGGTGGGCGGAGTTGCGCTCACCAGTTGGAGCTCATTGATGAAATCTCTTTATTCGAATTCAATCGCCCGCGTTGCGGCTGTCGCCAGTACTACTATAGTATTCGCGGCGCCCGTCTTTGCTCAAAAACCCGCCACGACCGAACCGACTTGCGAGATCGACAACAGCAAACCGCAGGCGGTTGCCCGGGCGACTTTTTCGCTGGCACGTGCCGCGGCAGCACTCAAGTCCGGAAATCCCAGCAAGGATCTTCGCGATGTCATCTCGGCACTCAATGCACCGAATTACAAGAACGACAATCCTGTCGGCCGCGCGTATCTCCTCGGACAGGCTTATGTCATCCTGCTCGAGCTGCCCGATGCCACGCCAATAACCACGCGATCGGCAATTGGCCTGACGACCAATCCCACTGGGACAATCGATCTCTTTGCGGCTGCCGACTCGATGTGGACCATCGTTGAGTCCAGCTCGCCGGCCTGCGCCACAATCGGGCAGCAGTGGCGCCAGCAGAAGCCCTGGCTCGATGTCACCAACGCCGCGATCAATGCGTTGAACTCCGGCAAGCTCGATTCTGCTGAGACTCTCGCCAAGCGCGCACTGGTACTCGACCGGAATGCCCCTTACGCGTATTCGGTCCTCGCCGGCGTCGCGAAAAACAAGAAAGACTACGCGACCGCTACTCAGTACTGGAAGAAGACGCTCGAGGCGGCCGGGACCGACAGCACGTTCAGCGACGTACGCGAGCGTGCTCTGTTCGACGTTGCTTCCACGGCTACACTGCGGGTGGAGGGTGCGACCCCAGCGGAAAAAAAGGCACTGGCACGCGAAGCAATCACCGCCTGGAATGCGGTCCTTGCCAGCTCTACGGATGATCTCATGCGAACTTCCGCCGTGCAACAGCTGGCCAAGCTTTACGTCACTGCCGGCGACAGCCTTTCGACCGGAAAGATTTACGCCCCGATGATCGCTGAGCCGGCGCGGTACGGCGAGAGCACGCTGATGCAGGCGGGCGTCGTGGCGTCCCAGTTCAAGCGCCCCGATGATGCGGCGCTGCTTTTCTCCGCGGTTCTGGCACGCAATCCCTACCAGCGCGACGCTCTAAACAATCTCGCCGCGAGCTACATCTTCCTTGCCGAATACGACAAGGTTTTTCCGGTCGTCGCCCGGCTTACGGACGTCGACCCGAGCAATCCCGAGAACTGGATGCTCAACGCCTACAGCTATGCCGGCCTTCTCAAGACCAACAAAACGGGCAAGCTGAACAAGCAGTACACGGATTCGCTGGTGTACTACAGCGGGAAAGCGGACAAGATGCCGGTGAAAGTCAACTTCACTGAGTTCTCACGGAATGCCGAGGGAACGACGCTTGTCGGCACAATCGAGAACAAGAGCACTGCGGCCAAGTCCTATACGCTCAGCGTCGACTTTCTCGACCGAGCCGGCCAGGTGTTGTTCACCGAATCCGTTACAGTCGGTCCGATCGCTCCCAAAGCATCCAAGGAATTCAAGATCAAGAGCACGAAGGGCGGTGTCGCGGGCTACCGTTACAAGCCTTTGATCTAGCGAGCACGAGATCATGGCTGAAGAAAGGGCGCGGCATTACGCCGCGCCCTTTTTTCCTGGTCGTGTGATTCCTAGTCGTGTGATTCAGCGCGCGGTTGCTCTGCCGAGAGTGCCCGGCATGTCGGCAACTACGTAGGCCATTACCGCCATGAGCGCCACGCACTCGGCCATGTCGCGAGGGTTGAGCTTGTCCATCGTGTCGGCCTCGCTGTGGTGATACCAGAAGTACCGCGTGCCCTCCACCGCCAGGCTGATCGCCGGAACTCCGCGCTCGAGCAGTGGCTCGACGTCAGCTTCGGATCCGCCTGCCGCCACGCTTGAAGCCCCTATTGACGAGAGCAGCGACGCGATGTCGTGGGCGACCGCAATGGCTGAGTCGGACCCGCTGATGCGGTAGCCGAGGGGTTTGAACACACCGTTGTCAGATTCCATTGCCATCACGTGCTTGTCGAGCTCAGCGGCGTGCGAGTCACGATAGCCCAGTGCTCC
>Ga0137373_10006569_pt1 | contig 12436 bp, 11 predicted proteins | sample SagtaG_5_FD_104912 | JGI IMG/M metagenome (GOLD analysis project Ga0137373, IMG submission 104912) | Vadose zone soil microbial communities from Sagehorn Ranch, Mendocino, California, USA - Sage1_R_80_16 metaG | ecosystem: Environmental > Terrestrial > Soil > Vadose zone | place: USA...
ATCGAGTACGCAACCAGCAGCTCTGCTCGTATATCGAGGCGGCTCTCCTCGTTCGTGGTACTGAGCTTCTTGCGCACCTTGTCCTGATGCGCGTTAACGAAGGTCCTGAAACGGGACGAGTCCTCGAGCCAGTGGCCGAGCTCCGATTGCAGCGCGGGACGGCAGCCGTGGGCGACATAACGCACCAGCTCATCGGTCTTCTTCGACCAACGTGTGGGGCGTGGCAGCACCCGACTCATTCGACGATGATAGCCACGGCCACAGCGTTGGTTGTTGTATAGTCGACCCGCTGGCCTGTATTGCTGCGCGTCCTGCGTCACCCTTTTCAGACGTTTTGACGGAGCCCTCCTACTTTTCCCGCTCGGCCTGGCCAGCCGCCGAGCCATTTTCCTCGAAGGGAGCCGTCACGAATGTCGGCTGATATGACCTTGACCTGCCGCGACTGCGGCCAGGCGTTCACGTTTACGAGCGGCGAGCAGGACTTTTATGCCAGCCGTGGTTTCAGCGAGCCGAGCCGCTGTGCCGACTGCCGCGCCGCCCGCAAGGCGCAGCGTGACGGCGGCGACTCGTATAACAGTGGCGGGTATGGCGGCAGCCGCGGAACGCGCGAGATGTTCAGCGTGACCTGCTCGAGTTGTGGCCAGCCCGCACAGGTGCCATTCCAGCCCAGCGGCGATAAGCCTGTGTATTGCTCGACGTGCTTCGAACAACGTCGCGGTTCAGCGCCGCGCTCGGGCGGTTACGGCTCGCGCTCGCGCTACTAAGGGAGACAACTGATGCCCCGCCGTCAGCAGCGCCGTGTGCCGCGCCGTATCAAAGGTGACCGTTCGGAGCGCCGCGAAGACACGAGTGCACTCGATGCCAGCGCACGGCGAATTCTCGCTGCTACAGGTGGTGACGCGCGGCAACTGGATAGCATCGTTTTGGATTTGCGCCAGCTACGAGACGAGGCCGATCGCAGAGCCTTCGAAGATCCATCGCCCGACGCGCTGCGCGAATATCGTCGCGCAGCGCGTGAGCTTGCCGAGGCCGAGCGAGCCATCGCACTCTCCGACGGCCACTAGCCGGCCATCGAGCGACTAGCCCCAGGGCGGCTGTTCGTCGAGGCCGATCCCGAGCGTCGTCTTACCGACGATCTCGTGGGTCAGTATCGTGTTCGCACTTTCGACACAGTCGTACTTCGCGGCGAGCAAATAGTAGATCGCGCCAAAGTTCAGGAGCGCGTTCGCGAAAGCGGTCGAGCATCTCGTGGTTCAGCGTGCAAGCCGACGACGTTGTAGCGGTGGTCATGACGAGCCAGCCTGCTAGGCACTCAGGGCGCCGATTGCGGCCGGCGAGTCGAGCACGCCGATCTCCAGTGAAATTGCGCGTTGCTCACCCGGTTCGAGGAACTGCAAGGTGCCACGCTTCCGGTCGTCAGCGCGACCGCGGCCAAAGCAATTTGCTGGCTCGACTCCGGCAACGTAGGCACCTCGATCGAGCTGTTTCCACTGCCATAGCCACGGTAACTGCTCGGGTCGCTGCTTGATGTACAGGCCAAGCCCAAGTCGGCGATTGACCAGCGCGCTCGTCGCCCAGCCGTCCTGGCTCGGCAGCAGTCGATGGATCAGCACGATTGCTTGCCAGTTCTCGCGCGGTGGTCCGTAGTGCGCACTATCGGTGAGTGCCGCCTCGCGATCGTCGGTGATTGGTTCGATCTCCTGTGCGGACGAGATGAGCTCACTCCCATCATCCAGGAGCGGAAATCCGACATTGACGTGATACGCCAGCATGAGCGGAACGGTCGTGTGGCTCAGGTTTTCGACGATGTCGTCGACGAACAGGCGGTTCTCCCCTAACCGCGCCCAGACTCGCCGCGTCAGACGAACGTCCTCGCCGAAGACGACGGTCTCGCGCGTCCGACCCTGTGCCCACATGACATAGTTGTCACCCTGCCACTCGCCATCGACGTACACGTTGCGCGCCGGCAAGTACGAGGCACGCCCGTGCAACGGCAACTCCTGACCCTCATCGGTCGACGGCCAGCCGGCCGTTGTGAGGCCGCAGGTCGCCATGAGGCCGCCACTGAATCCGCGCAGCCAGCCATCGCCGGCAGGTTCATAGTGCGCTGCCGCGACTTCACCAGTGGATGAGCGCCAACACAACGGCATGCCTCGATACTCCGCAAATCCGATATCCATGCCGCGGCCCGGCAGCACCGCGAAATTCAACCCGGAGCCCGTCCGGAGTTCGGCAGTAAGCACCCCGTCCTCCGGTCCCTCCGCAAACCTCACCATCCGCGCTCCGCCGAGCTGGCTGACATCGCCGACGCGCTCGAGCAGCTCTGCGCGCGACCAACTCCGCCCGAACAGGTCCACCATCAGTGGTCTCCTCCGGCGCCACCTGCCCATGCGCCGAGTGCCATGTAGCCGCCGTCGACGCACACGTACTCGCCGGTCATGAACGATGCCGCGTCGCTGGCCAGGAACAGCACCACATTGGCAATGTCCTGACCTGTTCCGATCCGGCCGATCGGATGCGATTTACCAATCCGTTCCAGTGCGGACTCTACTCCATCCGGCTCCAGCGCGGCGGCAGTGCGCACCATCTCCGTGTCGATTGCACCGGGGCACACCGCCAGAACCCGGATATTCTCTGATGCGTAGTCCAGTGCCACTTGCCGGGTGAACGATAGGACACCGCCTTTACTGGCCGCGTAAGCCGGTACGAGGCGCTGCGATTGCAGCCCCTGCACGCTCGCCGTGTTGATCACCGCGCCGCCACCGCGACGCCGAATCTCCGGTATGGCGTACTTGGTCATCAGGAAATAGCTCTTCAGATTCACATCGAGGATGCGATCCCACATTTCCTCAGTGGTGCCTTCGACATTCTGATACGACTCGAGCGGTTGGATGCCGACGTTGTTGAACAGCACATCAAGTCCGCCGAAGTGCTCGACAGTCTCGCGCACAACGCGCTCGCACTCGCTCGCGCGCGCCACATCGCCCAGCACCAGATGCCCCTGAGCACCCAGCGCTTCGATCGCGGCGACCGTCTCCTGGCCCGCCACGCCATTGATATCGGCGACGGTCACCCGCCCACCTGCGCGTGCAAACGCCAGCGCACACGCGCGCCCGATCCCGAGCGCACCGCCCGTTACCACGATCACTTTGCCGTCAAAGGCGCCCATAGCCCGCCCACCTTCCGTCCCGCATGTGAGCGTCAGCGTATCCTGATCGCGCGATGTACCTCGAGCCGGGCCGCTCGAGGTACATCCAGCAACGAGAACTGCTCCTGTTACAAGACCTGCTGGGAGCGAGTGGCTGGGGTCTCGACCCACACGGGCAGTTCACTACCCTCCAGCAGACCTTCCGTGTACGGCGCCGGGTGGAAGGTTTCGATGGCCGGCTCGGACTTCGAAGTCTGGATACAGAGTCCGGTTCATCGGATTCGCGGGGATGAACCAGGAGCACGATCGACCGGCCCCAGAAATGTCACGAGTGTCATCGCCCGACCAGCTATCAAATAGCCGGATCCGCTAACTGCGCCGATGTACCAGGCCACAGGAGATAGATGCCCTTGCCGTCGGCGATAGTGCGTCCCGCACCGTTCCGAAGTTCGTCGCGATTCCGAGTTTGGGAAACAGCGGGCCCGCGCAGCCTGCGCACGTCCAGATGACTTCAACGTCCGGTCCGCTGCGCGTCACCCGCTTAGAATGGCCGAGTCCGTGCCGGCGCCCAAACTGCTACTAGCCGGCGCTCGTGCCCACCTCTTGGAGCGCATCGCGTAACCCAGCGGCACCTGGCTCGCGGCTGGGACGAAGCAGCTTGTAGAGCAGCGCCAGAGCCAGAAACGTCGGCGGCCACTGGCCGATGAACAACGCAGTATTGCGCCTGCCAATCAAGTAGAACAAGGCCGACACGAGCACCGAGCCCATGGCGAGTCCCCAGTAGATTTGCGTGGGAACAGCTTCCATTGAGCGCATCACAACGTCTTTGCGCTCCTGCAACGTTTGACTACTCCTGTGCATAACACGCCCCGTAAGGCATGCGGTGTGCCTGAGCGGTCGTTTCGCGCCGTGGCCGCGGCGGAAATGTACAGCTCTACACGTTTTTTGTGAGCACGAGGTCACGGGCGTGCGAAAAGCCGCTGCCGCTCGGCTCCACCGCCGTGCGGTATCGTGTCCGACCGGAGGGACATATGAGCCAGGATGACACCAGGCCTGGCCGCGAAGCACTCACCGTGCGGCAGCGGGAGATCGCGGCGCTCGTCGCGCGTGGCTACACCAACCAGCAGATCGCGACCGCTATGGTCATTTCGCCGGGAACGGCGGCCAATCATGTGCAGCAGATCCTGAGCCGACTGCGCCTTAGTTCACGGTCCGAGCTTGCTGCCTGGATCAGTCAACGCGGGCTCGCGCCCGAAGAAAACCGTCTACTGACCACGCTCCAACGACTCCTGGAAATCGTCCCGCGCGACCTGGATTCCGCACTTGACGCCGCGGCGCTGGCGGTCGCCGAGGCGGTCGGTGCCGAGAAGGTCGATGCGTTCTTGTATGAGCCGTCGACCGCGACACTGGTCGCGCGCGGGACCGCCCCGACGCCGCTCGGCCGAAAGCAGCACGCCCTCGGTCTGCATCTCTTGCCGATTGCCAACGGCGGGCGCATCGTCGAGGTATTCCAGACAGGCGCCCCGCGTCGCGCGGGTCGCGTCGACCGTGACACGCGCGAGCTGCGCGGCATTCGGGTTGGACTGGGGATTCGCTCAGAGATCAGCGTGCCCCTGGAGGTCGATCGCGAGCGGCGGGGGGTGCTCTCGGCAGTCTCGACATCGCCCGAGTTCTTCAGCGATGGGGACCTGAGATTTCTGGGCACGGTGAGTCGCTGGGTGGGCATAGTGGCGCACCGCGCGGAGCTCACAGCGAGTGCCGCGTCGGAAGCCGCGGCCCAGGCCAGGCGGACGGCGGCTGAGGAGTTGATCACTGTCCTCGCGCACGACTTCCGCAATTTCTTGACGCCGCTGCGCGGCCGACTCGACCTCATGGGGCGGCGCGCGCGGCGCGAAGGCCAGGACCGCTATCTCAGGGATGCCGAAGAGCTCGTGCGTAGCGTCGATCGCCTCGATCGCCTGGTGCGCGATCTGCTCGACACCGCCCGACTCAATCAGGGACTGTTCGAGCTGAACTGCGAGCCGGTCGACCTCGTGGAGCTGGCCAGAGTGACGGTCCCGGAATTAGCCGCCTCGCCGGATGCGGTGCAGGTCCAAGCGCCGATGGACGAGCTTGTCGTTTCGGCCGATCCGAGTCGGTTGCGCCAGGTATTCGAAAACTTACTGGCGAACGCCATGAAGGTCCAGCCCGAAGGCGAGCCCGTGCTGATGGTGCTCGAGGCGAGTGACGGATGGGCCAGGGTGACCGTGGCCGACCGTGGCCCAGGGATCGCGCCCGAAATCATGCCGCATCTGTTCCAGCGCTTTAGCGCGGGCTCCGAATCGGTCGGACTGGGACTGGGGCTGTACCTGGCATACGGCATCACCGAGGCGCACGGCGGTACGCTCGAGGTGGACTCACGCCCCGGTCACGGTGCTCGGTTCATCGTCCGCCTGCCAGTCGAGCTCCGCCACCTCGAAGCTCGGCTAACGCCGGCCGAGCATGTCGGGAATGGTGCGCACGCAGACCGCGCCGCGCTCGATCTCGCAAGCCGCTGACGCGAACGCAGCCCCGCAAGCCGCGTGTGCTCGAGGTGGGTCGTGCGCTACCAGCCTCTACGCGCTGCTCGCTCGGCAGCCTCCGCTTGCGCCTTGGCGAGCTGCGTGCCTGCCCGGCGCAGCTGCACAGCCGCGGCGCGCAACACTCCAGCCGCGTAGCTCACATTTTCAGTCGCCCGAGGACGTGCGCAACGCGCTCAAACTGCTCGAGGCTGCATCCGTGGACGACGAAGAGCTTGTCGACCAATGGCGCGGCGTGCTGCGCGCTGCTGAAAACAACGGCAAGGGTCTGTACGTAACGTTCTAGCCGTCAGGACCGCGCGAAGTGGAAATAGTCGCACCCGAATCGACCACTCGACATGGCGATGTTCATGCTGCGAAATTCGGCGAGGGCGACCCGCCCTTGCGTGACACACATGCCCGGGCGCTCGTCCGATCGGCGGATCTTCGAGGAAGTCGCGAAGTGCCGTGTCGTGTGCTCGAATTGCCACCGCCATCGCACGTTCGCGCGGCGGCAATCTGCAGTCGCTACTACTTAGAGAGCGAGGCAGCGGATTCGAACCGCCACTGCGTGCTTGGAAGGCACGCGTGCTGCCGTTACACCAGCCTCGCCAGACGGCTCGAAGTATACCCATTTTGAGTTCAATTCCTCATGCCGCGCGCGGCACCACAAAGGCGCATGAAAACGATCGCGCCCGGCGAGGCAACAGCGCGGCCGAGCCTCATTTTCACACCAATTCTTGATGCAAGTAAGAGCACCACCGAAGCAGCAAACCCGCGCTACGCTGACCCGGTGACGTGCCGACGGCGAGCCCCGAGACCATCAGCAGCGCACCACGGCCGCCGCCGCATGCTTCCAAGCCGCCGGGCCCATAACAAGTCGGGGCGGTTCACTGGCGGCAACTCGACCCTGGCGTCTCCGACGACCAAGCGGGCGCACCAAGCCTGTTAACAGATTGTTAAGTTTCAGGCGGTCCGTGCACATCAGTCTCAGACGTGGCTTGTCATTGCTCGCGCTTGGGCGGACAATCGAAGGCCCCTGATCGCTCCGCACTCTGCGGAACGTTCGGTGCAGGGGATCACTTTTTGGAGGACGGCGTGCAGCGGTCGGGGGGGCCGCTTTTCATTGTTGCAACCACGACGAGGTGTGTTAGCAAGCCACGCAACTGATAGGGCACCTGGCCGCGGCGTGCTCGTCCGGAATGCAGCGTGGTGGCTCGCAGCCGCCGCATCGTGCCTTGTCCTGAGCGTGTTGGCTCTGCCGGTCGCCGTGTGGGCGCCCTCGGCCGCGGCGACGACATCAGCCGTGGTCGGCGTCCTTGGCCTGGCCCTGCTGCAGCTTCACCTTCTGCGCTTCCACATGCTGGGACGCCCAGTGGATCTGTTCGCAGGACTGCTTCTAGGCACCAACGCGGCGGCGTATCTGCTGAGCGCCGCCTACGCGCTTGGCGGCGTTGTGGTCGCGCTTCGGCTCGAAGCAGTCATTGTGCTGCAGCTGGTGATCCGCGCACCCACGTACCTGATCCTGGGCGTAGCGCTCTTCCGATCGACCGCCAATGTGCCGCCGGCTCGGCGACGTGGGATGGCGATCGCCGCCGTTGTTGGGTCAATGTTCGGCCTGCTAGCCACCGCGGCACTGGTGTTCTGGTTAGCGCCGAACATGCCCGCAGCCCTGGACCCTGAGATGGGCGAGAGGCTGATCAGCGGTCTGCCCGCCTACAACTTGCTCGGCATGCAGGCAACATGGCTGCTCGCCATCAATGGAGTCGTCACCGCACTGTTAGTTGTGATTGTCTATCGACTCTCACTGCTTGCCACGCAGCTGGCCGACGCCTGGATTTCGGCGCTCCCGGTTGGGTTCTATCTACTGGGGATAAGTCAGGCACACAGCCTGCTCTTTCCAGCAGGAGTGCCAGGGTACGCGAGCATTTCGGGCCTATTGGCTCTGATCGCGTATCTCGTGCTGCTGTTGCGGCTGCTCAATCGGCTACCCCAGGAGGTTGCCGCCGCAGCATCTGCCGGCGAGCGCATGCGACTCGCCCGCGAGCTGCACGATGGCCTGGCGCAGGATTTGAGTTTGCTGAACCTTCGGATCAGTCAAGCCGTGCGTTTGCATCCCGACGCTGGCGGCGCGCTCAGCCGAAATCTGCACGCGAGCCACCGCCTGGCGCAGTCAGCTCTGCTCGAAGCACGGCACGCGATAACGTCGCTGCGCTCGGGCTGCGTCACGTGGAACGAGTTCGTCGCCAGAGTCCAGACCTTCTGCGAGGAAACAGCGGAGAACCACGCAGTGGACATCAGTGTCCGCGCACGCGAAGAGGACCTGGTGGTGCCGGCCGAGATCGAAATGGACGTCCTTCGCATGCTGAATGAAACAATCTCGAACGCTGTACGTCACGGCCAGGCGGCCCGAATCGAGGTCCAGGTTGAAGGACATGCGCGACCGCCGCGGCTTGTGCTGACCGTGCATGATGACGGCCGCGGATTCACGGCCGGCGCGTGTGTGAGCAACGACCAGATCGGCATGCGCTCGCTGTCCGAGCGGCTCGCGCAACGCGCTGGATCGCTGGCAGTGGAATCTGGCTGCAGCGGGACAATCGTACGCGCCGTGCTCCCGTTAACGCCTCACTGACCTGCCGGTGAGCGACGCGCCAGTAGAGGGGCTATCCAACCACCCCTTGCGGATCCTCGTCGTTGACGACCACCAATCCTTTCGCCACATGCTGGCCGAGATCATCAACGCGGAGTCAGATATGAGCGTGGTGGCTGAGGCACCGGACGGGGAGCAAGCGGTATGGTTGGCGCGCCACCTGCGACCGGACCGCCTCGACCTGGTGCTGATGGACATCGAGATGCCTCGACTGGATGGCATCCGGGCCACGGAACAGATCAATGCCGTCGACCCGACGCTGCCAATCGTCATTTTGACGGTCTCCACTCTGGACCGCAGCCTGTTCGACGCGGTGCAGGCGGGGGCCGTGGGCTACCTGCGCAAGGGGCTCGCGGCGGGTGCATTGGTTCGAGCACTGCGTGACTTCCACCTTGAACACGCTCTCCCCATGTCACGGATACTGGCCGGCAAGGTGCTCGCCTACTTCCAGCAGCGGACAGCTAACGACTCGTTGTCGCGGGCGGTCACCCATGCGCTGTCACAACGCGAGCGTCAGGTGCTGGACCTGCTTGCTCGAGGTGCACGCGACCGCGAAATCGCAGAGCAACTCGTCATCGCTGAGCGGACAGTCAAGAAGCATGTCCAGAACATCCTTCGCAAACTACACGCGCGCAATCGAACCGAAGCGGTTGCGCGGTTGCGCAATCCCACCTGAGCGAGGCAATCCACCAACCGTCCGCCCGAAGCGGTCGAACCTGTACCAACCACAGCTAACAATTTGGGGATGATCAGGCACTTTGGAGGTACTAAACGCTGCGTCAATGCTGACTCAACTCGCGCGGGTGATTCGAACTGCAGAATACCCGTTCGTCGAAAGGACGGGACCATCGCCAAGCCAATTAAACGTCTCGAGGCGGAGCTGCGTGTGCTCGTGGCAGACGCGGACGCGTCCTTCCGCCGCGCCATAGCCGACCTGATCAGTGCACAACCCGATATGACCGTGGTCGCCGAGGTAGGCGATGGCGAGCGCGCGCTCGCCCTGACACGCTCGCTCAGGCCAGACCAGCTCGACCTGGTGCTCATGGACATCATGTTGTCACGCCGGAACGGCATCTCGGTCGCACAGCACATCAGTGCGACAGATCCAGCGCTGCCCGTGGTCATTGTGACGGCCTCGACGTCGGATGACGACCTCTTCGATGCTGTGCGGGCGGGAGCGGTTGGTTACCTCTTCAAAAGCATCCGACCCGACGCGGTCATACAAGCGCTACGTGACTACGCCCGTCAGGGCGCACTGCCGATGTCACGCGTCACGGCCGCCAGCGTGTTCGAGTATTTCCGAACACGACAGCCCCAGACCGGTCCCGTGCCCGCAGCCGAGCTGATGGCGAGGCTTTCGGCGCGCGAGTGCGAGGTTCTGCTGCTTATGTCGGCTGGCGCGACCGACCGCGAAATTGCCGGGCAGCTGAGGATCCGGGAGCACACGGTCAAGCAGCACGTCCGGCACATACTCCAGAAGACACAGTCCCGCGACCGCGCGGACGTGCTGACGAGGCTTGGTCGGCCGAGCTCGTAGCGCTGCGCTCGCTCTACACGAAGTGGTCGAACGACGTAGTCACCCCACAGCAGGTGGTCGAACGACGTAGTCACCCCACAGCAGGTGGTCGAACGACAGAAGAGCGCCGTCCAAGATGGGTCGTTCGCGGGATTCAACCGAGACTCGAACGCGCGTACGGTTTTCTCCAGATCCGTTCGCAGGTTGGAGGATGCGATGACACCGCTTGACCGCACGTGGTGCGTTGTATGGCGTACACGGTCCAGCAGTGAGGCCGTTGGGCGACCAGTGCAGTCTGCCCGCGGCCCGCGATCCCGCGCTGCGCCGCCGTAGCCTGCAAGCCCGCCACGCGCTTCTCTGCGCCGGCGACTCGTCGTGCGGCAGGGCGCACGCAGCAGTTTGCGTGCGCTATTTGTGTCGGACGTCGGCAAGTCGAGCGCCATCAGGGGACCCGCCGCATGGCCGGCGGGGTGGGAGCAGAAGGGGACGGTGGGGTTTGTCCTGCTCGGAGGCGGGCTCTGAAAGAGGAGGACACCGAAATCACGGGGAGACAACGAATGGTCAAACGCAGACCCGCGAAGATCCTGATCTCGTACGGCCCATGTACCCGCCGAGGGTAGCCATCGCACGAACGTAAGGGGTTTGAATGGAACCAGAAGAAACGCGCGAAGAGACACGCGAAAACGTTAGCGATCTCGAGGAAACGACAGCCGCGCCGCAGGAATCAATCTCGAGCACGTTTGAGCAGGCGCGGGCCACGCTCGCGTCCGGCCTCAACCGACGCAAGTTCCTGGCGGCCGCCGCGCTGGGCAGCGCCGCCGCTGCGCTGGTCCAAAAGACAGGCAGCGGCCTGAGTGGAGTCCGAATTGGGCCACTGACGGCGGGAGCCCACGTCCCCACTGGAGTCAACTGTACCGCCGGGGACATCGAGGTTCTGTCCGCCACGATTCTGAACGAGCCGTGCATCTGTACTACGACGTTCGATGCGGCCGCAGCCGTTGTCGTCCGGAATGACAACAACGCCACCCGCTACTGCATCACGCTGCACCTCAACCCGACAGGGCAGGACGTACTGCTCTTCAACGCGCTGAACGCGGATGGCACGGTCAATACGAGTAGTGGCAGCAGCATCAGCGGGTTCGGCACGACGACCATGTATGGGTCGCTGGGGACGCTCCCCTGTAACGTCCCGGTGTTGTGCTTCCCCGACGGCGTGATCTCGTTCAACCCCAGCAGGAACAATCCGTGCCCCACTGTCGGCGACATCAACCCCGCGCAATGCCGTAGGCAGGACATCTGCTTCGTCGGCTTCGGGATCACGGCCGTATGCGCCGACGGGTCCTGCGTCCAGCGCAGCCTGACGAACGGTTGCTGCACGGTCCCTTGCGACGGGACGCTGAGGGTAAAGATCACGACCCAGGGCGAAACAGGGGCTCCCTGTCCTGCGAACTCGTCGACTCTCAGCGTGCAGCGGCCGGGCGAGTTGAGCTTCACCGCGATCACGCTGACCGACGGCTGTTACGTGGACACCAGCCCCGTCGCGGGCACGTACACGTTCCGGGTGACGGACTGCCACGGGTGCTCCCGCGACACCACGCTCGCCGTCTGCGTCGAGCAGATAGCGACGCCTACCGTCACGGCGGGCGCACACGGCTGCGCCGGCGAGACAACGTTCACCGTCACCCCATGCCCGCCCGCGACGGGCGTGACCTACACGTTGGAACGGGTTGACTGCATTACCGGGGAGGTCATTGCTTGGCCGACTCCCCCGATTCCCGGCCCGAACTGCACCTTCACGGTGGCGCTGCCTCTTGGCCAGACGATCTGCGTCCGGGTCAAGGCCAGCAACGGTAATCCTGCCTGTGACGAGTTCTCGGCCACGGTGACCGTCGTTGTTCCGGCCCAAGTCACGGTCTTGCTGGACGTCACCGGCGAGGAGTCGTGCAACGGCGGGCAGTTGACGTTCACGGCTACGGCGAGCGGCGGTGTCGGCCCCTACACCTTCACCTTCAAGAAGGATGGCGTGATCATCCCGAGCACCGGTAATACGGCGATCGTTAGCCCCACGCTGGCGAACGGCGGGCTCGACAGCGCGTGCCACAGGATCACGGTTGAGGCGCGGGACAGCCGCGGGTGCCCGATCACGCCGGCCACCGCGTCGATCACTTACCAGCAGTGCGTCACTACGACGCTGGGCTGCACGTTGCCGGTGTAAGCGCGGCAAGGTCGGGAGGACGTCTGGGAGCGTCCTCTCGACGTCCCAACGTCCATCTGGCCGGCGGGCGTTTCCCAGACGCCCGCCGCCCTAGCCAGGGCCGCCCGCCGGCGGCCCCGCACCCTGCACACACTCACTCGCCAATCACAGGTAGCGCCTCTCGCCGATTGCTAGCCGGTATGATGCCGGTGTCACTCGTCGAGGGCCGTAGCCTTCTTCGAGTGCGGCATCTCGCTCACCCGCTGGCCCCACGGCCGGCACCAACGGATCTACAAGGAAGATCGCAGTGCCCGACCTGACCACGGTCAACATCCTGAAGCCGCGGCGCCGTTGAGGGGATCCCCTCCCGGCCGGTCAGGCCGAGATGCAT
>Ga0137373_10006570_pt1 | contig 12435 bp, 10 predicted proteins | sample SagtaG_5_FD_104912 | JGI IMG/M metagenome (GOLD analysis project Ga0137373, IMG submission 104912) | Vadose zone soil microbial communities from Sagehorn Ranch, Mendocino, California, USA - Sage1_R_80_16 metaG | ecosystem: Environmental > Terrestrial > Soil > Vadose zone | place: USA...
AACCACTGCAGGCCCTGCACGGCCGCGTGCTGGGCGCCAACGATGGGCTCGGCGCCGGCCAGCGCGGTCATGGTCTTGTTGCGGTCGCGGGGTAGCAGCAGCCCTTGCAGGTAGGCGCGCAGGCCACGGCGCTGCGCCAGGGAGCCGAGCAGTGGGTCGAACTGGGCGGCGTAGTCCTCCAGCGGGCCGGGGGCGGGTGGGCAGGCAAGGCGCTTGGTCATCGCGGCACCTCCGCTTGCTGCGCCGATGGTCAGCCTCTACCTTCCCGCTTCCAGCCTCAACTAACAAACAACCGTAAAGCAGCTTTTCAACCTACCAGGGGTTGACCTGGGAAATCTCGAATCTCATGCGCCCTCCGCGAGGGGCTCAGCGGTGCGGTGGTCTCCGAGGACGACGCTCTCCTGCGCATCCCATGTGACGCAAACGTCGTCGCCTTCGGAGAGCCGGCAGCGTTGCGCAGCCACTTCTCGCGCGATGAGCGTGCGGCCGTTTGTCATCTCTACTTCGATCCGGCGCGTCGGGCCAAGGTACACGATCTGGCGGATTCGACCACCCACTGTCGCTGTGCGGGGGTCGCGATGGCCGCTGAGCTGGACCGTCAGACGCTCCGGTCGGATCATGATCGCTTGCTCGACGGCAATGTCCGCTGCTGCGCCTTGCGGCATCGGGATTCGATCTTCGCCACATGCGATCCAGCGGTCACCGTGCTTGTCCACCACCACTGGCCCGATGAACAGGTTCGACTCCCCGACGAATTCCGCGACGAAGATCGTACGCGGACGTTCGTACAACTCGTCAGGCGAGCCGATCTGCTCGATGCGTCCCTCGTTGAAGATCGCGATCCGGTCGGACAGGACCAGTGCCTCTTCCTGATCGTGCGTGACGTACACGAACGTGATGCCAACCTCGCGGTGGATCCGCTTGATCTCAAACTGGAGCCACTCCCGCAGCTTGCGGTCGAGAGCCCCAAGCGGCTCGTCCATCAGGAGCAGGCCGGGGTTGAACACCATTGCCCGCGCGAGCGCCACGCGTTGCTGCTGCCCGCCCGAGAGCTGCGCCGGGAACCGACCGGCAAAGCCGCTCAGTCGAACCAGTTCCAGCACCCGCTCAACCCGCTCGCGTATCTCGCGTCGCGCGACCTTGCGCTCGCGAAGTGGGAAGGCCACGTTGTCGAACGCGGACAAGTGCGGGAAAAGGACGTAGTGCTGAAACACCATCCCGATATTTCGCTTGTGCGGTGGAAGGCTGGTGATGTCACGTCCGTCCAAGACGATCTCGCCGGCGTCGGGTCTGAGGAAGCCCGCGATCAGGTTCAGGCTCGTCGTCTTCCCGGAGCCGCTGGGACCGAGCAGCGTCAGGAACTCGCCCGCCTTGACGTCCAACGAGACATCCGCAACCGCGACGTCGTTGCCCAACCGCTTGCTGACGCCTCTGAGATGGAGCGCCATACCGGACTCTGTTGGCTCACGCATATCGCCGCCTCCTCCGCATGAGTGCCGCGAACGCGAGCAGAAGCATCGTCGTGAACAGCAGGATGGTCGAGGCCGCCGCGATCGTTGGGTCGATCTCGCGTGTGATGCTGTTGTACATCTCGACTGGCAGTGTCCGCCTGGTAGAGCTCGAGATGAACAGCGAGATGACGATCTCGTCGACGGACGTCAGGAACGCGAAGACCGCCCCGGTCAGGATCGAGGGAAGCAGGAGCCGCAGCGTGACAAGGCGGAATGCACGTACGCGATTGGCGCCGAGGCTGGCGGCCGCGTCCTCGAGCCGTTGGTCGAGTCCTTGGACGCCCGCGACAACTGGAACCACCACGAACGGAAGGGCAAGCGCTGTGTGAGCGAAGACGAAGCCCTCGACGGTGCCGACCAGGTGCCAAGCCAGGAACACACCGTAGACGCCGATCCCAAAGATCACGAACGGGACGACGATGGGCGCGATCGTCAGGGCATTGACGACGGCCTTGCCCGGAAACCGGCCACGGACCAAGCCAAACGCGGCCGCGGTCCCGATCGCCGTGGCTAGGATAGTCACAATCCCCGCAACCTGCAGCGTCGTCAGCAGGGCATCGTTCCATGCGGGGTCGTTGAAGAAGTTCTCATACCACTGCGTCGACCATGACTCCGGAGGGAACGCGAGTGACCTGGCCCCGTTGAAGCTCTCGGGAATCACGACGAAGATCGGGGCGATGAGCCACAGAGCGACGAATACTGAGATGACGGAGAGCGCGATGCGGCCTCGATGCGACTTTTGCCTGGACTGATCGTCCGTGGGGGTGGCGGCTCCGTCGCCGTCGTCGGCACTCGCAGGGTTCGCCGGACGAGACGCGCGACGGTCCAAAGGACGACGAGACAGACTGCAAGCAGCACGACCGACATCGCGCCCGCGTGGCCCCATGAGAGCAGCTGGCTGATTTGCGTCACGATCAGCTGTGAGATCAGTGCTTCGCTCTGCGACCCGATCAGCGTCGGCGTGACGTAGAAGCCGAGGGTCAATACGAATGCCAACAGCGCGCCAGCCAGCACGCCGGGCAGCGACAGCGGCAGATAGATCCGGGCGAAGGCGCGCACCGGTGACGCGCCCAGATTCGAAGCCGCGTCCAGCAGCCTGCGATCGATGCCGCGCATCGTGGCGTACAAAGGCAAGATGACGATCGGGGCGAGGATGTGCGCCATCGCGATCGCCGCTCCGCTCACATGCCCCGTTAGTTCCACCCGGTTGAGCCCAAGGCCCGCCAACGCGTGGTTGATCGGTCCGTTGTCCTGGAGCAGGATCAGCCAGGAATAATTTCGAACCATGAAGGGTGTGGCCGCAGCGAGCAGCACGACGCCGATCATTACAGTGCGAACGCCCGCAGTTGCCAAGGTCATGGCGTAGGCATACGGATAGCCCATGAGCAGGCACAGGACGACAATACCGAGGGCCGTAAGCAGCGTTCGCGAGAGAGCGGTGAGGTTGACGTCAGTCTCGAAGAACCACCGGAAGTTGTCGAGGCCGGAGGTCTCGGCGCCTGAGAAGTGGGTCAGGCTTCGCTGGAGGATCTCGAAGGTCGGGTAGGCGAAGAACACGAGCAAGAACAGCACCAACGGCAGGACGAGCAGCGCGGCACGGTTCAAACCGAGCGCTGGGGGTCGCCGTGCCTGCGGCACGGCGACCCCCAGCGCACCCGACCGGAGGATGCCAGTTGCTGTGCGCGGGTCTTTCACCCCGCAACCCACGCAGTCCATCGCTGGGTGACCAGTTCGAAGTTCTTCGCGTAGTACGACTGGTCCTGGAACACCGCGGTGTCGAGGCGGCCTGCCGCCGCGGCGCTCCACTCTTCGAGCTTGCCGGTGAGCGAAGGTGCGCGCGCCTTGACAGCCGCAGCGCGGGGAGCGATCTCGGTCAAGGCCAGCTGAGCCTCAGGCGTGAGGATCTGCTTGAGGATCGGGACCGCCGCGTCTGTGCTTCCCCCCTTGGGTACGAACCAGGCGTCCCAATAGACGATCGGCTCGTTCCAGACTGGGACGAAATCGCCACCAGAGCGCGCCTGGTAGTAGCCGTTCACGTTGGTCAGCACCGCCAAGGCGACGGAGTTCGCCCGTATCATCTCCTGAGCCTGCGCGATCGTGCTGTAGAAGGTGATGTTGTCGCGAATCGTGTCGAGCTTGGCGAACGCGCGGTCGAGGTCGAGTGGATACAGGTTGTCGCGACGGACACCATCGGCGACCAGCGCACCCTCGAGCATGCCATTCACGGCATAGGCTCCCCAGACGGCCCGCTTGCCTGGGTACTTCTTGGTGTCGAAGAAATCCCCCCAGCTTTTCGGAGGATCGTCGCCGAACTTCTTCGAGTCGTACATCACGTTGTAGCTCGCCACGTCCGCCGGCACGCCACACTTGCCGGCCTGGTACTGGGGCAAGACGTTCGTCTGATCGATGTCCAGCGGCTCGGCCAGCGTGCCGCAATGCGCTTCGACCCACCACGGATCGGCTTGGACGACATCCCAATCGACGTTGCCGGACTCGACCTGCGCTTGAACCTTCGTGTAGTCGGTCGGTGAATCGTAGTCGATGCGCAGGCCGGTCGATGTGGCGACCGGGTCGGTGTACACCTTCTTGTAGTCGGCGTCCTGCTCACCTCCGAACGTGGTGAAGGTGACTCGTGTTCCCGCGAGGTTGCCGCCGGCAGGTGGATTCTTCGATTCCGATCCGCATCCCACGGAAAGCGCCGCAATGACGATGATCAATCCGAGCGTCGTGATTCGCCACATGGGCACAACCCTCCCTCAGATCCCGATGAGCGGGATCATATCCCGCTGATCGGCGACAGTAACACCGGCCTGGAAGCGAGTCAAGGCCGCCGACGCACATGTGACTTCCAAGAGAGCTTCCCGTAGAATGGGATGTCTTTCTATTCAGCGGGAGATGGAGAGGGCATGGACACGACGCCGAACGCGCTCGGATGGCCATTCGCAATGTTCCAGCACATCTGCTTCTACGTACGTGACATGGAGGAGACGGAGCGCTTCCTGGCCTCCTTCGGCATCCGGCTCGTGGATTACCCGTATCGAGACCACGGCGGCTTCGCCCAGCTCGAGGGCCTGCGACTCGATGGAAATCCCGACCACGAGGAGGCGTTCTGGGATCTCGGCTACAAGCACGCCATGGCCGGCAACGTCCACATCCAGGTGATGGCGCCAGGTCGTCACGACACGATCCATCAGCGATTCGTCGCACAGCACGGCAACCGCGCCTACAGTGTCGGTTTCTATATCGCGGACGTCGACGAGGCCGAGCGCGTCCTCCGGGAGCGCGGCCTGCGCGTGGTCTGGAAGGGCCGACACGAGAACGGCCTGGGCTTCACATACTTCGACACCTTCGAGCGACTGGGCGTCAACCTGTGCGTCCGACAGAGCCCGAGGGCCTATTAGACTAGAAATTCAGTTCCTGCCCTCGCCCTCTACGGCTCGGCCCGCATGAACGGTGAGTGGCCCTCGACCCCTGCCCGCAGCCGTCCCATCTCATCCCAGTCGTCCCAGCCGTTGAACCTCATCGGCTCGGTCGACTCGATCTCTTCCAGGCTCGTGCACAGACGCTGCCGATGCCGAGCTAGGCGCTCCATCACTGCCTGCGGATCCGAGTAGCTGAGGCCAGCCTCGACGCCGAATGACACGAACGGCGGGAGCACCGAGTAGCCGACGTAGTGGAGAGTGAAGCACATCGGCCATAGGAGCAGGTCGATGTCGCCATTGCGGCCGTTGTAGGAGAACGTCTCCTCAGGAGCACCGGTCGTCACCGACAGCATCGCCCTGCGGCCCCGATAGCGCCCTCGGTCGTAGCGGACGCGGCTGGTGTACACACCGCCGTAGGTGAGCACCCGGTCGAGCCAACCCTTGAGGATCGCCGGCGGCTGATACCACCACATCGGATACTGCAGGAGCAGGACGTCAGCACGGTCGAGCTTGTCGATCTCGGCCTGCACGTCGGCGGGGATGGCGCCGACCTTCGCGGCATGGCGCTGCTCGTCCTGGGGCCTGAACCAGTCGTCGTCGTGACGCGTGGAGTAATGATGCGGACCCTCCAGGGGATCAAAACCTTGCGCGCAGAGGTCGGCGAGCTCGACGGTGTATCCGCGCCGGGCGAGCCGTTCGGCGGCGAGGGCGGCCAGCTGGGCGTTGAACGACTTCGGCTCCGGGTGGGCGAGGATGATCAAGGCATGAGGTCGGGAGTGCGATCGCTGGTCGCTCGGCATCAGACGATGATCAGCTCGAGCGGGTGACGCGAGAGAACCTCGCGCCCACTCTCGGTGACGTAGCAGGTTCGCCCCAGGCTCATCGCCAGGCCACGGTCGGAGTCGAGGACCACGCAGTGCAGGAAGAAGACGTTGCCGGGCTCGGCCAGGACCGAGTTGGTCGAGTAGAGCATGGGCCAGTCCATCCAGTTCGGTTGGAACGTGGTCCCCATCGAATAGCCGACCGCCGCAAGTCGATGACGTTCGAGGCCAGCACCATCGAGCACCTTGCGGTGAGCGTCGTCCACCTCCCCGACCGGTCGCCCGGGTACAAGCGCCTCAGTCATCGCCTCCATCCCCTCCTTCACGATCGTGAAGAGCTTGCGCTGATCCGGTGACGCCCGGCCGACGACCAGCGTTCGCATGCAGGCGGCATGGTAGCGGCGGTAGACGCCGGCCCACTCCAGGGTCAGCTGGTCCACCGGGTCGAGGTGCCGCATCCCGGCACAGTAGCGAACCATCAGCGCTCGCGGACCGGAGCCGATGATCAGTCAAGTCGCATTTCGTGGTGTAACTCGTGATCGTCGTTGTGGACACGGGTCAGGGAGCAGTGAGCTGGGGCACCTCCTGGTGGTTGCTCGTCGTCTCGGGAGTGTCGGGCGGTTCGGTGGTCACGACCAGGGCCATGGAGGTCTCTGACAGGTAGCGGCGCCCGACCAGCCACTCGTCGTTCTGCTCGAGCAGCAGCATCCCGGCAAGGCGCAGCAGGGCGGCGTCGTTGGGGAAGATCCCGACCACGTCCGAGCGACGGCCGATCTCGCGGTTGACCCGCTCCAGCGGGTTGGTGCTGCGCAGCTTGGGCCAGTGCTCGGCTGGAAACGCGTAGAACGCCAGCAGCTCGGTCTCGGCGTCCTCCAGCAGCCGAGCGACCTTGGGGGCGTGGGGACGCAGCTGGTCTGCGACCTGGCCGAGCCGAGCGCGGGCCTCCGCGGCCGTGGTGGCGGTGAAGATCCCGCGGATCGCGCCGCAGACCAGCGGCTGCTGCGCGCGGGTGACGTGGCCGAGCATGTCACGCAGGAAGTGGACCGTGCAGCGCTGCCAGGGGCAGCCGAGCACCTGCGCGATCGCGTTCTTCAAGCCCTGGTGGGCGTCGGAGATGCACAGTTGGACGCCGTCCAGCCCCCGGGCACGCAGGGATCTGAGGAACTGGCGCCAGAACGCCTCGGTCTCAGCCTCGCCCACATCCACGCCGATCACCTCGCGGCGGCCGCTGTGGTGGACCCCGTAGGCGATCACCAGCGCCTTGTGGCGCACCCCACCCCGCTCGCGGACCCGCTCCACCTTCGCGTCCAACCACAAGTACCGATAGGCGCCTTCCAGGGGCCGCTCCCGGAAGACCCTGACCTGCTCATCCAGCCCGCGGCACAGCCGGGAGACCTGATCCTTGCTCAGGTGGTGCAGACCCATCTGCTCCACCAGCCGGTCGACCTTGCGGGTCGACACCCCGTTGACGTAGGCCTCCTGGACAACGCAGACCAGGGCCTGCTCGGCGCGCCGGCGGGGCTCCAAGAAGCTGGGGAAGTAGCTGCCCTGGCGCAGCTTGGGGATGGCCAGCTCGATGCTGCCCACCCGCGTGTCCCAGTCGCGGGATCGATACCCGTTGCGGTGGGTCACCCGGTCCGGGGTGCGCTCGCCGAGCTCCGCGCCGGTCCTGCCGACGACTTCGGCCTCCATGAGCTGGGTGGCCATCCACGCCACGCTCTCGCGCAGCACGTCGGCGTGCTCGTCTTGGAGGAGCTTGTCGGCAAGCTGGGCAGCGGTCATCCTGGGCCCTTCGGCCATCGTGGTGTTCTCCTTCGCCTGTCTGCGGGATCAGACCGACGATCATGAGGCCCGCGGTGGCCGAACTCACATCCAGCCCGCCAGCCTTGCTACACCACTCTCTCCTACTCGACCCGATGATCACCTCGTTGCCGGGGGGATCGCCGCCCCCTTCATAGATCGCGCCCTGCAACGCGGCGAGGATGTCGCCCTCAAAGGCACCGGGCCTTGCCTTCTCGACCGCTCGGTCGAGCGCCACATCCGCCAGCTCCGCCGCCTTGCGCACGTAGCGCAGCTCCGCCGCGGACTTCACCGCTCGCCGGCGGGTGACGATGTCCGACGCCTCAACGAGCTCGCAGAAGTCCTCCATCGCGGCCTCGACGAGTTTGAGGTTGTACCCGGTGAGTCCGTAGGCGTCGGTCTCGATCCCGAGTCGCTGACCACGGCAGCCATGCTCGGAGAGGATGTCCCTGAGCTCCAGCGCAGGGTTCTGGCCCTCACGGTTGAGCCAGACCCTGATGTCGCGGATTGCAGAGGTGAATTGTGCCTGCCTGAGATCGCCGACCCGAGTCAGCAAGGTCATCGTCTCACCATCGGCCTTCATGAACAGGCACTGGAAGAAGACGTAGCCGAAGGTGTCGTAGCCGGTCAGGTAGTACATCGACTCCTGCCGGAACATGAGCAAGCCATCGAGGTCGCGTGCCTGTAGGTCCCGCGCCACCGCCTGCCTGCGCGACGCGAGCTCCTCCTCGGAGAAATGTAGGTTCATGTGCTCGCTCCTTTGGAGTAGGCGAGACGAAACGCCTGGTGAGCATCAAAAATCTCGCAACAGCGATCCGAACCCCGAGAACGTTTCGCTCAAGTTATTGGCGCGTAGGGCATGCCAGAGCGTCGCCGCGTTGATCGCTAGCACTCGCTTGCCCAGCCAGCGCTCGGCCTCATCGGCTAGTCGCAGCATCGATAAGTTCGTCCCGACCTGCACGATCGCCTCGACGCGCGGCCCGTCGAGCTCGCGCAGTACCTCGACCAACTCCGCCTCGGTCACATGCGCGATCGCTGTCGCCGAGGGGCAACGAAGCCCCTTGAACCGCATCACCTGAAAACCCGTCTCCTCGAAGAATCGCGTGACGTTCTCGTCGGCGACTGGTTGGTAGGGCGAGATGACCGAGATGCGCTCAACGCCGAAGAGCCGCAGGGCCTCTCGACACGACGCGGCGCCGGTCGTGACGCCGAGCCCCGAGAGCTCACGAACGCGCTGTTCGAAGCGCTCGTTGCCCTCGACGCCGCCCCAGAACGTTTCAGCGGACATTCCCATCACCATGTAGTCGGGCTCGCACGTGAGCACGTCGCGGATCGCGACGTCGATCGAGGCGCGGATCTGGTCCAGCAGGGCCTCGAAGTCCTCGTTGGAGCCCAGACGGGCGTCGGCAATGTACATGCGCCCCGCATGGAAGGTGACTCCGCGTGGACGGACCGCGTTGAAGTCGTGCTCGACGACTGTGTTGGTGGACGGCACGATCGACGCGAACTTCGCTCGGTAGCCCACGACGTCAGGCATTCACACTCCTATCGCCGGCTGCGCGCGCTTCGGGCTCGGCTGAGACTCGCCCCGGGAAGGATCCAACGCGGTGAAGCTGACCGGGCAGCTCGCGCTCGAGCACCTGTGCCAGCCACGCCGCGACGTTGATCAGCCGGTCGAGATCGACGCCGGTCTCGACCCCCTCGCGCTCGAGCATGTACACGAGATCCTCGGTAGCGATGTTGCCGGTGGCCCCAGGCGCGAACGGGCAGCCGCCCACGCCACCGACCGACGCGTCGTAGATCTGGGCGCCGCTCTCAAGCGCGGCATAGGCATTGGCATATCCGGTGTTTCGGGTGTTGTGCAGGTGCACTCCGATCTCGGGTCCGAGGTCGCGCACGCCTGACACGATTCGCCGGACCTGGGACGGTACGGCGACGCCGATCGTGTCAGCCAATACGATGCGGTCCGCGCCTGCCGCGGCGAGCACCCTCGCCTGCTCGAGCACGCGGCCGGGGTCGACCCGCCCTTCGAACGGGCAGCCGAACGCGGCACCGATTACCACCCCGGCGACGCGGCGGTCGTTGCGGGCTCGCCGGATGATCGCCGTGCCCTCGTCCATCGACTCGGCGACGGAGGACCCCTGGTTGCGGCGGTTGAAGGTCTCCGTCGTCACGAAGGCGTAGTTGACGGCGTTGAGCGCCGTCGCGGCCAGGCGCTCGTAGCCGCGCATGTTGACCACCAGGCCGGCGTACTGGACACCCGGCCGCGGTTCGATCTGGGCGGCGACCTGTTCAGCACCGGCCATCTGCGGCACCGCCTTCTCACTGACGAATGCGGCGCACTCGATTCGCGCCAGGCCAGCGGCTGATAGTCGGCCGACCAGCTCGGCCCTGACCGAGGGCGACTGCGGAGGCTGCACGTTCTGCAGTCCGTCGCGTGGAGCGACGTCGCACAAGGCGATGCTCACAGCACTCCTTCCCCGTGAAGCTCGGCGATCTCGGCGCTGGACAGGCCGAGAAGGCCGCCGAAGATCTCCTGGTTGTGGTTTCCCGCCTCCCAGGGACCAGACCACCTGATCGCGCCCGGCGTCAGGGAGAACTTCGGGACGAGGCCCGGTCCGACGTATTCGCCAAGCTCCGAATCCGTGCAGGTGACTAACATCTCTCGTGCCCGGTACTGCGGGTCCTCGAAGATCTCCTTGATGGAGTAGATACGCCCGCTGACAACGCCGGCCGCGTTCAACGTAGCGTCGATGTCACTGGCGTTCTGCGTCAACGCCCATTCGGCGATCAGTTCGTCCAGTTCGTCTTGACGCTCGCCGCGCGCCAGGTGGGTGGTGAAGCGCGGGTCGTCTGCCAGCTCGGGCTTGCCCATGGCCTCGCACAGCCGTCGAAACACCCTGTCGCTGTTCGCCGCGATCACGACCCAGTGGCCATCGCACGAACGAAAGATGTTCGATGGGGCAACCCCCTTGAGCTTGGTGCCACTCGGCTCGCGGACGATTCCCAAGCGGTCGTACTCGGGCACGGCCCCCTCGAGCAGGGCGAAGCAGGACTCCATCAGCGAGACGTCGACGACTTGGCCCTTGCGTTTCCCGGGGCCGTCACGGTGGCGCAGAGCCGCGAGGATGCCGATGGTAGCGAACATGCCGGCGAGCGAGTCCCCGAGCGAGATGCCCGTCCGGGGTGGCGGCTCGTCGGGGAATCCGTTGAGGTGGCGTAGACCGCCCATCGCCTCGGCCGCTGAGGCGAAGCCGGGGCGCGATCGGTACGGGCCGGTCTGGCCGTAGCCGGAGATGCGCGCGATCACCAGGCCCGGATTCCTCGCCCATAGCTCGGCCGGGCCGAGCTGCCAGCGCTCGAGCGTGCCGGGACGGAAGTTCTCGATCAGCACGTCCGCGTCATCGGCCAATGCTCGCAGCAGCTCCTGGCCCCTTGCCCTGTGCAGGTCGAGCGTGATGCATTTCTTGTTGCGGGATTGCACCGCCCACCACAGCGAACGGCCCCGGTAGCGCGCGTGCCCCCAATCGCGTAACGGGTCGGGGCGGCCGGGAGCCTCGACTTTGATCACCTCCGCCCCCATCTCGGCGAGCAGTCGTCCGGCGAACGGACCGGCCAGCAGTACCCCGAGTTCGAGGACTCGCAGCCCTTCGAGTGCGCCACGGCGTCCGACGTCGCTCATCGCACGCCGCGCTCGACGCCGGAGCCGGCCTGTAGAGGCTGCAAGGCCTGCACGGCGGCGCGGTGGCCTTCGCGAATCGCCTGGGCCACGCCACGTGGTGAGACGCAATCGCCCGCCATCCACAGCGGACGGCCGGCGTCGAACAGCGCGACGGCGTCGGCGGGAAGGTTCGCGCGCCGGCGGCCCGAGCTGATGACCGCAGCCACGTTCACGATCTCGATCTGTTCGCGCAGGTGCCAGTGGTGCAGTCGCACCGTGTCGCCCTCGGTGGGGAGGATCGACGCGGGGGTGTAGACGCGGGTTTTGTGCTCTGCCAGCAGCTTGTTGGCGAAGTGCTCGAAGGACGCATCCAGTCCTGCGGTCGCTGAGCCGAAGCTGGAGACGATGTGCAGCTCCGCGCCGACCGAGAGCAGGTGGTGAGCGATCGTGAGGGCGAGGTGGTCTCCGAGCTCTCGTTGGACCAGGACGACACGCTCCCCGGCGAAATCGCGGTCGACGAGCTCGTCCCAGCCTCCGCGGAACAGCGGGCCTCCGTAGCGCTGCTCTTGGTCTGCTGCGCGGTCGTGCCAGGGGGTGGGCTCCCATCGTGAGCCCGTCGCGACGATGACCGCGTCGTACTCGTCGAGAAGCGGCTCGAGCCGCTCGACAGGTGTGTTGAGGAGGACGGACGCATCCTCGTCGAGCAACCGCTCGTTGTAGTAGCTCAGCAGTCGGGCGTACTCGGCCTTCACCGGGAAGCGGCTCGCGCTCGCGAACATCCCGCCCAGGCGGTCATCGGCCTCGAGGAGCGTTACCTCGGCCCCGCGCTCTGCCGCTGTGGCCGCCGCCTCGAGGCCGGCGGGACCGCCGCCGACGATCGCCACGCGACGTCCGCGTCCCACCACGTCAGGTTCGGGAACATCCTCCTGAGCGGCGCGCGGGTTCACGCCGCATCGCAGCGGGGCATTGACGTGGATCCGGTCGGCGCAGACGTTGAGCCCGAGGCAAGGGCGCATCAGGCGCAGATCTCCGGATTCGATCCGCTTGGGCAGGTCCGGGTCGGCGATCAGCGCTCGCAGCATCCCGACCAGATCGGCGTCGCCGCGGGAGAGCAGTTCCTCCGCGAGCGAAGGGTGGGTGACTCGCCCGACCGCGATGACCGGGACGCTCACGTGCGGCTTGATCCTGCCAGCGTAGGCGGCCGGCTTCCCTTGCGGGAT
>Ga0137373_10006571_pt1 | contig 12433 bp, 8 predicted proteins | sample SagtaG_5_FD_104912 | JGI IMG/M metagenome (GOLD analysis project Ga0137373, IMG submission 104912) | Vadose zone soil microbial communities from Sagehorn Ranch, Mendocino, California, USA - Sage1_R_80_16 metaG | ecosystem: Environmental > Terrestrial > Soil > Vadose zone | place: USA: California...
CGGGAGAAAGGCCGCAACGTCGTGGTCCGCGCGGCGCACGGCGACATCGCGGACGTCACCCCCGCGCCGTTCGATGCGCGCTCGCAGGTGCACAGCTACGGCGGCGGCGCCTATGCGGTGCGCGACGGCACGGTGTATTTCGTGCATTTCCGCGACAATCAGCTCTACCGCCAGGCGCCGAACCGGCCGCCGGCGAAGCTGACGTCGAGCCCGGCATGCCTGTTCGCAGATATCTGCATCGATGCCGAACGCAATCGCTTGATCGCGGTGCGGGAAGAGCGTCCCGACGGCGACGTCGTCAACGCGATCAACACCCTGGTCGCGGTGGATCTTGCAACCGGCACGGAGACGACGCTCGATTCCGGATGGGATTTCTATTCCTCTCCCGCGCTCAGCCCGGACGGGAATAGGCTCGCCTGGCTGAGCTGGCGCCATCCGTACATGCCGTGGATCTCGACGTATCTGCACGTGGCGGATTTCGATGCGACAGGGGCTCTGAGCAGCAACCGCAATACCATCGCGGGGGGCGAGAAGGTCTCGATCGTGCAACCGCAATGGTCGCCCGACGGCAGGCTGTTCTTTCTCTCCGACGCGACCGACTTCTGGAATCTCTATCGCTGCAACGGCTCTTCTGCCGAAGCCGTGCTTCCGCGCGAGGCCGAGTTCGGCGCGCCGCAATGGCAATTCGGGGCCTCGACCTATGCGTTCGTTTCGGCCGAGACCATGATCTACTCGTTCACGCGGAACGGGATGTGGTTCCTGGGGCGGCTCGATCTGCCGACGCTCACCGCTTCCGATTACGCTAGCGAGTTCGCCTCGATCGCCGGGCTTCGCGCCGCCGGCAAGATCGTGGTGATGCGCTGCTCGACGGCGAGTTCGCCGCCGGCGATCGCCACACTCGACATCGAGCGCGGCGACGTAAAGCCGATCCAATATTCCATTCCGCCGGCCAGCTATGAACAATTCAAGCCATATTTCTCCGTACCGCAATCGATCCGATTTCCGACCGACGGCGGCGAGACTGCGCATGGATTTTTCTACGCGCCGCACAATCCGGACTGGCAAGCGGCGGCCTCCGAGAAGCCGCCGCTGATCGTCAAAAGCCACGGCGGGCCGACGGCGGCGACCGCGGCCGGGCTCGACCTTGCGCTGCAGTTCTGGACCAGCCGAGGCTTTGCGGTGCTCGACGTGAACTACCGCGGCAGCAGCGGTTTCGGCCGCAAATACCGGGAGAAGCTCTATGGTCAATGGGGAGTGGCCGATGTCGCCGATTCAATCGCCGGGGCCAAATTCCTGGCGGGGCGCGGCGACGCCGATGCGGGGAAACTGATCGTGACCGGCGGCAGCGCCGGCGGCTACACCACATTGTGTGCGCTCACGTTCCACCGCGAGTTTGCAGCCGGCGCGAGCTATTACGGCGTGAGCGATCTGGTCGCGCTCGCCACCGACACCCACAAGTTCGAATCGCACTACCTCGACTGGCTGATCGAGCCGTACCGGCCGGGCAGCGCGCTCTATCACGAACGCTCGCCGATCCATTTCGCCGAGCGGCTGTCGGCGCCGGTCATCTTCCTGCACGGCGAGGACGATCCGGTGGTGCCGCTCAATCAGGCCCAGATGATGTTCGCGGCGCTGCGCGCCCGAGACATTCCGACTTGCCTGCTGGTATTCCAGGGCGAGAAGCACGGGTTCCGGCAGTCCGAGCACATTCGCCGCGCGCTGGAATCCGAGCTGTTGTTCTACGGCATGAACCTGCTGCACATTCCGCTCACATCCTAGTCGCCGCCCCGGCCCGGCCCAGGTTGAGTGCCGCGGCCGATTGCGCCAAGCCGGCCGCGATTGCGGCTCAGCGACGACAACGAGCGGAGGCAGCATGGGCACGAAGATCCCCTTCAAGCGGCCGGACGGCAAGGATGCGGCCGGTTATCTCGCCAAGGCGGGACGCGCGAACGCGCCGGGCGTCGTCGTCATTCAGGAATGGTGGGGCCTGCAGGATCAGATCAAGGGCATTTGCGACCGCTTCGCCGTCTCCGGCTACGAGGCGCTCGCGCCCGATCTCTATGCCGGCACGGTCGTTCCCTATCACGACACCGAGGCTGCGAACCGCGAGATGAGCTCGCTCAATTTTCTCGACGCGACCGATCAGATCGTGCGCGGCGCCGCCCAGTATTTGAAAGTGACCGGCGCCAAAGTCGGGCTCACCGGCTTCTGCATGGGCGGCGCCGTGACCGTTCTGGGCGCGATCCGCATCCCGGAGCTTTCCGCGGCGGTTTGCTTTTACGGCATTCCGCCCGGCAATGTCGCCAAGCCCGCCGATATCCGCGTGCCCCTGCAGGCTCATTTCGCCAACGATGACGATTGGTGCACGCCCAAGGCGGTCAATGATTTCGAAGCCGCGCTGAAAGCCGCCGGCAAATCCGCCGAGATCTATCGCTACGATGCCAAGCACGGCTTCATGAACGAGCAGCGGCCCGACGCGCACCAGCGCCAGGCCGCGGAGCTTGCCTGGTCGCGCACGCTCGAATTCTGGGGCAAGCATTTGGGCCGTTGATCACAGCGGTTGTCTTGGCCCGCGCATGCGGGCCATCCAGTAGCCGCCGAATTCAGAACAGCCCCCGCCGCGATTGCAGGGCTTACTGGGTCGCCCGCATGCGCGGGCGATGACGGTCGGAGAATTACTCCGCCGCCGTCTTGGCATTCGGCGCCGCGAACGCCGCCTCCATCTCGCGCCTGACCTTCACCGCGAGATCGTTCCGATCGTACTCGACATCGGCCCAGCGCAACGGCTCCCCCGCCGCGATCTCGCGCTTGAGCTTGACGTTGTGCGCCAATCCCAGCGGCAGGAATCCGGCCTCGAGTGAGCGCTCGGCCGGGCACTGCTTGCCCCACACGCGGTAGCCGCCCTCGCCGTCGAGAATCTCGCCGCGGTCGAGCTTGCGTTTTGCGGTCGCAACCACGTCGGAGCGGAAGCCGGTGGCGGCTCCGGTCGGCTCGCGGCGCAATGCAATCGAGGCGACCGAGATGCCGAGCTCGAGCCCGATCATGTGGGTCGGCCGGTAGAGCGCAATGTGCTCGAAATCGTCATCGGGGAGCATGTGATACTCCTCCGCGCAATGGCGCACGTAATCGTCGCCGGCCTTGACGACCACGTAGGTCCCCATCTGCAGATGGTTGGCGACCGGCGACTTGTCGCGATGCAACGATGACACCACTTCGGTGGTCCCGGTGATCGCCAGCGCGCCTCCGGCGTGCCGCGGCTTGCAGATCCGCGCGAGGTCGTAGACCGAGGCGGGCGGGAACGACAGGCCGTCCGGCTGCGGAACCAGGCCGGTCGCGTTGCATACCGCCGTCATCTCGATTGCCGATTTGGTGCCGTCGATGAAGCTGTTGAACATTTTCGGGTTCATGCCGCCGCGCGCGGCCTTGTCGGGCGCGATGCCGAAATTCTCCCACACGTCGTCGGGCGTCGATTGATGGAAACTCGGGTGATAGCGCGTACCCTTGCCGGCCGTGACCACTTCGAAGCCGCAGGCTCGCGCCCAATCGACATGCTCGCAGATGAGCGCCGGCTGGTCGCCCCAGGCCAGGCTGTAGATGACGCCGGCGGCCCTGGCCTTGCGCGCAAGCAGCGGCCCGGCAACCACGTCGGCCTCCACATTGACCATGACGATATGCTTGCCGTGCGCGATCGATCGTAGGCAAAAGTGGATGCCCGTGCGCGGGTCGCCGGTCGCTTCGATCATCACGTCGACGTCGGGAAACGCGATGAGCGCCTCGGCGTCCGCAGTGATGAACGTGCGCCCGCCGCGCAGCGCATCGCCCAGATTGGTCGCCGAATACTGCGGTTCGCTCCACCCGCAGCCTCGCAGCTGATTGCGGGCACGCTCGATGTTGAGATCCGCGAGGCCAACGAGATGCATGCCCGGCGTGCGGCGCACTTGCGCCAGAAACATCGTGCCGAACTTGCCGGCACCGATCAGGCCGACCCGAACCGGCCGGCCGGCGGCTTCGCGCTCCATGAGCTTGGCGTGAAGGTTCAATGCTTCCTCCGTCTCGGGTTTCAGAAATCAGATAACAGAAATCGGATATCGGTGGCAAACGGTCACGGAGATCCGTTCCTAAACTTTTCCTGACTTCTGCTTGCTGATTTTCTTGCTTGCTGTCACCGGCACAACGCGCGCTGAACATAGGATTCCATCCGGCACTCGCCGGTCGTCGGCTGCGCCCCGGAAATCCACACTCGAGCCGGACATTTTTCCACCGATTGGACGTCGAGGCTGTTGCCCGCCGCAAGTCCTTTGCTGTAAGGCTTCGATTGCGCCGCGGCAATCCGGAGCGCCGTTGGCGGCGGTCTCGCAACGCTCGCGTCCGGAGACGATTTTCGCACTGGGCAGCAGGCCGACGCCGGCGCTCTTGCGCGCATCCTCGGGCGAAGCCTCGGACTTGCCCTTCCAGGCCGTGCTCACGCGCGCGAGCGATCGGTCGATCCAGCGGCCGATCGTGCCGAACAGGCCGCCCGGCCGCGATGCCTGCGCTGCGGCGGGAGGCGCCGGCTCCGACGGCGCGGCCGGCTCCGGTTGCGTTGCGGGAGCGGCTTGCGGCGTCTGCTGCGCGCTCGCCGGGATGACGACGCAAAGCAGGGCGACCAGGGCGAGCCCCAGTGCGGCACCGTGGCGCGCCGACCGCGGCAGCCGCCGCTCGCTCTTCCTGGTTCGGATCATGGCGTGTTCCGTCCGGCCCCGGGCGGGGCCGGCGCAGGCCTGAGTCCGCGACAACCGCGTGGCAAAATTGAGGAGATCGGCCCGTTAGAACAACCGGGTGGCCGCGATCACTCCGACGAGCACGACGAGCACTCCGATGGTGAACCACAAGCCCAGGCGTTTTTCGATGTTTACCCGCGCCCACACACCATAGCGGTGCAACAGAAAAGCAAAGAAATAGAACCGCATTCCTCGCGCCACCACCGACAGCAGCAGGAACGGCACAAGGGGATAAGCGGCAAACCCCGACGTGATGGTCACTATCTTGTAGGGAATCGGGGTGATGCCCTTGAGCAGGATGATCCAGGCGCCGTAGCGGACGTAAGCGTCGCGGAACAGCTCCACCTTGTCGCCATATCCGTAGGCCTGGATGATCCAATGCCCGACAGTATCGTAGAGCGTCGAGCCGATCAGATAGCCGATCAGGCCGCCCGCCACCGACGTCACGGTGCACAGCGTCGCGTAGTACCAAGTCTTGTCCGGTCGGGCGAGTGACATCGGGATCATCATCACGTCCGGCGGAATTGGGAGAATCGAGCTCTCCCCGAACGACAGTGCACCCATGATCCAGGACGCATGCGGCTTGCCCGCGGCGCCGATGCACCAGTCGTAGATCCGTCGAAGCAGCATGACGCGCCTGATTACCGGTACGGGAGGGCACTGTCCATCGAAAGCGCGCCCGCAGCCGAACGGGCGCCGCGGCTCGATCCGGCTAGCGGCGCTTGTGCAGCCGTCGGCCGTCGAGTGCGACAATTTGCCGACGGGACTCCGAATCGGACTCCGGCGCGGCTTTCGGCAGCTTTTCGGCGATGCCGAGCAGGCGCTCGCGCCGGTCCATCTCTTTCCACACGTCCTTGGGATTCACTCCGGCCGCCCCCCACAGCACGACCAGGTGATAGAGCAGGTCGGCACTCTCGCGGATCACCGCGTCGCGGCCGCCGTGCATGGCGTCGATGATCACCTCGATGGCCTCTTCGGCGAGCTTTTTCGCCATTTTGGGCCGGCCCGAGCGCAGCAGTCGCGCGGTGCGTGACGTGCGCGGATCCGCGTGCTTGGCGGCCAGCACGGCCGCGTACAGTCGATCCAGCGAATCGGTCATGCGACCAGCATAGCCGCATAGATTTACCGGACGTTAACGAATACGCCCGGGCCGCACAGGCTCATTCCGGCTCGGCCAGCAGGCTCGCGTTGCCGCCGATCGCCGCGGTATTGACCGCAATGGTCTGCTCGATCGCGAAGCGCGGAAGATAATTCGGGCCGCCAGCCTTGGGACCGGTCCCCGACCGCCCCGATCCGCCGAACGGTTGCGTGCCGACGACGGCGCCGATCATGTTGCGATTGACGTAGACGTTCCCGATCGCGAGCCGCGCGATGATGCGCTCGACCGTGAGCTCGATCCGGGAATGGATGCCGAGCGTCAGGCCATAGCCGCTCGCACCGATGTCCTCGAGCAGTCGGTCGAGCTCGTCGGCGCGCCAGCGCACGACGTGAAGCACCGGCCCGAATACCTCCTGCTTGAGATCGCCGGCACGGTCGAGCTCGACGATAGTCGGCGCCACGTAGGTCCCGGCCGAGGGCAGCGGCAGCCGGTCCCAGCGGAATCGCACGCGGCCCTGGCCTTGCATCCGCGCGATCCATCGCTCGAGATTGGTTTTCGCCTCGGCATCGATCACCGGCCCGATATGCGTGGAGATTTCGCGCGGATCTCCCACCTGCAGCTCGAACACGGCGCCTTCGATCATCTCCAGCAGAATATCGGCCACGTCCTCCTGGATGCAGAGCAGCCGCAAGGCCGAGCAGCGCTGACCCGCCGAGCGGAACGCGGAGGTCAAGACATCGTCGGTGACTTGCTCCGGCAAAGCCGTGGCGTCGACCACCATGGCATTGATGCCGCCGGTCTCGGCAATGAACGGCACCAGCGGCCCGGACTTTGCGGCGAGCGCGCGGCTGACATTCGCGGCGACCTCGTTCGACCCGGTGAACGCCACCCCGGCGGTCTGGGAATTTTCGACCAGCAGCGCGCCGACGCGGCCGTCGCCCGGGACCAGATGCAGCGCGCTCGCCGGCACCCCGGCCGCGTGCAGCAGCCGCACCGCCTCCGCGGCGACGAGCGGCGTCTGCTCGGCCGGCTTGGCGACCACGCTGTTGCCGGCCGCGAGCGCGGCGCTGACCTGGCCGACGAAGATCGCGAGCGGGAAATTCCACGGCGAGATGCACACGAACGCACCGCGGCCCCGATAGGCGAGCTCGTTCGATTCCCCGGTGGGCCCGGGCAGTGATCGGGGCGCCAGCGCGTGCCGGAGTTCGCAAGCGTAGTAGCGGCAGAAATCGGCCGCCTCGCGGACTTCCGCAATCGAATCCTCGAGGGTCTTGCCGGCCTCGCGCTGCAGCAGCGCGATCAGACCGGCCCGCGAGGCTTCCAACACATCGGCGGCCCGGTCGAGTGCCGCGGCGCGGATTTCGCGCGGTGTAGCCGTCCACGCGGGAAACCCCGCGGCGGCCGCCGCCACGGCCGCGGTGGCGATGGCTTCATCGCCCTCGGCCACGATCCCGATGCTCGCGCCGTCGATCGGCGAAGTGACGGCGCGCCTTCGGCCCTCGAGCGCTGCGCCATCGACCAGAGGCTGCGCGATGGCGGTATGCGGGGCGTTCGCGGCGATTTCCGCCAGCAGCGCACGCACCGCCGCGCGATCGCCGAGCTCGAGGCCACGCGAATTGCGGCGCGCCGGCGCATAAAGGTTGCCGGGCAGCGGAATGTGCGGATGCCGGGCCGCACCGGGATTCGCGATCCGCGATCGCGGACGCTGCAGGATCGTATCGATCGCCACCCGAAGGTCCGCCGCGACCGACACGAACGAAGAATTCGCGCCGTTCTCCAACAACCGCCGCACCAGATAGGCGAGCAGGTCCCGATGGCTGCCGACCGGCGCGTAGACCCGGCAGGCGGCGCCGGGCGCCTCTGCCATCAGCGTTTGATAAAGCGCCTCGCCCATGCCATGCAGGCGCTGGAACTCGTAACCATCCACTCCGCCCGCCTCCTCGATCACGCTCGCCACGGTGAGCGCATTGTGCGTGGCGAACTGCGGAAAGACCTGCGGGCGCGCCGCGATCAGCCTGCGCATGCACTCCATGTAGCAAAGATCGGTCACGGGCTTGCGCGTGAACACGGGGTAATCGGCAAGTCCGCGTTCCTGGGCGCGCTTGATCTCGCTGTCCCAATAGGCGCCCTTGACGAGTCGCACGCTCAGGCGGCGGCCCAGCGCTTGCGCCGCCCCGATCACCCAATCGATCACCGCAGGCGCGCGTTTCTGATAGGCCTGCACCGCGAGCCCGAACCCCGACCAGCCGGCGAGCGAGGCATCGGCCAGCACCAGGCCGATCAGCTCCAGCGAGAGCTCCAGGCGATCCGCCTCCTCGGCATCGACCGTGAACTGCAGGTCGCGCGCCTTGGCCCTGCGGGCCAGCGCCAGGAGCTTCGGCCCGAGTTCGGCCCGAACCCGCGATCGCGAGATCGGCTCGAAACGCGGGTGGAGCGCGGAGAGTTTCACCGAGATGCCGGGTCGATCCGCGGATCGATGCTCTGCCGCACGTGCCGCGATGGCATCGATGGCGGCGGCGTAGGCGGCGAAATAGCGCTCGGCGTCCGCCGCGGTTCGCGCGGCTTCGCCCAGCATGTCGAAGGAATAACGGAACTCACCGTGCCCGGCCGCACGTGCAAGCGCTTGCTCGATCGTTTCGCCGAGAACGAAATGCGAGCCCAAGAGCCGCATCGCCTGCCGGGTCGCGGCGCGTAATGCCGGCAACCCGAGCCGCTTGGCGAGGCTGGTGAGAATATGCTCCGGCGTTTCGCCCGGATGAATGATGCGCGCGCCGACACCGAGCGCCCACGCCGAGGCGGACACCAAGAAGGCGGTCGATTGCACGTCGTGGTGCGACCAGTCGGCGGCCGCGAGCTTGTCCTCGATCAGCCGGTCGGCCGTGGCGGCGTCCGGCACCCGCAACAGCGCCTCGGCCAGCACCATCAGGGCAAGCCCCTCCCGGGTCGAAAGCGAGTATTCGCGCAGAAAATCCTCGACCCCGCCCAGCCCGCTGGCGCGTGCTCGAATGGCATTGACGAGCCTTTCCGCCCGCGCATCGATGCGCCGTTCGGCCTCCGCCGAGCGCGGCGCCTCGGCGAGCAGGCGCTCGGCGATCGCCTCATCGGGGGGCGCATAGGCGGCCTCGAACGGCGCGATGTCGCCGCGCTCGGCCGCATGTTCTTGCGGTAAACTCATCGAAGCCTCCGCTCCGAATCCGCCGCCTTCAACACGCCCGCCGGCAGCGCATTGCGTCGGCTCGCCTTCGTCATGCGGCATCCCGCCGCGCTGCCAGGCGCGAATGCCCGCGTCCCACCTTGCGGCTTGAGCTTTGCGCCGGCATTGCCGACTATGACGCAAGCGGCGGCCGGAATAAAACCGTCAAGACGGCGTTAGCACGAGAAGTGCGCAAACCATCTTGCCGGTCGCAAGCGGCCGCACGGGGACGCGAGCACATGCGGGAGCTGGAGCGAGATCGGCTCGGCCGCGCCGCGCGCAAGCTGGCGCTGGCGAGCCTGATCTTGGCATTCGGCATCTCGCCGCTCGCTGCGCAGACATCGCTCAAGCTCAGCCTGAACGGGCAATTGGGAGGAGCGGTCGCACCGTTTCTTGTCGCAGCCGATAAGAACTACTACCACGCCGAGGGGCTTTACATGACCATCGACCCTGGGGCGGGTCCATTCGACACGGTCAGCCGCCTCGCGGCTGGCGGCTATGACATCGTCTTCGGCGATATCAACGCCCTGATCCGGCTGCGCGACCAGACCCCCGCTGCGCCGGTCAGGGCGGTGTTCATGGTGTACAACCGGCCGGCCTACGCCATTATCGGCCGCAAGAGTCGCGGCGTCGCCCGACCGAAGGATCTCGAGGAGCGCAAACTCGGGGCGCCGGCAACCGACCCGGCTTATGCGCAATGGCCGCTGTTCGCGCAATTGAACGACGTCGATGCCGCGAAGGTCACGGTGCTCAACGTCGCCGTCCCGGTTCGCGAGCCCATGCTCGCGTCGGGCGAGGTCGACGCGATCACCGGCAATACGTTCGTCTCCTATGTCAATCTCAAGGAACGCGGGGTTCCGGCCGACGACATCGACGTCATGCTGATGGCCGACTATGGCCTGGAGCTTTACGGGGGCGCGATTCTGGTGAATGCGAAATTCGCCTCGGATAATCCGGAGGCGGTTCGCGGATTTTTGCGCGCGTTTCTCAAAGGTCTGAAGGATACTATCAGGAATCCGGCCGCAGCGGTCGACTCCGTGCTCAAGCGCAGCGAGGGAGCCAGGAAGGAGATCGAGCTCGAGCGGCTGCGCATCGCGCTCAAAGACAACATTCTCACGCCGGAAGTGGCGGCGCGCGGTTTCGGCGGCATCGAACCTGCTCGTTTCGATCGAGCGATCGATCAGATCGCGCTCGGCTATAAGTTCAAGATCAAGCCGAAATTGGAGGATGTGTTCGACGCGAGCTTCCTGCCCCCGGCGGCAGACCGCAAGCTGACCAGATAGTCGCGAAGCATCATTCCGAAGCCGGGTGCCGGATCCGGTTCGGCTCGAACATCGGATCAATGCTCCTGCATTTGCGTCGCCGGCTCCTCGACATCGGGCGGAACGGCCGAAGGCGCCGCGATCGCCGGCCGCAGGGCTTCGGCAAGCGCGTCCGCAAGCTGCCCGACCCGCGGTTCCCCCGCGCCCTCCCGCAAATAGATCCCGCACGTGAGCTCGGGCAGGGGCGGCAGGCGCGGATCTTCGCAGGTCACCAGCTCGGCCGGAGCGAAGCGACGCAGGGTCGCGGTAATCCCCAGCCCGGCCGCGACCGCCGCCGCACAGCCGAGATAGCTTGGGACGCGGCAAGCAGCTTCCCATTCCGCGCCGCTCCGGTTGATTGCCGCGGTCGCAAGCTGCGTGATTTCCCCGGCGCCGCTGGCGAGAACGAGCGGCAGCGGAGCGGCTCGATTGAACGCAAGCCCCGGCGCGCAGACCCAGGCCACAGGTTCCGTCCAGCGATGGCGCGCTTCCGCGCTTGCTCCGCTCTCGCCCAGTGCAATCACCAGATCCAATTCGCCTTGTCTGAGGTCACGCGAGACATCATCCGAGTCCCGGATCTCGAAGGCTCCTGGCGAGCAACGGCCGCACGCGTAAAGCACCGGAGCCAGCATTGCGCCCTGTGCCTCCTCCGAAATGCCGATCCGCAATCCCGATGGAGACCTGGGTGTCGCCATTTCGATGATCTGGTCGTTGACGGACAGCAGCTGGCGTGCGTGCCGGACCACCCCCTCGCCTTTCGGCGTGAGCGCCACGCCGGGAGCACTCTTGTCGAGCAGCTCGCCCCCGAGCAGAACCTGCAGGCGCTTGATCTGCGCACTCACCGCCGGCTGGGTCATGCCGAGGCAATGAGCGGCCTTGGTGAAGCTGCGAAGCTCGACGACCGTGACCAGGGTTCGCAACAGCTCGGTCGGAATATTGGTCATCTCGGATGCCGCGATTGCGGTGCGGCCCGGCTCGCGCCGGACCGCACCTGTCGTTTTCCTCCAACGCGGTCGCGGGCGTTTCCGATCCGTCAAAAATTCCAAAATTTTTCGCTGCAAATCCTGAGAATTGGCGCCAATCCCGCCTTGCCGGCGAAATGCGCCGAAATGCCGGCGGCGGCCGCGCCCTTCTCGTTGGTTTTCGAAGCCAGTGGCAATTCGGGATGGTCCCGGCCGAGGCGTCGACCGGCGCTCCGACGTGGGAAGCTCAGACTGTTTTCGCCGAGGCGGACACCCGTCGTGCCGGCTTGTCGAACACCATCACCTTGGACACGAAGGCGCTCCGGTCGCGGACATGGGCGAGACCGCACGCTGCGGCGATCGCGACGAAATCCTCCTCGAGATAGCTCGTGTAATACGGCTCGTGAAAATTCTGGGGGAAGAGCTCGAGCAGGCCTTCGTAGTCCGGCTCGTCGCCGCGCTGGAGCGAATCCACCAGGACGAGGCGTCCACCCGGCTTGAGCACACGGGCGAATTCATGGAAGACCGTGCGGCGCACCTTGGGCGGCAATTCGTGGAATAGAAAGATGCTTGTCACTGCGTCCTGGCTCGCATCCGGCATGGGAATTGTTTCGCCATTACCGACGATGAAGTCGATGCGCGCCCAACGCCGCAAATGCCGCTTGGCTTCCCTGACGTAGGCCTCCGACATGTCGAGCCCGGCGACGGGAAGTCGAGGCCAGACCTGCTTGACGAAATCGAGGAACCGCCCGGTGCCGCAGCCGACGTCGAGCAGCCGCAGCCGGCGCTGATCGCGGCCGGCGAAAATTTCATGGAGCTGCGGCAGTGCCTGCCTTCGCGTGGCGTTCGCCGTGCCCTGAAACAGCACCTCGACCTGGGTGTCATAGCGCCGGGCCGACTCCTCGGTCATCCAACCGCCCGATTGGAAATGAAAATTCTGGAGATAATAGCGCGGCCGCTTCCCGCGCGTTGCAGCCGTCAGCACCTCGCTGCGGGCGCCGCTCTCGCGCCGCCGGTGGACATCGGGCAGATCCTCGAAGAAAAGCCGCGAGCGGCGGAGCAGCATCGCCAGCGAGCCGTCATGGTCCGCCGGCAGCGGATAGATGCCCGCCTCGACA
>Ga0137373_10006581_pt1 | contig 12425 bp, 9 predicted proteins | sample SagtaG_5_FD_104912 | JGI IMG/M metagenome (GOLD analysis project Ga0137373, IMG submission 104912) | Vadose zone soil microbial communities from Sagehorn Ranch, Mendocino, California, USA - Sage1_R_80_16 metaG | ecosystem: Environmental > Terrestrial > Soil > Vadose zone | place: USA: California...
CCGCAATTGTCGGCGTCCGCGGAACGACGATCGCGATACGCGTCGAGCCGTAGCGAGGCGCCAGAAGCGGTGTCACGTACCTCGAGCGGCGCGTCACGGCTCCTGCTGGCGGTAACCGTCGCGTTCGCAGCAAGCTGCGCCTCGAAACGCGCAGCCCCGCTGACGCTGCCGGGGCCGCCGACCGCCGCGCTCATCGTTCTGCTGCCCGATCCTGAAAGCCAGGTCACCGGGCGGGCCCGTGTGATCAACGAGTTCGGATCGACCGACCTCGACACGCCTCGGGCCGCGTCACGGGCGATAGCGACCGCGGTTCCGGGACCGGCGATCGCGCTCGGCGAGGACGAGGTGACTCGCCTCTTCAGCGACGCGATCGCGGCGCTCCCGCCTCCGCCGCGGCACTTCACCCTGCAGTTCAAATTCGAGTCCGACGAGCTGACTGACGAGTCCGTTGCGCTCGTCCCCGAGATCCTGCACGCCGTCAAAGCGCTCAGCGTGCCGGAGGTTGCCGTCGTCGGACATACCGACACGATGGGTGACCCGAAGGCGAACGTCGCGCTCGGAATGAAGCGTGCCATGAGCGTCCGAAACATCCTTGTACAGGCGGGACTCGCGCCGTCGACGATCGACGTTGCTTCGCATGGCGAGGGGGAGCTGCTCGTGCAGACCCGCGACGACACGCCGGAGCCGCGCAACCGGCGCGTCGAGATCACAGTCAGGTAAGCGGGCGGTGTTCAGGCATTCGAGCGCGCGGCGGCGTCGACTGATCTTCCTCAGCGGCATCGTTCCCGTGCTCTTCGCGGCCTTTCTTGCGGTCTATCGGCCGGCGCTGTTTGGCCGTCTCGATGACTCGACCTATGACATGGTGCTGCGCACGGCCGGCGCCAAACGGCCGGGCACGAGTGTCGTGATCGTCGACGTCGACGAGCGGAGTCTCGCGACGATCGGCCAGTGGCCGTGGCGCCGGGATGTCGTCGGTCGCCTGGTCACCGCGCTGCATGCGGCGGGTCCATCGGTGATTGCGATCGATGTCATCTTCGCGGAGTCTGGCCGGGATGACGGTCCGGACCGGCGGGCTGCTGAACCGGGCGTGGCGACCCCGGATGACGAACTGGCGACGGCGCTGCGCAAGAGCGGCGTCATTCTCGGCTACGGTTTTACGTTTGATCCGGGTCCGCCGTCGAAGCGCCGGTGCGTGCTGCACCCGCTCGGCGTCGCCGTCATTCAGCCACCGGGTGAAACCCCGTCAGAGCCGATCTTCCGCGCGACCGGCGCCGTGTGCAACCTGCCTGTACTGGCACAAGCCGCGGGCAAGTCCGGCTTTCTCAATGCCGCGCCCGATTCCGACGGCATTCTGCGGCGCGTTCCCCTTCTCGCGGAACTCGACGGCGCCATCTATCCGAGTCTTGCGCTGTCTGCAGTCGCCACGGTGACAGGCGCTCGAAATCCGGCGCTGCAAGTCTCCAACGTGAACGCGTCGACGCTGACGATCGGCGACCGCACCGTCCCGCTCGACGCGAAAGGCAGTCTGCTGCTCGGATATCGCGGTAAGAAACGGAGCTTTCCCTACGTCTCGGCCGCTGACGTTCTGAACGGCGCCATGCCCGTCGATGTCGTGCGCGGCAAAATTGTGCTCGTGGGGACGACGGCGCTGGGCACGCGTGAGGTCGTGGCGACCCCGCTCGACACGCAGTTCGTCGGTGTCGAGGTGCAGGCCACTACGGTGGACAACCTTCTGCAGCGGGATTTCATCCACCGCCCTGCATTCGGCACGGTGGTTGACTCGGTGATCGTGGGAATGGCCGGCGTCTTCATCGCTGCGATTGTCGCGAGCACCGGTGTCACTGCCGGTGTGTTGAGTGCCGCCGGCATGATTGCGGCGCTCTGGTGGGGCGCGGCCTGGCTGCTGGCGTCCAGCCGGCTGTTCGTTTCTCCTCTGGCTCCGACCATCGCGGTGCTCGCCGCACTCGCGGTCATGACCCTGGCGAAGTTCACGGTCGAACGGAGCCGCGCGCTGAGCGCCGGCCGCGAGAAGACCGCTGCGCAGCGTCTGATGGTGCAGGCGCTGCTGTCGTTGACGGAAGTCAGGGACGCCGAGACGGGACGGCACTCACGGCGCACGCAGCAGTACACCCGGCTGCTCGCGGAACCGCTCTCGACCCATCCCGCCTTTCGCGACTACCTGACGCCCGGGCGAATCGATCTGCTCTCCAGCCTGGCGCCGCTGCACGATATCGGCAAGGTCGGCATTCCCGATCGAGTGCTCAACAAACCTGGCCGGCTCACGCCCGAAGAACTCCAGGAGATGCGGCGACATCCCGAACTCGGCCGCGACGTGATCCTCCGCGCCGAAGCCCGGGTCGGGGTGCGCGACGACGTCACGCTCCAGCTCGCGAAGGACATTGTCTACACGCATCACGAGCGCTGGGATGGAACCGGATATCCAGAGGGCCTGCGCGGCACCGACATTCCGGTGGCCGGGAGGATCATGGCAGTCGTGGACGTCTACGACGCGGTCCACGCGCGCTCGTTGTACAGCAGGTGCCTGTCGCACGACGACACGGTCAAGTTAATCGTGGCGGGCAAGGCGACGCATTTCGATCCGGACGTCGTGGATGCGTTTCTGCGCGTGTCGGCAGCGTTCGAAGCCGTCTCGTCCGAAGCGCTCGCCGACCTGACGCAGGTCTGACGGTCGATCGAGGACGCGTCGGATCACTGCATCCCTGAGATTCTTCTCATTCTCGTCACCTCACGGGGCTCGAGACGAGCGCAGTGAGAGTCGAGCAGATAGAGGGTCCCAGGGTCGTCGAGGTCCATGATCAGATCGAGGACGATACCTGGACGTCCTACGTCACCATACCCCGGCCGGATGTCCTCGTCGTCGCGACGGACCGCGCATATCTCGCGGAGCTGTTGCGTCGACGCGGCGCACGAGCCGGAGCGCGTGCGTTCGCGAGCGAGTTGCCGGAGTGGGAGTGGGTGGACACCAGCGCCCCGTTCTGGGCCCTGCGTCACTACCGCCGCAGCCAGACGACGGACGATCCCGCAGCGCCGGTCGAGCCCAGCTCCGGCGACTTCGATACCGCTGCGATCGGGGTGGCCGCATATGCGAAGTCGGACGGACGAACCATCGTGACGCACTATCTCTCGCGCGGCGACAACGCCGAGCAGATAGCGCGGCGGCTCTTGGATCATCCCGGCGATCGCGTCACGCCGACCAGTCGGCGCGTCAGCAACGAGGCGATCGAAGTGCTATTCAGCGCGAAGAACGAGGAGCATCTGTCGATGTTTTTCTTCTACTTGATGCGCACATTGGGACACAGCATCTACCTGTAGTCGCCCCAATAAGCGAGTAGGTTCACGATCAGGGATCCAGGATTCACGATCATGGATTCAGGATGAGCAATCAGGGATTAGGGATTGAGACGGGTTTGCGGATGCGTACCTTGTGGATGCGGCGGCGCTCTGCCTCGAGCACTTCGACCCACAGGCCGTCGACGTCGAGGGTCTCGCCAACCGCAGGCACGCGTCCCACGCGCGACAAGATGAAGCCGCCGACGGTCTCGAAGCCTTCGGACTCGATCTCCAGGTCGAGACGGTCGCGCAGGTCGTCGAAGCTCACCTTTGCGCTGAACACGAATGACCCGCTGCCCTCGTCGACGATTGGCTCGGACTCGACGTCATCTTCGTCGCGGATCTCGCCGACGATTTCTTCCAGCAGGTCTTCGATCGTGACGAGCCCCGCAGTCCCGCCGTACTCGTCCACGACGATGGCCATCTGGACCTGCTTGCGCTGGAACTCCTTCAGGAGCTCCGGGACGCGCTTGGTCTCCGGCACGAACGTCGCGGGGCGGATGAGCGGAGCGAGTCCCTGCTGCTCGGAACCCGTCGCATCCAGCTGCAGGAGGTCCTTGACCCGGATCACGCCGAGGATGTTGTCGAGGTTCTCGCGGTAGACCGGGAAGCGCGAGTACTCCTGCTCGCGGAACAGCGCGCGCAGCTGCCCGACCGTCGCGCTATCCTGGATCGCGACGATGTCGGGGCGCGGCGTCATGACTTCGCGCGCGAGCGTGCCGCCGAAGTCCACAATCGACTGGAGCAGCCGGCGTTCGTCCCTTTCAATGAGGCCGTGCTCCTCGCCCGCCTCGAGGTACGCGTGCGCGACGTCACCCTGGTCCTCGTCCGCCTGCTCCTGCGGCGTAACGGTCCGTTCGGTGCGTCCGCTCGTCAGCAGCCGCACGAGGCCGCCGGATACCGGCGAGATCAGATGCGCAATCACGCTGAACGGCGGCAGCAGCACTAGGAGCACGCGCTCGGGATTCCTGCGCACGATGATCGACGGCAGCACGTGCTCGCAGACGATGATGTAGACCGCGACGGACGCCAGCAGCGTCGCGATCGAGGCGAGGCTGATGCCGGAGCGTCCGGTCAGGACGGCGAGCAATACCGTCGCGAGCGAGAACATCAGGCCGAGCAGCAGGCGCGCCGGCACGAACAGCTGAATGGGATCGTCGAGGTAGTAGCCGAGGCGATCGTCGCGTCCGCGCTCGGCCATCAGCCGGAGCGACAGCTTCATGAGCGAGCTGAACGCCGTCTCAATGGTGCCGACGTAGACCGCGGCGACGCCGAGCAGGAACAGCGTGAGCGGAATCATCTGTCGGCGCGTTCGATCAACCCGGCACGCAGTCCACCCTTGGCGCGAAGGCGGCGCTCGAGGCGCGCCATCCGGCCCGCGTCGGACCGATCATGGTGATCGTAACCCATCAGATGAAGCAGCCCGTGAAGCGCCAGGACCTTCAGCTCATCCTCATACGAATGACCCGCTTCCCGAGCCTGCCGGCGCGCAGCGGGTGTGGCAATGGCGATATCGGACGGCTCGAACGAGAGCACGTCCGTCGGCTTGTCCTTGTCGCGGAACTGCTTATTGAGCACGCGGATGCGCGCGTCCGAGACGAGCGCGATGGTAATTTCGCGGGGAGCGGACTTCGGCGCAACACGCGCGAGCCACGCCGCCAGACGGGGGACACGCGCGGCACGGCCGCGACCATCGGTAACAGAGACGGTGATCCGCCTATTCCAAGGCGGCCTTCGCGGCTTGCGCCGCTTCGGCGCCCAAGGGCTACTATCGGGGTCCACTGTAGGCTTCGTACGCCTTCACGATCTGCTGGACGAGCGAGTGCCGCACGACGTCCCTTTCGTCGAAGTGCACGAATGCGATGCCCTCGACGTTGCCAACCACCTTCATGGCCTCGGTCAGGCCCGACTGGCGGCCGGTCGGAAGATCGATCTGCGTGATGTCGCCGGTGATCACGGCCTTCGACCCGAAGCCGAGACGTGTCAGGAACATCTTCATCTGCTCGGACGTGGTGTTCTGCGCCTCGTCGAGGATCACGAAGGCGTCGTTCAACGTGCGTCCGCGCATGAACGCAATTGGCGCCACTTCAATCGTGCCGCGCTCGAGGAGCCGCTCGGCACGATCCATTTCGATCATGTCGTAAAGCGCGTCGTACAGCGGCCGCAGATAGGGGTTCACTTTCTCCTGCAGATCGCCGGGCAGGAAGCCGAGCTTCTCCCCCGCTTCGACGGCTGGACGCGCGAGAACGATTCTGCTGACTCGCTTGGCCAGGAGGAACGACACGGCCTGCGCCATCGCGAGATACGTCTTGCCAGTGCCCGCTGGTCCAATGCCAAAGACGATGTCGTACTGCTCGATCGCCTCGAGATACTTTTTCTGGGTAATGCTTTTCGGGACGACTTGCCGTTTCCCGGACGTCTTCGTCGCGGAGCGCAGGAAGTATTCCGACAGCTCCACGTTGTCGTCCTGCGCTACGAGCTGCGCGGCGGTTTTGGCATCACCCTTACCGAGGCGGTAACCACCACGGATGAGCGATGACAACTGGTCGAGAACCTTTTCCGCGCGCGCGACATCGGGCGCGTCTCCTTCGACGATCAGCTCGGAGCCGGTCGTGCGAATGCGGACGCCAAACTGTGACTCGAGCTGCTTGAGGTTCTCGTCGAAGGTCCCGAACAGGGATTCAGCTCCCTCTTCGGGGATCTGAACCTTACGAATTGCGGAGGTCGGCAAAACTGGTCAGGATCGTAGCACGTTTCATTCCGTGCGGATGTGCAGCTCGCGGAGCTGCCGCGGGTCGACTGTCGACGGCGCGTCCGCCATCAGATCGACCGCCTGGGCCGTTTTCGGGAACGCAATGACCTCGCGGATCGATTGCTCCCCCGCGAGGATGGCGCAAATACGGTCGAGTCCGAGCGCGATGCCGCCGTGCGGCGGCGTGCCGAATTCGAGCGCGTCCACGAAAAAGCCGAACCGCGCTTTCGCTTCTTCGTCCGACATCCCGAGCATCTTGAACACCAGCCGCTGCAGCCGCTGATCGTGGATGCGGATGCTCCCGCCGCCGATCTCGCTGCCGTTCAGCACCATGTCGTACGCGCGCGCGCGAACGCCGCCCGGATCCGACTCGAGGCGAGCGGCGTCCGACTCCAGCGGCGCAGTGAACGGATGATGCATGAACTCCCAGCGCTTCTCGTGTTCGAGCCAGTCGAACATCGGGAAGTCGACCACCCAGAGGAACTCGTAGCGATCCGGGTCGAGCAGATTCTCGCGTTTCGCGATGTTCAGCCGCAGCTGTCCGAGCATCCTCGCGGTCGCGGCGTGCGCGCCCGCAGCCATCACGAGCAGATCCGCGGCGCCCGCGCCGGCCTGCGTCAGCGCCGCGCGGATCGTCTCCTCTCCCGCGGCCTTCAACGCAGGACTCTGCACGGTCGCTTCGGCGTGTCTCGCCCAGACCAGGCCCGCGGCGCCAAGCAGCTTGGCCTCTTCGATCAGGTTGTCGAGATCCTTGCGCGAGTACCGCGCCGCGTTCGGGATCACGAATCCGCGGACCTCGCCGCCAGACTCGATCGCGCCGCGGAACACGGAAAAATTCGATGTCGCAAATGGCGCGGAAAGATCCTGGAGCTCCATGCCGGCACGTAGATCCGGCTTGTCAGATCCGTACTTCGCGATTGCCTCAGCGTACGCCATCCGCCGGAACGGCCGCGGCGCGTCGCGTCCGATCAACGCCATCAGTCGTCCCATCAACGGCTCGAGGATCGAAAACACCAGGTCCTCGGTTGCGAACGAGATCTCGAGGTCCACCTGTGTGAACTCCGGTTGTCGATCGGCGCGCAGGTCTTCATCGCGGAAGCACTTCGCGATCTGGAAGTAGCGGTCGAAGCCCGAGATCATCAGGATCTGCTTGAAGATCTGCGGCGATTGCGGCAGCGCGAAGAACTCCCCGGGATGCACGCGGCTGGGCACCAGATAGTCGCGCGCCCCCTCGGGAGTCGACTTCGTCAGGATCGGCGTTTCGATCTCGAGAAACCCTTGCTCGTCGAAATACTTGCGCGCGGCGAACGCCGCCTTGTGCCGCAAAATCATGTTCTGCTGCAGGCGCGGACGGCGCAGATCGAGATACCGATAGCGCAGCCGCATCTCTTCCGAGACGGCGGTCTCCTCGTTGATCGGAAACGGCGGCGTCTTCGCGTCGTTGAGCAGGCGTATCTCGCGTGCGGCAACTTCGATCTCTCCCGTCTTCAGCTTCGGATTGATCGCGTCTTTCCCGCGCGCGTCCACGCGCCCGATGATGGCGACGACGTACTCCGGGCGCAGGCGCTTGGCTTTCTCCTCGAGCGCCTTGTCGCGCACGACCGCTTGGGCGATGCCGTGCCGATCGCGAATATCGAAAAACATCACGCCGCCGAGATCGCGTACGCGGTGTACCCAGCCGAGGAGCACGACGTCGCTGCCGACGTGCGCGGCCGTCAGTTCACCGCAGGTGTGCGTGCGCGCCAGAGTACCGAGAGGTTCAACCGTCATTCGCTGTCCGATGGCCGATCGACGATATCCGAGGGCCGATGGCCGATGGCCGATGGCCGATGAGCAAGCGCAGAGACCACGGAGGCACGCGGTACAGCCTGTTGCTCGCCGGTGCTCAGATTCTTGATTTTGACTTTACCCAAATTGACCTCCTCCGCGCCCAATACGGCGACAAAGCGTGCCTGACGGGTGTCCGCGTATTTGAACGCCTTCCCGAGGTCTTTCCCGCTCCGCAACGTCTCGGGATAAACCTCGACACGCAGCCCGCCGCCGCGAAGCTCACTCGCCAGCCGGAGGGACTCGTCGATAGTCATTTCGTCGAAGATCGTCACGAGCACGTCAGGGCCGCTCTTGTCCACATCGGCGGAAAACATCGCGCGTTCGCCCATGACGACGAGAATCCGCTCGAGGCCGAGCGAAAACCCGCAGGCCGGAATCTGCTCGCCGGAGAACATCCCAATCAGGCCGTCGTAGCGGCCTCCGCCGCCCAGACTGCCGATGCCCTCGACTGCGATTTCCATGATCGCGCCGGTGTAGTACGAGAGGCCGCGCGCGAGCCGTGGGGTGAACTTCACGTGGCCTGCGGCGGGAGTCGCGTCCGCGAGCGTCATGATCGCGGCCACGTTGGCGCTTGCGCTCGCGCCGAGTTCGGACTTGCGGACCATTGCGTCGAACGCATTCAGGTCTTCGAACGCCGAGAGACACGCGTCCGCGGCGCGGCGCTGGATCCCGCGCGCCACGAGATCCTCTTTCACTTTTTCATGACCGATCTTATCCAGCTTGTCGATCGCAATCAGCGCGTCGGCGTGCTTCGCGGCCTCGACACCGGCGGCGTCCAGCATCGCCGTCAGCAGCGCTCGATGGTTCAACTGGACGGTGAAATCCTTGAACCCCAGCGCCTGCAGGACCTCGCTGACCGCCGCGATCATCTCGACTTCGACCACTGGGGACGTAGATCCGATCGCATCCACGTCGCACTGATAGAACTCGCGGAAGCGGCCCCGCGCGGGACGGTCGGCGCGCCATACCGGCTGGATCTGATAGCGCTTAAAAAATTTCGGCAGCTTGCCGCGGTTGTCGGCGACCACGCGCGCGAGCGGCACCGTCAGGTCGTAGCGCAGCGCGAGATCCGTCTCTCCCGTTGACGCCCCTTCGCCGCGTCGCAGCACCTTGTATATGAGCTGGTTGCCCTCTTCGCCGTACTTCCCTGTCAGTGTCTCGATGTTCTCGAGCGCAGGCGTTTCGAGCGGCTCGAACCCGTAGCGCTCGTACACGCGGCGGACGACGTCGATGACGTATTGGCGACGTCGAACGTCTTCGGGCAGGAAATCCCGCATGCCGCGGGCCGGTCCAGTGTGCATGCATCGTTATTGTTACACTACGCGGCCATGACACGCTCCGTCGCCCTCGTGCTCACGACGGCAATCATGTCCGCGGGCCAGGCGGCGCCGCCGCGGCCTCAGCCCCCCACGCGCGACCCGAATACGTCCGGTTTCGTCGTGGCGAAGGAACTGCCGGACGGCGCGGTGCCACCGGCCGACACGGATGGCAACTTCATCATCGGACCGACGCATCAGCCCGCGCTGGAGATGGCCGCGCAGGAACTACAGGGCACTGTCTCCATTTTCACGATGAATTCCGCGGCCAGCAGGATTTACCCGGGCATCGCAAGGGACGCGGGAACATTCGGCATTCCCGATCCAGCGAATCCCGCGAAACTGATCGTCACGACGAGCCACCCGGCGCCTTACACGCGCCGCGTCGCTGTGTACGTACCGAAACAATATGTCAAAGGCACCACCGCGCCTTTCATCGTCGGTGCCGATGGCCCTGACCAGTTGCTGTTCACGGCGCTCGATGCATTGATCGCGCAGAAGCGCGTGCCGGTGATGATTGCGATTTCGATTGGGAACGGCAGCGGTGACGCGCAGGGCAGCGAGCGCGGTCTCGAGTACGACACGATGTCGGGACGTTACGCGGAATTCGTCGAGACGGAAGTGCTGCCACTCGTCGAGACGCAGTACGGCGTCAAGCTGTCGAGAGATCCCGACCAGCGCGCGACGATGGGAACGAGCTCCGGCGCGGCGGCGGCGTTCAGTATGGCGTGGTATCACCCCGAGCTCTATCACCGCGTCTTGAGCTACTCAGGTACGTTCGTGAACCAGCAGTGGCCTCCCAGCGCGGAGACGCCTCACGGCGCGTGGGAGTATCACGAGCGCCTGATTCCGGCGAGCCCGCGCAAGCCGATCCGGATCTGGATGGAAGTCGGCGATCGCGACCTGCTCAATCCGAACGCGATGCGCGACGAGATGCACGACTGGGTCGCCGCCAACGAGAACATGGCAAAAGTTCTCGCGGCGAAGGGCTATCACCATCAGTTCGTGTTCGCCCGCAACTCGGGCCATGGCGACCGCGCTGTAAAGGCGCAGACGCTGCCCGAAGCGCTCCAGTGGCTCTGGCAGTAGCGTGTGCTTACGGCCGCACGGTCGGATACTTGATGCCGAGCTGATCGAGGTAGGTTTTGTAGCGCGACGGATCGTAGTAGTACTTCTTCATCTCCGGCCGGTACTTGTCCATGATCGACTTGTTCAACCAGATCGCCGGCTGGTCCTGCGGGCGGATGAGCGGCTCGTACTTCGTCTCCTTCGTCTGCACGTCGCGGAAGTACGTCCACGCCTGCTGCACGAGTTCCGGCCGCATCAGCAAGTCGAGGATGGTCATCGCCTGAACTTTCGCGCCGGCCGTCACTCCCTTGTGCGCGATCGGCGTCGCCATCGCGATGGCGTTCGCCCAGTTGTGCCCCGGGAGTCCCGGGATGTTCGACGGATAGCGCAGCGTCACCGTCGGCACGTTCCACGAGATGTCACCGATATCGTCCGAGCCGCCGCCGGTGTTCTCGCGCACGGGGCCCTGGAGCTGCTCGCGCAGTTTTGTGTTCAGCCCCTCCGCCCGCGGATTCTTCAACTCCTTCTGCAGCGCTTTCGCGAGCGTCTGATCGTCCTCGCTCCACTGCGGCAGGCCGACCTTCTGGATGTTCGCCCACGTCGTCTCCGCGACCACTTTGTTGAAGTGCTGCGGCCAGGCGCTTCCCAGCACTCTCGTCGGCTGCAGTTCGACGCCGGCCATCATCGCGGCGGCCTTCGCGATCGTGTCCCCCGTCTCCCACATCTCCTTGATATGTGGATAGTCGGTCTCGCGGAAGTAGTACCAGACAGATGCAGTGCGCGGCACGACATTCGGCTGATCGCCGCCGTCGACGATGACGTTGTGCGAGCGCTGGCTGAGACGCAGGTGCTCGCGGCGGAAGTTCCAGCCGATGTCCATCAGCTCCACCGCGTCGAGCGCGCTACGGCCGCGCCACGGATTTGCGGCAGCGTGTGCGGTCTCGCCAAGGAATGAGTACTGAACCGACACGAGGCCCGTGCCGTCGCGCGGGCCCCAGCTCACGTCAAGATTTTCCGACACGTGCGTGAAGAGCGCGATATCGACATCCTTGAAGAGTCCCGCGCGGATGAAGTACGCCTTGCTGCCGACGAGCTCCTCGGCGGTCCCCGGCCAGATGCGCAGCGTGCCGGAGAGGTGCTCGCGCTCCATGATCTTCTTCACGGCGAGCGCCGCCGTGATGTTCACCGCCTGCCCGGAGTTGTGCCCCTCGCCGTGCCCGGGCGCGCCTTCGATCATCGCGTCGTGCCACGCGACGCCCGGTTTCTGCGACGCCTGCGGGATGCAGTCGATGTCCGATCCCAGCGCGATCACCGGCTTGCCGGAACCCCAGGTCGCCATGAACGCCGTCGGGATTCCCGCGATCCCTTCCTGCACCGCGAACCCGTTCTTCTTCAGCGTGTCGATCAGATACCGGTTGGTCTCGACCTCCTGGAAGCCGAGCTCGCCGTAGCTGAAGATCTGGTCGACCATCTGCTGCGAGAACACCTTTCGGTTCTCGACGTCGGCGACGGCCTCCTGTTTCAGCGCTTCGAGTTTCGGATTCGGCGCGGCGGACTTGGGCGCGGGCGCGCGCTGCGCGAGCGGAGCCGCGGCGACCGCGGCGACGATGCCGAGGGTGATGAGCGACGAGCGTGCGTACATGCGCGCGATTATATCCGCGGGGTTGGCTTGCCCGCCGTAGCCTTGGCGAAGGCGGCAGCCGTTAACCCGAAGGAATCATCTCGTGGCCGGTGACAATCGGCTGGGGCACATCGAGGCGGCGGGTCGTCGCGGTCTCGTCGCACGTCCGGCGACCGTTGGGCTGTATTGGCTGTCGCTGCGGCCGGCACACTTGCAGTTCGATCGTCAACGGCGCGACGAAATGGAGACCCGTTGCGTTCAGTGGCTCCCGTTCGCTGCCCAAATCAACCTGGCGCCATGACCAGTGCGCCGTCGTTACCGTGGGATGACACGCGTCAACTCGACGTCATTCTGCCTTACTCCACTCGCAGCGCCACCAGCGGATCGATCCGCGACGCGCGCCGCGCGGGCAGATAGCCGGCCAGCAGCGCCACGCTGCCGAGCACCAGCAGCATCACCGCGAAGGTCACCGGATCCGTCGCGGTCA
>Ga0137373_10006582_pt1 | contig 12425 bp, 11 predicted proteins | sample SagtaG_5_FD_104912 | JGI IMG/M metagenome (GOLD analysis project Ga0137373, IMG submission 104912) | Vadose zone soil microbial communities from Sagehorn Ranch, Mendocino, California, USA - Sage1_R_80_16 metaG | ecosystem: Environmental > Terrestrial > Soil > Vadose zone | place: USA...
AGGCGGCCGATCTGCTCCGGGTCCATCATCTCGTACAGGGCGTCGTGAAGGGGGCGTAGGTAGGGGTCGATCTTCTCCGACAGGGTGCCGGGGAGGAAGCCGAGCTTCTCCCCCGCCTCGACCGCCGGTCGGGTGAGGATCAGGCGGTTCACCTGCTTGGTCAGCAGGGCCTGGACGGCGACGGCCATGGCCAGGTAGGTCTTGCCGGTGCCGGCGGGGCCGACGCCGAAGACGATCGTGTTGGAGCGGATCGCGTCGACGTACTTCTTCTGCCCCACCGTCTTGGGCTTGATGGAGCGGCCGCGGACGCTGAGCACGCCGTCGCCGAACACGTCGGAGGGGCGCACCTCCTCGTCGCCCCTGACCATGTCGATCGAGCGCCCCACCGTCTCGGCGGTCAGCGAGCTGCCCTGTTCGAGCAGGTTGATCATCTCCTCGAACAGGCGCGCGACGCGCTCGGCGTCGCGCTGCTCGCCGGAGATGGTGATCTCGTTGCCGCGAACGAAGACGGTGCTCTCGAACGCCGCTTCGATGAGCTTGAGCAGTTCGTCCCTGGTGCCGAGCAGGCTGACCATGGAATGGCTGCCGGGTACCAGCACCTTGACCTGGGTCTGTTGCTGCACGCTTGCTTCGGGTCCCTCCGTCCGGGACGGCAGACGCCACGATCCTGTAGGGCGCGTCCGATGTTTTGCGAGTATATCGGGGTTCCCCTCCCCGGAGGCGGAGACCTGATCAGCCGAGGTCGGCCGCGTCGTCGCGGCCGTCGAGGCCCTCGATCGGCACCGGCTCGACCTTGTCGGCCAGCTCGAAGCCGAGGATGCGGCTGAGGAAGTACAGCTCGGCCTCGACCGCGCGCTCGATGTTCTCGGCCTTGCGCAGGCCGTGGCGCTCGCCCGGGAAGGTCAGGTAGGCGTAGGGGATGCCCTGCTCGGCCAGGGCGCGCACCATCACCTCGGCCTGGGCAGGCGGCACCACCACGTCGTCGAGCCCCTGGATCAGGATCACCGGGCATGCGATGCGGTCGGCGGCGTACAGCGGTGAGCGCTGCCGGTACAGCGCCTCGGCCTGCGGCCAGGGGCCGACGAGCTGGTCGAGGTAGCGGGCCTCGAACTTGTGGGTGGCGCCGACGAAGGTGACCAGGTCGGCCAGGCCGGCCTCGCTGACCCCGGCCGCGAACACGTCGTAGAAGGCGAGCGCGCACAGCACCGCGTAGCCGCCGGCGCTGCCCCCGGAGATGGCCAGCCGGTCGCCGTCGACCGCGCCGCTGGCGGCCAGGTGCCTGGCGACGTTGACGCAGTCCTCGGTGTCGACCTCGCCCCAGCGGCCCTTGAGGGCCTCGCGGTAGTCCCTGCCGTACCCGGTCGAGCCGCGGTAGTCCACGTCGGCGACCGCGATCCCCCGGCTGGTGAGGTACTGCACCCCCAGCTTGAGCAGGTTGAGCACGCTCGAGGTGGGCCCGCCGTGGCAGGTCACCACCAGCGGCGGGAGCTCCCCTTCCGGGGCGTGGGCCTCGGGGTTCGCCGGCGGGTAGTAGAGGGCGTGGGCGGTCTGCCCGTCGCCGGTGGGGAACTCCACCGGCCGGGGGATCGACAGGTAGCGTGGGTCGAGGTCCAGCACGCGGGAGCTGCGCACCACCTCGGTGGCTCCCGTGTCCGGGTCGACCAGGACGATCGCGGTCGGCCGGCTGGCGCTGCCGGCGATCACCGCCAGGCGCTCGCCGAAGGCGCAGAGCTGGGGCGGGTAGAAGTCGGTGAACGGCAGCTCCAGCGGGACCGCGCGCCGCGCGCCCGGCGCGACCAGCCCGATGCGCCTGACCGGCCCGCGCCCGTAGAGGCAGGCGATGCGCCCGTCGGGGAGGAAGGCGTAGGTCGACATCCCGAAGATCCACTGCGGCTCGCCGAACTCGGCCTGCTCGGGAGCGAGCGCGCCGACCTCGCCGTCCGCCTCCTCGCGGTAGAGGTTCCACCAGCCGGTGCGGTCGCTGGTGAAGTGCAGCCGGCCGTCGGGGCTCCACACCGGGCAGAAGATCGACTCGTCGGCGCCGCCGGCGACCAGCCGCGGCGGGCCGGCCGCCGTCCCGTCGGCGAGCTCGGCGACGCGCAGCTCGGTGCCGTCCCACGGCATGCGCGGGTGGTCCCATTCCAGCCAGGCGAGCCGCCGCCCGTCCGGGCTGGGCCGCGGCGCGGCGTAGAAGTCGCGGCCGGAGGCGAGCACGCGCGGCTCGCCGCCGTCGGCGGGCAGCGCCACCAGCTCGTTGACCACCCCGTCGTCGTGGTGGGATTCGCGCACGCACACCAGCACGCTTGCGACGGGGGGTCCGGGGGGCTCGAGGAGCGGAGCGGCAGCCCCCCGGGGATCGGGGAGCAGGCGCGCGTCGGCGTAGCGCAGCGCGGCCGGGATGGGCGGCTCCGGCGTCAGCGGGCGCGGCGCGCCGCCGCCGTCCTGGCGCCAGAGGCGCTGGTCGGGCAAGTTGCAGAAGAACACCGTGCCGCCGTCGGCGGGAAGGAACGCGCCGCCGCCGTACTCGTGCACGCGGGTGCGCACGTCGAACTGCGCTGGCGTCAGCGCCTCGGTCCCGGAGCCGGGCGCCCAGCGGCACACCACCCCGCGGCCGCCCTCGGCCGGCCGGCCCTCCACCCAGTAGAGCGCCCCGTCGCCGGGGTGCAGCTCCTCCAGCATGACCCCGCCGCCGGCGACCAGCTCGGCGCTGATCGGCGAGCGCCAGGAGCCGTAGGCCACGGCCGTGGATCGGTCCTCTGCCACCTCACGTCCTCGTTCGTCTCGGGGTCCTCGGTGCACCGCCATCGGCGCCTGCTGGCGGGGCCGGCCAGCGCGCCGCGTCCCGCTCAGCCGGGCGGCCAGCGCATCGGCCGGCCGCCGAGCACGTGGAGGTGGAGGTGGTCGACCGACTGGCCGGCGGACTGGCCGACGTTGCTGACCACCCGGAAGCCGCCCGCGACGCCCTCGTTGCGGGCGACCTCGTTGATCGCGCTGACCAGGCTGGCCAGCAGGGAGGCGTGGTGCTCGGCGACCATCTCCAGGCTGGCGAGGTGCTCGGCGGGGATCACCAGCACGTGGGTCGGCGCCTGCGGGTTGATGTCCCGGAAGGCGACCACGCCGTCGCGGTCGAGGACGACGTCGGCCTGTAGCTCGCCCTTGGCGATCTTGCAGAACAGGCACTCCCCGTTGCTCATGGCGCCGTCCCCTCCATCGTCTCGGCCTCCATCCCCTCGTTGTCCGCCCGCACGCCGCGCACGGTCACGACCTGGTCGACCAGGCCCTGACCGCCGGCGAAACGGACCTTGATGTAGTTGTCGCTGGTGCCTTCGGCCAGCCCGTCGCCGGCCGTCTCGACCAGCACCGAGAGGGGCCGGCCGAGGTGCTGCTCGTGGAAGCGGCGGCGCAGCTCGGCGCCGAGCGCGATCAGCTCGCGGGCACGCCGCTTCTTGACCGTGTCGGGCAGCTGACCGGGCAGCTCAGCGGCGGGCGTGCCCGGCCGCTGGGAGTAGCGGAAGACGTGCAGCTTGGAGAAGCCGACCCGCCGGACCACCCGCATGGTCGCCCGGAACTGCGCCTCGGTCTCCCCGGGAAAGCCGACGATCACGTCGGTCGACAGGCCGAGGCCTCCGACCTCGGCCTTGGCGTGCTCGACGCGCTCCAGGAACTCGGCCACCCGGTAGGGGCGGTGCATCGCCTCGAGCACCTGGTCGTCGCCGGCCTGCAGCGGGACGTGCAGGTGGCGGCAGACCTTGGGGTGGTCGCGGACCCGCTCGACCAGGGCGGGGGTGACCTGCACCGGCAGCACGCTCGACAGGCGCAGGCGGGCCAGCCCGTCGATCGCCACCAGGCGGTCGACCAGCCGCGCCAGGCCGTCGCGCCGGCCCAGGTCCTCGCCGTACTTGCCGAGGTGGACGCCGGTCAGGACCACCTCGCGCACGCCGCGCTCGACCTGGCGGCGGACGTCGGCGACGACCTCCTCCTCCGCCCAGGAGCGCAGCGGCCCACGGGTGCGCGGGATGATGCAGAAGGTGCACCACTCGTCGCAGCCGGTCTGGGCGCGGACGGCGACCCGGGTGCGCAGCCGCTCGACCGGGGCCGGGCGCGTCACCAGCGGCAGGCGGCGGACCCTCGGCACCTCGGCGACCAGCTCGGCGATGCGGTCCTTGGCGTCGTTGCCGACCACCAGGTCGACGCCTGGGATGGCCTTGACCGCGTCGGGGTCGCTGACCGCGTAGCAGCCGGTGACCACCACGGTCGCGTCCGGGTGGGCCTCGGCCAGCTTGCGGACCAGGCGCCGCGACGAGGCGGTCGACTCCCTGGTCACGGTGCAGGTGTTGACGACGACGACGTCGGGCTCCTCGCCGGCGTGGGCGAGGTCGAAGCCGCGCGCGCCGAGGGCCTCGAGGGCCCGCTCGGACTCGGCCTGGTTGAGCCGGCAGCCGAGGGTCTTGATGGCCACCTTGGGCGCCTGCCGGGTGGGCTCGACCATCTCACCTCCACATATGGTGCCTGTGCCAGCCGGCCTGCCGGCGCTGGCGCCTCAGCTCACCGCGCGGCGGCGCAGCCCCAGGTCGGTCAGCCGCGCCACCAGGCCGCCGGGAGACTGGTCAAGGATAGCGGCGAGCACGCGGAGGTCGTCACGCCGGATGGTGAGCACCTTGCCGTTGAAGTCGCCCCGCTGCATCTGGATCAGGGACAGGTAGCGGCCGAGGGTGCGGGCCTCCGGCTCGCGCCTGGCCTCCAGCGCCTCCAGGTCGATGCAGAGCGGCGCCGCCGCCTCGGACGCCGCCTCCGCGGCGCCGTCGGTCGGCGCGGCGCCGAGCCGAGGGAGCAGGTGGTCGACGGGCACGCCGTAGAAGATGGCCAGGCGCTGCAGCCGCGGCACGGAGATGCTGCGCTCGCCCCGCTCGTAGGCGCCGAGCACGCTGGCCTTGAACTCCTTGCCCGAGCGCTCCTCGACGTCGTGCAACGACAGGCCCTTCTGCAGCCGGATGTTGCGGAGCCGCTCCCCCACCTGCTCCGCGTAGCTGCCCATCACTCACCTCCGGTCAGAACGCAGACGGTGGCCCCACGACCACCTGGAACGTGGGCGGAATGTAACACTGGCGATTCGCGCCGTTCAATCACCGCGCGCGGTGAATGCTCACGAAGGGTGTCAGCCAGAGGTCCTCGCTACAGCTTGCTCGACCCCTTGAGCCGGGCGAAGAAGCTGGCTGCCGGCGGGCTGACGGCCTCGCCGCGCAGCTCGGCGAGCTGGCGCAGCAGCCGCTGCTCCTCGTCGGAGAGCTCGTCAGGGGTCTGTACCGCGAGCTCGACCAGCAGGTCGCCGCGGCCGCGGCCGTCGGTGTGGGGGACGCCGCGCTTGCGGAAGCGCTTCACCGTGCCCGTCTGGGTGCCCGGGTCGATCTCGATGGTCTCCTCGCCGTCGAGGGTGACCAGCGGGAGCGTCCCGCCGAGGGCGGCCACGGTCATCGGCACGGACAGCTCGCAGACCAGGTGGTCGTCGCGCCGGGAGAAGACCTCGTGGGGGACCACGTCGAGCTCGACGTAGAGGTCGCCGGGCGGGCCGCCGAACTGGCCGGCGTTGCCGCGGCCCTGGTAGCGGATGCGCACCCCGTCGTCGAGGCCGGGTGGGATGTCGATGGACAGCTCGGTGTCCTCCGCGACCCTGCCCTGGCCCTTGCAGCTCGCGCACGGCGACAGCACCTCGTGGCCGCTGCCGCCGCAGGCCATGCAGGTGCTGGTGGTGACGAGCTGGCCGAGCAGGGACTGGCGCACGGTGCGCTGCTGGCCGGTGCCGTGGCAGGCCCGGCAGGTGGTCGCGGCCGTGCCCGACTCGGTCCCCTGGCCGCCGCAGTCCTCGCACGGGGCCATGGTGCGCACGCGGATGTCCTTGGAGCTGCCGAAGACCGCCTCGGAGAACTCCAGGTGGACCCGCATGGCCAGGTCGTCGCCGCGGCGGGCGCGCGAGCGGGTGCGCGTGCGGGTGGCGAACGGGTCGCCGCCGAAGAAGGCGTCGACCACGTCGGCGAACGTTCCGAAGCCGAACGGGTCGGCCGGCATCTGCTGGCCGTCGAGCCCGGCCTCCCCGAAGGCGTCGTAGCGCTGCCGCTTCTCCGGGTCGCTGAGCACGCTGTAGGCCTTGGTGACCTCCTTGAAGCGCTCCTCAGCGTGCGTGTCGCCGGAGTTGAAGTCAGGGTGGTACTGGCGCGCCAGCTTGCGGTAGGCGCGCTTGATCTCCTCGGACGTGGCATCGCGGCCGACGCCGAGCACGGCGTAGTAGTCGGTCACCCCGCCCTCCTCGACTCCAGCTCCGGCGCCGGGACACCGTCCAGCCTACTCGACCGCGACGTGGTTGCTCGACCGGGGCCTCCACCCCAGGACGCGTACCTACAGATCATCGAGCAGGTCACCTAGGTACTTGGCGACGGCCTGGACGGTGGCCATGGCGCCCAGGTAGTCCATGCGGGTCGGGCCGATCACGCCGATGCTGCCCGCTGCGTCGCCGGCGGCGTAGGCAGAGGTGACCAGCGAGCACGCCTCCATGCCGGCGACCGTGTTCTCCGAGCCGATGGTCACCGAGACCCGCTCGTCGGAGTCGAGCGCCGCGCGCAGCAGCCGCAGCACCAGGACCTGCTGCTCGAGCGCCTCGTAGACGCGGCGCACGGTCTCCAGCCCGTCGAACGCGTCGGGGCCGGCCAGGAGGGCCTGGCCGCCGAGGAAGACCCGCTCGGCGGTGCGGTCGCTGACCATCTGCCCGACGGCGTCGGCCACCAGGTCGAACAGGCGTCGGCGCTGGGGCGGGATGCGCTCGCCCAGCGCCCCGAGGACCAGCTCGGCGCGGTCGAGCCGCTCGCCGACCAGGGCGTCGAGGAGCTGGCGGCGGAGCTCGTCGAGGTCGTCGACCGACACCTCGGCGGCCGCCTCGATCAGCCGCTTCTCCACCCGGCCGCTGTCGACGATGATCACGATCATGATCACGTGGCGGCCGAGGCCGACCAGCTCGATGTGGCGCAGCCGCGAGCGGTCCAGCGACGGCGGGGCCACCATGGCGGTGTAGTGGGTCAGGTGGGCGAGCAGGGTCGAGGTGCGCAGCATGGTCTCCTCGAGGTCGGCGGCGCCCTCGAAGTAGCGTGCGATCGCCTCCTCCTGGGCGCGGGCGAGCTTGCCGACGCCCGACAGCGAGTCGACGTAGAAGCGGTAGCCGAGGTCGGTGGGCACGCGGCCGGCGCTGGTGTGCGGGTGGCTCAGGTAGCCCTGCTCCTCCAGTGCCGCCAACTCGTTGCGGATGGTGGCGGCCGACAACCCCAGCGCGTAGCGTGCCGCCAGGGTCTTGGACCCGACCGGCTTGGCCTGCTGGATGAAGTCGTGCACCACGGCGCGAAGCAGCTGCGCCTTGCGGTCGTCCAGGCTCATTCGCGTCCTTCCTAGCCTTGGCGCAGCGTAGCACTCGCTATCTGGGAGTGCTAAACGCCCTGTCGGGCTCGCTACCCAAGGTCGAGCGCGGCGCTGACCTGCGCCGGCGAGCGGCCGCGCACCACCACCAGCTTGTCACGGCTGCCCGCGCCGGCCTCGACGCGCAGCTCACGAGGGCGCAGGCCGAGCCGGCCGGCGAGGAAGGCGAGCAGGGCGGCGTTGGCCCTGCCCTCCACCGGGGGTGCCGCCACCCTGACCCGCAGGGCGCCGCCGAGCTCCCCGGCGACGCCGGTGGCCCTGGCACCGGGCACCACCCGCACCCGCAGCAGGGTCCCCTCCGGGTGCGCGGCGACCGGCGCCTGCCCGCTCACCCGCCCTCCGGTCGGTCGCGCGGCATCGCGGCCAGCAGGGCGGCGACCCGGTCGATCTCCTCGTCGGGCAGGACCACCGGCTCCCCGAGCTGGCAGGCCTTCCAGTACACCTCGGCGAGGAACTCGACGCGGACGGCGTTGTCGAAGGCGGCGTCGAGGTCGGCGCCGACCGCGAGCACGCCGTGGTTGGCCAGCAGCACGGCGTTGTCGCCGCCGAGGGCGGCTGCCGCCTGGCCGGCCAGCGCGCCGCTGCCGAAGGTGGCGTAGGGGGCGACCCGGACGCGCCGGCCGATGGAGGCGATCACGTAGTGCACCGCGGGGATCTCGCGGCCGAGCACGGCCAGGCTGGTCGCCCACGGCGAGTGGGTGTGCACCACCGCGCCGACGTCCGGCCGCCGCCCGTACACGGCCAGGTGCATGCCCAGTTCGCTGGAGGGGACGCGGTGCCCGTCGGCCACCCGCCCGTCCGGCTCCACCACCACCACGTCGGCCGCCCTCACGCGGTCGTAGGCGAGCGCGCTCGGCGAGATGGCGACCTGCCCGCCGGCGTGCCGCACGCTCAGGTTGCCCGAGGTCGACTCGACCAGCCCGCTGGCGACCAGCCGGCGGCCGCCGGCCGCGACCGCCTCGCGCGCGGCCTCGAGTCGCACGCCGGTCACGCTCAGCGGCGGGACGGGGGCAGCCGCAGCAGCCCCCGCTCCATCGCCCTGGTCACCGCGGCGGTGCGGTCGTCGACGCCGAGCTTGCCGAAGATGTGCAGCAGGTGGGTCTTGACGGTGGCCTCGCTGATGTAGAGGCGGCGGGCCGCCTCGGCGTTGGTGCAGCCCTCCGCGACCAGCGCGAGCACCTCCAGCTCGCGGGCGGTGAGGACCTCCTCGGCCGGGGCGCGCACGTGCCCGACCAGGCGGGCGGCCACCGCCGGGGCGAGCACCGTCTCGCCCCTCGCGGCCGCGCGGACGGCCGCGAACAGGTCGTGGCGCGGGGTGTCCTTGAGCAGGTAGCCGGTGGCGCCGGCCTCGACCGCGCGGAGGATGTCGGCGTCGGTGTCGTAGGTGGTGAGCACCAGCACGTGGGTGCCCGGGTGCGCGGCGGCGATGCTGCCGGTGGCCGCCACCCCGTCCATGGTCGGCATGCGCAGGTCCATCAGCACCACGTCGGGCCGCTCCCGCGCCACCAGGGCGACCGCCTCCGCGCCGGTGGCCGCCTCCCCGACGATCTCGAACTCGGTCTGCCCGGCGAGCATGCCACGCAGCCCGTCCCGCACCACCGGGTGGTCGTCCGCGATCACCAGCCGGATGCTCATCGGCTCACTCCTTCCTGCGCGCGTCGGGGCTGCCGCCGGCCGCATCGGGAAGGACGCCGGAGTCGCCCACGCCGGGAAGGCTGTCACCGTCAAGGCCGGCCGGGCCAGTGGCGGCGCCGGCCCGGGTCGCCACGCCCTCGGCCGGCCCGGGGACGCCGCCAGGCTCCTCGGCGTCGACCGGCAGCTCGACGACCAAGGTGGTGCCGGCGCCGGGGGCGCTCTCGACCACCAGCGAGCCGCCGAGGCGGTCGACCCGCTGGCGCATGGCGGCCAGGCCGAAGCCGCCAGCCTCGGGCTCGGCCCCCGCCCTGGCGGCCGTGCGTGGGTCGAACCCGACCCCGTCGTCCTGGACGTCGAGCACGGCCATGTCCTCCATGTAGGACAGGGTCACGGTGACCCTGCCGGCGCGGGCGTGGCGGCGCACGTTGGCCAGCGCCTCCTGGGTGATGCGCAGCAGGGCGACCTCGATCGGGGTCGGCAGCGGCCGGAGCCTGCCGGTGGTCCTGGTGGTGGCCGCGATGCCGTGCTCCTCGGCGAGCCGGTCGGTGAGCCGCAACAGCGCCTCCGCCAGCGAGGCGTCGTCGAGCGGCTCGGGCTGCAGCGCCCACACCAGCCGCCGCGCCTCGGCGAGGTTCTCGCTGGCGGTGCGGCGCGCCTGCTCCAGGTGCAGGCGGGCGCCGGGCGAGCCGGCCGCCCAGGCCGCCTCCGCCGCCTGGAGCTGCAGCACGATGCTGGTGAACCCCTGCGCGAGGGTGTCGTGGATCTCGCCGGCGAGCCGCTGGCGCTCCTCCAGGACGCCGCCCTGGCGCTCGGCCGCCGCCAGCTCGCGGCGGGTCGCGGTGAGCTGCTCGATGAGCTGCTTGCGCTCCGCGCTCTGCCTGATGATGCGGTAGATCCAGATGGCCAGCAGCATGCCGGCGATGGCCGAGACCACGGCGTAGGAGGCTTCGGCGATCCGGTCGCCGACCGACTGGCCGGGGATGGCAAGCTCGCGCCAGGTGAGGAGTGCGGTGAGCACCAGCGCGGCGCCGATCCCGGCCCGCATGGGCAGCAGCCTGAAGGTCCACGGGTACAGCACCCAGAGCATGAAGAAGAAGGCCAGGTCCGTGCTGGCCAGCACGAACCAGAGCAGGTAGATGCCGGCGACGTAGACCAGCGCGGCCCGCAGCGCGTCCTCGTCGGGGGGGACCCGGCGGCTGAACCAGCCGTGCCAGGCGGCCAGCAGCAGCGCCACCGCGACGGTGAGCAGCCGCGCGCGCGGCGACCGGTGGTCGCCTACCAGGGCGAACACGGTCGCCAGGGTGAGCACGCCGTAGAAGGCGGCGTCCCAGACCCAGGCGCCGCGGACCCAGGCGTCCTGGGGCCCGGCCACCGCGGCCGGCCCGGCCGGCCCGCAGTCCCGGGTCCCGTCCCGCCCGGCCATCACCTCACCTCCGCGCCACCTGCGCCGGTCGTAGTACCCGCCAAGGGAGCCGAGCCACGCCCAGTCCGCCCGGCGGTCGTCAGGCGTCGCCCCGGCCGCGCCAGCGGAACAGCAGCGCCGACGCCACGAACGCGCCGACCAGCCAGGCCGCCAGCACCAGGGCGGTGGTGCCATGCTCCCAGCCAGCGGCGGTCTCGGCGACCCTGAAGCTGTCCGGCAGGAACACCGAGCGCAGGCCCTGGGCCATCCACTTCAGCGGGAAGGCCGCGCCGACCCGCTGCAGCCACTGCGGCAGCTCGGTGTAGACGAAGTACACCCCCGAGACGAACTGCAGGAAGATGAACGGCGGGGTGACCACCGCGGCGGCGGCCTTGGCGTTGCGGATCACCCTGCTGTAGGCGATGCCGACCAGCGAGCAGGCGCTGATGCCGAGCACGAACACCCAGGCGAGGGTGAGCCACCGCGCCGCCGTCGCCGGCGCGTCCAGCCCGTAGGCGAGCACCCCGATGGCGAGCGTGACGGCGACCTCGAGCAGGCCGACGACCAGCACCATGCCGAGCTTGCCGATGAAGTAGGCAGCCTTGGGCATGGGCGTGCCCGCCAGCCGCTTGAGGGTGCCGTCGTCCTGCTCCAGGGCGATGGAGAAGGCCAGCGTCTGGAAGCTGACGCTCATCACCCCCGAGGCCATGATCCCGGCCACCATGTACTGGCGGAAGTCCACCCCGGTGCCGTCCAGCTCGCCGTGGAAGATGGCGCCGAACAGCACCAGGATCATCACCGGGAAGGCGAAGGTGAAGACCACCGACTCCCGGTTGCGGAAGAACACCTTGAGCTCGAGCAGGACGCGCGCGAGCCCGATGGCGACTGGCCCGGGTGTCCGGCCCGTGCCGGCGGTGCGGATGCCCGCCACGCCGTCCCCGAGCGCGACGCTCTGCTGCTGGGTGCTCATGCCACTCCTCCCCTGACCGGCTCGGTCGCCTTCGCGCCGTGGGCTGCGATCATGCGCAGGTAGACGTCTTCCAGGGTGGGCCGGCTGACGGTCAGCTCCGGCAGCTCGTCGAGCCCGGCCGCGGCCGCCCAGCTCGCCAGCTCGGCGACCACGCGGGTGGGACTGGCCGTCGCCAGGGTCACGATGCCGTCGGCCCGGCTGATCCGCCGAGGCGAGCCAGCCCCGGCGGCCGCCGCTGGCAGCTCGGGCAGGGGCCGGCCGGCCAGGGGGCCCTCGGCCTTGAAGGAGACCTCCGCGTGGGCGCGCGAGCGGCCGCCCAGCTCGCGCGGGGTGGCCACCTCGACGAGATGCCCACCCATGATCACCCCGACCCGGTCGGCCAGCGCCTCGGCCTCGTCCAGGTAGTGGGTGGTGAGCAGCACCGTCTTGCCGAGCGCGGTGAGCTGCTCGACCAGCCCCCACGCCTGGCGGCGGGCGAGCGGGTCGAGGCCGGTGGTCGGCTCGTCGAGGAAGATCAGCTCGGGGTTGCCGACCACGCCGAGGGCGACGTCGAGCCGGCGCTTCTGCCCGCCGGACAGCTTGCCGCCGCGGCGGCCGCGCTGCTCACCGAGGCCGACCAGCTCGACCACGTCGTCGGGGTGCAGCGGATTGGGGTAGAAGCGGGCGAAGTGGCGCACGATCTCCTCGACCGTCAGCTCCTCGAACACCCCGGTCGACTGCGGCACGATGCCGATGCGGGTGCGCCAGCCGGCGCTGCCCCGCGCCGGGTCCTCGCCGAGCACGCGCACCTCGCCGGCGTCGCGCCGCCGGTAGCCCTCCAGGATCTCGACCGTGGTGGTCTTGCCGGCGCCGTTCGGGCCGAGCAGGGCGAACACCTCCCCGGCGCCCACCTCGAGGTCGAGCTCCTCGACGGCCACCACCGCCCCGTACGACTTGCGGAGCCCTCGCACGTCGATGACCTGC
>Ga0137373_10006583_pt1 | contig 12424 bp, 12 predicted proteins | sample SagtaG_5_FD_104912 | JGI IMG/M metagenome (GOLD analysis project Ga0137373, IMG submission 104912) | Vadose zone soil microbial communities from Sagehorn Ranch, Mendocino, California, USA - Sage1_R_80_16 metaG | ecosystem: Environmental > Terrestrial > Soil > Vadose zone | place: USA...
GGTGCGATGTGGCGGGGGCTGGAAACGGATTCACGGTTTGGCTACTGAGGCACTCCCAGAGGAAACGGGGAGCAACAAGCTAGGCTGGACCTTCGGAATACCGCGCCAGTCCTCGACCCGACCGGCCAGCGTCCGGGTTTCCACCTGCCCTCGTCTGCTCCCGATCTCCGGCCGGATCCGCGTTTCTCGGGACCGATCCCGCAAACTCCTCAAAAGCCAACTTCTGGCCCCGGAATTGCCATGGTTGCCCATCTGACTAAACCAGGCTTATTCCTATGCTGACCGCTTGAGGTCCAATTCTTGCATTCTAGTCAGATAATGCTCGAGACGGCTCTTTGCAGGTGGGGCTAGAAGAGCAATCAGCATACTCCAACCGACTATGCGATGCGTGAAATCAAATGCGGCATTCTTTCGATTGCACAGCACTCTCGTGATCCAAAATACAAATTCTTCGCGGGTTCAACCACGCCAGTGGGAGGGTGGCGGATACTTGAGATCAATGCAGATGGCGAACATGTGCGCTGGTACGTCGAACCGTCAACCGGACGCATTATGCGGATCACGATGAGAGCATTGAGTCAGAATGGTGTTCCTGCTGAGGCAACAACCCACTACAGAGACTGGAAAGCAGTGAATGGACTCAGTATTCCATTCAAGGCTTCTCCTGTTCCTGCGAGCAGTAAACCAGTGCGCACAGAGTCCTTTGAAGTCAATCCGGCAATTGACTTCAAACTGTTTGATGTCCCATCTACCGATTCCTCAACTGTCAAGCAATGAAGCAAGCCGCTCGTACTCTCTCATCTGTAAGTGTTAGAGCAAACACACGGTTGACAGATTGAATCCGCTGCCAGCGTGACTTCGCCACTTCATCAGCAAATTTTCAGGCCGCGCAACGCGTGATTTCTCGATCCAGCGTTGGTAAAGCCAGCTCTCGTCCAGGGCGGAGTACTTCAGGGTTGCCCGTTACCCATCCACAATATCCGAATTGTGACGACGAATCGTGATAAACGCGGGCCTACAAGGAGGTATTTCCTAGAAGCTCGTTTTCTGGACCGCGAAGGTTAGTCGATCAGATCCGGGGTGACAATAGGTCAGAGTCGTCGAATCTGATGCTGACCGCAAACGGGAGTATGCATATCGTAAGGCGGGATAGAACGGGGCCACCTTGGGGCAGCCCCAACAGCCTAATTAGTAATTTCCACTCGAAGAATCTGACCCAGTCCTGGCGGTGCAGCACCGAAATTGGAAATGTAAATTGCGCCGTCTGGTCCGATGGTAAGGGCAGCCAGCCGCGAGCCGGCCATGGCGTGCAGAGAGGGTGAGAGCAGCTCGGAAAGCGTGCCCGCGGAAAGCGCCACAGCGCCGAAGCCGGCTGCAGCGGCCAGAAATCGGCGGCGATCCAGATAGAGCTCCCTGGGCGTAATCTCGGAAGACTTCGGGGAATCTAGTTTCATGAGCGCACCTCGGCAGCGATCTTGCTTGTTCGACTTGCACGGGCGCAAAAAAGATACAGCGAAAAACGCGAAAGTCGCGGACTGCGGAACGGGATCTTGGTAGATGCTGCTTTTGTTATCACTCTTGACCTGTCACCCTGAACGAAGTGAAGGGCCCCAGCAACGCGCAAGCATGCACTCCGGCGCTCAGGCATTTCCACCAAGAAAGTCAGCCCGCCTTCTCCTGGCGGGCTGCATCGATGAGATGGGCTTTGATTGCCGTAGAGTCAAACGAGAGGAAGCAACTGCCACATCTCTATCGTTCTTGCCAATCGGCGGTACTCTCCTACTTGTATCGAGACCCCTTGCTTGATGCTGTGAATGGTCTTGCCTGCGAGGCTTATTCAATCACCGTGACCGAGTTCCCGTAGTCCGGCGGACCGGGCAGGCTGTTGGCGAATTGCTCCACAGGCTGCCATCTGCCACTGCCGTTAGGGGCTCCATTGATCTCGATAGTGACGTGATTGTTTTGGCTGAGCGATGGATCGCCCTCCACCAAAAAATTGGATCGAGCGCCGACCCCGTAGAGATCATGAAGTGCGTTGCCTGACATTCGGCAACCCCAGAGCTGAACATTCACGGTATTGTTGCTTCCGCCGCCTCCGGTAGCAGAATCGTTCTCGGCGCCCACAACGATGAGGCCGCCATGATCGAATACGGAGGCGGCAGTGTTGTTCATGAATTGGTCGCCATGCGCTTCGAAGTTAATAGTGTTGCCGTCCGCCCGGGTACCGTTCGCACTCAATCCGCCGAAGATGAACGTTCCGAATCCATTGTTATAAAACTGGTTACCGGAAGAGACGACGCTAATCATCGAGTTCAGTGCTCGGTTGTTGACGATGGAGCGGCCCATCTGCTGGCCCCAGGAAAAATTTTCATCCATGCGTACATTAACCGTGCTGCCCTGAGCTCCCAGGAAGTTTCCAATGCGGATTCCTTCGGAGAGGGCGACATTGTTATGGAAGAAATAGCAGTCGGTGATGTCTGCCTCGATCGTCTGCCCCGATGTCTGCGGCCCGAAGTTCATAATATTCAGACCACGCGCCGATCCGGTGGACGCGACATGGGCGACCCGGATGAACGCGGTCCCGGGATCGAGCGCTTGAAGGCTGGTATCGATATTTGCCCCGCTATTGACTGCATCGCGAACCGTCAGCCACTCCAGTGCGTTATGGCCGAGACCCATTCTGACGGCTGCATTCGGGCCGATCGCCACACCATTCACAATGGGTGGAAACGAGCTCACCGGAAGCCCGGACGCATTAATGACCACAGCGTCTCTGTCGCCTTCAACACCAACGATCGACATATCCATCTGCAGCTCGATCCGCCCTCCGTTTGGCCGCTCTGCGCCCCTCGAATCGCTGACCGAGAGCATGTAAGTTCCAGGGGAGAGTACGAGAGCGGCACCGGTATTTGCCGAATCGTTGACAGCACTGTAAAGCTCTTCGACATTCGAAATCTGAATCACCTGAGCCACGGCAGTCATGCGCACGACGAGCATGACCAGCCACAATAAGATGCACTTGCCTGAACAGATTCTTTTCACGTCAGTCTCCTTCTTTGTGTCGGCGGTGCGCCGGATATTCATCGGAAAATGAGGCAAAGACACGGGCTCGGGTGATGTTTTCCGAATGCGCTTATGCACATCAGTTCGCCTTCGCTAGCGGTTCACGCAACTACCGGTTTTTGGCTTCCAAACGCACGCCGCGTTGGCGTTGCAGGACCTCTTGTCCACGTAGATCGAGCAGTTGATCGGAGGCGGCGCTCCCGCATTCGAGATGGTGAACGTCGCGGTGCTGGTCTGCGTGCCGCCGGCAGAAAGCGTCACCAGTTGCGTGATGGTGTGTGTGCCGTTTGCGACTGCCGTCGTGTTCCACGGGTTGGCAATTGTGGTGCTTGCGCTCCCCGCATAGTCGTAGGGGACTGCCGCCTCGCAATGGTTCGCCGGACCGCTCATGCTGGGGTTATCCAGCCAGAAGCAGACCCCGGAGATGCCCGTTGGATTGAAGTTCGCGGGTTGCGAGGCGGGGCTGGTGAAGACGTAGACGCTGCCGCCAACGGTCGCGCCCTGCAGCGCGACTCCGCCGTTGCGGTTCGATTGCGTGCTGACCGACAGCCCGTACGTGGCCGCTCCCGCGGGATTGATCGTCAGCAACGCGGTCTTGGTAACACCGCTGTAGACAGCCGAAATCGTGGCCTGGGTAATCGAGCTTAGCGAGCTCGTCGTGACCGGGAAGCTGGCGCTGGTGCTTCCGCCAGGAACGGTCACCGTGCCGCTCGCCGGAACCTGTGCGGAGCCGGAGTTACTTGAAACCGCCACTACCGCTCCGCCGGCGGGGGCCGCGCCGGCCAAAGTGACCGTTGCGGTGGAAGACTGGCCGCCCGTCACCGTGGATGGGCTGACCGACAGCGCGTAGGTGGCGGGCGTGAGCAGATAGGCGTGTTCCCTGCCGCTGGGGTTTATTCCGTAGCCGGTGATCTGTCCGGAATCGTTGATGGCGTGGGCGTTATGGAGTGTCCAACCGGAGCCGCCAGGCAGCAGCGTGTTCAAATCCACCATGCCTCCGGCCGAAGTCCACAGGAAACCACGGTAGTCGCCGCTCGCGGTGGTGGACACCCCGGTCACCTGGCCGGAGGCGTTGGTGGCGAGACCCCAGCTAATACGGCCGCCCAGGGTGCCAAGGTCAGTCATGCTGCTATACGGAGGCGAGGTCACGAAGGCGTGCTCGATGAAGCAGGCGCAGTTCGAATCGTACCAATGGGAGAATCCCGTCACCTGGCCGGAGGCGTTGATGCCGCCACCAAAGCTAGCACCAGCACCGCCAGGGGCCAGGGTGCCAAGGACAGTGAAGCTGCTGTAGGGAGGCGAGGTCACGAAGGCTTGGCCTCCGTTATGAGAGTATCCCGTCACCTGACCGGAGTCGTTGATGCCGTTACCCGAGCCATAAACGTCGTCCAGGCTGCCAAGGTGAGTCAAGCTGCTATACGGAGGCGAGGTCACGAAGGCATACGAGAAGTTTTCGATAGGGTCGATAAAGAAGGATCCCGCCACCTGGCCGGAGGCGTTGATGCCGTGAGCAACGCTAGGACCAGGCAGGTAAGTCAAGCTGCTGTAGGGAGGCGAGGTCACGAAGGCTTGGCTGCCCGCGAACCCGGTCACCTGGCCGGAGTCGTTGATGTCGTAACCTGCGCTTGGAAGGCCGGGGCTCAGGGTGCCAAGGTCAGTCATGCTGCTGTAGGGAGGCGAGATCATGAAAGCATGCTGGAGGCCGTCCGCGGTGATGGAGGATCCCGTCACCTGGCCGGAGGCGTTGATGCCATAACCCACGCTACTAGCGCCGCCCAAGGTGCCAAGGTCGGTAATGGTGTAGGTGGTTTGCGCCGCAGCCGGCCGCGTGAGGCAAGCGGCGAGCACAAGCGCAAGCGCGAGCAGCTTACCAAAGCTGTGAAGGTTTCGAGTGATTGGCGAATTGCAGGTGAACTGATGGCACGGGGAGGGATTGCGATGCATCGGGAAGCCTCCGAAGGAAACTAGGTCTAGCGGAAGGAGTGCAAACTGTTCAGACCACCGCTCAGAGAATCTGACCGGAGATGACCAATGAAAGCGGCGGCGGTCATGGAGCGCCGCCGCTCTCAGATTGAATCAACTCCCCTAAAGCAGCTCCGGCACCGTCGTAGTGATGGTGATGCGAGTTGCATTGATCACACCGAGGATGTGGGCACTGAGGTTTCCTGAAGTGTCATACGCGTTGAGGGTAAACGTTCCGGTGTAGTGCTGGCCGCCCGGATCCAAAGTTACCTCCTCGATGAATTGAGTTGGGCCAGTCGGATTCCCAATGCCGCTCGGCGCGTAGGCAGTATCGTTGGCAAACCAGGCGATGTGATTGAGCTTGTACTTGGATTTACCGGTCTTTGTCCACACGCCCAGGCAGAAATCCCCATCCTGCGGAGGCCTGGCGGAATTCATGATCTCCGTTTTGTCGCTGTGCCAGACGACGAGGGCATTGTCTATGGGTGTACCGTCCGGCGGGCCGGGTTCATTGCCTTGGGCGGTGAATGTCACGTGCCACATTCCGACGATAGGATCGGCATCGTCAGAAACAAGCAAGAGCGAACCTGGCTGGACAGCTCCCCGCCCTTGCCACGCTTGCGGGTGAAGGCGCGGCGACAGCCGGATGGAATCTCCACAGGCGGCGTAAGCGGTCGCGCTGAACATGGCTCCGACCACGATGGTTCCGAGAACGAGAGTCAACCTTTTGAAACTTGTCATGCCATCTCCTTTTGAAGTTGCCGAGCATTGGAGCGGGATGGTGCCTTGATTTGGCAATTCTGGCAATGGATGCAGGGTGAAGCTTTGGTGAAGAAAGGTGGAGCCGCAAGTGGTTGAAGGGCGGCTAGTTGATCTCAGTAGGAGCTGGAAATGCTATAGTTTCGTCAACGGTTGAGGCTGGCCCTTGTCTGTCCCACTCTACAAGTTTGACGAGTTTGAGCTGGATGTCGCCGGCTTTGAGCTCCGCCGCAATGGCAGACCGCTGAAGCTCGAACGTATTCCTCTGGAGTTGCTCATCCTGCTGGTGGAACAGGACGGCAGGGTGGTTGCCAGGCAAGAGATCATCGAGCGGCTTTGGGGCAAAGATGTTTTTGTCGATACCGAGCACGGCATCAACACAGCTATTCGCAAGGTTCGATCTGCCTTGCGGGACGATGCCGAACGGCCGCGTTTTGTCCAGACGGTTCCGGGCAAAGGCTACCGCTTTCTCGCGAAGCCTGATAATGGCAACGCGAGACCAATAGAACGCTCACTGGAAGTCGGAACCGCGACGCCAGCCCAGGTAGCGCCGGTGAAGAGTCGTCCCGGCGATGTTCTTCCCGGCGCTCCGAGCGTGTCCCAATCAAGGAGTTCCTGGCAGACCGTGTATCTCTGGGTTGCGATCGCGGCGGGGCTTGGTGTCCTGCTGACGATCATCGTTTTGAAGGCGGGAACGGCACGGTACAAGCCGGGAACGGCACGGTACCCGGTGATCCATGTGCTTGCGGTCTTGCCGTTTCAGAACCTTTCGGGTGACGACACACAAGACTATTTCGCTGATGGCATGACCGACGAGCTCATCACTATGCTGGCCAAGAACTCGGGGTTGCGGGTGATCTCGCGGACTTCGGTCATGCGGTACAAGAAAATTCAGCGCCCCTTACGGGAGATCGCGGGCGAACTCGGGGCGGACGGGATTCTGGAAGGTTCTATCACGCGGCATGGAAATCGCGTGCACGTGACGGCACAACTGATCCATGCCGGCAGCGACACGCATGTTTGGGCCGAGAGCTATGATCGCGACCTCAATGATATTAGCTCTTTGCAGAGCGAAGTAGCGCAAACCATCGCGCGGCAAGCCGGGCTCTCGGTTTCGCCCTCCGCCAAACCTGCAAAGGCAATCAGCCCCGAAGCCCACGACGCCTATCTTCTCGGAAGATATTACTGGTTTGCGGAAGACTACAAGAAGAGCAGAGAGAACTTCCAAAAAGCGATCGACCTTCAGCCTGACTACGCTGCTGCCTGGAGCGGCTTGTCACATTCTTACGTCGCGAGTGCGGTAATGGGAGAGGCTCGTGCCACTGACGTGATGCGGCAGGGAGAGGAAGCCGCCCGCAAGTCATTGGCACTGGACGATTCTCTCGCCGAGGCTCACAACGGCATAGCCGGTTACTATTACTTCATGCGTTGGGACTGGGAGCGTGCCGAGCGAGAGTCCGCACGTACGGTTGAACTGGATCCAAGTTACGCGGAAGCTCACCGCCTGCGTGGCTATATTCTGGAAACTTTGAATCGCACTGAGGAATCTTTGGAAGAACGAAGAAAAGCGATGGAGTTAGATCCCTTTGGCCGTCCCTGGGCGTTGGCACAGGCGCTGCTGCACGCTCGCCGGTTTGACGCCGCGCTGAACGAGGCTCGAGTAAGAAGCGAAGCCCAGCCGGATAATGCCAGCTTGCATGCAATGCTCGTTGACGCGTACGTGCAGAAAGGCATGGAGAAGGAAGCAGCCCAGGAATGGGAAGTTTCCCTTCAGCTTGCGGGTAACAAAGAAGCCGCCCTTGAGGTCCACCAAGCCTTCGAGCGGGGCGGTTTGCGGGCGGTGTTCGAGTGGAAATTAACCAATCTTAGGGAAGGGGTCAACCGGGGAGCATATATTCCGCCGCTCGAATTGGCCGAAGTTTACGCTTGTCTGAAACGCAAAGATGAGGCGCTATACTACCTCGAGAGGGCTTACCAGGAACACGATCCCTGGCTGGTACATCTCCAGACCAGTCCAAATTATGACTTCCTGCACTCCGATCCGCGCTACCAGGCTATTGCAAGGAAAATCTACTTGCCTGCGGCACAGTGAAGCGCTTTGTCATGCCAGAATCGCACGGGTTTCGCGGGCGAGCTTGAGTGGGCCGCTGTTCTGGTAGTTTAGTGCGCGTGCACGGGGGGAGCCATTTCGGCCTGCGTGGGTCTGGCCCAAGGGGTGCGGAAACTCCAACTGATCCCCGTGCTCAATCCGGTTCGCATTGCGTGGCCGTTTTCACCCCAGACGGTAGTAGTCAACGCGGCAAACACAACCCAACGTTGTCCCAGCGCGACATCAAATCCCCCTCCGAGATTAAGGAACTTAATCTTCGCAGACTGATCGTGGTGGCTCCAGCGGTCGTCGGCTACCCCGGGAAAGTCGATTATTTGAAAGTCTTGAGGGATATTGAACCCTCCGTGGGTGAGCTGCGAATCCGCGAGAACCCTGAGCGTAAGATACCGCGTTGCAAAGTATCCGCCCTCCAAACTCATGTGGTTTCGATTCGGCCGAACCCCAGTTACGGCCCCGACGATGCCGTACGAGTAGGCTGCCTGGTAGTATGCGTTCGGCAGCCAGCGCTCGAACCGTCCGGCTGCGGCAAGGCCTAAATCCAGCTCTGGTTGATGGGTGCCCACAGCCGAGTGCGCATAGAAAATGTAATCGCGGCTTGGAACGACGAGCGTAACGAATGGAGTCAGGATTACCGGCCGCCGGCGCACGTTGTATTGCAACCCGATCCTGAAGTCTTGTGTGCCACAATGATAATTTCCATCGTCAATGGGCATCTGATGAGGATGAGAGCCGTAATACCTCGACGCCACGACAGGCAAGCTGAGACTGGCGCCCAGCCGGTCGGTGATGCCGTAGTGGATTGACTGAACCAGACCAATCGTGCGGATGTGTCCAATGTCGATGCGATCCCCGTTCGAGAAGAGATGGTCCTTGACGAACGTATCCTCGAAGGTGAGGGAAACATACCCTTCGCCCCTGGGCGGAGTCCATGCTTGCGGGTATAACGACGCCGGAGAAACAAAGGCCACTAGCGTCAATAAGAAAATCGGCCGAATTTTTGAGGTGCTGACAAGTGCTACGCCGGGCTCCAAACGCTGGAACAAACGGGAAATTGAATTCCGTTTGGCTGGAAATCTCTCGTAGCAGGGATTAGACGTTTCGTGAGGCGAGGGCGCTCTGCCCTCGCAGTAAGCGGAATCGGGGGTCTTAGTCGAGTCCTGGAGCGCGGATCTCAATTAGTTGCACGCAGCGCGGTTCGATCTCGTCTGGTTTTTGCGTCCAAGGCCCGGTCAATCGCGTTCAAATAGTTTCCCTTTTTGTCGGGAGCTTTTAGTAGGAACCGGTATTGCTTCTTGACCGACTTGATTTCTGCTTTGGTCCCTTCCTGAACGACTAGCACGACTAGTGGCGGCGAGGGCGCGGAACGCAACAACTCTTCAACAAGCGGGGCGTCCATCAGGTCAACCAGCACGAGGTCATGATGACCGGTCTTCAGGGCATCGTCCAGTTGGCTTCGCTCTTCGACGGTCTGCAGCTGGTGTCCAGCTTTTACAAGCGCAGATTGCAGCTGGCCATCATTGATAGCACTGGATGTGGGCGAGCCCATGTGGCTATATATCAGGATGGAAGCGCGGCGGGAGCTGGAAAAATCCTGAAATCGAGGACTACGATTCAGCGCCAGCAGCTTGTCACCGCAGGCGTACGCCAGCGTCACCGAAAGCAAGAAGACAGTCGTGATGGACCCCAACACGAGAAAAAGCCTGCGCATCATGCCCCACCCTAGTGACCCAAGCAAATGTTCGACGGGTGTCGCCGGAAGCATCACTTCAGCCTGCGGCGAAGTACGCATACGCTACAGCGAAATCAGGCAAGCGTCAACAGTCAAATTTCTGATTTCCTGAGCGCCGAACCTCGCTATCCGGCCATTGTGAACAAGATGCGGCTACCGCCCGGCATGTTCGCCGACTTCGCTAGAAATCATCCGCTTACGCCGGACGTCAAGGGGTCGCGGCTCGCCGCGCCTCCTTCTCCTTCGGTTTCGGTGCCGAAGTGGCCTCCATTCCCGGCTGAGAATCCCCAACTGAATGGGATACGACGCGGCGGGTGTAGTAGTGAAATCCCAGCCAATCCAACTGGAACTTTCATGATTTGTCGTCGCCGGGTTTGAATCCCATCACTTCATACGGCGTCTCGCCAACGAAAGCCTTCGGGTACTCGCCATGCAGGGCGGTATGAAGGAAGTAAATGTTGTTCATGGCGTGATAGCGCGCCGTTGCCGCGCGATCGGCTTCGAACGAGGTACTTGGCGGAATTCTGCTCCTCGCCACCTTGCTGTTCCTGTGGATGGTCCTCCGACGAGATCAAAAACCAGAGAGTAGTGACTACGGCTTTTTACCCCGCTGCTGAGGCGCTTCGCGCATTTTGCATCAGAGATTGCCGGTGGCATTCGCGAGATCGGCGCGTCGTATCTTCTGTATCTGGCCGCGCTGCTTTCGGCTGGCATGCTTGCCTGCCAGTCCCTCGCGCTCTGGTTCATGATGGTGGCCTGCGGCATTGAATTGCCACTCTGGGCCGGTGCAGTTGTCTTGCTGGTTATTCGGTTAGGGACGGCCATCCCCAACGCTCCCGCGAATGTCGGCAGCTTCCAGGTATTCAGCGTCTTGGCACTCAATCGTCTATTTGGCGTGGGGAAGACCGTCACCGCGGGGTTTTTGATCAGTTGCTTCGTGGCGTTAACGGTTCCACTGTGGATCATTGGCCTGCTTGCATTCAGTCGCAGGCATGACCTTGGCCACAATCCGATTGGGAGTCGCCAACACTTCCGAACACGCGGAACTAGGGCCATCGGGCTCGAGGAAGATTTGTCCTGAATGAGTCGGCCAGCGGGTATGAGTTTCGATCTACCCGCCTTCACGTCGAGTCCGGTTCCAGACCGATGTGATCATTGACAGCGTTGCGAAAGCGCTGCTTGCATCCGAGATACCTTTCAGTAGTCTGAACTGAGACATGGCCCAGGAGAAACTGTATCTGTTCGAGCTCCCCTCCTGCCTGATGGCAAAGCCTAGCGCAAGTCCTCCGCAGATCATGTGGAGCGACAGCGGAGAGTCCGCAACTCGCAGCAGTTCGTTTCACTATTGCCCATATCACCTTAGCCGTGAAGCCCTCTCCCCAGATTATTCCAGCTTTGTTTATGGAACGGAAGAGCGGGCCAGAGGTAAGTCCAGCCGGCACGAGCCAGTGGTCCACAGCCACCTTGACCCAATCGGGTACGGGGACAGTGCGGATGTGCCCGCCTTTTCCCATGAGATCGGCAATCACGCAGTGGCCTTCGCGGAGCTGCATATCCTCACATCGAAGAGCCGCCACTTCGGCCCGGCGCAGACCGCATCCGATCAGAACCGCGAGGAGCGCATAATTGCGACGACACCGTAGGCTCTCGCCAAGCGCCGTGGCGAGTAGTCGCTTGCCCTCCTCTGCCGTGAGCCAGTTTCCTATGCGAACTCCAAGCCGCTTCACGCCCTTAACCCGCCGAATGCCAGCCGAGAGATCTGGACTGAGCAAGCCGCAGTCGGCCGCCTCATAGGCCAACCGCCGCACAGCAGCCAGTCTTAGGTTGATTGTCGAAGGCGCATAGTGGCGCTGTTCCAGCGAGATGCGGTAACGCGTGACCACAGTCTTGTTAAAGGCTAACCGGGGCTCAGAGCAGTACCAATCGATGAACTCTCGTATGGCGTGGTCATACGAGCGCTGTGAACTCACCGACGTTAGGCTGTTCAGGACCGCCGTTTTCGATTGCTCAAGGTCGGGTAGCTTCAGGACTGTCTTTGGAGATTTTTTGCGTTTGGTTTTCGCCATGGAAACGGCCTCCCATTGCCGTGGCGAAAATCATGGTTCACCTGCTGTTCTCGTGGCCAGCACGGCGTTTCCGTTACCTATCCTGTCTGCTGGCACAGGCTTCCATACCGGCCCATTGCAGGAGGTTGAGGTTCACCGCATCTGTTAGCCGAAAAGCAACTTCCGGGTAGGCGACGATCCAGGAGCTATCCAGGAGGCTCCACTTTCTATCACGCGGTCAAAGTGAGGCCGTTGTTAGTCGATAACATACGCTTTCGTCTAGTAAACGAGCCGGGCTGCCAGCATGAAAAGATCGGCGCGTGTTCCCTTAACCACCATTATCGGAGTGAGATTAAACTCGCTTCGTTAGGATTCGGAATGGCGGGATCGCGCAGGTTTCAACGGCCACCCTGATTTGATTCCCGCCGTGAAACTACTGATGCAATGAGAATCCAGACGGCAAAGCTGCCTCAAGATTGATTTGTTCTCCGGTGATGGGGTGGTGGAATCTCAGAAATTGGGCGTGCAGGAAATATCCTCCATCGCCGGGGAGGCCGGGGAGATTTTCAAGAGGCTGGCCAGTTAAGCCATACAGAGGATCGCCTACCAGGGGATGGCCGATGGATGCCAGATGGATTCTGATTTGATGAGGGCGGCCCGAATTTAGGCTCACCTCAAATGTTGTGGTGCTTGTGGTGCGTGAGATCACCTTTGCCAATGACTTTGACGGTTTGCCACTTGGGTTGGCGGCCCACA
>Ga0137373_10006584_pt1 | contig 12423 bp, 9 predicted proteins | sample SagtaG_5_FD_104912 | JGI IMG/M metagenome (GOLD analysis project Ga0137373, IMG submission 104912) | Vadose zone soil microbial communities from Sagehorn Ranch, Mendocino, California, USA - Sage1_R_80_16 metaG | ecosystem: Environmental > Terrestrial > Soil > Vadose zone | place: USA: California...
CAGACACGATGTGATGGCTCACGTTCACGCTTTCGGCGACGCCGCGCCCGCCGCAAAGCCGTTCATTCATCTTGGCGCGACGAGCGCGTACGTCACCGACAACGCCGATTTGATTCTGATGCGGCGCGGTCTTCACCTGCTGCGCGGGAGGGTGGTCGCGGTGCTGCAATCGCTCGCCGCCTTTGCCGCCAGATGGAAGGACGAGCCGACGCTCGGCTACACGCATCTCCAGCCGGCGCAGCTCACAACCGTCGGCAAGCGCGCCACGCTCTGGATGCACGACCTGGTGCTCGACCTGCGCGATCTCGATCACCGCCTCTCCACTCTCCCACTGCGCGGTGTGAAGGGAACAACCGGAACTCAGGCGAGCTTCCTGGAGCTGTTCGACGGTGATCACGCCAGGGTCAGGGAGCTCGACCGCCTGGTCACTGCCAAAATGGACTTTCAGTCGTCGCTGCCGGTGACGGGACAGACCTACACACGCAAGATCGACGCTTCCATTCTTTCCGTCCTTGCGGGAACCGTCGCCTCAGCCGCGAAATTCAGCGCCGATATCAGGATGCTCCAGTCATTCGGTGAAATCGAGGAGCCGTGCGAGGACGAGCAAGTAGGCTCGTCGGCGATGGCTTATAAGCGGAACCCGATGCGCTCTGAGAGGATCGCGGGACTTTCCCGCTTCGTGCTCTCGCTCGAAGCGAACGCCAACCAGACCCATTCGGTCCAGTTCTTCGAGCGCACGCTCGACGACAGCTCGAACCGCCGTCTCGTCATTCCGGAATCGTTCCTCGGTACCGAGGCAATTCTGCTTTTGATGGCGAACGTTGCGTCCGGGCTCGAAGTTCGCCGCCATCGTATCGCAGAGCGGGTGCGAGCCGAGCTGCCTTTCATGGCAACCGAACGACTCATTGTGCGGGCGGTGCGAAAGGGAGCGGACAGGCAGGATGCGCATGAGATCATCAGGCGGCACAGCGTCGCTGCTACAAATGCCATGCGCGATGGAGGGCTGGCGAACGATCTGCTCGAGCGTCTCGCCGGCGACATGGAGCTGCGTCTGACGCGCGGAGAAATTGAAGACGCCGCCGATCCAAGCGCCTTCGTCGGACGCGCGCCCCAGCAGGTGGAGGAATTCCTCACCGAGGTCGTCGCGCCGCTGCTGGCTGGCGCAGAGGAAGGCACCAGGGACGCAACGGAGATTCGCGTTTGATGCTGGTGGCATCCACCGAGCTTCCACTGACGCTCCTTCGGCGCGGAAAGGTTCGCGACGTCTATTCGGTCGACGCGAACCGGGTACTCCTCGTCGCAACAGATCGCGTAAGCGCGTTCGACGTCGTGATGCGAGAGACAATTCCCCACAAGGGAGCTGTGCTGACGCAGCTCACGGCCTGGTGGCTCCGCAGTCTGGAGGGTCGCGTTCGCCATCACATGCTTTCCGCGAACACCGACGAGATCGTGGGGGAGATTCCGGCGCTCGCGTCGCACGCCGACGAGCTGGGCGATCGCATGATGCTTTGCGAGCGCGCTCGAGTTTTTCCGGTCGAGTGTGTGATTCGCGGCTACATCTCCGGCTCGGCCTGGAAGGAATACGCCGTGCATGGAACGCTCGCCGGAGAGAGTCTTCCTCCGGGCCTCCGTGAGTCCGATCGCCTCCCGACTCCGGTGTTCAGTCCGGCAACGAAAGCCGAAGCGGGCCATGATGAGAACATCACCATTAGCCGAATGCGAGAGATCGTCGGGAGAGAGGAAGCATCGGAGCTCGAGCGCCTAACCCGTCTCGTCTATGACTTCGGCAGCGGCGTGGCGGCCGCGAGAGGCATCATCATCGCCGACACCAAGCTCGAGTTCGGTTACACAGCGAACGAGTCGGAGAGATTCGACCCTTCGGCTGTTATATTAGTTGACGAAGTGATGACACCCGACAGCTCCCGGTTCTGGCCCCAGCAGAGCTTCGAACCGGGTCGGCCACAACCAAGCTTCGACAAGCAGCCGCTCAGGGATTATCTCGATCATCAACGGCGCGCCGGCATCTGGAACGGCGATTTTCCGCCACCGCCCCTGCCGGCAGAGGTCGTCCGGGCGACCAGCGATCGCTACCTCGAGATCTTCCGGCTGTTGAAAGGCACTCCGCTTCACACGGGCTCATACGATTGAATTTCGCGCGCGAGGGGTATCTCTTCATCGGCATCGCCGCTGTCGCCGCGGCATCCGCGTTTGCGCTGGCCCTCGCTCGTCGCTCCTGGGCCCTCTGGCTCCTGGCCGTAATCGTCACCGTTGTCGCACTGTGGGTCGCGTATTTCTTCCGCGATCCCGAGCGCGTGGGCGAACGGGGAGCCAGCCTCGTTGTGGGGCCAGCCGACGGCCGACTGATCATGCTGGCTGAAGTCGACGAGCCGACATTCATCCATGGACCGGCCATTCGAATGTCGATCTTCATGAACGTCTTCAACGTTCACGTGAACCGGTATCCGATAGACGGCACTGTTCGCTACGTCCATTACAACAAGGGCAGGTTTCTCAACGCCGCCGCCGAAAAATCGAGCGTAGAGAACGAGCAGATGTCAGTCGGCCTCGAATCCGGCAATAATCGGGTTCTCGTCAGGCAGATAGCCGGACTCATCGCGCGCCGCATCGTCACCTACAGCCGTGTCGGCGAAGCAGTTCATCAGGGCGATAGAATGGGAATGATCCGCTTCGGGTCGAGAGTGGACGTCTTCGTTCCGGCCAACGCGCGGATTCTCGCAAAGGCCGGCGACCTCACAACCGCCGGAACCACGGTTCTCGCGGAGCTCGCCGACTGATGCGATCGCCTGAAGAAATCCGTGAACGCCGGCGCCGCAGCGGACAACCCAACCTGCGCCGCAGCGTGGTGATCCTGCCGAGCGGTCTCACGCTGGCCAATCTGTTTTGCGGTGTCTTCGCCATCGTCAGTGCGTCCCGAGGGCAGTTCGATCTCGCCGGGTTCCTGGTTGTCCTTGGCGGCTGCGCCGACGCGCTGGACGGAAGAGTGGCGCGCGCAACCGGGAGCGGGTCGCGGTTTGGGTCGGAGCTCGATTCGCTCGTCGATGTCGTCTCGTTCGGTCTCGCCCCCGCGATGATCCTCTACTTCGCGGTGATGAACCGCGAAGGATGGGATTGGCTGATTGTCTTCCTCTACGTCGCATGCGCGGCCATCCGGCTTGCGCGGTTCAACGTCGAACAGGCCGGGCGCGCAAAGCGATATTTCCACGGCCTTCCGAGTCCGGCGGCGGGTTTGACGCTCGCCACGTACTACTGGTTCAGCCAGACGCCTCTTTACAACGAGACCGTGCTCGGCGATCTGCCATGGCATTTCTGGCTGCGCTTCCTGATGCTGGCTCTTTCATTCCTGATGATCAGCAACGTTTCCTATCCGGCGGTTCCCACCGTCGGATACCGCCGAATCTCGGAGATCCTCGGCTCCATCGTCGTTGCCGCCACGATCTTCGGCGTGATCTTTCTCAAGAAGCAGTTCTACTTCCCCGCCCTCGTCGGTTACGTCGCTTACGGCGTTGGCAAGACCGTTCTCTTTGGATTGATGGGAAAGCAGCCGCGTGGAGACATACCCGTCATCTCCGACGACGACGAAGACATTGGAGCCCCAGACCAGCCGCGGGAGATTCTGGTCCCCGACATTGGGCCCGAGCAGAGAGCAAGTCGGCGCAAAAGGCGTCGCCGCGGGTATCCGCGCGACGAGCAGACCGGCCCGAGCGACGTCCCGCCACGCTCGCCGCCGACCGAGAACACAGATCTGTGACGCCGTACCGCGTGTCCGTCCACATTACTCCGCGCCGGGGCATCCTCGACCCGCAGGGCAAAGCGGTGGAAGGGGCACTTCATTCGCTCGGCTTCGAGCGAGTCTCGTCGGTACGCGTCGGCCGTCACATCGTCATCGACACAAACGCGGAGAATGAAGAAGCTGCGGTTGCATCTGTCACCGCGATGTGCCAGCGACTTCTGGCGAATCCGGTGATCGAAGATTTCGAAATCGAATCTGCCGGGGCGACATGAAGTTCGGAATCGTGACTTTCCCCGGATCCAACTGTGATTACGACACCATGCGCGCCGTGGTCGATGTACTCGGCGAAGAAGGAGTCTATCTCTGGCACAAGGACCGGGACCTCCAGGGAGCGGATGTTGTGGTCCTCCCCGGCGGATTCAGCTACGGCGATTATCTGCGACCAGGCGCAATCGCGCGCTTCAGCCCCATCATGAGCGAAGTGATTGCTCACGCCCGGCGCGGCGCACCTCTGGTCTGCATCTGCAACGGCTTTCAAATAGCCTGCGAGGCGGGTCTTTTGCCCGGTGCGCTGCTGCGCAACCAGACTCTGCAATTCATCTCGTCTCCGGTCACGATGCGCGTGGAGAATGCGATGACGATGTTCACTTCAGCCTATCAACCGGGACAGCGAATCACGATGCCGGTCGCGCATGGAGACGGCCGCTACACCGCCGACTGCGCGATTCTCGACGAGTTGGAAGGCGAAGGACGCGTGGTCCTTCGCTACATCGACACGGCCGGTGAGGCAACTGCCCTGGCAAATCCCAACGGCGCTGAACGCAACATCGCCGGAATCGTCAACGAGCAGGGAAACGTTTTTGGATTGATGCCACACCCGGAGCGTGCGATGGATGACCTCCTCGGCTCTTGCGACGGGGTTGGCATATTCCAGTCGCTCCTCAGCGTAGTGCCTGTCTGACGTGACCACCGTTCATCCACGTCCGGGCGATCCGCCGATCACTCCTGAGCTCGTGGCCGAGCACGGACTCACAGCGGAAGAGTTCGACCGGGTCGTCAGCATGCTCGGTCGCACACCGACGTTCACCGAGCTCGGAATCGTTAGCGCTTTGTGGAGCGAGCATTGCTCCTACAAGCACTCGAGGAACCTGCTCAAGACGCTCCCGACGTCCGCACCGTATGTATTGCAGGGGCCCGGTGAAAACGCGGGCGTGATCTCCATCGGCGACGGGCTGGCCGTCGCGTTCAAGATCGAATCGCATAACCACCCGTCCGCCGTTGAGCCGTATCAAGGGGCCGCCACCGGCGTCGGCGGAATTCTGCGTGACGTATTCACGATGGGCGCACGACCTGTTGCGATGCTCGACTCGCTCCGCTTCGGTTCGCTCGATAACGCCCGCGTGCGCTATCTCTTCGCCGGAGTCGTCAAAGGAATCGGCGATTACGGGAACTGCGTCGGCATTCCAACGGTTGCGGGTGAGATCGTCTTCGATGCGGCCTACGAGGGAAATCCTCTCGTGAACGCGATGTGTGTCGGCCTGATGCACGAGGAGAGCCTGATTCGCGCAAAGGCAGAGGGTGTCGGCAATCCAATCATGGCGGTGGGCGCCAGCACCGGCCGCGACGGCATTCACGGCGCGTCGTTCGCGTCCGAGGATCTCTCCGCGGCAAGCGACGCCAAGCGTCCGCGCGTTCAGGTGGGCGATCCGTTCACCGAGAAGCTGCTCCTCGAGGCGAGTCTCGAGCTCATCGCGAGTGGACACATCGTTGCCATCCAGGACATGGGAGCTGCCGGCTTGACGTCATCTTCAGCGGAGATGGCCGAGCGAGGCGACGTCGGAGTGGTGATCGACGTTGCCAAGGTCCCGGTGCGCGAAACAGGAATGACCCCGTACGAGATATTGCTCAGCGAATCCCAGGAGCGGATGCTCGTCGTTGCGCGCCGCGGCAGCGAGCAGAACGTGCGCCACATTCTTGCAAAGTGGGACCTCGCCGCGGAAGTAATCGGCGAAGTGATGGCCGAACCGGTGTATCGCGTCACTGAAAACGGACGAGTCGTCGCCGAGTTTCCGGGTTCGAGGCTCGTCACCGATTGTCCACGATACACACCATTGGCACGAGAGAGCGCGGACATCGTCGCGCTCCGAAACACCGACGTGAATTCGATCCCGCAGCTGGCCGAGGAGCGCGATCCCGCGTGGACGCTGCTTCGACTGCTTTCTTCTCCGACCATCGCCAGCAAAGCGTGGGCATATCGGCAGTACGACTCGACTGTGCGCACCAATACCGTTATTGGCCCAGGCGGCGATGCGGCAGTGATCCGTGTTCGTGGAACGCGGAAAGCATTGGCCCTGAAGACGGATTGCAACGGCCGGTACGTGTATCTCGATCCGCGCGTTGGCGGCCGGATTGCAGTGGCCGAGGCCGCACGAAACGTGGCCTGCACGGGCGCGCGGCCGATGGCGATTACTAACTGTCTCAATTTTGGAAACCCTCGCCGACCCGAGGTTTACTACCAGCTCACTGAGGCGATCGCCGGAATGGGCGAGGCATGCACTGCATTATCCACTCCCGTGACCGGCGGGAACGTGTCTCTCTATAATGAAAGCCCCTCCGGCGCGGTATACCCGACGCCCGTCGTCGGAATGGTGGGACTGATGAGCGACGTAAAACACGCGACCAGAGCGACGTTCTCCACCGAAGGCGACGCCATCGTTCTTTTCGGCCGCTGCACTGACGAGCTGGGCGGTAGCGAATACCTGGCTCGGATTCATGGCGTCGTCGCTGGTGCTCCCCCCAGATGCGATCTGGCAGCAGAGCGAGCGGCGATCGAAGCCGTCATCGAGTCAATCGAGGCAGGTCAGGTGTCCTCTGCGCACGATTGCAGCGACGGCGGGCTCGCGGTCGCATTAGCCGAATGCTGCATCGCCGATCGCAGTCGTCTCTCCGGTGCCGACGTCGTGCTCGACCTTCCGCCTTACGTATTCGCGCAAGCCGGTCTGTTCGGTGAGGCGCAGGCTCGATTCGTTATTTCCACAGCCGACGCCGAAGCCGTGCTCGCGATTGCCCGCTCGCACGGCGTTCCTGCGCGGAAGATCGGGATCGTCACCGACAAATCACGTGGATTCCGCATTGCTGCCGCGGGTAAGACTCTGGTCGCGGATGTTGGCGCGCTCGCCGAGGCATATCACGGTGCAATCCCGGCGATCATGTCGCGTCCCGCCCTGGTCAAAGCCGCCGAGCCCGAGCCCGTGCTCGCGGGAGTCTGACGATGTGCGGAATCTTCGGTATCTATGCCCATCCGAACGCTGCTGAGATATCGCATCTCGGTTTGTATTCTCTCCAGCACCGCGGACAGGAATCGGCTGGCAGCGTATCCGTGGATTCCACGACTGGCGCGCGTGCATCGAAGACCATGGGTCTGGTCTCAGAGGGGTTCAATGCGCTGGATATCGAACGGCTCGCGGGAGACATCGCGATCGGACATACTCGCTACAGTACGGCGGGCTCGACAACGATCGAGAACGCGCAGCCCGTGCTCGCGCGCGTCCGCGACGGGTCCGTGGCTTTGGCGCACAACGGAAATCTCACGAACGCCACCGAGCTCAAGCACGAGCTTGTCGAGTCGGGCGCCATCTTCACCTCGACGATGGATTCCGAGGTGCTCGTCCACCGCATCGCGCGATCGTCCTCCGACAGACCGGAGGATCGCCTCGCCGATGCCCTCCGGGAAGTCGAGGGCGCGTACTCGCTTGTGGTCATAATCGGCGAGACGCTGCTCGCCGCGCGCGATCCTCGTGGCTGGCGGCCGCTGGTGATGGGTCAGCTCGGAGACTCCTGTGTGTTTGCCTCCGAGACCTGCGCTCTGGACATCATCGGAGCAACGGCGATCCGCGAGGTCGAGCGAGGAGAGATCGTCGCTGTCGACCGCGATGGAATTCGATCGTCGTTCCCGCTGCCGTCGCGCGAGGGCCGTCAGTGCGTCTTCGAGTACGTGTATTTCGCGCGCCCCGACAGCCGCGTCTTTGGCGGATCAGTGGATCGCGCGCGGCGCGCCCTCGGGCGACGGCTTGCCCGTGAATGCCCGGCCCCCGGCGCGGATCTGGTTTTCAGCGTGCCGGACTCATCGAATTCGGCAGCGCTGGGCTTTGCCGAGGAATCAAAGTTGCCATTCGAGCTGGCCCTGATTCGCAACCATTACGTCGGACGCACATTCATTCAGCCCACGCAAGCCGGGCGTGACGCAAAGGTAAAGGTGAAATACAACGCGGTGCGTGAAGTGCTCGACGGCAGAAGCGTGGTGATGGTGGACGACTCGATCGTCCGCGGCACGACGACTCGCGGTCTGGTGACGATGATCCGTGCTGCCGGCGCACGCGAAGTACACATGCGAGTAAGCTCTTCGCCGATAACGGGACCGTGCTATTACGGCATCGACACTCCAAACCGCGAAGAGCTGATCGCCGCAAATCTCGAAGTCGGCGCCATTGCCGACACGCTCGGCGTTGACACGCTCGGATATCTGTCGCTGGATGGAATGCTGGAGTCCGTACCTGGAGGGCCGAGCGGATTCTGCCACGCCTGCTTCTCCGGCGATTATCCGACGCCGCCGCCGACGGATCCGCAGCAGCTCCGCTTCGGATGCGGCTGCTGAAACAATGACGCAGTCTGTTTTCTTTTTCGGCAATGGCGTCGCGGAAGGCACGCGCGACATGAAGAGTATGCTCGGCGGAAAGGGTGCCAACCTCGCGGAGATGACGAATCTCGGCGTTCCCGTTCCACCGGGCTTCACCATCGTATGCGCCGAATGCATCACCTATTTGGGGGAGGGCAAGTATCCGGATCGCCTCCGCGCTGAGGTCGAAGGAAACGTCGCGCATCTCGAAGAGGTGACGGGCAAGCGATTCGGCGATCCGAAGAATCCGCTGCTCGTGTCGGTGAGGTCCGGCGCCGCAGTATCGATGCCGGGAATGATGGAGACCATCCTGAATCTCGGCCTCAACGATCGCACCGTGCTGGGCCTGGCAAAACAGAGCGGCAATCCCCGATTTGCCTACGACTCGTACCGCAGATTCATCCAGATGTATTCCGATGTTGTGCTCGGCGTTCCCGCGGCCGACTTCGAGTATCTGCTCAAGGCCAGACGAATGACGACGGGCGCATCAACCGACGCCGATCTCGACGAGGATGCGCTGCGTAACCTCGTGGAGGAGTACAAGTCTCTCGTGCGGAATCGTACTGGCGCGGACTTCCCCTCCAATCCGACGGTTCAGCTATGGGGCGCGATCGAAGCCGTCTGGAAGTCGTGGACGCTCAAGAAGGCGCGTGACTACCGCAAGGTGAACGGGATTCCCGAAGATCTCGGCACGGCCGTCAATGTCGTTGCAATGGTCTTTGGAAACCTCGGCGACGATTCGGGAACTGGCGTCGCCTTCACTCGCGATCCTTCGACCGGCGAGCGCAAATTCTACGGCGAGTTCCTCGTCAACGCGCAAGGCGAAGACGTCGTCGCTGGAATTCGCACTCCTCTCGATATCGAGGCGATGGCCCAGCGCCTTCCTGCCGCGTACCGTGAGCTTCTCGAAACTCAGGAGCGACTCGAGAGACATTACGCCGACATGCAGGACCTCGAGTTCACGGTCGAGCGCGGGAAACTCTTTCTTCTGCAGACGCGTACTGGAAAACGTACCGCTGCCGCGGCGGTCCGCATCGCCCGTGACATGGTTACCGAAGGTGCCATCGACAGGCGCGAGGCGGTTTTACGGGTACCGGCCGGCCAGCTCGACCAGCTCCTCCATCCGATCATCGATCCGTCGGTCCACGCGAGTCCTCTCTGCACCGGCCTGCCAGCCAGTCCTGGCGCGGCCAGTGGCGTCGCCGTGTTCGATCCCGAGATTGCCGAGACTCGTGCCAGCGCGGGAGAGCAGGTGATCCTCGTTCGCGACGAAACCACTCCCGAGGATTTCCACGGAATCGTCGCCGCGCGGGCGGTCCTCACCGCACGCGGCGGAATGACGAGCCACGCAGCGGTCGTCGCCCGCGGAATGGGGAAATGCGCCATCGTCGGATGCAAGGATATCGAAGTGGACCTGGAGCATCGGTGCTTCGCGGTGAACGGATCGAAGATCTCCGAGGGCGACTGGCTTACGCTCGACGGAGCAACGGGCCGCGTGTTTGCCGGTAACCTGGCAACCATTCCGAGCGAGATCGTGCGCGTCACCACCGGAGTGATGCAGCAGTCCGCGGCCCCGGTGTATCAGTCGTACGCCGAGCTTCTGGGCTGGGCCGACGAGATCAGAACGCTCAAGGTGCGGGCGAATGCCGACACACCTCGCGATGCGAGAGTCGCCCGCGCCTTTGGCGCCGAGGGAATCGGTCTCTGCCGCACCGAGCACATGTTCTTCGAAGGGGATCGGATCACTCCGATGCGCGAGATGATTGTCGCGCGCGACGTGGCCGGCCGGCGCCGCGCGCTCGCCAAGCTGCTGCCGATGCAGCGCACCGACTTCGAGGGAATCTTCGAGGCAATGAGCGGCCTGCCCGTCACCATCCGCCTCCTCGATCCGCCGCTGCACGAATTCCTCCCGCATGGCGGCGAGGAAAGCAAATTGCTGGCGCGAACGCTCGGCCTCTCGCGCTCCGACCTGGCGCGCATCGTCGAGTCGCTCCGCGAAACCAACCCGATGCTTGGACACCGTGGCTGCCGGCTGGGCATCACCTACCCCGAGATTACAGAGATGCAGGGTCGGGCGATTTTTGAGGCCGCAGTGCGCGCCTGCCGCCGGGGAATCGAGGTGAAGCCCGAGATCATGGTGCCGCTCGTGTCCTCTGTCGCCGAGTTCGACAATCAGCGCGCGATACTCGAGGAGAGCGCCAGCCAAGTGCTCAGAGCGATGGGCGAGACAATCGATTACATCATCGGGACGATGATCGAGCTGCCACGCGCCGCCCTCACGGCCGACTCGATTGCCGCGTCGGCCGAATTCTTTTCCTTTGGAACAAATGATCTTACCCAAACGACCTTTGGCTTGAGTCGAGACGACGCCGGGCGATTCCTTCCTTCATATCTCGAACGTGGTATCTTTGCCGACGATCCGTTCCAGGTGCTCGACAAGGACGGCGTCGGACGCCTCATCCGGATCGCAGTGGAGGATGGGCGGCGGGTTCGCCCGAAGCTGAAGATCGGAATCTGTGGGGAACACGGAGGCGAGCCGCGCTCCGTCAAGCTCTGTCATGAAATGGGATTCGACTATGTCTCCTGCTCTCCATTCCGCGTGCCGATTGCGCGACTAGCCGCAGCTCATGCCGCCCTCGCTACGAACTAACAACCTGGCGAGGGCGATGAGGCTCGCCCCGGTGGTGCAGCAGCCGTTCGCTGCTCCGCTGTTCGCGCGACCACTGAGAATCGCGCTCGTGACTGAGTATTACTACCCGCATCTCGGCGGGATCTGCGAGCACGTTCATTTCTTTGCGCGCGAGGCGCGCCGCCGCGGGCATCACGTCGATATCATCACGTCGAGGCTTCAGGGGGTACAGGAAGAACCACACATCGTGCGGATCGGAACGAGCCAGCCAATCTACTTCCACGGCTCGCAGGCTCGAATCACCCGCGGCTTCTCGGTTCGGAAACAGGTTCGCAAGGCGTTGCACCGCGGGCAGTACGATCTGGTGCACGTTCATTCGCCGCTCACCCCGACACTCCCGTTGTTTGCGATCGAGGAGGCCGACTGCCCGGTCGTCGGCACCTTCCACACGTATTTCGAGCGCTCGTACCTCTATGGAATCGGCCGGAAGTATTTCCAGAGCCGGCTAGACTCTCTGGCCGCGGCCGTCGCGGTTTCACATTCGACAACGGTCGCGCTCAACCGGTACTTCGAGGCGAACTGGACGATCGTTCCCAATGGCATCGACCTCGAGCTGTTCAATCCGCACGCGCCGCCCCCGCCGGGAATACGCCGCGACGTCCCGGTCATTCTGTTCCTTGGGCGGTTCGATCCCCGCAACGGACTCACGACGCTGATCGAATCCTTCAGGAAGGTGCGGGGCCGCCACCGCGAAGCTCAGCTGGTAGTCGTCGGCGACGGACCGCTCAGAAAGCATTACTATCGCGCGGCCGGTGGCGACAAGGACATAACCTTCGTCGGCTCTGTGCTGGGCTCGCGACCGAGCTACTATGCCCATGCCGCGATGTACGCATGCCCGACAACGAAGGCGTCGTTCGGCATCACACTGCTCGAGTCGATGGCGTGCGAGACGCCCGTTGTCTGCTCCGACATCCTCGGCTTTCGCGATGTGGTGAAGCACGAGCGCGAAGCGCTGATGTTCCACTGCGGCGATCGCGACGCGCTCGCCGACAGCCTCGTTCGCCTGCTCGACGACGAGACGTTGCGCGCCCGCCTCGGCAAGACGGGACGACAGGAGGCTCAGCTGTACGGTTGGCCGAATGTCACTGACGCCGTGCTCGATATTTACGCCGGGGTGCTCGGCTCCAAAGTAGCGAAATGATTCTGCCTGCGGCACTTGGACTGTCTGTGCTCGGTGGAGCGGTACACGGGGCGTTTCACCGCAACAGTTTCGTGTTCGGCCGCGTGCTCGGACATCTTCCGACCGAAGAGCGGAAAGTCGCGCTCACGTTCGACGACGGCCCCAATCCCGATGCGACTCCGCGCATC
>Ga0137373_10006585_pt1 | contig 12422 bp, 7 predicted proteins | sample SagtaG_5_FD_104912 | JGI IMG/M metagenome (GOLD analysis project Ga0137373, IMG submission 104912) | Vadose zone soil microbial communities from Sagehorn Ranch, Mendocino, California, USA - Sage1_R_80_16 metaG | ecosystem: Environmental > Terrestrial > Soil > Vadose zone | place: USA: California...
ATCATGGTTGGCGGTTTGGCCTCTTCGCGCACGCGCTCATCTGAAGCTTAAACGTCGATGATCATGGTTGGCGGTTTGGCCTCTTCGCGCACGCGCTCATCTGAAGCTTAAACGTCGATGATCATGGTTGGCGGTTTGGCCTCTTCGCGCACGCGCTCATCGGGGGCGTCCAATCGATGGTCTGGCCTCTCAAACCGCGCGGCCTTTCGCTCAAAGAGCCTCCGAGTGGCGCACGGTGAAGCTGGACCAGGCCCTCCGCGCTTGGCAGGCGGCCCGGCGTTGCATCACGGCCCTAGCGCGGCGTGCCCAGCTTCTGCGCGCGCTGGAACACCTTGCCTTCAGTCTTGATGGACGGGGCGATGATGAGCTCGGTCTGCTGGAGCTCCCTGATGTTCATGGCGCCGACCGAGCCCATGCAGGTGCGGATGGCCCCGACGAGGTTGAGCGTACCGTCCTCCGTGAACGCCGGTCCGAAGAGGATTTGCTCGAGCGGTCCGGCCACGCCCACGCGAATCCTGGTTCCCCGCGGCAGGTTAGAGTGCGGCGTCGCCATGCCCCAGTGGTAGCCGCGCCCCGGCGCCTCCTGGGCGCGAGCGAAGGCAGAACCGATCATCACGGCGTCGGCGCCGGATGCCAGGGCCTTGCAGATGTCGCCACCGCTGGTCATCCCGCCGTCGGTGATAATCGGCACGTAACGGCCGGTGCGCTTGTAGAAGAAGTCGCGGGCCGCCGCCGAGTCCGCCGTCGCGGTCACCTGTGGCACGCCAAGCCCGAGCACTTCCCGGCTCGTGCACGCCGCGCCCGGGCCGACGCCGATCAGCAGCGCGTCGACCCCGCACTCCATCAGCTCGAGGCAGGCCTCGTACGTCACCACGTTGCCGACGATGAGGGGGATCGAGAGATGCTTCTTGAGCTGGCGGAGGTCGACCGGCTTGTACTCGGTAGCGACGTGACGCGCCGTCGTGACTGTGGACTGGACCACGAAGAAGTCGGCGCCAGCTTCCTCGGCGATCTTGGCGAAGCGCTCGGCGCGCTGGGGAATGGAGGAGACCACGACCGGGCCGCCACCCTTCTTGATCTCCGAGATGCGCTTGTGGATCAGCTCTTCCTTGATGGGCTCGCCGTAGATGCCCTGGATGATCTTGGTCGCTTCTTCGAGGCTCGCGGAGGTGATGTGGTCGAGGACTTCATCGGGATTCTCGTAGCGGGAGAAGATGCCCTCGAGGTTGAGAACGGCCAGCCCGCCGAGCCGGCCCATCTCGATGGCGAGCTTGGGGCTGACGACACCGTCCATGGCTGCGGCGATGATGGGGATCTGGAAGCGGTGACCGCCGAGGTCCCAGGAGATGTCGACCTCGCTGGGATTGATGGTGATCGCCCCCGGAACCAGAGCGATATCGTCGAAGCCGTACGCCGCCCGGGCCTTGCGCCCGCGCCCGACCCACATTCCCATACGCTGTCGTCCTCTCCAGACCCTGGGAGCCGCCGCCCCACCGAGCCCCGTATATAGAGAACCGCCGGCCGCGACCTACCGTATTTAGGGGCAGAGTATACGGGAGGCCGCCCGGGGTGTCAACCGCGGTCGGGCGCCGGCGGCGCCTCCCCGGGGTTCGCGCGCTCCCACAGGCGGCGCAGACCCTCGAGGGTGAGGTCGGGGTTGACCACGTCGATGCTCCGCGCGACGCCGTGCATCAGCGCAGCGAGGCCCCCGGTCGCGACGACCTTCACGGGCGCCCCCATCTCGGCGCGGATCCGCTCCACGAGGCCGTCGACGAGGCCCGCCCAGCCGTACGTGACGCCCGACTGGATATTCGTTACCGTGTTGCGTCCGATCGCCTCCTTCGGCTTCAGGAGCTCGACGCGGTAGAGACGCGCGGCGCGCGAGATGAGGGCCTCCGAGGCCGTGACGAGACCCGGAGCGATGGCGCCGCCGATAAACTCCCGCCGGGCGTTGACGCAGTCGAACGTCGTGGCCGTCCCGAAGTTGATCACGATCAGCGGCGCGCCGTAGAGCGCGATGCCCCCCACGATGTCGCAGAGCCGGTCGGAACCGACCTCCTGTGGCGCGTCCACCAGGAGCGGCACGTCGCTCATCCCGGGCTCGACGGTGAACGGGTGCCCGCCGAAGTACGCCTCGGCCATGCCCTCGAGCGTCTGCTGCACCGTCGGCACCACGTTGGAGATGGCGACGCCCCGGATCTTCTGCTGCTCGATGCCCCGCGTCGCGAGCAGAGTCTGGATGAAGACTCCGTACTCGTCGGCCGTCTGCTCCCGCCGCGTGGTGAGCCGCCACGAGACCAGGAGCTTCGAGCCCTGGCAGACGCCGATCTTGAAATTCGTGTTGCCGACTTCAATGAGCAGGAGCATGGTCAGCCTCCGTCGTCACTTCGCCCGCCAGAACCCGCACCGTCTCGCCGGCATCGGTGCGGAGCACGAGCGCACCGTCAGGAGCCAGGTCTATCGCCACACCCTCGACCCCGCCGGCCCCCCGGGCCCGCCGACCGATGGTCCAGGTCCTGGCGAGCCAGGCCTCGCGGATGGCTTCGAGGCCGCCCGCGAGGAACTGCCCGTATCGCAGGTCGAGCGCCGCCAGCACCGAGTCGAGGACCGCCTCCACCTCGAAAGCCGCGCCGGATGCCAGCCGGAGCGACGTCGCCGTCTCGCGGACCTCGTCCGGGAAGGCCGTCTCGTTGACGTTGATGCCTATCCCCAGGATCACGCGGAGGAGGGCGCCGGCCGAGTCGGTCGAGGCCTCGGGGAGAATGCCCGCAACCTTGCGCCCGTCCACGAGCACGTCGTTGGGCCAGCGGATCGCTGCGGGCACTGCCGCCACCTCTCGGAGCGCGTCGACGACGGCGACGGCGGCCACGAGCGAGAGCCTCGGCGCCGCGCCGGGCGTGATGCGCGGGTGAAGGACGACGGACATGAGGAGATTCTGTCCAGGACAGTCGAGCCATCCGCGACCGCGCCGCCCCCTGCCCTGGGTCTGGTGCGTCGCGGTGACCACGACGCCCTCCGGCACCCCCGCCGAGGCCAGCCGCGCGGCCTCGGCCTGCGTCGAGGCGATCGCACCCAGCCGGTGGATGGTGTGGCCGAGCCGCTGGGCGGGCGGGACCGGTGTCACTCGAGGGCAGCCAGGCTCTGGGTGAGCTTGCCCACGATCTCCTGCTGCTCGTCGAGGCGCTCACGCTCGCGAGCCACGACCTCGGCAGGCGCCCGTTCGACGAAATCCCGACGCGCGAGCTTGCCCGCGAGGAACGCGATCTCCCTGCGCGCCCGCTCGATCTCCTTGGTGAGGCGCGCGCGCTCGGCCGCCACGTCCACGACGCCATGGAGATGAACGAAGACATCCACGCCGGGCGCCACGACGTGGGCCGACTGCGGCGGCCGCTCCGCGCCCGGCGCCACGCGCAGCCTGGCCTTGGCCAGGGCGGCGACGAGCGCGGTCGCGGCCTCGAGAGGCCTGACCGCCTCGGCCGTGGGACGCACGGTCACCTCGACCTCGACGGACGGGGAGATCCGGCTCTCGCTCCGCACTGTCCGGATCGCGCTGACCACGGCGATGACCGGCGCCATCTCCCTCTCGACGGCCGCGTCGCGTTTCCGCCCCGCCTTCGGGAACGGCGCCACCATGATGGATCTGGCCGAGCCTGGAATTGACCTGGCGGAGCCTGCGATGGACTCGCCCTCGGGGGGAAGCCGCTGCCAGATATCTTCCGAGATGAATGGCATGAACGGATGCAGCAGACGGAGCGTCGCCTCGAGGGTCTCGACGAGCGTTCGCTGGGTCACGGCCCGCGCGACCGGATCGTCCGTCTGGTAGAGGCTTCGCTTGGCCATCTCGAGATACCAGTCGCAGAACTCGTGCCAGAGGAACTGGTAGACGGCCGAGGCCGCGTCGTTGAACCGGTAGGCCTCGAGCGCCTTTCGAACGGCGGCCGTCGTGGCGCGGAGGCGGCTCGCTATCCAGCGGTCCGGGACCGAGGGCTTGCCCTTCTTCGCCAGCGCCGGATCATAGCCGTCCAGGTTGGTCAGCACGAAGCGGGAGGCGTTCCAGATCTTGTTGGCGAAATTCCGGTAGCCCTCGATCCGGTCCTCGGAGAGCCTGATGTCCCGGCCCTGCGCCGCCAGGGCGGCCAGCGTGAATCGGAAGGCGTCGGTGCCGTACTTGTCCATGATCGTGAGCGGGTCGACGACGTTGCCCTTCGACTTCGACATCTTCTGCCCCTCGGCGTCCCGCAGCAGGGCGTGGATATAGACCTCGCGGAAGGGCACCTCGCCCATGAACTTGAGCCCGAGCATCGCCATCCGGGCGACCCAGAAGAAGAGGATGTCGAAGCCCGTGACGAGGCACGAGGTCGGATAGAAGGTCTTGAGATCCGGCGTGGGCTCGGGCCAACCAAGCGTGGAGAAAGGCCAGAGGCCCGAGGAGAACCACGTGTCGAGGACGTCGGGATCCTGCCGCACCGGCCCGCCGCAGTCGGGGCACTCGGTCAGGTCGGTACGGGACACGTGCGGGCTGGCATCCCTCTCGCAGTACCAGACCGGGATGCGATGTCCCCACCAGAGCTGGCGCGAGATGCACCAGTCACGGATATTCTCCATCCACTGGTAGTAGTTCTTGCTCCACGCGCGTGGCACGATCCGGATGCGCCCAGACCGCACCGCCTTGATCGCCGGCTCCGCCAGCGGCGTGATCCGCACGTACCACTGCTTGGAGATGAGCGGCTCGACCACGGTCTTGCAGCGGTAGCAGACGCCGACCGCGTGGCGGTAGGGCTCGATGCGCTCGACGAGCCCGAGCACCTGCATGTCCTCGACGATCCTCTTCCGGCACTCGAAGCGATCCATCCCCGCGTACTTGCCCGCAAGCGCGGTCATCTTGCCGTCGAACCCGATGACCGTGCGCACCGGCAGGTTGTGCCGCTTGCCGATCTCGAAGTCCACCGGGTCATGGCCTGGGGTGACCTTGATGACGCCCGTGCCGAACTTCGGATCGACGGCGCTGTCGGCGACCACGCGGATCCGGGTGGTGCCCTCGACCGATGCGATTTCGAGCGGCTGGCCGACGTACTTGGCATAGCGCTTGTCCTTCGGGTGCACGGCCACGCCCGTGTCGCCGAGCTTGGTCTCCGGGCGGACCGTCCCGAGGGTCAGCGGCCCGTACTTGATGTACACGAAGTCGGCGTCGCGCTCCTCGCGCTCGACCTCGAGATCGGAGAGCGCCGTCTGGCAGCGCGGGCACCAGTTGACGATATAGTCGCCCTGGTAGATCAGGCCCTCCTCCCAGAGACGCACGAAGACCTCGCGCACCGCCCGGGAGAGCCCCTCGTCCATGGTGAAGCGCTCCCGGCTCCAGTCGCAGGAGGCGCCCAGGCGCCTGAGCTGATTCATGATGGTGCTGCCCGACTCCTGCTTCCATTTCCACACTCGGGCGATGAACGCCTCACGCCCGAGACTCTCCTTCATCTTGCCCTCGGCCACGAGCTGCCGCTCGACCACGTTCTGCGTCGCGATGCCGGCGTGGTCCGTGCCTGGCACCCAGAGGGCGTTGTAGCCGTCCATGCGCTTGTAGCGGATGAGAATGTCCTGGAGCGTCATGTTCAGCGCGTGGCCCATGTGCAGCGAGCCGGTGACGTTGGGAGGCGGAATGACGATGGAGTAGGGAGGCTTGGGCGAGGTCGCATCGGCGCGGAAGAGACCGCGCGTTTCCCACTCACGGTACCAGCGCGACTCGACACTACTCGGGTCGTAGCGGTCCGCGATCTCAGTCATGGTGAGCCATCATTGTAGCACGGGGGCTGCGCCCCTCAGACGCCAGCCCGACGGCCCGCGGCTCCACCAGAGCGCCCACGGCGAGCGCCGCCCGTCCGGCAGCGGCGCGCTCGCGGCGACCACCACCGTCCCCGGCGTCTCCGGACTCTGGACATCGCAGGCGACCTCGGGCGACAGCCCCCCGGGCAGCGTCGCGCGCAGTCCGGCATCAGGCACGAGCCCGGCGATGCCCCGGCCGTCGCCGGCGGCCGCCGCGGCGAAGAAGCGCGTCACGGTTGCCTGGAGCTCGCGGTGCCAGCCATTGAAGAGTCGCCGGCTCACGAGCTTGAGGCTGCCGGACGCTGCGTCGACTCGATAGAGGTCTTCCTGCTCGCTCTGCACGTCGCACCCGGGCTTCCACCCGGGATAGCGGAGCTCATAGCGAATGAAGACCGTCTCCCGCACCACCGCGAGCCGGGCGACCCAGAGCGTCTCGCGAAACCGCTCGGCGCTCCGCCACGTCGCCGTGATCGAGCCGCCGCGCACGCGCCACAGCGTCAGACGCGCTGGCCAGCTGCCCCACCCCGTCTGCGCTCCCGCCCATACCACCAGGAAGGCGGCGGCGGCGCCGCGCTCGGGCCACGGGTAGATCTCGGGCACTCCATCCTCCCGCCACGAGCGGACGAGGACCGGCCCGCCGCCCGTCATGCCATACAACCGGATGGAGTTGGCCACGCCCTTGGCGGAGAGACGGAAGCGCCCGAGAAGAAAGCCGCCGCGCAGCGGCTCGAGGCGGAGCGAGGCGCCGCCCCAGGCGTCTCCGAAGGCCTCCAGCCTGTCGCGGATGAACTCGAGCGACGCGAACGGGCCGCCCGTGCCCAGGCTCTCGAGCACCTCGGCGTCGAGGAGCGCTTCGATCTCGTCCTGGACCACCGCGTCCAGGGCGTCCCCGGTGTCCTCGACCGCGGCGAGCCGTGCCGAGGCAAGCTCGCGGAAGCGCTCCAGCCGGTCTCGCGGCTGCGCGGCGTCGCCGGATCCGGCACATGCCAGCCACAGGACGAGCCCGATGAGAAGCGGAGCGCCCACACCCCTATCGTACAATGGAGCCCGATGCTGAAGACCCTCGACCGGTACATCTTCACGGAGGTGGCGCCGCCGTTCGTCCTGGCCGTGGGCGTCCTCACCTTCTTTCTCGTCATCGACCGGGTCTACCAGCTGACCGACCTGGTCATCACCAAGAGTGTCCCCTTCCACCTCGTCCTGGGGCTCCTGGTCTTCATGATGCCGGCCTTCCTCGGCCTGACCCTGCCAATGGCGCTCCTGGTCTCGGTTCTCATCGTGTCGGGACGCCTGGCCGCCGACATGGAGATCGCCGCCTTCAAGGCCTCGGGCGTCAGCCCGCTCCGGCTCTTCCGGCCCTTCGCCGTGGCGGCACTGGCCGTGAGCGCGGCCGTCGCGCTGATCACCCTCGTCGTCTCCCCGGCGGCCAGCGGGGCCTTCCAGACCCAGCTCTTCCGCATCCTCCAGACCAAGGCGACCACCGGCATCAAGGAGCGGATCTTCACCGCCTCCTTCGGGCAGATGGTCATCTACGTCGAGGACATCAGCGCCTCGCAGGTCGCCCTGCGCGGTCTTCTCGTTTCCGACGAGCGCGACCGCAAGCTCTCGCGCGTGATCGTGGCCAGGGAGGGCCGCCTGTTCACGGATACGGCGAGGCGTCGCGTGACGATGCGCTTCATCGACGGCAGCGTGAGCGAGACCGACGCCACCGACCCGGCGCGCTTCCGCTTCACGTCCTTCAGCCTGTACGACCTCAACCTCCCGCTCGAGAACCCGCAGAGCACGGCCCAGCGCATCGAGAAGCCGGAAAAGGAGATGACCCTCGAGCAGCTGCACGCGACCATCGCCGACCTCGAGCGCCAGGGGCAGATCGTCGCCCCCTTTCGCGTGGAGGTCCAGAAGCGCTTCACCCTGCCGGTGGCCGCGCTCGTCTTCGTCCTCGTGGGCTTTCCTCTGGGTATCCGGACCCATCGCGGCGGACGCACCCTGGCGCTGGGGTCGAGCCTGGTCATCGTCGTGTGCTACTACGTCATGCACACCTTCCTCGAGGGCGTGGCGCTCCGGCAGCGACTGCCCGTCCCCGTGGCGATGTGGCTGCCCAACGCGATATTCGGCGCAGCAGGCCTGATGCTGCTGTACGGCGCGGTGGGGGGCCTGCCGATCTCCGTGACCCGCCTTCTCTGGCGGCTCCGCGCGGGGCTGCCGCGGGTGGTGCGCGGCCTGATTCCCAGGCGGCATCCGGTGGAGCGCGCCCGCCCGGCGAGCGGGCGCCCCCGCGGGCCGCGCGCCTCGACGTACCTCATCGACCGATACCTGGTCCGCGAGTACCTGACCTTCATCGGCACGGGCCTCGCCGTGGGTGCCGTGCTCATCCTAGTGGTAGATCTCCTCCAGTACCTCGATCGCTTCCTCCGGACGAAGCCGCCCCTGCTCTCCATCTTCCAGCACCTGCTCTTCCGGCTCCCGGGCTCCCTCTACGAGGGGTTACCGATCGTCGTGCTGATCTCGACGGTCTTCCTCTTCGTGTCGCTGACCCAGCAGCGCGAGCTCGATGCCATGAAGGCGGCGGGCATCAGCCTCTACCGGGCGAGCCTGCCGATCCTCCTGGTGGCGCTGGCGATCAGCCTCGGCTCGGTCGTCATCCAGGAAACGCTGCTGCCACTCGTCAATGCCAAGGCCGAGGAGATCGACCGCGTCAAGATCCGCGGCCACCAGCCGCGGCACCTGCAGCAGCAGACCCAGATCTGGTACCGCTCGTCGGATACGCGCTTCATGCGCATGGAGCTACTCGACCCGATCGAGCGCTCGCTGGACGGGCTGCTCGTCGTGGGCGTCGGCCCGGGATTCCGTCTCGTGGACCGGCTCGACGCGCGCAAGGCGCGCTGGACCGGCGAGGCGTGGCAGTTGACGGACGGCGTCTACCGCCAGATCAGTCCGACGAGCCACGTCACGACAGATGCCTTTCCGGAGCGGGAGGTCGGCATGCCCGAGCAGCTCAACGACTTGGTGCAGGTGCAGCAGCCGCCCGAGACCATGAGCTTCCTGCAGCTCCGGACATACGTCACGCGCCTCGCGGAGTCAGGGCACAGCGTGGGCAAGTACCTCGTGGATCTCTATCGCAAGCTCTCCTTCCCGCTGATCCACCTGATCATGGCGCTCGTCGCGATCCCATTCGCGCTGCGCTCCCCGCGGACCGGCGGACGCGCGGTCGGCGTGGGCGTGGCCATCCTCATCTCGGTGGGCTACTGGCTCGTGCATTCGGTCGCCATCGCCCTCGCGAAAGCCGACCTCCTGCCCCCGCTCCTCGGCGCCTGGACGGCGAACATCGTGTTTGCCGGGCTGGGGACAGCTCTGTTCCTCCGCGCCCGAACCTAGCTATAGCTAAGCTAGCGCGCTTCGCGGAGCTGGCGGAGGGTCTCCTCGAGCTGCTTCTGGGCCTGGCCGTAGGCCGTCCAATCCCCGCGCTTGAGCGCGTCCTGGCCCCGCTGCCAGGTCTCCCACGCTTTCTGGACGAAGCCCGCAAGCGCCCCTGACACGCTCGGCGCCGGCCTTCCGTCCGCGCTCTTCGGGGCCGGCATCTCCTCGCCCCGCGCGCGCCCGCCGAAGATTCGATGCAGCGACTGCTCCAGGGTCGGCTCCATGGCGATCTGGTTGCCGAAGGCGACGATGACGCGGCGGAGCTCGGGCAGCGCCCCCTGCTCGGCCGAAAGGTAGAGCGGCTGGACGTAGATCAGGGAGTCTTCGATCGGGATCGCCAGCATCGAGCCCCGCAGGACGCGGGAGCCCTGCTGGTTCCACAGGGAGATCTGCTGCGAGATGACGGGGTCCTGATTGATCCGCGCGTCGACCTGGCGCGGGCCGTAGACGAGCTTCTGCTTCGGAAACGTGTAGACGATCAGCCCGCCGTAGTTCGGCAGGTCCATGCGGGCCGCCATGATCGCGATCATGTTGTCGCGCCGCGCCGGGTTGAAACCGGAGAGAAGGACGAACTCCTCCTTCTTCTCCCCCGGCAGCCGCATGACGGTGAAATACGGCTCCATCTCCCGGTCGCGCCCCTCCAGCTGCAGGCGCGGGATGTTCCAGAGATCTTCCTTGTTGTAGAAGACCTGCGGGTCCTGCATGTGGTACGTGCCGTACATCTTCGCCTGGATGCGGAAGAAGTCCTCCGGGTAGCGGATGTGCGCGCGGAGGTTCTGCGGCATCTGGTCGAGCGGCTTGAAGAGCCCGGGGAACGCCCGCGCGAAGGTGCGGATCAGCGGGTCCTTGGGATCCGCGATGTAGAAGGCGAGGCTGCCATCGTAGGCGTCGACGGTCGCCTTGACGGAGTTGCGCATGTAGTTGATCGGGCCTTCGGGCTGCGAGAAGGGGTAGCGGTCGGTGACGGTGTAGGCGTCCACCATCCACACGAGCCGTCCCTCGTCGGTGATCACGAGGTACGGATCGCGGTCGAAGCGCAGGAACGGGACGGCCTGGCGGACACGCTCGCCCACCCGCCGGTACATCATCACCCGGCTCTCCGCGCTGATGTCGTCCGAGAGGAGGATCTTGATCTCGCCGAAGCGGATGGCGAAGACCAGCTTCCGCAGGAACCCGCCCAGGGGGATGCCGCCGCGGCCCTCGTAGCGGGTGTAGACATTCTGGTCGCCGGAGGGGTAGTTGAGCTCCTGCGAGCGGGTGCGGACGATCACGTACTCGTTGCTGAGCTCGCCGTAGTACAGCTCCGGGCGCGTGATCTTCGGCAGCCCGCCGGAGACCAGCGGCGGAATGTCCTGCACGAAGAGATCGGGCAGCCCTTCGGGGGTGATGCGGTTGACCGGGCCCGCGACGAGCCCGAAGCCGTGGGTGAAGGTCAGGTGCTCGTTGATCCAGACGCGGCTCGGCAGGTGCGCGTAGGACATCTCCCGCGCCGAGAGCATGATCTGCCGGTACTCGCCGTTGAGCGTGTAGCGGTCCACGTCCACGTCGCCGAACTTGTAGTACGTCCTGATCTCCTGCAGCTGGGCGAAGCTCGTGAGCAGCGGCCGGTGATCCCAGAGGCGGATGTTCTTGACCGTGAGGCTGTTGCGCTCGAGGGCCGCGGCCGTCAGGCGGTCCTCGGCCGCGAAGTCCTGCTCCTTCACGGCCTCGAGGCCATAGGCCTGCCGGGTCATCCGAATGTTGTGCTTGATGTAGGGGCGCTCGGCCTCGAGCTCGTTCGGCGTGACCTGGAGGCGCTGGAGCAGCGCCGGGTAGACACCGACGCCGCCGACCCAGACGACGGCTAGCACCACCAGCCCCGCAACCAGGAACCCCCAGCCGCCGCGGCCGATCTGGATGACGCAGGCGACCGCGCAGAGCAGCGAGATCGCCGTCAGCACGCCGAGCGCCGGGAGGGTTGCGTGGACGTCGGTGTACGACGCGCCGAAGACCACGCCGCGTGGAGAGTACATGACCTCGTAGCGATCGAGCCAGAAGCCGAGCGCGCGGAGCAGGAGCGCCACGGCGGCCAGGCCCAGGAGGTGGCTCCGCGCGCCGGCCGCCATTCGGGGCCCCTGGGCCGTGAGCACCAGGCTCCGGAGGAGCACATAGGTGGCCACGCTCAGAATGAGCGTGCCAACCACGAGCGTCAGGGCCCCGCTGTAGACGAAGCGCCAGAGCGGCAGCTCGAAGACGAAGAAGGCCAGGTCCCGGCCGAAGATGGGGTCCGTCACGCCGAAGGGCGTGGCGTTCAGGTAGCCGAGCAGCGTGTCCCAGGCCGCGCTCGCCCTGACACCCGAGAGCAGCGCAATGACGGCCACGACCGGCACCAGCAGCCGCCGGATCAGCGGCTCGAGGACCGCGCGTCCCGGGAGCCCCAACTGGTCGTCGAGCTCCCAGAGCACGTCCGGGGCGGCCGTGCGCGCGGCCATCCAGAGGTTCGCGTACAGGAAGAGAAAGACGAGCCCGCCCGCGCCCATCACGAGCCAGCCCCGCATCGTCAGGACCGTGGTGAAGACCTGCGTGAAGCCGACCTCGCCGAACCAGAGCCAGTCGGTGTACAGCGGCACGGCCTGGCCGATGCCGGTCAGGACGATGAACGCCACGAAGAGCCACAGCCCCAGCCGCGGACGACGCTGTCGGATCGCCAAGACGACCTCCGGTCCCCGGAGCCTGAGAAGCCCCGGGGCTACGCTGTCGGGTGACGCGGTCTCTGGCTAGGTGCCGTGGGTCCAGGAGGAGAGGTAGGCCTCCTGGGCGGTCGTCAGTTCGTCGATCTGCACGTCCATCGAGGCGAGCTTGAGCCGGGCGATCTCGAGGTCGATGTCGCGCGGCACCACGTACACCTTCTTCTCGAGCGTCTTGCCCTGCTTGACCATGTACTCGGCCGCGAGCGCCTGGTTGGCGAAGCTCATGTCCATGACGAGGGCCGGGTGCCCCTCGGCCGCCGCCAGGTTGATGAGCCTGCCCTCGCCCAGCACATAGATCCGCTTGCCCCCGCGGAGGCTGAACTCCTCGACGAATGGCCGGATGGGGCGGCGCGACTGAGCGAGCGTGGCCAGGGCCTCGAGGTCGACCTCGCCGTTGAAGTGGCAGGAGTTCGACAAGCTCGCGCCGTCCTTCATCTTGACGAAGTGCTCCTGTCGGATCAC
>Ga0137373_10006601_pt1 | contig 12400 bp, 8 predicted proteins | sample SagtaG_5_FD_104912 | JGI IMG/M metagenome (GOLD analysis project Ga0137373, IMG submission 104912) | Vadose zone soil microbial communities from Sagehorn Ranch, Mendocino, California, USA - Sage1_R_80_16 metaG | ecosystem: Environmental > Terrestrial > Soil > Vadose zone | place: USA: California...
CGTCAGGCGCAACAGCTCCTCATTGATTTCGATTAGACCGGCATCGCGCATTCGCACCAGATCGTCGTCATACTGCTCTCGCAAATCCGCGCCAAAGCGTGACTGATAGTCACTGAAGTAAAGTCCTTTCATCAGTCGCAGGCCGAGGAAAAGTGATTCCGCCCGGGCATCCGCTTCGCTCAAATTCGTGCGCTCTATGATCGGCGATTTTCCCTTTTCGATGAGTCCTGCGTAATTACCGGCATCACGCTCGTTGGCCCACCGCCGGCGCGCGCCGTCGTATGAATGTGCCGAACAGCCGAAACCATAGTACGGTGCGCCGTTCCAGTACTTGGAATTGTGGCGTGACTCGAATCCGGACAAACAAAAATTTGAAATCTCGTAATGTTCATAACCGGCGCCACAAACCCTTTCGATCATTACGCGATACATTTCGGCGGCGAGATCGTCATCAGGCGCTGGCTGCGCGCCGCGGCGAATTTGATCCGCCAGAGGTGTTCCCTCGTGGATGTCCAGAAGGTAGAGCGAAAGGTGCTGTGGTCTTAAGGCCAGCGCCTGATTCAGATTCCCCTGCCAGCCCGTTAGAGTCTGTCCCGGCAACCCGGCGATAAGATCAAAATTGATGTTTGCAAAACCTGCCTCGCGCAGGAGTGAGAAAGTTTCGCCGATATCGCGCGCCGCATGCGTGCGACCAAGCCGGCGTAACTGTTCATCATCGAAGGTTTGGGCTCCAAAACTTGCCCGATTAATTCCCAGACGGCGAAACTCACGAAATGTTTCTTGCCTGGCGGCAGCGCTTGAGCCGCCGTCACCCGGATTTATCTCAAGAGTGATTTCTGTCTCGTCGCTTACTTCGAAACGATCCCGGACGGCCTGCAGAATTGTTTCAATTTGTGCGGGTGCCAGTAATGAAGGCGTGCCGCCGCCAAAATAAATCGTGTCAACCGCGGCCGGTTCCCTGACTTCGTTCCAGGCTTTGAATTCCTTCACCAGCATGCGCACATAACGATCTGCCAGATCACTCTCGTACATGCCGGTGGCGAAATCACAGTACGAGCAGCGTGCGCGACAAAACGGAACATGAATGTAGATTCCTGCGACACTCATCGATCTTTTCGGATTATATCATCGAGAGGAATGTTCCGGACTTGATCCGTGTTTGATCTGTGAAGCGTATGCGCCTTTGACAGTCGCTGTACGATTTTCATTTGCTATTCTGTGTTAAATTCAAAACTTCCGACGCTTTGTATCACAGGCAGCCTTGGCACAAAGCTTGATGATACTCAGACGTGCGAAAAGCAGGTGCGCTCTCGTTTTGACGCACCAAAATTTTATTTTGATCGAAAAAGGGAGGGTATCTGATTATGGCTAACGAACAAAAGGATCAGGGTGGCATCGGACAAGGCGGCCAGCAGGGAGGACAACAGGCTCCGGGTCGCAATCCGCAGGAAGGCGGCAAGCAAGGTCAAGGCGGCCAGGGTAGCGAGGGCGGACAAGATCGCCAGGACCAGGGCGGCCAGGGTGGTCAACAGGGCGGCGGCGCCCAGGGACAGCCGACAAGAGAATAAGCACTGGTGCTGTCCATACTGAGGCTCACGAGTGATGTTCCGTAAGGAATATCATTGGTGAGCCTATTGTTTTGGGCCGGGGATTCTTTCGGTGCTATTGAAAAGCAAAGACTGCTTTCTGCCTACTGCTGTCTGCACCCTCCCTGACGGTCGGGTTTCCGCTTTTTGCTGGGAGCGAGGACGTGCTCGTCCGCATCCGCGCGTTGCGACACCCTCCCTAACGGTCGAGTTTCCGCCAATTACTGCTGCTTACTGCCTTCTGCCTTCTGCCTTCTGCTTACTGCCTACTGATTCTCTTCGTGCTGCCCCCACCGCTGATCGTCCGGCTCATTTTCCGCGCCACCTGCTCGGCGCGGGCAAAGACACGGAGAAAATTCTCGCCCAGGATCTTGCGGACATCCTGTTCGCTGTAGCCGCGCTTCAATAACTCATAAGTGATGTTCGGCAGCATCGAAACATCGCGCGCGCCTTCGGGAAAGTCATTCGCGCCGTCAAAGTCCGCGCCCAGACCCACATGATCTATACCCGCGATCTTAACTATGTGATCGATGTGGTCGATCAGTTTAGAGAGCGGTAGCGGCGGCAATGGGTTTGCCGCTTCCAGCTTATCGCCCTCTTCTGACAAACGCTCAGGATCGTCCTTGTATTTTTCGTTGAGCGCGGCCTGCTGCGCTTTCAAACGCTGGTCGCGCTCATCGGCTTGTGGCGCGACGGTCTTCTGATCCACAAACAGGCTGTAGAAATTGACCTGGATGACGCCGCCGTTTTTCGCGATGCGGCGCAACAGATCATCGGGGATGTTGCGCGGCACATTGCTCAGCGCGCGCGCGGAAGAGTGTGACGCGAAGATGGGGGCCTTTGAAACATCCAGCGCGTCGCTCATCGTTTTGTCTGAAACGTGCGAGACATCGACCAGCATGCCCAGCCGATTCATCTCGCGCACGACATCTTTGCCGAACTCGCTCAAGCCGTTATGTTTCTTCTCCCCGCGCGCGGCATCGGCCCAATCGTTCGTGTTGTTCCAAGTCAGCGTCATGTATCGCACCCCGAGTCGATAGAACTCGCGCAGAGTCGGCAAAGAGTTTTCGATCGCGTGGCCGCCTTCGATGCCCATCAAACAGGCAATCTTGTTTTGCGTTTTGGCGCGGCGGATGTCGGCCGCGGTGGTCGCGAACATCAGATCGCTCGGATGCCGCTCTACGGCGCGATAAACCGCGTCGACCATGTCGAGCGTGCGACGGGCCGCCCCGCCGTGCGTGACGTACCAGGGTTTAATGTAAAGCGAAAAAAACTCCGCGGTCATACCGCCCTGTTTCATGCGCGCGATGCTGGTGCGATAAGGCGTCGGCGGAGCGCCGCTTAAGTCGTAATCGTCATTAGTCATTGGCGTGGTCACGTCGTTGTGCGTGTCGATGACAATCGCGCGGCGATGAATGGCCAGAGCTTTCTGCCAGAGGGCTTCGTTGCGCGGCGAGCGCGTAGAAGTTCCTTTGGTCGCCGGTTGCGTAGTACGTTGCGCGCCGGTTGGAACCGCAAATGTGAAACAGAAGAAGGCCAGCAGCCAAACCAGGGCGTTGGAAACAATTCGTCGTGGTCTCATGACGTAGAGGTTTATCACAATCACAGAGTCAGTACCATCAGCGTGAGCGGAGGGATTAATTCAGTCACCTACGCAATCGCGGCTGCGCCGCGTGATGTGCGGAAAGGCTTCGCCTTTCCGGCTGCTCGTAACTAAATCCATCAGCTCAGCCGCGCTCGCGAGCGTCTCTGGACCGTTTTGGGATTCCCATACATATCGTATGCTGAACCTATGAACCAGGATATGACTGATGAACAGATTGTGCAGGTAAGGGACTCGTTCCAAAAAGCCTTGAATCGACACGGCTACGGATTCCAGTTTAGTGTACTTAAAATCGCTGAGAATCTAGCTAAGAGGGTCGACGCAGATGAGCGTTCTCGATGGAACTTTCTCTTTTCGGAAGTTCCCGTCGAAGTTCAAGGATGGGGAACCAGAATAGACTTCATCTTATCTAGGAGTAGATCGACCTCAAGCCCCTTCTTTTACCTAGTCTGTGAGTGCAAGCGTGCGAATCCGAAGCTATCGAACTGGTGTTTTGTTCGAGCGCCGCGTGTCCACAGGAATCAAACCAAGGGCAGTGATCCGCCCTTAGTAGAGACTGTGTTCCAAGGGACGGAAATCAGACACGCCATGACTATTGTCAGCAACCTAACCTCTCTGAGAGATGCATATCATTTTGGTATCGAGGTGCGTGCTGCTAAGCCGGGTGATGATAAGGGTGAAAGCGGAAGAGCAATAGAGGACGCTATAACCCAAGTGTTGAGAGGGCTCAATGGTTATGTGGAGGCGCTATCCCAGAACAAGGAGATCACTGAAGGAACCAAAACATATCTATTGCCCGTGATCTTCACAACTGCTCAACTTTGGATTTCTGGTTCCGATCTCGGGCTAGCGAACCTATCTACGGGCGATATCGACCTGTCAAGGGACACGTTTAAATCGGTACCGTGGCTCTGGTACCAATACCATATGTCGCCTGGACTCAAACACAGTTCAATCTATAAACCGAAGGACCAAATAAAGGTTGAAGAGTTTATCGAATCGAAATACATCCGAACGGTTGCCATTGTTACTCCAAGCGGTATCGAGGAGTTCTTGCTCTACACGTCTGGAGATTTTTTCTAGAAGTCTGCTTAAGCTCATCCCCGCAATCAGGTGGCGCAGCCCCCGCACAAGTGTGGCGACCCACACTTACAGTGTCTTTCTGTTTCGAGTATCATCGCACCCAATGTCCATCCTAATTGCCGAAGACAACGTGGCCCAGCGCACTTACCTGCGCGACATCCTGGAGCGGGACTTTCCTCTCCATAAGCCGGTGCTGGAAGCCGGCGATGGCGAAGAAACAGTCACCCTGGCGCTCAAGAACAAACCCGACGTCTGCATTCTCGACATTCAGATGCCGAAGCTTTCCGGCGTGAAGGCCGCGCGCGCCATCTGGCGAGACTTTCCGAAAGCGCGAATTATCTTCTGGACTCAGTTTCCGCACGAAATTTATATCAACGAGATTCGCAAGATCGTGAAGTCGGTCGATCCGCCGCCGGCCTACGGTTTCATTCATAAGAACAATCCCGAATCGCGTTTCCTGCGGTTTGTCGCAGCAGTGCTCGAAGACGGCGCCGACATGATCGACCCGGCCTTCAAGGACTCATTCAAGCGCCCCCTGCTGACTGAGTTCGAGGCCGAAGCTCTTTATTATCTCGCGCTCGGACTTTCGAACTGGGCCATCGCGCGCAAATGCAGTTTGAGCCTGCGTGGCGTCGAGAGCCGGCTGGCCACTCTTTATGAAAAACTTTTTGTTTCGATTGCCGAAGGCACGCCGCATGAAGCCTACGAAAAACTCGCCTACAACGTGCGCACCCGTGCGTTCTTTGAAGCCTTGCGGCGCGGGCTATTGAATAATGACGAGCTGGAAAAAGCGGCGGTTGATCTTGAAGGCTGGCTCGAGCGCGACGAGAAAAAGTTTCACGAAGAGCAAAAAAAGGAGGCCGCGTCACGAAAACGCTGACCCGGCGATCCAGTTGCCATGGCGAGATGAATCGAGTCATCTCACGCAAAGAAGCCGGGACGCCTAAACGGCCGCTAAGGAAACTCCTGGCCCTTTTTGCTTTCTGCCTGCTGCCCGCTGCCTTCTGCCTTCTGCCTTCTGCCTTCTCGCAAACAGAAACACAAACAACCCAACCTCAAGCCACGCCAACGCCGGCCCCTTCGCCATCGCCTTCACCAACACCGCCGCCGAACCTGCATCAATGGGGCGCGGTTACCTCGTTTCATGGTTTGCCTTCGGATCGTACTCACGCGATCGCCCAGACACAGTTCGGCGTAACCTGGTTTGCCACTGACGGAGGCCTGGCGCGATACGATGGCCGCCGCACCAACGCGATCAATGCTGAAGGATTGCCCGCGGGCCGCGTACTCGCGCTGAAGGCAGACGAAGACACCGGCGCGCTTTGGATTGGAACAGATAATGGCGCGACATGGATGTGGAACGGCCGGTTTCATCCGATCAGGGAAACCACTGGCAAAGTAATCACCGCGATCATCGCGCCGCAGCGAGACCGGGCCATCATGGCTACCGAGAACGGTCAAGTCTTTGATTGTCTGGCAAAGCGGCAAGGCGCAGAGAGTGCCACGCCGCAACCGGGTGAAGGCGCTGCCGGTCTCACCTTCGTGGTCAGATCAATCCCTAACGAATCACTGCAAAGCGCTGATAAGGACTACCCGGCGTCGCTGAAAATAACGAGCCTCACCATGGTTGGCGAAAAACTCTACGCGGGCACTCAGAGCCGTGGCCTTCTGTTAATCGAAAACGGAGAATCGAAGGAAATTGTCAGCAAACCGCGCAGCTACTTCGTTAATGCGCTGGTGACCGATGGTCGGGGCCGTTTGTGGCTGGGAACGCAAGCGCGTGGTGACGACAGCGGCCTGTTCGACAGCACGGATCCGCTCAAGCCAAACAAGGTCAACGCTCCAACCGGCGCTGTAACGGCGATCGCGCGCGGGCAGGGCGACGACATCTGGGTTGCCACCGATGGAAGGGGCGCCTTTCATCTTCAAAACGGAAAGTCGGTCGAGCATTTCACTTTCGAAGGCAGCGGCGGCGCGCTTCGTTCGGATCACATCTTCGGAGTTTTCGTCGACCCGGAAGAAGTTGTCTGGTTCGCCACGGACAAAGGTGTATGTCGATATGATCCAAATGCGATGCGCGCGGAGAGCATCAGCGATGACCCAAGCGCTAATTATCTGCGTGCCTTGCTTCGCACTTCGCATGGTCGTGTGCTGGCGGGCACGAACGCTGGACTATACGCGAACGATGGTCCGAAGAAGTGGAGCATGGTTCCTGAGATTGGAAGGCGAATCGTCTATGCTCTCGGCGAAGACAAGGCCGGACGCGTGCTGGTGGCCACGGCGAATGGCTTGTTTCAATCGTCCGCGAATAACGACTCGACATTTACACGCATACCTTCCGCGGGTGATTCAGACAATGTGCGGGCGGTCGCGACTGTTGGTGGTGTGACTTACATTGCGACTTACGGCTACGGAGTCGAAAAGCTCCAGGGCTCACAGCGCATACTGGTGTGGCCTTCAGCCGACTCAGATCCTCACCTGCGAGAAATTACGTGCCTCAGCAAAGACATCCAGGATCGTTTGTTGATTGGGACTGCGAGTGCGGGCCTTTTCTTTTTTGATGGCAAGCAAACCACTTCGGAAAATGCGCTGGACAAATTGAAGGGTGATGCGATCTGGACGCTCGTTTCTGATGGATCAGACGTTTGGATCGCCAGTGGGAAGGGCCTTTCCCTCTTTCAATCGGGTCAACTGAAAGACATTGTGCCCGGAGTCAACGCCCGGAGCTTGAGCCTTAGCGCCGGTAGTTCTCACAGCAAACAGATTTGGTGTGCGACCGTGGGAAATGGGTTACTGAAAGTCGCGCTTGACGATCAATTCGGAGCAATAACCTCGCGCCTGGATATCGAGCAGGGACTGCCTTCGCAACGCACATTTGCGGTGTTGTCGGAAACGTCGGCCGATGGCATCGAACGAGTGATCGTGGGCACGAACCGCGGCGTCGTGCGTTATGAACCAGGACATATCCCGCCTACGGTGCTGCCGGCGCGAGTGATTAGTCAGAGGATTCATCAACCGAGCGAATTAAGTCAGCGCCTGCTGCTTGATTACCCGCAGAACAGTTTGTTGCTCGACGTCACGGCAATTAGCAGCCGCACGTTTCCCGAGCAATTTCAATACGCCTTCGCCCTGTACGACAGTTCCGGAAAGATCATTCGAGAGAAATTGGCGCATGATTCTCAGTTTGCAATGGAAAAACTTACGCCCGGCAATTACAAAGTTGTGGCACGTGCGTTTACCAAAGATCTGACGCCGGCGACTCCCCTCTCATTCGAGTTCACGGTTTCGCGCGCGCCTTTTCCCTGGACTTCGACGGCCCTCGCAGTCTTGTTACTGCTCGCCTTAATCGCTTTGGGTTGGGGATATTTTCAGAACCGGCGGATTCATCGCACCAGCGCTGAACTGGCGGCGGCAAATCGCGATTTGGCGAATGCGCGGCTGCAACTGGCCAACGAAACGGAAGCCGAGCGCCGGCGCATCGCGCGTGATCTACACGATCAAACCCTCGCGGACTTAAGGAATCTTGCGCTGTTGGTCGACCAGCTTCCTACCGGCGCCGACAATGCACGGCCCAACCGGACCAACTCAGCGCCGAGTGCGTTGCGACATGAAATTGAATCCATCTCGCACGAGGTGCGGCGCATCTGCGAAGACCTTAGCCCATCAGCATTGGAAAACGTGGGATTGTCCGCGGCGTTGCAGTTTGCTCTGGCTCATGCAGTGGAACACGCTTCGCCTGATTGCAAATTCGATTACGAATTCAAGTGCGATGACGACCTCGACGAAAGACTGAACTTACCATCGAACGCGCAAATTCAAATCTACCGGATCGCGCAGGAAGCTCTAAGTAACATTTGCCGCCATGCCGGCGCGAAGCTCGTTAAGATGGGCGCGATGATTGAAGCCGGCGCGTTTGAGTTGACCATTGAAGACGACGGGCGCGGCTTTGATGAAAGCGAAGCAAAAAAGAATTCCGGCCGCGGCGTGGCAAATATCCGAGCGCGCGCAAACATGATTGATGCGGAAGTTGAGTGGACGAAGCGAGAAGGTGGTGGAACGATATTTGGATTGCGCAAGAATGGAGCGGAGGCAACCTTCGCCGGCGGCGAAAGGTCAGTCCCATCCGCGTAAGCGAATGGAATCGGCACTCGACTCAGCATTGAATCATTGTCCGCACCTGCTGAGGCAGCGGCACTGACGTCAAACCCGATTAATTGAATGAACCACAATCTGATCAGCATCTCCCAGGAGGTTGCTTCATCAATCGCCGACAACAAACCGGTTGTCGCTCTCGAATCAACCGTAATCGCTCACGGTTTGCCACGGCCACAAAATCTGCAGACAGCGCAGCGGCTGGAACGGATCGTCCGCGAAGCGGGTGCCACACCGGCGACAATCGCAGTGCTCGATGGGAAACTCTGCGTCGGGCTGGACGAACGCCAAATCGAATATCTCGCAAACACCGATGAAATCAGGAAACTCAGCACGCGCGATCTGGCGGTCGCCGTCGCCCGCCGCTGGAGTGGCGCAACGACGGTGGCGAGCACGATTTGGATTGCGCACCGAGCCGGAATTACGACCTTCGCCACCGGCGGCATCGGAGGCGTACATCGCGGATCTTTGCCGGATGTCTCGGCAGACTTGCCTGAGCTCGCCCGGACGCCAATGATTGTCGTTTGTTCGGGCGCTAAGATCGTTTTGGATTTACCGGCGACGCGCGAATGGCTGGAAACGCACGGCGTCACCGTGGCCGGTTATCAATGCGACGAATTGCCCGCGTTCTATTCACGGCATAGTGGGTTGCCGGTTGATGTGCGTTGCGATTCGCCCGCAGAAGTCATGCGCCTGTTTAGAACTCAACACGAATTGGGAATTGGTGGCGGTTTACTGGTTGCTGTGCCCATCCCGAGCGCTGAGGAAGTGCCGCCGAACGATCTGAATGAAATTCTCGAGGCGTCTCTGCAAGCCGCGGACGGCGCGAAGATTTCGGGCCGCGAGCTCACGCCGTTTCTGCTGGCGCGGATGGCAGAGCTCAGCGAAGGCGCAACCCTGCGCGCTAATATTGCGCTGCTGGAAAACAATACTCGAATCGCGGCACAAATCGCGCTCGTGCCGGCTGAACCAACCAGTCAGTAATCGCGAGGGGTGCTGCCGATTAATGCGTGCCCTCGCGATTTACATCGGTTCGCTATGGACAGAAGGTTGCGACGATCTTGCCAGTACCTGGATGACCGGGGTTAGGCGCGTATCCCGGCTCAGTCTTGACAACCACTATGCTCCCCCAATTCCCGCTGATATCATTTCCCCCTTTAGTCACAGAGCTGCCGACGAGAACGCCCATGTAGGCGGGCACTTCGCTTGTTGGCGGCGGACTGTTTCCAGGAAGTGTCATGAACATCGTGCCACAAACGTCAGCGGGACTCTGCGCCGGGAGCGATGTTACGATTCCGGCGAAACCTTTGAATGAGAGCGGGGCGATTCCGCTGCTCAGGCTGTTTAGGTTCGACCAGACAGCATCCCACCAGTACACAGTCGTCGTTGGGCTCGCGCTTGCAACGGTCGAGTCGCCAAGCACGAACGCGCCACGGCTCGGGAAGGCGAATACGATCGCCGTCTTGCCCGTGTCCGAGGAGCCCAGGTAATACGCGTCGCCGGCAAACTCTGCCTTAAGAGGCTCCGGCCCCAACGGGACAATGACAGAAGACAGGCTACAGCTTACATTTCCTGACGAGTCGGTCGTCCCAGTGCACGACTGCGTGCCGAGACTGAGCGTGACGGTCTGTCCGCTCGGAAATGGAGGGCAAGCTCCGCCATCCCCGTCGTTGTCATTAGCGCCGTCCTCGACCAGGATTGCGCTCAACGTAGAGATCCCGCTCCCCGCAAGGATCACCGTCGGACCGGTGAACGTGAGTGTCGTCTCTTCCTTCGTGATAGAGAACGGCTGAGAGACGCTGCTGTCAGCGTAAACCGCATCACCCGCAAACGAGGCGTTAACGGTGTAGCCGCCGGGAGTCTGGGTCAGGGTAATCGAGCAAGACGCGTCACCCGAGAGATTAGTCGGGGCCGAGCATGATTGCCCGCCGATCGTGAAGGTGATCGATTTACCGGAGAGCGGGCCCGAGGTTCCAGTGTCGGTCAGGTGAGCGCTGAGCGTAACGGCATCATGGTAGTCTCCTGACGTGGCACCTGTGTACGCCATCGTCGTTGGACGCTTGACCACCGTCACGGTGTGGCTGACGGAGTCCGTCAGCCCGGCGTCGTCCTTCACCGTCAGCATCACGTTGTAGGCGCCAGACTGCGCGTAGGTGTGGGTCGGCGTCGCCCCGGATCCTGTGGCGCCGTCATCGAAGGTCCAGCTGTAGTCAATGATGTAGCCGCCGGTGTTGTTCGAATGCGAGCCCGTGCCGTCAAAACTTACCGGATCCAGGGCCTTCGGCGAGGCCGGGGAGAAAGTGAAAGCAGCCGTCGGGTTGACTGCCCCGAAGTTCAGGGCGCAGCCAGTAATCGCGTTGCTCCACTCCTGTTGGATCTCGTACGGATTGTGATTAATCAACTGATTGTAGTTGCCGTTGACGTTCGACGCGATGGCGGTACCGAAGTCGAAATTGCACTTATCTCCGTTCTCACCTGTGCCATCGACGTCGAACCAGCCACCACCTGTCGGATCGGTGACGGTCTCATTATGTTCGTGACTGATCACGTTGAGTTCGTGGTCAGTGACGTCACCGTTGGGCCTGGCGTTCGTGCTGCCGCTATTGCAGTGATTCGAGGTGAACCCGATATAGGGTTGGTTCGCCCACAACGTCAGGCCGTGACTGCTTATGTTGAACGAGCTGTGGTATGCGCAATAACGGTTCGGCAAGTCGAGGACGTTCCCGCAGTTGCTGAAGGAGTCGTCGCAGGTCTCAACGTTGTCAGGGAGAAGCAGGAAGTAAATGTGACCGAGCCCGCGCGGCAGGCCGTTGGCCTGGATGAAGTTGTCGAGTTCGGTCGCCTCCTGGGTTTGGGTTAGGCAGTTCCCTACATTGATCGTTCCATCAGTCGTCGGACAACCCGCTTGGGTGGCCGGGAAGGCGGTCGTGTCTGTCGACGCGCCGCCAAAGGTTTGCTGGTACTGAATGAAATTATTGCCAGAGTCATTGTACTGGGTATCGGTGGCGTAAACGTTCGTCACCCGACCACTGTCGGCTGCGACGTCGGTCAGGTAGCGCTCGACCAACGAGTGGTAGTTGGCGGTCACCGCAGAGCCGGCCGGCTCCCAGTACACAACATGAGTATTGTGCGGGCCGAGGACCAGCGATCCCCCGTGGTAAGTCATGTTGCACCCTGGATCCGGACCCGGTTGAGGGCACGTCACACTTGGAAGCGAAAGCTTGGGTGTGACTGCCGCACCATCCGGCATCACCCCCCGGGGCTTATCGATAAAATCACCGGACTGCGCGGCAAACGAAGGCACCCCAAAAACACCGTTCCGCTTGGCGGCGGGCCTGGTCACGCGACCTCGATCTTTTCTGACGTCCTGGTCATAGAACAATTCGTTCGCTGCAACCTTTTGCCGCGATTTTTGGCCGTCTTTCGCCAGCATCCTGCTGGGGAACATAGAACCTATGGTTAATGGCAGTGCGCTAATGACCAACACTATTAGGTAATAGGCTAAGCGTCGCATTTGACCCATCCTTCCTTTCAGTAAAATTACGGTTTTAGCTATTGGGAAATAAAGTCGGTTTATCTGGAACTCTAAAGAGCGTCGGTCGGGCGCGCCCAGATTTGCGATTTCGAAGGCGTAAACCAATGAGGAAGCGATAACGGTAATGCTGTAATCTACGAGATCATAGACGACAGCGTTAGGATCGGAGCGCACTATATATCTCGTCCGAACCGCACGTCAATAGAAAATGTTGCTCGGCTGTCCAAGTCCGAGCATTTAGCGAGAACTGAATCTGTTAAAGTAGGGCAGCTGGTGTATGTGTTCAATATGCTGAACTTGAGGTGGGCTTATTTCCATGCGCTGGGCCAGAGAAGGTTTCTGGCCCAGCCGACGTCGTCCTAGACTTTCACCCCTTCGATGACGCTAAACAGCGACTCCGTCGGAACGACTCGCGTCAAGCGGAAACCCGAGTCTTCGTAA
>Ga0137373_10006619_pt1 | contig 12390 bp, 9 predicted proteins | sample SagtaG_5_FD_104912 | JGI IMG/M metagenome (GOLD analysis project Ga0137373, IMG submission 104912) | Vadose zone soil microbial communities from Sagehorn Ranch, Mendocino, California, USA - Sage1_R_80_16 metaG | ecosystem: Environmental > Terrestrial > Soil > Vadose zone | place: USA: California...
CGGCGGGGCGCGAGGCGTTCTCTGTCCCGCGCTGATTTCCACACCCGGCCGCGGCAGACAAGGTGGCAACGATGGCGAACACAAACCACGATCGCGGCGTCATGAGGCCTCCCGTTCCGAAGCGATGATCTGCAGCAGACGAACACCCCATTTTGAAACGATTCTAGTGGCCCGTCCGCGTCATTTGTACAGCGCCTTTCGGGGCATCCCGGATGGCTGCGTTGCTCCTCCGTCAGATACTCCCGGTATCTTCGGTCGTCGCGCCTTGCCATCCGGGCGCCGCGCTCCGAAATCCGTGCCCAACTGACGCGGACGGGCCACGAGTAGACAGGCCAGCCGTTTTCGACGGTGTGGCCCCTCAGCGCAAGAAGTGAGTGGCAATCTCGCTCATCTCCGCGCGCCAACCGGCTTCGTCTTCGTCGCATCAACCTTTTTACATCGGCCACCGTCCAACGCTGTGTTGATATCTTCCACATAGTGGAACATACTGGCGCGGCATGGAGCTCACCCTCGGCGAGTTCGAACAACTGGTCCTGATCGCCATCGTCCGCCTCGGCGACGAGGCGTATGGCGCGACGATCCGCCGCGAGATCGAGGAACGAACGGAGCGGCGCCTGTCAATCAGCGCGGTGTACACCACGCTCGATCGGCTGGAGCAGAAGGGGTGCGTCCGTTCGTGGGTCGGGGATCCCACACCGCAGCGCGGCGGCCGGCGGCGGAAGCACTTCGCGCTGCAGCCGCTCGGCGCACGCGCACTGCGGTCCGCGTACAGCGCGTTCGGCGCCATGACCGCAGGACTCGAACGCCGTCTGAAAACGCTGTAGGGACTGCTGTCGTGAAATCCCTGATCGAACGGATCGCGTTCGCCATCATCCGGATCACCGCGCCGCCCGCGGACCGGGAGTGGATCGTCGGTGACGAACTCGAAGAGATCGAACGCCTCCGGGCTCTTGAAGGTGTTGCGGCCGCGCGCCGCAGGCTGTTGGGAGATGCCGTGCGCGGCTGCGCGCACCTCGCACGAACGCGGACGGAATTCACCCGATCGACCGGGCCGCGGGGAGACGGACTGATGCACACGCTTCTGCACGACGCGCGTTACGCCATTCGACTGCTTCGGCGCTCGCCCGGATTTGCCGGGACGGCCATGCTGACGCTCGCGCTGGCGATCGGCGTGAACACCGCGATCTTCAGCGCCGTCAAGGGCGTGCTGATCGCGCCACTGCCATACCCGGATCCTGACCGCCTCATGCGGCTCTTCGAGGAAACGTCGAAGGTGCCGCACTTTCCCATGGCGCCGGCGGACTTCCGCGATTACCGCAACGAGCTCCAGTCCTTCGAGGGGATCGCGGCATACCTTCGAAGCGATCTCCAGATTGGCGACGCGAATCAGCCGGAGCAGCTTCGCGGCATGCAGGTGAGCGCAGGCTTCTTCGGAACGCTCGGCTTCCGCCCCGTGCTCGGCCGCGATTTCGAAATGAACGACGAGATCCAGGGCAACAACGACGTCGTCATTCTCAGCCACGCGCTCTGGATGCGCCGCTTCAACAGCGATCGGGACATCGTCGGCCGTGCGGTCCGCTTCTCCGGCAAAACGTTCCGGATCGTCGGCGTTCTGCCGGAACGGTTTCAACACGTCGGCGGAACGTATCGTTCGTACGGACATGGAGAACCGGTGGACGTCTGGTCGGTGCTCGTCGTGCCGCGTGACGAAAAACCGCAGCATCGCTTTTCGCACTACTTCAACGTCGTCGCACGACTGCGCCCCGGCGTGACGTGGGCGGCGATGGACGCGGATCTGCGGCGGACGCGAGAGCGCGTGGCGCGTCGCTATCCGTCCGCGGAGAGCCCGTGGCGCCCGCGTGCGGTGCCGCTGAAGGACGAGATCGTCGGCACGGCGCAATCGACGCTCGTCGCACTGGGCAGTGCGGCGACCGTGGTGCTCGTGCTCGCATGTGTGAATGTCGCCGGCCTTCTGCTGGGGCGCGCAGCCGGGCGGTCGCGCGAAATCGGTGTCCGCGCGGCGCTTGGCGCGACACGCGGGCGGCTCGCGCGGCAGCTGTTGATTGAAAGCCTCGTGCTCGCGATCGCCGGCGGCGCGATAGGGATTGCGCTCGCCTATGGCGGCATCGCCGCGCTGGCACGGTTCGGACCCTCCGACATGCCGAGGCTGCAGATGATCGCCGTCGACACCGAGGTGCTTTTCTACGCGTTCGCCGCCTCGCTTCTCAGCGCGCTTCTCTTCGGCCTCGCTCCGGCCGTGCGTCTCGCTCGCACGCGAGTCGGCGAGACACTGAAGGAAGGAGCGCGCTCAGTAGCGGGCTCCCCGCATCAGCGCATGCGCCGTGTTCTCGCCGCGGTTCAATTGGCGCTGGCATTCGTGCTGGTCGTGTCGAGCGGATTGCTGCTGCGCAGCTTCGTCGCGATGATCACCACGCATCCAGGCTTCCAGCCCACCGGCGCCATCACGGCGAGCGTGGAGTTGCCGATCGCACGGTACGACATAGAGGCGTCAGCCGCATTTTATGCACGCGCGCTGGAGCGGATTCGCGCGCTGCCGGGCGTCCAGGAGGCGGTCTTTACGTCGGATCTGCCGTGGACCGGTTACGACGAAAACACGGGCTTCTCAATCGTCGGACGGCCCGCGGCGGAAGATGATGACACCGAGGCGCGGTATCACTTCCTCACCGCGGGATACACGCGCGCGACCGGCGTTCCCGTGATCGCCGGACGCGATCTCGCGGCATCCGATACGAAGGAGGCGGCGATGGTCGTGCTGCTCAACGAGAGCGCCGCGCGAAAATACTGGGGCGCGCCGGAGCGTGCGGTGGGCGCGCGGCTGAATCTCTGGGGCGTGCAGCGCACGGTCGCTGGGGTCATCGGGGACGTACGGGACATGCCGTGGCATGACCGCGCGGCCCCGGCCTTGTATTTCCCGCAGGCGCAGACGTGGTATCCGCAGCCGATGCTGCTGGTTGTCCGAACGAGCGTCGATCCAGCGTCATCCGTCAATGCAATTGGGCGCGCCATCCGTGAGATCGATCCTCAACTGCCGTTGTCGAATGTGCGACCACTCGAAGCCGTCGCGGGAGCGGCAATGGCGACGCGCCGGCTGACGTTATGGCTGGTTGCGATCTTCGGACTGACCGCGCTCGTGCTGGCGGTCGTCGGCATCTACGGTGTCATGGCACAAGCGGTCGGCCAGCGTGCGCACGAGTTCGGCATCCGCCAGGCGCTCGGCGCGACCAGCGCGGATATCCTGCGGCTCGTATTCTCGAGCGCGGCGGCCATGACCCTCAGCGGCCTCACGGCAGGCGTGGCGCTGGCGTTCGGGTCGACGCGGCTCTTCGCGTCCTTGCTATATGGCGTCACCGCGCTCGACCCCACGACGTTTGCGGCGGTGGGCGCGCTGCTCGCCGCGGCCGCTGCGGGCGCGTCATACCTGCCGGCGCGCCGTGCGACCCGCATCAGCGCGGCGACGGCGCTCAGGGCGGCGGATTAAGACCGCGCGCCCTCAGCGCCAGCCGCCGCGCGCCTCCGCGGCGACTTCTTCCAGCAGCGCTTCGTCCCGCGTCGCATCCTCGGCCGGCACATTCAGCTGCCGCCGCACGCGCGACGCAATCGCGTTCGCGGTCTGCACACGCACGTGCTCCGGCACGTCGTTCCTTCGGCTGAGAAACGTTTCGATCATCGCGAGTTCCTCTGGTGACAGGCGCGCGGCGCCGCGGCGCGCCGCCGCGGGCCGTGCGGCCGGCGGCGCCACGTGACCTCGCTCGATCGGCTGCTCGGCGACGACGACGGTGTCGGCGGCGAGATCCCCGAGGCGCTGGTTGCGTTCGGTCAGGAACACGGACACGAGCCCGACGGCATAGAAACCCGGCACCTGGTCGACGATGCGCAGAAGGTTGCGGAGCAGCGAGTCGTAGAACGTGATTGGCCGGCCGGAGGTCGAGATGACGCGCAGGCGGATGGCGCGCTTGCCCGGCCGCGAGCCGTTATTTCCAGCCGCTCGACTTGCGCGTGAACCGTGCCGGGAGGGGTGGCTTCGTGTCGCGCGGCGGCTCCGGCTCGCCGGACGCTTCGGCGATCTCCTTTTCGAGGTCTTCGTCGTTCGGCAGTCCCGCCAACTGGTCGACGAACATCAGCGAGTGCTGCGACGGGATTTCAAATTTCTTTCCGCACGTCTTGCAGACCACCTCGTCGTCGACGCGCAGCAGGTAGTCGCGCAGCTTCGCGAACTTCGCGCGATCTTCATCCGTCGCGCCGGGGGGCAGCCGGTCCTTCTTCGATCGGCGCACCCAGCGGATGGTGTAGTCACCGGTCCGCCGGCACTTGGGGCACGTGTATCGTCCCTGCCGCGTCTCGGGCTTTTCGTTGAAGAACGCGCGTTCGTCGAGGGCCATGCCTCCATGTTATCGCGAGACGCCTATCGTCGTCCGCCTCGCTGGGTGAACCGTGACGAGTTATCGTCCGGTCTGATCGACGAACGTTTCCTCTAACACGGTGGGTTCCGGTTGGAAGTGTTACCCGGACGTTCGGCTGCGATGGCTGATGTCGCCGACGATGAACCAGTAAGCGAGCGGTCCGACAGCGATGAGCGCAGCGGCGAGGACGAACGGCGGGGTGTAGGAACCGGTTTTCGCGATCAGAAGCCCGGTGATGATCGGCGAAACGATACCGGCGATGTTGCCGACAGTGTTGTACACGCCGGTCCAGAGCCCGATCTCTTCAGGCGGGGCGCAGCTCTGGAGGATCACCAGCAGGTTGCCGGTGGCGAGCCCCACGAGGCAGCCGGCGATGATGAGCGCCACGGCCGTGCCCGGCGTGGTCACGCGTGCCGCGGGAACCAGGAAGAGTCCCATCAGGAACGCGACGGTCACGATGCCCTTGCGCACGCGCGTCTCGTCGTAGCCGAAGCGGATCATGCGGTCGGCAATCCAGCCGCCGAGCGGCTCGCTCGCGCCGAAGACGAAGTAGGGCAGCGCCGCGAAAATGCCGGCCTTCACGATCGTCAGCCCGCGCGACGTCACGAGATAGTCGGGCAGCCAGTTCACGAGGAAGTACCAGTAATAGTCGAAGCAGAAGAAGCCGATGCACACGCCAATCAGGTTGCGATTAGTGAGCAGCGCGCCGAAGGCGTGGGTCAATCGCGCCGGCGGCACTGCGGTGTCGCTCCGTCCACGCAGCTGCTTCGGCGTGAGGCTGAACCACGGCAGCAGCCACGCAAGCGCCGCGAATCCGACGAACAGGAACGTCGTGCGCCATCCGTAGTGCTTCAGCAGGAACGGGACGAGCACGCCTTCGATGACGAGCCCGGTGCGCGTGCCGGAGTCGAACACGCCGCAGGGGAGGCCGCGCTCTTTCGGCGTGAACAGGAGGCTGACGATGCGCGAGCCGCCGGGGAGATAAATGGCTTCGCCGATCCCGAGCATGACGCGGAACGCGATCAGCGAGCCGAGGCCGGTGGCGAGCCCCATCAGGCCCTGCGAGAATGACCACAGCGCAAACGCGCCGGCGTAGAGGTATCGCAGGTTCACGCGATCGGCGAGAACGCCCATCGGGATCTGCATGAGCGTGTAGGACCAGAAGAACGCCGACAGCAGCAGGCCCTTCTGTTCGGGCCCGAGATGGAGCTCCGTGGAGATCAAGGGCAGCGCGAACGAAATCGTCGCGCGATCGAAGTAGTTGATGAGCGACGCCGTGAACAGCAGGCCGACAATTGCCCAGCGGCGGGAGTTGACGGGCTCGGCCGCGGTGACGCTCATAATCTGTGCCGCACATCCTATCCCAAGCGGCTCGGCACCAGGTTTGCGATGCCACCGATCACTGCGAGTGGAGGTCTATTCCGTGATGACAGCAAAAGCTCGACTGTTCACGTTCGCCATATTGATTTCAATTTTCGCGACGCCCGCGTGGGCGCAGCGGCGCGTGCCGCACAAGGGTTCGGGCGCAATCGGCGGCGACGTCGGTATCTTTCTGCCGAGGCAGGACGGCATGGACTCCGGGCCGGTGCTTCAAGGCTTTTATGAGTCGTACTTCGACGCGCGCAACAGCGTCCGGCTCGGCGTCGAATGGGCGGACCCGAAGGTGGAGCGCCAACCCGGCAACTCGATCAGGCTCATACGCATCGGCGGGGATTTGCTGCACAACTGGGAAGGGGGCTCGATTCACCCATTCGTCGGCGCCGGGCTCGGCGCGTATTTCTTACAGGCGCGGAACAACGGTCACAACGCAGGCGACAGCCAGACCAAGCTTGGCGGGACGCTGATCGGCGGCGTCGAGTTCTTCACCTCCGACACATTCTCCATAAAGGGCGAGGCGCGGTATCACATGGTCATGAAATCGAACGGGTACAACCCGTCTGGGCTGGCGCTGACGATCGGCGCGAAGACGTACTTCTGAGTCAGCGCACGTCGGTCCGACGGCCTCAGTGAATCGGCGCGGCCACGAGGTCGTACATTGGGACGGACGCCTCCTGCTCGTCGAGTGCGCCCGCGAGATCCTCTGCGATGTACTCGATCAGGAGGCGTTCGGTTTCGCTGAAGGCGTACGGTGAATAAACCGTGAAGACGCCGGCGAGTTCTCTGTCGCCGGTCAGCATCGGTACGCTGATGCACATGCGCAGCGGGGGGCGCGCGATTCCGGCAATCTCTCCGAGATCCAGTTCCGCATCCGCGTTCACGATGGGGCGTCTGTTGGCGGCGACCCAGCCACTCACGCCGCGCGCCAGCGCCATGTCCGTTGGAATGCGGCCGTCGAACGTCCGGTCCAGTCCGGCGAGGACGAGCTTCTGCGCCGCGGAATCGAATTGAAAAAGCGCCGGGACCGAATCCGGCACGACGGATCGAAGTGAGGCGGCGATGGCCCGCCCCGCGTCATACCAGCCGCCACCGTGGACCGCCGACACGAGTTGCGCCGCGCGCAGCCGCAGCTCGGACGGCGCGCGCCTCTCTGTCGCGCTGTGAATCTCCGGCAGGATCACGTCGGTCGTCTGTGAGACCCGCGGCTGCGGGACAAGTGAGAACGACGTCGCCGGAGGGTCCACTGGGAGTGTGTCCGCCAGCCATTGCAGCTGGATGAATCCGTCAACGACCGCAGGATCGTACATGACGCCGCTGCGGGTTCGAATGATCTCTATCGCATCCTCATGCGTCATGCGGCGCCGGTATGGCCTGTCGGACGTGAGCGCGTCGTAACAATCGACGACCGCAAGGATGCGCGCGCCGAGCGGGATGGCCGTGCCGCCCAGCCGGTCCGGATAGCCGCTGCCGTCCCAGTTCTCGTGATGGTGGCGGACAACCGGGACAACCGGATAGGGGAATTCGATTGACGAGAGGATAGCCGCGCCGACATCGACATGCTTCTTCATCGCGTCGAATTCGACTGGGGTGAGCGGCCCGGGTTTGTTCAGAATGTGCTCTGGAACCGCAAGTTTCCCCAGATCGTGCAGCAGCGCCGCCGCTTCGAGCGCCTGGAGATCGGCGGGGCTCGCGCCCAGCCGCGTCGCAAGCCTTCTGCAAAGGGTCTGCACGCGCCGGATGTGCCCCGCCGTCACCTGATCCTTCGCATCAATCGCCATCGCGAGTGTTTCGATTGTCGAATCATACAGACGCTGGAGCTCGGCGAGGTGGCGGTTGGTGTCCTCGAGTCGGGCGCCGACGTGATGCGACGAGATGTACGACGCCAGCAGCATCGGAATGACGATGACCATCGCCACGCTCATCAGGTTGCCGCTCGTCTGCGCGAGCGCCGACGCAAGCGCGAGACTGACGCAGAACTCGAGCGCCACGTGGCGCAGGTGCTGTTTCAACACAGCGGACGGCGTGCCGCCGTTTTCCAGCCAGACCGCCGTCCCCGCGAGTGCGGTATTCAGAATGAAGTAAGCCGCGGTCAGCGCGACCAGGGGAATCGCAAGCTGCGAGAACGGCGTCGGGTGATGCAGCAGCGGCGGCACGCCCGCAAGCCGGTAAAACAACAGAGACGCGAGGCTCACGCACAGGGCTGGCTCACCGGTCCCGAAGAGCGTCTGCAGGATGGACCGGCGGGTGCTCCACAGGGAGACCGCCAGTCCATCGACCACCGCAATGGCGGTTGCGGCGGCAGGACCGAAGAGCAACGCCGCTGTGAAGATGAACCCTTCGGATACCGAGATGGTGGCGTGGATGGATGGGATTCGAACGCAGAGAGGCCCGCACAGAACCGCCAAGCCTGCGACCAGGTACCACGCCGGATGCGGATGATTCGTCGCCAGCGTCCAGGCGGCCCACGCTATCGGCAGCACGCCGGCCGCGCCTATCGCAATCGCATATCCCCGGCAGGCTGGCGACAGACCGCGCTTCGCATGCTGCGTGCGGTCACTCGTCAGAACACCGGGTTCCATAGCGTCCCGGAGTAGGCAGCTGATGCGCTCCCTGTGGGATCCAACGTGCCCCAGACGAGATGATCAGCCGTGACGTTCTGCCAGTTGATCAAATCGCCGTACAGCAGCGTACCGCCGTTGTCATACGCAATGACGCTCGTGCCCCACACGAGGTGCGTTCCCCAGACCAGCCGATCGCCCCATACGAGGCTCTCGTCGGCGGTTCCCCACACGAGACGCGTTCCCCAGACGAGGTGATCGCCCCAGACGATGTGCAGCCCCCACGCGGGATCGTTCGTGTACACGTAATCGCCCAGGATGTACTGGTCACCCCATACGATGTGCTGGGACCAGCTGAGCTCCTCGCCGTTCGCAAGCGTGGTCGCAGGCGTGACACCCATCGACAGCCACCACTCGGAGACGGGCGCTCCGGTATCGATCGCCTTCGCGAGCGCGATCGCTCCCGCTGCGTTGATTGCGCCGGCGCCCTGCGTAAGAGCGTCGACATTCGGGAGCGGCGCCGCCGTGAACTCGAGAATCGCCTTTACCGTATTCGGCGCCGGCGTCCGTCCACCATTCGCGGAGCGGCTCGACCGGATGATGTCCGCAACGACGCCGGTGGTGACCGCCGCCGCCATACTCGTGCCGCTCAATGTCATGTACGTCCGCGTGGCGACGTCGACGTACCACGCCGGGTAGCTCTTATAGAGGTAGCTGCCCTTCGCCATAAACGACGTGATGCGCCGGCCGGGCGCCACGACATCCGGCTTCAGATAGCCGTCATACCATGTGGGGCCACGCGAACTGAACGGAGCCACTTCGTCGTCCGCGTGCGTGAGCGTCTTTTTCGTGTCGACTGCGCCCACCGAAATGGCGGATGGCGCATTGCCTGGTGAAGTGATTCCCGCGTAGCCGACTTCACCCGTCGCACGATTCATCCCTTCGTTTCCGGCGGCAACCACGACGACGATGCCGGCGGAGACGGCACGCTCGACCGCCTGCACCAGCGGATCGGTTGCGGCCGGTTCGAAAATCGGATGGCCCAGGGACAGGTTGATCACGTCGATTTTCAGCGCTGATTTGTTTTTGATCGCGAACTCAATCGCATCGATCACCGTGCTCGTGTAGCCCGACCCGTCGGCGGCGAGCACTTTCATGCCGATCAGCCGCGCCCCGTGACCGACGCTTCGATACCGCGCGTCCGATTTGTCGTCCTTGGAGGCGATCACGCCGGCGACATGGGTGCCGTGCCCGTAATCGTCGTACTGCTTGCCTTTGGCGCCGCCTTTCAGGAAATCGAAGAACGACGACACGGGAAGTTGATCGTGGTTGACGATGCCCGAATCGAGGACTGCAACGCCCACATCCTTGCCCAGGTCGCTGGGATTTGCCGGAAGGCCAAGGACCGGCAGCAGATTGTTTTCGGTGAGTGTTCCCACGCTGTCCGCGCCCGCATGGACGGCCGCATCGATGGCTACCGACGCGACATCTTCGGAACGAGCGAGCGCACGAAGCGTGCCGATCGATAACTCCGCGGTGACGGCATTGATAAAGGAATGATCGTGAAAAATTGCCGCGTCAGGCTCCATGATGGCTTTCACGCGGCCATCGGCCCCCTCTCGCATGGTGACGATGACACGAACGCGTTCGTCGGTCGCCGATGCGGCCTCGAGTTGCTGCAGGAACCGGTCAAGCTTTGCTTTATGGCGCGGGAGCTGCGCTTGTCCCGTCGCATGGCCACTGGTTGCGCCAGTGGCCCATAAGGTGAGGAGAAGCGAAACCCACAACCTGCGGGCGTGCATACGTCCTCCTTGGAGTTCGTGTCGCACGGAGCAAGGAGACTGCCACCCGAGTCTGGCGGCTAAGTCGCGACTACTGAATCAGTTACGAGTTGTGCGGAAGCCGCGCACTCCCGCCGGTGGGCCAGAGTGGGACGGGGATCGACGGGCCCAGGGGAAAAGCCCATGAAAAGCACGCTTTGTGCTTGTTCCATCGCGGAACAGCGGATCACGCAAATGGTGCGTCCGTCAGTGTCGTCAGCGCACGTCGAAGGCGGCCCATTATGCGCCTCTACTTGATGTGCACGTCCCCGGAAAACGTGTGGAACTTGAGCGTGTTCGTCCCGCCGGAGCCGATTTCGCCATGTGCGCCGCGCCTTCCGCCGGATCGGTAGGCCATGGGAATGTCTGACGTCAAGTCGCCGCTGAACGTATCGAAATCTACGCGCCCGCTCGCATTCGGCGCGAGGTCGACGTCGATGTCGCCGCTGAATGTTTCCGCGTCGATGGGGCCCGCCGCATCGCGGAGGGTCACGCCGCCGGAGAAGCTGTGGACCTTCTGGCGTCCATGGACGTTGCTGATGCGGATGTCGCTCGAGAAGGCGTTCACGTCCAGGTTCGCATCGTCAGGCACTTCGATCTCGAAGTCGGTTTCGACGACGTTGTCGTCGTGCCGGTCCCACGACTTGTCCCGCTTGTTCGCGTCGATGCGGATCCGCGAGCCATCCGCCTGGATGTCGAGATGGATGTTCTCCAGGCGCTCGCGGGTGGCGCGACGCACGGCGTGAATCGCCACGTTGCCGCGGTTGCTTCCGGTGATCACGATCTTTCCGGAGAAGTTGTTCAGCCGCAGTTCGCCTCCCGCACCCAGTGGATACGTGCGGTCGACGGTCTCGGTGTCGCGCTGTAGGGCGGCGGCGGCGCGAGCGGCCGCGGGTGAAAGAGTGAGGCAGGCGGCAAGCGCCAGTATGGGAAAACAGGCCAGTTTCATCGTCGGATCTCCCTGCTGTGCCTTAGACGGGACAAGGGCGCGCCGCGTTGACGGGCCGCCGCGGCCGGGAAAAGGAAAAAGGAAAAAGGAAGAAGGTAAAAAAGGGTAAAAGGTAGAAGGTAGAAGGTAGAAGGAAAGAGGGAGAGGTGCGGTGAGAATCATCGCCTCCGTAGCTGTTGCCATCCTGTTGAGCGTCAGCATGGCCGCCGGCCAGGCGCCATCCATCATTCCCCGTCCGATGTCACTGACGACGGAGCATGGACAATTCAAACTCGGCGCGCGCACCGTCATCTGGACCGATCGCGCAAGTGCCTCCGTCGCGCGCCAGCTCGTGGACTACCTCGAACCGGCGACCGGGTTCACGCTGCGCGTCCAGATTGGCGGCCCGGTGCCGGCGGGCGCGATCGCGCTCCGCCGCGATGCAACGCTGAAGCAGTTCGGCGCCGAAGGCTACACGCTGACCGTGCGGCCGGCGGGCGTCGTCGCTCGTGCGCCGGAGCTCGCGGGATTGTTCTACGCCGTGCAAACGATCCGTCAGCTGCTGCCAGCCGACATCATGCGCGACGCGCCGGTGGTGCCGGCCTTCAGGCCGGCCTCAGTGAAAGATCAGACTGACTGGAGCATGCCCGCGGTGACGATCGAGGATCAGCCGCGCTTCGGCTGGCGGGGAGCGCACCTCGATGCCAGCCGGCACTTCATGCCGAAGGAGTTCGTCAAGAAGTACATCGATCTCCTTGCGCTGCATAAGCTCAACACGTTCCACTGGCACTTGACGGACGACCAGGGCTGGCGGATCGAGATCAGGCAATACCCGAAGCTCACGGCGATTGGCTCGTGCCGGAAAGAAACGATGGTTGGACGGCAGCCGCGCGACGAGTCGCAGTGGAAGTTCGACGCGACGCCGCATTGCGGCTTCTACACGCAGGACGATGCGCGCGAGATCGTGGCGTATGCGAAGGCCCGCTATGTCAACGTCGTGCCGGAGATCGAGATGCCGGGGCACGCGGTCGCCGCGATTGCCGCGTATCCGGAGCTGGGCGTCACGGGTGAGCCGATGGAAGTGGCCACGCACTGGGGAGTCTTCAGCGACATCTTCAACGCCGAACCGGCGACGATCACGTTCATGCAGAACGTGCTCACGGAGGTGATGCAAATCTTTCCCGGCCGCTATATCCACATCGGCGGCGACGAGGCCGACAAGGCGAAGTGGAAGACGAGCGCGCGGATCCAGGCGCGGATCAAGGAGCTCGGTGTCGCCGACGAAC
>Ga0137373_10006621_pt1 | contig 12389 bp, 13 predicted proteins | sample SagtaG_5_FD_104912 | JGI IMG/M metagenome (GOLD analysis project Ga0137373, IMG submission 104912) | Vadose zone soil microbial communities from Sagehorn Ranch, Mendocino, California, USA - Sage1_R_80_16 metaG | ecosystem: Environmental > Terrestrial > Soil > Vadose zone | place: USA...
CGCCGAGAGCTACTGGGAGGACTTTCGCCTCCTCGGCATGGCCGAGCACGTCGACGACATAGTCACCTCGGTCGACGCGGGCCACCTCAAGCCGCACCCCGCGGTATTCGAGATGGCCATGCACCGTTCGGGCGCAGCCGCCGAGCGGTGCCTGGTCATCGGCAACCGCGAGGAGAACGACATCCAGCCCGCGCTCAAGCTCGGCATGCGCGCGATCCTCGTCTATCCCGACGACCCCAAACCCATCAACAGCCGCGCGGAAGCCGCCGTCCCTGACCTGTGGGAGTGCGCCCGTGTGCTCAGGGATATGCTCGAACGATGAGGGATGAGGTGTTGCGCCGCGTCGAGCGCGTGGTGCTGACCCTCGATGTGAACGGCGAACGAAGCGAGCTCCTCGTGCCCGTGCACAAGACGCTGCTCGAGGTGCTGCGCGAGGACATGGGGCTGACGGGCACCAAGCACGGCTGCGAGCTCGGCGAGTGCGGCACCTGCACGGTGCTCATCAACGGCAAGCCCCAGCTGAGCTGCCTGCTGCTGCCCATCCAGGTGCAAGGGCGTGCGATCACGACTGTCGAGGGACTGGCCAGGGGTTCAGAGCTGCATCCCCTTCAACAGGCGTTCGCGGAGCTCGGGGCGGCCCAGTGCGGTTACTGCACTCCGGGGATCCTGCTCGCCGCGAGCTCGTTGCTCGACGAGAACGCGGCGCCGACGCGCGAGGAGATACGCGAGGCGCTGGCGGGCAACCTGTGCCGGTGCACGGGCTACACGAAGATCCTGCAGGCGATCGAGCTGGCTGCGAGTCGAATGACATGAGACAGCGCCCCCACCCGCCGCTGCGCGGCGACCTCCCTGGCGAGCGGGGAGGTGAAATCAGACAGCGCCCCCACCCGCCGCTGCGCGGCGACCTCCCCGGCAAGCGGGGAGGTGAAATGAGACAGCGCCCCCACCCGCCGCCTTCGGCGGCGACCTCCCCAGCAGGTGGGGAGGTGAATGGCTTCCGGGTCGTCGGCAAACCACTGCCGAAGGTGGACGCCGTGAGCAAGGTCACCGGCCGCGCCGTCTACGCCGACGACATGCTGCCCGCGCGCACGCTCCACTGCAGGATCCTCCGCAGCCCGCACCCTCACGCCCGGATCCTCTCCATCGACACCTCGGCCGCCCGGCGCATCCCCGGCGTCATCGCCGTCATCACGGGCGCCGACCTGCCGATCAAGTTCGGCATCCTCCCGGTGACCCAGGACGAAAGGGCGCTCGAGCACGAGAAGGCGCGATACGTCGGCGACCCGATCGCCGCCGTCGCGGCCACCGAGGAGGAGATCGCCGCCGCCGCGTGCGACGCGATCGCGGTCGAGTACGAGGTGCTCGAGCCGGTGATGTCGATCGAAGCCGCCCTTGTCCCGTCGAAGGACGAGCGAATCCAGGACTACGGCGGGCCCAACAACATCCACAAGCTCGTCGCCCTCGAGTTCGGGGACGTGGACGGCGGGTTTGCTCGCGCGGAGAAGGTCCGCGAGGACGTGTTCTTCTTCCAGGGCAACACGCACCTCCCGATGGAGCAGCACAGCGCCGTCGCCACGTACGTCGACGGCCGCGTGACGCTATGGTCGTCGACCCAGGTCGTCCACTACGTGCACCGCGCGCTGGCGAAGGTCCTCGAGCTGCCGATGCACCGCATCCGCGTCATCGGCGCCGCGCACGGCGGCGGCTTCGGCGGCAAGACCGATCCGTTCGCTCACGAGATCATCGTGGCCAAGCTCGCGATGGTGACCGGCCGGCCGGTCAAGTGCACTCTGACGCGGGAAGAGGTCTTCTACACGCACCGCGGCCGGCATCCGGTCCTGATGTGGGTGAAGACGGGAGTGACGGCGGACGGACGGATCACGGCGATGCACTTCCGCAGCGCGCTCGACGGCGGCGCGTACGGTTCGTACGGAGTCGCGTCGACGTTTTACACCGGCGCGCTGCAGACCGTCACCTACGACATCCCCGCCTACCGCTTCGAGGGCTGTCGCGTATTCACCAACAAGCCGCCGTGCGGGCCCAAGCGCGGCCACGGGACGCCACAGCCTCGCTTCGCCCTCGAGCTGCACCTCGAGAAGATCGCCCACGACCTCGGCATCGACCCTGTCGACCTCAAGCGCCGCAACTTCGTCAAGCCCAACACCAGGACGGTCAACTGGCTCCGCGTGACCTCGTGCGGCCTGGAGGAGTGCACCGACCTCGTCATGAAGGCATCCCGGTTCCGCGACCGGAAGAAGCGAGAGGGCCATGGCATGGGCTTTGCGATCGCGAGCTACCTGTCGGGCGCGGGCACCGCCATCTACTGGAACGACATGCCCCACTCCGAGGTCCAGATCAAAGTCGACCGCGGAGGAGTGACCGCGTACTGCGGCGCGATGGACATCGGCCAGGGATCGGACTCGGTGCTGGCCGCGATCGTCGCCGAAGAGCTCGGCCTGAAGCCGGCCGAAATCCGGCTTGTCACCGCCGACACCGACACGACGCCGATCGACCTCGGCTCATACTCCTCGCGCGTGACGTTCATGGCCGGCAACGCCGCGCTCGAAGCCGCCCGCAAGATGCGCGCGCTGCTGGTCGAAGCGGTGGAAGCCGCCGGTCGCAGGTTCGATGACGTTCCCTTCGAAGAAGCCAGCGTCCTGGCCGAGGCGCGGTTCGGCACGCTGGCCACCGCGGGCAGCTACACCCCGCCGAAGATCGCCGGTCCGTACAAAGGCTCGGGCGTCGGGCCGAGCCCCGCCTACAGCTACTCCGCCTGCGTGGTCGACCTCGACGCTGATGCGCGGACCGGGCTCGTCCACGTGAACAGGGTGTGGATCGCGCACGACGTCGGGCGCGCGATCAACCCGCTCCTGGTCGAGGGCCAGGTCGAGGGAAGCGTGTACATGGGCCTCGGCGAGGCGCTCATGGAGGAGCAGGTCTTCCGCAAAGGCCTGCACAAGTGGCCGTCGATGCTGGAGTACAAGTCGCCGACGTTTCTCGATTCGCCGGAGATCGAAACCTTCATCGTCGAGACCGTCGACCGCGAGGGGCCGTACGGCGCGAAGGAGGCGGGCCAGGGCCCCCTGCTGCCGGTGCCGCCGGCGGTCTGCGCCGCGGTCCATGACGCACTGGGCGTCTGGATCGACGAGATCCCGGTCACGCCCGAGAAGGTGATCGAGGCCCTGCGGCGAAAAGAGAAGGGCGAGCCTGCGCGCTACGGGCCGGCGCGATTTCCGCCCATTCCATATCCGCCGGCGATCAAGGTCGAGCCTCCACCGCAGGACCTCGGCTGATGCTGCGGCTGCCCCGATTCAACTATCTGCGGCCGAAGAGCGCGCGCGAGGCGGCCACCATGGCGGCCGAGCTCGGCCCGCGCGCGATGTTCGTCGCCGGCGGCACCGATCTCTATCCGAAGCTGAAGCGCCGCCAGTTCGAGATCGACACGGTGATCGGTCTCGATTTCCTGCCCAGCACGATTCGCAACGGCTCCACCGAGTGCGTGATCGATGCTGGGGTCACGCTCAGCGCGGCGGCGCACGACGCATACCTGAACGCGGCCTTCCCGGGCTACGCGCAGGCCGCCGGCCTTGTCTCGTCTCCCCCGCTTCGCAACGCCGGCACCATCGGCGGCAACCTCTGCGTCGACACTCGGTGCAACTACTACGACATGACTTACGAGTGGCGGAAGGCCGCCGGCTTCTGCCTGAAGAAGGACGGCGACATCTGTCTTGTCGCGCCGAGCAGCCCCCGGTGCTGGGCGGTCTCTTCCTCCGACTCGGCCCCGATGGCCATGGCCCTCGGCGGTGTGGTCACCCTCGCAGGGGTTGACGGCGAGCGCGAGCTGCCCGTCGCGTCCCTTTACCGCGACGACGGGATCCAGTACATGGCCAAGCAGCCGTCGGAGGTGGTCACCGGGCTCCACCTGCGCCGGACGGCGGCAACGCGCAGCGCGTACGTCAAGCTCCGGCGGCGCGGCTCGATCGATTTCCCGGTCGCCGGCGCCGCCGCGGCCCTCGAGCTGGAGGGAGACGTGGTGGTCGAGGCCCGGATCGTGCTGTCCGCCGTGGCCTCCTACCCGCTGGAGGCAGGCGCGGCCGAGGCTTTCCTGAAGGGCAAGCGGCTGGATCCGGAGACCGTTCGCGAGGCGGCCGAGCTGGCCGCCAGGCCGGCCAAACCGCTCGACAACGCCGATCTGAACCACTTCTGGCGGAAGCGCATGGTGAGGGTCGTCGTCGAGCAGGTTCTCGCCCGCCTCAGCGACCAGAAGCCGGGGTTCGACGGTTAAGCTTGCAGGTCGGTATAGCGGCTTGATTCATCATCCATACATCCAGAAGGGCCAGGGAATGGTTGAGTACGCGCTCATCCTCGCCCTGATCGCGCTGATCGTGATCATCGCGTTGATCGCGACCGGCGGTCAGCTCATCAACGTCTACTCGAACATCACGGCCACCATGTGCGACTTCCACGTGGGGTGCTGAGCCCCCTCACTCGCTTCGCGGACAGAGGGGTTCCTCAAAACGGTCAGGGGATGGTGGAGTTCGCCTTGATCCTCGCCCTGATCGTGCTGGTCGTCATCGTCGCCCTTCTCATCACCGGCGGCCAGGTCGTGAACCTGTACTCGAACATCACCGCCACGATGTGCAACTACAAGGTGGGTTGCTGAAGGCTAGCCGGCAGGCACCGCCGCGGCGGCTTGAGCCGCCCGCGCCGCGTTCTGCCGGATCGCATCGAAGTTCTTCGACGCCAGCGCGTCCGCCGGGAACAGCGAGCCGGTGAGGCCGATCGCCTTGACGCCAAGCTGGAGGTAGGCGCCGATCTCCTCGATCGCCACCCCGCCCGAGACCCAGAACGGGACGCCGCCCAGGGGGCCGTTCAGCGCCTCGATGTAACGCGGGCCGCCCACCGGCGTGACGGGAAAGATCTTGACCAGCGCCGCCCCGGACAGACGCGCCTGGTAGATCTCGGTCGGAGTCAGGGCGCCCAGCACGCACAGGAGATCCTCCTTGCGACAGGCGTCCGCCACCTCGGGCAGGAGCACCGGGGTCACCACGAAGCTGGCGCCCGCCTGCTTGGCCTCCATGACCGCACCCGGGTCCCAGACCGTGCCCACGCCGACCGGGTACCTGCCGCCGGTCGACGCAACCAGCCCCTTGATCAGCTCGAAGCAGGACGGCACGGTTTTGGTGATCTCGATGGTGCCGATGCCCGCCTCGAGCGCCGCCAGGCACGCCTGAAAACCGGCGTCGGCATCCTCGGTGCGCAGCACGCCGCAGAGACGGTTGGGGAAGACTTCGGCGATTGACCGCACGCGTGCGGCGAATTATCCCGCAATTCAGTTCCGGGGCCGGCATCCCTGTGCCCACCACGATCTCGGGCCTCATTACACTGGTACATACGTATGACCGGGGCCACCGCCGCCACCGAGAGCACCCGTGACCAGATCATCCACGCGGCGGCGGACTCCCTGCTCGAGAACGGATACTCGGGCACCAGCGTCCGCTCCATCGCCTCCAAGGCCGGCGTGGCCATCGGCAACCTGCAGTACTGGTTTCCGACCAAGTCCGAGCTGCTCGTCGAGGCCTGGCGCTACCTGACGGCCAAGTCGGTCGAGGAGCTTCGCCGCACCCTGAACCAGCTCACCGACCCGCTCGAGGTCCTGGAGATCGGCGTCGAGTCGCTGTGGGACTCCTTGCGCCGCCTCGGCGACGTCCAGCTGGCGGCGTTCGACCTGCTGGTCCAGGCGCCCCGGACGGAGCGGCTGCGGGCCTACCTGCCCGAGCTCTTCACGCGCTACCGCGAGGTGATCCAGGAGCAGCTCGACCGGCTCGAGGAGGATGGCCGGATCCGGCTGACGGTGCCGCGCGACGTCCTCGTCCCACTCGTCCTGAACACCGTGCTCGGCTTCGGCCTCTACTACGTGGTCACGCGCGACGACGAGTCCTGCGTGCGTGCTCTGTCCGCGTTCCGGCAGCTCGCCGGCAGTGTCATCGAGCCGGCCTAGTGCAGCTTCTCGATCGCGAGCTGGACCGCCTCGAGGGACTGTGGTCGGACGGCCTGTCCGACACCTACCGCGACTACCTCGAGTCGGTCGACCATTTCGACGCCGAGATCCAGCCCCGGCTGGCGCTGGCAGCGGCGCTGATCGAGGTCGGATTGCGGCTGCAGGGCCTCGGCGCGCGTGCGGCGCCCCCGACCACGCTCCTGATGGGAGACCTGTGCCTGGCGCGCGGCTCCAGGCTGCTGGCCGACAACGCGCCGCTGCCGGTCCAGGTCGCGTTTGCGCGAGCGGTGGAGCTGATCTCCTCGGCGGCGGCCTCGGAGCAACCCGCCCCGGCCACCAGGCGGCTGCTGCAGGGCTCTCTCGGAGCTTCGCGGTGACCGCCGCCCGAATCGAGTTCGCGACCAGCCATCCGACCGAGTTCGTCGACATCACCGACCGCATTCGTGAGGCGATACGGCACTCCGGGCTCCGCAGCGGCAGGGTCTACCTGCAATCCCTGCACACGACCCTCGGGATCGCGGTCAACGAGAACGAGCCGCTGCTTCTGAGCGATTTCAAGGGCCTGCTCGAGCGCATCGCGCCCGCCGGGGCCGGCTACGAGCACGACGACTTCACCCGCCGCGTCGACATCCAGCTCGACGAGCCGGTCAACGGCCACGCCCACTGCCGGCAGCTCCTGCTCAGCGCGTTTGCCACGCTGCTGGTCGAAGACGGCCGGCTGGTGCTCGGCCGCTGGCAGTCGGTGTTTGCCGTCGAGCTCGACGGCCCTCGCCACCGGCAGCTCGCGCTCCAGGTGGACGGAGACTTCGTCCGCACCCCGCTCGAGGTCCCCGAGACGCTGGTCGAGCTCGAGCTGGCGCGCCAGCTCCGGGTCGACCCCGAGGCGGTCGCTTCGCCGATGCGCCGGCTCGTCGAGGCGGGAGGCAAGCGCCTGCGGCCGAAGCTCGTCCAGCTGACGGCGGGGATCGGACCTCGCAACGACCCCGTGCGAGCGGTCGAGCTGGCGGCGGCCGTGGAGTTCCTCCACAACGCGACTCTGATCCACGACGACTACGTCGACGAGAGCACGCACCGTCGCGGCCGGCCCACGGTTGCGGCGGCAGAAGGGCCCGAGCGCGCGATCGCGGTCGGCGACTACTACTTCGCCAAGGCGACGCGCCTGATCGCCGAGATCGGCAATCCCGGCGTGACCTCCGCGGTGGCCGTGGCCCTCGAGGCGATCTGCGCCTCGCAGATCGACGACGTCGCGCTGCGGGGTGCATACCCAGGCGACCGCGAGTCCTACCTCCGCGTCGTCCGCGGCAAGACCGCGTCCCTGTTCGCCGCGGCGTGCGCCAGCGGCGCGCTGCTGTCGGACGCGGCATCCGAGGTCGTGGAGGCGCTGCGCCGGTACGGCGACCTGCTTGGGATCGCGTTCCAGATGGCTGACGATATGGTCGATTTCAGCCCGAGCTCGGGCAAGCCGATGGGTCTCGACGTGCGCCAGAGGGTGCTCTCCCTTCCTCTTATCTATGCGGCGGAGGACCGCGTCGTCGGTCCGGAGGTACGCCGCCTGCTCGCGGGGTCGCTGGGCGACAACGAGGTCGGCCGCGTCACGGACCTCGTGGCGTCGAGCGATGCGCTGCCGCGCGTGCGCAAGGAGGCCCAGGATCTGATCGACGCGGCCGTCCGCGAGCTGGAGACCGTGGAGCTCGACGGATTGCGGCCGACCCTGATCAGCCTGGCCCGTTCCGCGGTCGACCGAAACTCCTAGCGAGCGCCGGAAACGATCCCCACAGTTCCCATCGCGAGGCTCTGGTAGCGCACCGCCGACCAACCCGCCTGCTGCGCCATCGCGACGAGCTCTTCGGGCGTGCGATAGGAGTCGACGGTGTCGCTCAAGTAGCGATAGGCGGCACGATCGCCGGAAATCGCGCCGCCGATCGCCGGCAGCAGTGTCCTGAGATAGAGGCGGTAGGCGCCCCCAACGATCCCCGTCGGCGGGCGGACGAACTCCAGGACGACAGCGCGATGCCGGACGACGCGGATCATCTCGCGCAGCCCGCGGACCGGATCGGCGAGGTTGCGCAGGCCGAAGGCGATCGTGGATGCCTCGAAGCTCGCCTCATCGAACGGGAGGCCCAGGGCGTCGCCCTCGATGAACTCGATGCCCGGGTGATCGCGGCGCGCGACCTCGAGCATCTGGGGGCTGAAGTCCAGCCCGACGACGCGTCCGCCCTGCGCCAGCTTCTTGAGCTCCGCCGTCAGCTTCCCTGAGCCGCACGCCACGTCCAGCGCCGACCCCCCCGGCTGGAGTCCGGTCTCGCGCGCGGCGCGCCGCCTCCAGCCGCCGTCGGTGCCGATCGACAGCACGGTGTTGACCGTGTCGTAGCGGCGCGCGATCCGGTCGAACATCGACCGCACCGCGGCAGGATCTCGTTCGCTCAGCGACTCACACTCGATGAGATGTTGCGCGCGTCACTTCTTCGCGCGGCGAGCCAGGAAGTTCTGTACTCCTTCCGCGAACTCGGGGCTCGCGGCCTGCGCCTCCTGGAGATAGGACTCGAATTCCATCGCGTCCTCGTACGTAGAGCTGAGCGCGTGGATGACCGCGCGCTTGGCGCCGGCGAGAGCCTGACGCGGCTGGGAGGCGAGCTGCGCGGCCAGGTCGCGCACCTCTTCCTCGAGACGGTCCGCCGGCACCAGGCGATTGATCACGCCCAGGCGATGCGCGTCGGCCGCTGACAGCGGCTTGCCGCTGAAGAACATCTCGTACGCGACGGCCGTGCCGGCAAGTCGCGGCAGCAGCCAGCTCACGCCTCCGTCGGGCGCGAGGCCGATGTTGACGAACGCCTCGAGGATGTACGCCTCAGGCGTTGCGATCCGGATGTCGCAGGCGAGCGCGTAGCTCGCGCCGATGCCGACCGCGGGACCGTTCATGGCCGCGATCACCGGCTTGGGCATCGTGCGCAGCCGCATCAGCATCGGCATGTACTCGTTGCGCAGCACGTTGCCCACGTCTTCGGGCGTCCGCATGCCTGCGCCTTGCACCATCTCGGTCACGTCGGCGCCGGAGGAGAACGCGCGGCCAGAACCGGTGAGCACGACCACGCGGACCGAGTCGTCGCGCTCCGCCTCCTTGATCGCGCCGGCCAGCTGCTTGCGGGTCAGGGCGCCGATCGCGTTCATCTTGTCGGGCCGGTTGAAGCGGATCCAGGCGATCCCCGCTTCGTTGGCGATGTTGATGTGCTGCTCGACCTCGGTCGCCATCTCTTTCATCTACCTTTGAACACGCCCTTTCGCTTTTCCAGGAACGCGTGCATCCCTTCCTTCTGGTCTTCGCTTGCAAACAAGAAATAGAAGCTCTTGCGCTCGAAGCCGAGACCCTCCGCCAGCGGCGTCTCGAAGGCCTTGAGCACAGACTCCTTCGCCATCCGGGCCGCAAGCGGCGGCTTTTCGGCGAGCTGGCGCGCCAGACGCCTGGCGACCTCGATCGTGATCTCGGCGGGCACGACCTTGTTGACGATGCCGAGCTCATACGCGCGATGCGCCGTCACCGGCGCGCCCGTGAGCATCACCTCCATGGCGGCGTGCTTGCCGGCGGTGCGCGGCCAGCGCTGGGTGCCGCCCGCGCCTGGGATGATGCCGAGGTTGATCTCCGGCTGGCCGAGCCGCGCCGAATCCCCCGCGACCACCAGGTCGCACATCAGCATCAGCTCGCAGCCGCCGCCCAGCGCGTAGCCGTTGACGGCCGCGATGAGGGGCTTGCTGAAACCCGCCAGCGACAGCCATCGCCCGGTCTGGTCGCGACGGAGCTGCTCGACCGCCCCGCGGTCGGCCATGTCGCCGATGTCGGCTCCGGCGGCGAACACCCGCGGGCCTCCGGTGAGGACCACGGCGCGCACGCTCTCGTCCGCGTCCAGGTCGGCCAGCGCGGTGGTCAGCTCCCGGATGACGTCCGGGCTCAGCGCGTTCATGACCCGCGGCCGGTTGAGCGTCACGGTCGCGATCGGGGCATCGATGTCGACCAGGATGTGCTCGTAGCCCATCCGGCCTATCATCGGCTAAATGCCACGGCGGCTATGGGACTCGTATGGGCGGGTCGCGGACGACCTTCGGATCTCGGTCACCGACCGCTGCAACTTCCGCTGCATCTACTGCATGCCGGCGGAGGGCCTCAAGTGGCTGGCGCGCGAGGACATCCTCCGCTTCGAGGAGATCGTGCGCCTGGCGCGGATCTTCGTCGAGCGGTACGGCGTGCGCACGATCAGGATCACCGGCGGCGAGCCGCTCGTCCGGGTGAAGCTCGAGGAGCTGATCGGGATGATCAACGCGATCGACCCGACGCTCGACATCACGATGACGACCAACGGCGTCCTCCTCCGCCAGAAGGCGCAGGCGCTCAAGGACGCGGGACTGAAGCGGATCAACATCTCCCTCGACACGCTGCACCTGGACCGCTTCAAGGAGATGGCACGCAGCGATGCATTCAACCGTGTGATGGACGGCATCACTGCGGCGCGGGAGGCAGGGCTGTGGCCGATCAAGCTGAACATGGTGGTCATGAAGGGCCACAACGACGACGAGGTCGTCGACTTCGCACGACTGGCCCATGGCGAGGGCTACGAGGTGCGTTTCATCGAGTTCATGCCGCTGGACGGCGACAACATCTGGACCAACGAGCAGGTGGTGCCGAGCCTCCGCATCCAGGAGCAGATCGAAGATCAGTTCCCGCTGGTGCCGTTCGAGGACACGCGGCCGGGCCCGGCGACACGCTACCGGTTCGCCGACGGCGCGGCCGGCGGAGTCGGTTTCATCTCGTCGGTCAGCCAGGCGTTCTGCACGACGTGCAACCGGATTCGCCTCACCGCGGAGGGTGGCCTGCGCACGTGCCTCTTCTCGCTGCAGGAGACGCCGCTGCGCGACCTGATGCGGTCGGGGGTGTCCGACGACCACGTGGGGTCGGTGATCGAGGCGGCGATCTGGCGCAAGGAGGAAGGGCACCTCATCAACAAGCCGGGCTTCATCAAGCCGGCGAAGTCGATGTCGCAGATCGGGGGCTGATCCACCTGCCGCGATAGTCCGGACTGTCAACCGTTTGCGTTCGAGTCCTGCGGGTGTTAGTCCGGACTAACCGCGTATTTGGCCCCGGCCTAAGCTAGACCCCGTGCTCAAGCCGGAAGAGGCTCAGCGGCCCTACACCGTCACCGAGCTCGCCAACGAGATCCGCCGCGAGCTCCGACCGCTGACCGCCCTCCTGCTCAAGGGCGAGGTCACGGGAATGAAGCAGGGCGCCCGGGGCCACTACAGCTTCAGCATCCGCGACCGCCAGAGCCTGATCAACGCATTCATCTACGCCGACGACGCTCGCCGGGTGAACACCCTGCCCGAGGACGGCCAGGTCTTCATCTTTCGCGGCCGCGTCGACTACTGGACGCAGTACGGGGCGATCCGGTTCATCGTCGAGCAGGTCGAGTTCGACGACGTGGGCAAGCTGCGAGCCCAGCTCGAGGAGCTCAAACGGCGGCTCGAGGCGCAGGGGGCGTTCATGCCCGAGCGCAAGCGCAAGCTTCCGTTCCTCCCGCGCTCGGTGGCCCTCCTGACGTCGCCGACGGGGGCCGTCATCCACGACCTGCAGGAGACGATCTGGGAGCGCTACCCGAACATGGGGATCGTCGTGTACCCGGTCCAGGTCCAGGGGGCCGCGGCGCCGATGAGCGTGGCGCGCGCGCTCCGGCGCTGCAACCAGGAAGGTCTCGCCGACGTGATCGTGCTGGCCCGCGGAGGTGGGAGCTTCGAGGAGATGTATGCGTTCAACACCGAGCTCGTCGCCCGCGCGATCCTGGAGTCGAGGCTGCCTGTCGTGACCGCGCTGGGGCATACATCCGACCGCACCGTGGCGGACCTCGTCGGTGACGCCGAGTGCCGCACCCCGACCGAGGCCGGGGCCCGCGTGGTGCCCCGGAAGTCGGACCTCATCGCCTCGCTGCGCGATCGTGAGCGGCGGCTCGAGCGCGAGTTCGGCCAGCGGGTCGCCCGCGATGGCGAGCGCCTGGCGCACCGGCGGCAGCGGATTCTGCAGCTGCTGCCCGCGCTTGTTCGCCGGCGCGAAGAGCGGCTCACGCGAGTCGCCGGCGAGCTGGCGAGGCTCAGCCCGATCGCGCAGGTCGTGCGCCGCGAGGAGGCCCTGCGGGATCGACGGCGAAGGGTCGAGAGCGCCGCCGCCGCGCGCCTGGCCCGGAGCGGCAACGCACTTGCCTCCCGGCGCGCCGAAGCCCGGCTCGACCGCGCGCTGGCCGAGCGATTCGCCGGCGCCACTCGAGCGCTTGCGCACCGCGGGGAGCGGATCGTCGCGCTGAGCCCCGACGCCGTGCTCTCGCGCGGCTACAGCATCACCCAGGACGCCGCG
>Ga0137373_10006622_pt1 | contig 12388 bp, 15 predicted proteins | sample SagtaG_5_FD_104912 | JGI IMG/M metagenome (GOLD analysis project Ga0137373, IMG submission 104912) | Vadose zone soil microbial communities from Sagehorn Ranch, Mendocino, California, USA - Sage1_R_80_16 metaG | ecosystem: Environmental > Terrestrial > Soil > Vadose zone | place: USA...
GGAATCATCGCTTCAAGCTCTCCAGCACCGCACGCACCAACGCCGGATCGGCGCAGCCTTCAACGCTGACCAGCGCCCGGCCCGGAAACTCGATATGAATCATGCCAGCCGAAGTCGCAACAGCAGGAACATCTCGCTCTGCCTCCGCCTCAGCTTCCTCAACGACGGTAACTGGCAACAGTCGCGTCTCATCCAACTGCGGACGGTCGGGTGGCTCCAGCAGACCACGCTGATGCAGCTTGCGCCAGGCGAACAGCTGGTTGGCGTTTACGCCGTGCCGACGGGCTATCGTCGCCACTGATTCATTCGCCGCCAGCGTCTCTTCGACAATCAGGCGTTTCTCTTCCGCGCTTCGATACCGCCGCTTGCCACTCGTGCAAACCGCACCGTCCGACCCATGCATTCGAACTCTCCCGCTGCCGCGCCTCTGCGCCGCCGCCACAAGAAGAGCTTGCCTATTCCATGGACTCACGTCCAGACGGCCATCCGTCTACGCTTACGCATCATCCCCGCCGCCCGATTTTTCGTCGGCGCTCATCGAACAGCAATACATCCGGGCTCCCTAGCAGCGCAAAAGCAATCAGAGCTTTTTGGAACTGTCCTCCGGAGAGTGCGCCGATGCTTGTGGCTAGCAGATCGCGCGGTAACTCAACCGCCTCTGCGACCGACGCTATTTCACTCGGCGGAAGCTTCAGGATGCGAGCTTTGGCCGCGAGCAAATCCTGTACCTGAATCGGCAATTGGCGGTCTGCCGCAATCTTTTGCGGAACATAACCGAGGCGAGTGCCCGGAGCCCACTCAATGACGCCCGAATAGGGCACGAGGTTCAGCAGGGCGCGTAGGAGTATGGTCTTGCCGGCACCATTGGGTCCGAGAATCGCCAGTGTGTCTGCACTATATACGTCGAAGCTCAGCTTATTGATGATCGGCCGGGACGCAAAGCTGACCGCAAGATTGCGCACAGCCAGTACCGGTGTCATTGGCCACCCCTTGGATTCTCTTCGGGCCTAGCGGAGCGGGCTCCCATACAGCGGATTTCGCAGATGAATGTACTCCCAACGCTGTGCAAGGGCAAGCAGGTAAGTTTCATCTTTTGCAGTCTCAGTGCTTCTGCTACCCCGAACCAGCTCAGTGCAAGGCGTGGTATAAATTGGGGTGATTTTTCGCGAACGATTACAGTCTCCGCACCGGAGGCTTCCATGTCGCTTCCAACCCGAGCACCCTCCGAAACCTTTTCCGGTCTTCTCACAGACTTTTATGAACTCACGATGGCGGCCGGCTACGTGCAGAACGGTTTCGACTCACGTGCGTCGTTCGAGCTTTTCGTGCGCAAGCTCCCTGAGCATCGTAACTATCTCGTCGCGGCGGGCCTGGAACAGGCGCTCGACTTTCTGAAAAATCTGCGCTTCTCGGAGACGGAGATCTCCTACTTGCGAGAGCTCCCGTTATTCCGGCATTTGCGTCCCGAGCTTTTTGAGCGCCTCGCGCGCTTCCGATTCACGGGAGACGTTTGGGCCTTACCTGAGGGCACAATTTTCTTCCCTGGCGAACCACTCCTTCGTGTGACCGCGCCCATTGTAGAGGCGCAGCTGGTGGAAACCAGCCTACTCGCCATTCTTCACCTGCAAACCTTGGTCGCGAGCAAAGCAGCGCGCATCACTGCGGAAGCCTGCGGCCGGCCCGTTGTCGAATTCGGTTCCCGCCGTGCGCACGGTCTCGAAGCCGGTGTCCTGGCCGCCCGCGCCGCCTTTATTGGGGGCTGCGAAGGCACATCCAACACCTTCACCGGCTTCCGCTTCGGCATCCCGGTCTTTGGGACGCAGGCGCACTCCTGGATTATGGCTCATCGCGAGGAGAAGACGGCTTTTAGTCACTTTCTTGACGTTTTCCCGGATGGCGCCACACTGCTTGTGGACACCTACGATGTGCGTGCTGCGATTAACGAGATCATCGCCCTCGGAAGAAAACCGCATGGTGTGCGCTTGGACAGCGGAGATGTTCTTGCCGACAGTGTGTGGGCTCGGCAGCGGCTCGACAGCGTGGGCTGGACGGACGTGCAGATCTTTGTCTCGGGCGACCTCGACGAATACCGTATTGCAGCCCTGATTCGCGGTGGGGCTGGCATCGATTCGTTCGGCGTCGGCACCGCGCTGTCCACCTCCTCCGATTCGCCCGCCATCGGCGTCATCTACAAGCTGGTCGAGGTCGAAAACGAGGGGGAAGTCCGCGGCGTCGCAAAGTTCAGCGAAGAAAAGAAAACCTATCCAGGGTGCAAGCAGGTCTTCCGTTCTTCCGGAGAAGACAACGCATTTCGGGAAGACATAATCGGCTTGGAAGACGAATCGTTCCCGGGCAGCAGCCAGCTTCTCATGCCTGTCATGCAACAGGGCTGCCGAGTCGACACTGGAGAGCGCACTCCTGCGGAGATGGTTCAAACTGCTCGCCAACGTTTTCTAGAAGGCCGGAAACGTTTGCCGCCGCAGCTTCTGGCGTTGGGCAAGGCAGACCCACCGTACCCAGTTCGCTATAGTGACCGACTTGAGGTGCTTTGCGAGCGAGTGCGGCAAACGGGCTCCGGCGCGGCATTTCTCAAATCGCTAGCGCATCCCTCTTCTGTCTCGCAGGAAACGATTTTCTGGGAGGTGGATGTCCAGGCGGATTTCATGTTTCCTGGTGGACGGTTGTATGTTCCCGGTGCCGAGAAGATCATTCCGAACATCAATCGCCTTGTTGAACCTGTGCGCCGCGGCCGCGTGTTTCTGGTTTCCAGCGCGGATGCCCACCAGATGGAAGATCCCGAACTGCGTGAATGGCCCCCTCACTGCCTGCAAGGAACGCCGGGTGCGGATCTAATTCCAGAAGCACGCGCCCTGAGCTGCTTGGTGGTACCTAACCAAACGGGATACACGTTCCTGTCTGAAGTCGATAAATATCAGCAGGTACTTCTGCTAAAGAACACGCTGGACGCCTTTGATAACCCGAATACCGAAATTCTTATTGAGTTTCTCAGTTCTATGGCTGGGGCTTCGTCGATCGAATTCGTCGTCTTCGGCGTGGCCACGGAGTATTGCGTGCGCTGTGAGGTCGAGGGGCTGCTGCGGCGCGGCCGTCGCGTCGCGCTGGTCACAGACGCAATTCGACCGATCAATGCAGAGGAGGGACAACGCATCGTGGATGATCTCAAATCACGCGGAGCGCGGCTAATCACGACCGATCAGGCTCTAGCTCTCGTCGATGCTCCATCCGTGTCCCCAGCTGAAGCGTAGAGACCGATGTGCAGCCAGCACAAGGCTGAGAATGTGCATGGTAGTTTAGCCTTTGATCACGGCGAGCGGCTCGATCCGTGCCACCTTCCTGCCGATGCCGGCACGGTGAACGATCTCGACGACACGGGAAATATCCTTATACGCAACCGGAGCTTCTTCGGCGAGCCCGCTCATCGAACCCGCTCGCACGACAATGCCGAGCGATTCAAGTTCCTGACATAATTGCCTTCCTCTTACCGTCTTTCTGGCCCGCGCGCGGCTCATAGCGCGCCCTGCTAACGTAACCGGCGCCGGCAGGATCGCCCTGTATGCGATCTCCCTGCTTGGATGGCTGATGGTTCCGCTCACCAGCTTCCTCACCGACCATTTTGAGCTGTTCGGACTGCGCCAGGTTTGCGAATACGCGCTCGGTCGGCCAGTGTCCAAGCCCGAGTTTAAAGAGCGAGCCCTTTACAAGAAGGTGCGTCACCCCATGATGCTCGGTTTGCTGATTGCGGTGTGGGCCGCTCCGCACATGACCGCGGGACATTCGCTGTTTGCCGGTCTGATGTTGGCCTATATTCTGGTTGGCATTTACTTCGAGGAGCGGGATCTGGCGCGAGCGCACGGCCAGCAATACCGCGATTATCAAGCGCGGGTGCCCAAGCTGATTCCGTTACGAGGGCTTCGTGCCGCAGAGCAAAGTCCGCTCAAGGCCAGGACGGCGCAGAACTCGTGAAGGAGGGGAGCTCATCGGATGCACGTTCAAGGAATTCCCGTCGTTGCCGGGAGGCTGCAAGCGGTGCATCCCTGCGCCAGCTAACCAGCCAGGCGCTTCCGTGCAAGGGGCGCCATGGCTGCGTACACATCAGCCCAAGTCGAAGCGTAGAGTGGCGTACGGATGGATCACGGGACCATCATTCAGGGCACCGAGCGACACGACTCGGTGCCTCCGGGGACAGAAGACCGGTTTGCGGATACGTAGTCATTAGTTCTCTGGGTATTGCCCGGATGGCGTCGCCGCCTACCGATATCCGCCGTGGGCGAGGCGGGTGGCGGCTCCGGAGCCACGCCCCGGGCGGCCACGGGACTACAGGTGAGCGGATACCTCAATCGAGGCATCCGCTCGCAACAGTTGTCGCGACTTGGCTACTCTGCTGTCGAAAATCGGGCGAGCTATGATTGTTTGCCATTGAAAAATAATTCCTAAGCTGTTGATATTACCAGTGTTGCGTCTTGGGAGCAGCAGGATTTTCCAAAGGATTGCAGCTTTCCAAAGTAACCCATGTAACCGTGGCTGGGAGGATTGTGTCGCTGACATCAATAGTGCAGGAAATTGAGCGTAGAGCCGAGGCGCATGAGATAGGGCGGCTTCAGGAAATTCGCAAAGAACTGAAGGGCAAGAAGCAATTGCCGTCCAGCATCTTCCACCCGAACACCATCAAGGAAAAGGATGGTTACGCTTTTCATTATGGCGGTCGGACGGAGCTGCAGTTCAACGTTGCTTTTGAACGCGGGGGCATGTTCAGGGATGGGGTTGCGTTTTCGATTGAAAAAAGTCGAGACGTTTTAGAACCGGAGAAAACCCTGCTCCCAAGTGTGAAGCGGTTCAACAATTTCATGGAGAGCAACCCGCGCCAGTTCTCAGACATGTGGATGTGGCATTGGGATGAGAATGGAGAGAGATCAACCGATTACCGTCCCGCCCCCATTCAGGCCGACCTCGTTCGACGCGGCATGTTTATCTTCCTTGGAAGGATGCAACCTTCGAACGCGGTTGACTACGACCTTATCCTTGTTGATCGGCTGCTTCCCCTGTACCAATTTGTAGAAAGCATGGCCCCGGCCGCCGAACTCTAAAGCGGATGCCCTAGCGAGGGCGGGCAAGCTCAATTGCCGGATTACTCCCGGATCACGGGCGATCCGGAGGCGATCCGCCAATTTCCTGATAGCCGACAAACCAAGAACTACCATTTAATAAGGTCGCCCCTGCGGCTTGTGCAGGAGCGACCAAAGTCTTCACATAGTTCGGCTCTAAAGTTCTTGCTTTGTCGGTCGGAACAGGATCTCGTTGATGTCCACATCTTCCGGCTGGCTGATTGCGAAAGACACGATATTCGCAAATGTCTCTGCGGGGACTGCGATGTCCATAAATCTACGGACGCCCTCCGCGACATCCGGCTCAGTGATGCTGTCAACAAGGTCCGTCTTCATGGCTCCGGGAGAAATGACCGTGGTTCGGATGTTGTACGGCTTAACCTCCTGCCGCAGGCCCTCCGAGATCACGAGCACAGCCGTCTTTGTCGCCGCGTAAACAGCGCTTCCATGTCTCACTTTGTGTCCCGCGACGGACGAGGTGTTGATGATGTGCGCGCTCTTTTGTGCCTTCATGTGCGGCAGCACAGCAGCGATCCGGTAGAGAACGCCTTTGAGGTTTACATCGATCATCTGCTCCCAATCCTTTACCTTGAGCCGTTCAAGAGGAGAGTGAGGCATCACGCCGGCATTGTTGAGAATGACATCGACACGTCCGTAAGTTTCCACTGCCCTATCCACAAGATGTTTGACCTGCGTGTAGTCAGTCACATCCGTGGGTACGGCGAGAGCCTTGCCGCCTTTGCCATTCAATTCGGCAGCCAACACCTGGATGCGCTCTGCGCGCCGTGCACCAAGCACGAGCGTCGCTCCTTGAGCCGATAGCAGGCGTGCCGATGCTTCGCCAACGCCACTGCTTGCTCCTGCTATTACGACTACTTTGCCGCCGATGTTCATGCTCATGGTTTCTCCTCCGACCAATTAACGCTGATCTCTCGTTTCTCTCGATAATATGCGTCGCCTGATCCGCATTCTTACGCAGAAAGGCGTCGAAAGATATGCAAAGGACGACATTAGCGTCTTCCCCCATAGCCGCTTGAGTAGATCACATTGGATTTGAGATCGGTACCGGCAGGTCGGCTAACGTGGTGGGCATGAGTGGAAAGAAACGCGCCAGTTTGAACGTCACGCCGCAACAACGCAAGGCCGCACGCGCGCTGGTATACCGATAAACGCCTAGGGTGCCAGGGTGAGGACCAGCCAGGGACTCCCAGGTCCGCTCTTATCCTTAGCCTTTCCTGTACCCAATTTTGTGCCCAGTGGCGGGTTGTACCGGCTTGTCTCTCTTAGAATCGAAGTGCGGCAAACCAGCATAAATACTGGCTTATCGCAATCCATACAAACCGCGCTAAGTTATTGATTCGTCGTGCGGCACGTCCTCCGGAGCATTAGGTCGGGAGTTCGAATCTCTCCGGGCGCGCCAGATTTCTCGCATGATGAGGCTCGTTAATTAGCCAGCCTGTTCATGTGCGTGAAGGCTGGATCCTTCACCCGCATTCTTCGCCAACGCCTACCAACCCCCCCTTGCCTTAAGAGGTACCTCTTCGCCGTTTCTCATTGACGGCGCATATACACGTCTCTACTCTCCTGTGAGCGCTTTCCACTACTCTGCACCCAGGGCGCGCTAGCTTGTGCACAGGCGATCAGGAACTAGACGGGGCCATCTGTCACGAAAGCTCAGCGGTTCTTCTGCGGGTCAAGCAGGACAGGTTAGATGAACAAACGCATTTTGGTTGTGGACGCTGACAGTACTGTGCTCGAGGCTGTCAGTCGATATCTATGTATGCACGGCTGGCAGGTTGACTGCGCCGCTGACCGCGACGAAGCGGAAACGTTACTCGCCAGATATACATATTCAGTCGTTCTAACCGACGTCGCGCTTGCGGAAGAACCTTTCGAGGGACTCAACCTGCTCGAGACTGTCAGTCACTTGAACGCGCCGCCAAAGGTCATCGCTCTTTCCGGGCATGAGAGTGCGGAAGTACAAGTGGCGGCTCGGCGTCGAGGGGCTGATCGCTTCGTCAGCAAACCAGTTTCGCTGCGTGTTCTGCAACGAATGGTTGCCGACCTCTCCTCCGGAGATGTGCCAACGCGAACTGAAACGACCTCTGCTGTTGTCTTTGCGCAGACTGAACTCCTCAAAAGCATCACCGCTGCTGGGGGAATTCGCAGTTTTGTCCAGCCCATCTTTCAAATGGCGGATGGAAAGCAGACGCTCGCTGGGGTCGAGTGTCTCGCCCGAGGGCCTGCTGGGAGCTTATACGAGCCAGCCGATGTGCTATTCGAATATGTCCGGCGTAAGCGGGCTGAACCGGCCGTAGACTGCCGATGTATCGAAGTAGCCCTCCAAAGTTGCAGCAGGATCAGTCAAGCCTGCCGGGTCTCGGTCAATGTCCACGCCACTACCCTGGGACGTGTGGCTGAGTTTGCGAAATGGCTTGTCTCAATCGCCGCCCGATACTCTGTTCCCGCCTCGCAGATCACCGTTGAAATCGTCGAGCATGGACGAGCATTAAACAACCACTCGTTTCTGGACAACATTGCAAGCATGCGCGGTGCGGGGATTCGAATCGCCATGGACGATATCGGCCTCGGCTATTCGAATTATGGGATTCTGATGGAGCTGCGTCCAGATTATTTCAAGATAGATCGCTATTTCGTGAATGGTTGCCACTCGGACAACTATCGCAGGGCAATGCTGGCCTCTATCACGCAACTGGCTCGCGACTTTGGCAGCAACGTCGTGGCTGAGGGAGTCGATAACCCGCGTGATCTCGAGGTGCTGCTGTGCATGGGTATTTCTCTGGTTCAAGGGTATTGGTTTTGTCGACCGCTCCCGTGCGAGGATTTTGCACGCGAATTATTTTCACCCGATGGGCTGGCTTTCCGCTCACTCCAGCAGTCGGACCCTGCGTCCAGCAAGTGCACGCTGGGTGGATTGGGAATGTGCAGGGAGAAGCCGAGCACATTGTCGCGACCCATCGAGAGCGCTTAACTGCTCTCGCCCTAGCTTTTTCCCAGAGCGCGTTCAAGCGAAGCGGTCGTTTCAGCGATCGTCAACTTCAATCATTAGTGTCGCGGGGCCCCATCGTTGCGCAGCAGGGATGGGGCTTTGCAGTTCACGGCTAAGCCTCGGGTGGATTTTCACGTGATGGCTGAAAATCCGGCCTTGGCTTTCCATGCTGGGCATAACGCACGGCTATCATTGCACTGCCAAAACGTTGGACGCTGGTACGCACGCCCAGCAGCAACGAACCTGAGAGTCTACATCAACTTCGACCCAGCCTTGGAGCCGTTGCGGTTGAAATATGGTTCACAGCTTGAGAGATCGGAAGAACAAGTTCAGGAAGTTAGACGAGGGAAGCGGAATAGCAAGTACATGAAGGCCGTTGGGATTCAGCTCTTCCATGGTGAGCCGGGCGAGGATGTCGAAATGGAAGTTAGAATGCCCGATCATGCTGGCCTGTACAAATGCTGGGTCGCTGCTTATTGTGATGATGGCGACTGCGGGATTCACGAGTTTACGATTAAAAGCCGAGGCAGAGCGAAAGCAAACACCGCAGTTCAACCGACCACATAGGTTCATGCCTTCATGTCACGATAGAATGCTAGCGCCCCCAGCCTAAAGGTGAATTCACCGCACTGTTGAAGGAGCCCAATGGATACCGCACAAATTCTTTCCACCCTCCGCGCTGAGCGTGACCGCCTCGATCAGGCGATTGCCGCTCTGGAGGCGCTGGGCGGCTCCACTCCCTCTTCCACCAAGCCCGGTCGGAAGCCAACCACCGCCAATGTGCCGTCCGTCAAAAAGCGCACGATGAGTGCCGCTGGCCGCAAGCGCATCGCCGAGGCTCAGAAAGCCCGCTGGGCGGCAAAGAAGGCAGCGGAGAAGAAGCCAGCAGCCAAGGCTCCTGCTGTGAAGACGGCTGCCAAGAAGACTGCGGGGAAAACGTCCAAGAAGAGGGTGGTCAGCGCCGAGAGCCGGAAGAAGATGGCGGCGGCTCTGCAGAAGGGTTGGGCAGCAAAGAGGCGGGCTGTGAAGGCTGCTGCGAAGAAGGCGGCTCCGGTGGCTGCGACGGCGAAGGAAACCGCGAAGGGATAGGGAACTCCGGGATTCGCCGTCGAGTGGGAAGATGTCGGCAGTCTTTTCATAAAACCTGCAGTGCCGAGCCGTGCTCTGATGTGTTGCTCTGGGCGTTCTCTCCGGTGGTTGCTGCCTATCCTCTTGATCCTCTCGATTGCCGCTCAGATTCCAGCAGTTTCTTATGTAATTTCTGTGTCACGTCCTCTGCCATCGCAGCCATCTTGCAGCGGAGCGATTCCCGCTAGGCGTAGGATAAAAGCAGAATGGAAGCGCGTGAGCGGAACATCGGAGAAGAAATTGCCAACAGCATCTCGCACGGTGTAGGCGCGGCCCTCGGCATCGCAGGGCTCGTACTGCTAACCATCCGTGCTGCCACAGCAGGCGGCGCACTCTCCACCACCTGCTGTGCCATCTTCGGAGCCTCCATCGTTCTGCTCTATCTCAGCTCCACGCTCTACCACTCACTTGGCCACACCCGTGCTCACCGCGTCCTGCGTGCGCTCGACCACGGCTCCATTTACCTGCTGATCGCTGGAACGTACACGCCATTCACCCTGATCGGCCTGCGCGGCAGGCTGGGCTGGACGCTGTTAGGCATCATCTGGGTCTGCGCTCTGGTCGGCGTCGTCGTCAAGGCTTTCGCCGCAGGCCGCTGGGAAGTGGTCTCAACCGCCATGTATCTGGCAATGGGATGGGCGTGCATCTTCGCCATTGTGCCGATGCACCGCCTGCTGACCCATCCAGTGTTAGTGCTATTGCTCGCTGGAGGAGTCTGCTACTCGGGGGGAATTCCTTTCTACGCCTCGCGGCGCAAATACATGCACTTCCTCTGGCACGTGTTCGTGCTGGCCGGAACCGCCTGCCACTTCGCCGCCGTCTGGCTGCTGGTGTGATAGAAGCGCTCGTTAACAGCATTTGCAAGCCAGCCAGGGAGGACGATTGCAGCGCGAAGCATTCGCCAAGATCATGCAAGAGGTGCTCGACTCTCTCCCGGAAGAATTCCGTGACCGCATCCGCAATGTCGCTGTGCTGGTGGAAGACTTTCCGCCCGGCCAAAATCGATCCCGCCAACCAAAGCAACTCCTTCTGGGGCTCTTCCATGGCGTACCCATGACCAAGAAGAGTGTGTTCAACTTGCCGACCGGGCCTGATTACGTCGTCCTCTACCAGAAGAACATTGAAGCGGTGTGCTCCACTGAGGCTGAAATCCGGGAGCAAATCCGATCAGACTGACAGGGTCACAGCATGCTCATTCTGGGATGTGGCTCTCGAAACATGAATCGGCAGCACCGCTCAATGCCCTGACTCAGTGGATTCATGCAGTGAGTTCTCCGGTCGGAAAAAGCCCGGCCATCGGAGGCGTGGCATTGATGGCCGGGGAGGAGAGTGAAAAGCCTGCGGCAGCAGCTTTCCTTTGATCACGTTAATGGAGTCCAAGTGTGCAAAAGCTTCCGTCGCCTCGGCGTTCCCTTGTGACTTCGTAGGCATAACGCCTTCTTGGTTGTTTTGGCGTCAACTACTCGCGGCGGTGTGTCAAACGTTGCGCACTCGGCTATAGCGCCATTTCAATCTCGAAACCCCACACCTCAAGAAGAGGCTCGGGAATATATTTAGAGTTCCTGTTGCGATTCGCCCACTCGCGAAGACGAGTTGAGCGGACGTACTCCTCAGGCCGCAAATTAAGTGTGTGGACGACCTGCTCGAACTCAGGGATGGTTGGAGCCACTTGCATGGTCGTCTCTGGCTTGCCCCAATTCGGGTTTCCGCGTCTCTTCGCCATAACGTCATCCTCTGCCGTCAGAACTTCAGCCCCAAGACTCGTCCAATGGCTTCCGTCAAGCCGCCGTGAAGTCTCGCGTGGCGTCCATTCGATCTAGTTCGCGGCACAGTGCAATGATCTGACGGGCGTTGCGCTCAGCGTGGTCCCGACTAGGTGAATCTTCGCCGTGGGACAGTACCACCTCAGTCGGCATGACTTTGTAGACCATGTAGTCCCAGTGCACGACAGCTTCGGTCTCGGCGCAGAGTTCCTTCGTGACCTCATACGCATAATCGCCAACCTGTGCTCTCACGCAAACCGATTTTCTTTCAGGCCGCTCTCCACTTTCCCTCCTCGAATAGATTCGCATTGCTGACTCCTTTGTTATTTCGGCATGATTCTGGAGCCAGTTCGAGTGGCGAACAACCCTAGATGGAGACCCCTTATGTCCACCAAATCGTGATCCACTAAACCCCCCCCTTTCGAGGGGGATGAAGACAGATACCGGACAACGCTTCCTGCTGAAGGAGGAGATTCGGTGCAAGCCTAGCCCGGAGTCCGCCAAGCCTGCGGCTTGTGCGCTGCCGCCTGACCATCGTTCCGCCCGCTCGATATTATCGTGCAGTTCATGACTCTTGGGAACTTTTTGCGGAACTGCTGGCGCAATGCTGCGAGAATGTGACCATCCGGATGACTAGGCTTCCACTGGTCAGGGTCTTTGAAATTCGGTTGTGAAATGGCGACGAGAGGGCGATAAAGAATCCTCCTTTCACGCGCAGCAGTAAACGCCGCAAAGGATTCCCCTCAGAAACACATGTGAAGCGCGGCCACCGCGTCGTTCACGGCGACAAGGAACTCAGCGAAAAGCTCGGGCGCAACGACCCCTGTCCGTGCGGATCAGGGCGTAGCTTTCAAGAGGTGCTGTCTGAAGTCAGGCCGCTTTCGATGGAAGTGTCCGCGACTACTTCTTTCAGGTGAGGATTTACATGGGGCGGCTTCGGTCGCCCCTTCTTTTGGCGATTGCTAACTACAAGGACACAAACATCACGCTGGCAAAAGCATACTCGTCCAAGAACGGACAAATGCTGGTGGAATTGATTCTGAAGGACTACCGCTGCGACGGGCCATCGGATGATCCGTTCGCCGGGCAGCGGTTTCTTGCTAATAGCAGCAACCAAACTCGATTCTTGGGAGGGGGCATGTGGCTGGTCGATGCTGGAGATTACGACAATGACGGCAGGTCAGAGCGTGTGTTCTCAATCGATGACTACAACGCAGGCGGGTACAAGCTATTCTATGACGGCTTTAGAAAGAGTGTAACCTTTCAGTTTCACTATCACTGAGCCGCAAACGCGAAACCTAGAATCGTCCTGTGCTGATCGGCACCCCGAAAGTTAATACGGTTTGAGGGTTAGTTTTCGGCAC